>Ga0082212_10003416_pt1 | contig 22535 bp, 28 predicted proteins | sample TergutNt197P3_FD_71548 | JGI IMG/M metagenome (GOLD analysis project Ga0082212, IMG submission 71548) | Neocapritermes taracua P3 segment gut microbial communities from Petit-Saut dam, French Guiana - Nt197 P3 | ecosystem: Host-associated > Arthropoda: Insects > Digestive system > Gut ...
TGCCGCTCCAGCCGCTCGGCAATGTCCAAGTGTAACTCGTGGCGCCCGATACTGCTGATATGCTGTAAGTTTTGGCTCCGCTTCCCGCTTCCACAGAGGTTGAACCCAAAATTACACCCGGTTGCGAAGGAGTTGAATTAACAGTTACCGAGTATGTCCGAGACGGGCTGCTGCCGCTACTGTTGTTTGCCGTAACGCTAATATTGCCGCTTTGAGCGTTCGTACCCGGAGTAGCGGATATGCTGGTGCCCGTAGAACTGCCGCTCCAGCCGCTCGGCAATGACCAGGTGTAACTCGTGGCGCCCGATACTGCTGATATGCTGTAGGTTTGTGCACCGCTTCCCGCACAAACCGGTGTTGTTCCGCTTATTGCGCCCGGTTGTGAAGGAGGAGGTACAGGCGTATTAACTGTTACATACAATGTACGTTCCGTACTGCTGCCGCAAGTGTTATTTGCCTTAACGATAATATTTCCGCTTTGTGCATTTGAACCGGGAGTAGCGGATATGCTGGTGCCCGTAGAACTGCCGCTCCAGCCGCTCGGCAATGTCCAAGTGTAACTCGTGGCGCCCGATACTGCTGATATGCTGTAAGTTTTGGCTCCGCTTCCCGCTTCCACAGAGGTTGAACCCGAAATTGCACCCGGTTGCGAAGGAGTTGAATTAACAGTTACCGAGTATGTCCGAGCCGAGCTGCTGCCACAATTGTTGTTTGCCGTAACGCTAATATTGCCGCTCTGAGCGTTCGTACCCGGAGTGGCCGATATGCTGGTGCCCGTAGAACTGCCGCTCCAGCCGCTCGGCAATGACCAAGTGTAACTCGTGGCGCCCGACACTGCTGATATGCTGTAGGTTTGTGCGCCGCTTCCCGCACAAACCGGTGTTGTTCCGTTTATTGTGCCCGGTTGTGAGGGAGCAGTGTTTACCGTTACTGTTACCGAGGCACAGCCTGTTGTTGTAGTGCCGCAAGGTGAAGTTCCCACTCTGCGTACATAATAAGTTGTATTTGATGACGGACTTACGGTGATTGATTGACCGGTTCCCAATACGCTACCACTGCCGCAACTTCCGCTGTACCATTGATAGGTACAACCGCTACCAGCGCTGCCGCCTGATGCTGTTAATGTAGTGGAATTGCCCGAACAAATTGTGGAAGTACCTGTTATGCTTGTCGGTGCAGTAGGCGGAGTATTAACCGTTACATACAATGTGCGTTCCGAACTGCTACCGCAACTGCTATTTGCTTTTACTCTAATATATCCATTTTGAGCACTTGTGCCCGGAGTAGTTGAAATACTTGTACCGGTGGAACTGCCCGACCATCCGCTTGGCAAAGTCCATGTGTAACTTGTTGCCCCTGATACTGACGATATACTGTAAGTTTGTGAGCCACTTCCTGCACACACGGTTGTAGTACCGGAAATTGTACCCGGTTGCGACGGAGTAGATAGGGTAGTAAAACTACTAACTGTACCGCCTTCTATACCCCAAGAATAATCACCCCAGTATGTAAATTGATAGGTGGTGCCTTGCGATAATCCATCAACCGTTATATAACCACTACTACCAGTCACATAAGTCCAAGAACCGCTACTGCCAATTCTGTATCTAACACCACGACAACCATAGCCGCTAACATTACAGCCACCACTTAATCGTGCCGAATTACAAGTAATATTATCCGCAGAGCCAGTTGAAACGAATGAAGAATTACTTGATACAACAGTAAAATTATAATAGGTAACACCATTATATGCCGTATTTAAAAGTTGGTTTGAACTTGCATCATATACAACTATACAAACTCTGTAAGTACCGGGAGTATTTATTGTAACACCACACCTTGTAGAACTTTGACTTGTCGAAGTTATATCTGTCCAACTTGCAATATTGGTATTCATATCATTAACATTCCTCAAATAGACATTATAATGGTGAAAAGTGCCATTATAAACATAAGGATTTATTTCTATAAAACCAGTTTTAGCAACCTGTGAAGTTATATTAGACCAACATCGGTGGTCAGCATAACTATTACCAATATTATAAGAGGCATCAAGCGCTATAGCTTTATTAACAAAAGAGAACAAGCACAAAACTATAGTCGCAAAAAATAAATTTTTCCGTTTCATAGCTTATTCCTCCTTTCCATTATCGTTATTACCAAGATATTGCGCCCACTGCTGTGTAACTTCATCCGTTGGTTCAATATCGTTATCAATGGCAAATTGAATTTGCTTTGCATATTCGCCAAGCCACCATTTTAAATTGGGTGGCATATCATCGGCAGAAAAGCCATTGGTATGAGAATAGCCCAGCACAGGCGTAATTCGGTCATCTCCTGCTACAATAACAAAGCCCTCGTTATTCTCTGCTCCAAACACATAGAAATAAACTGTTTCTTTTGAATTTGCTTTAGCAGAACGCATAGCGCCATTAGTGTTTTCGCTACTGTCACTACTCTTATAAAGCAATTGTACTGTTTTTTGTGAAACAGCCGATGCTCTTAATTGAGTCGTACTGTCAGCCGATTGCGTTTCGGAAGAACGCAACAAAGTCTGAGTTGCCACTTTGCGAGCCTTGTTTTCATCTATTTGCTCGCTAAAAACCGGCAATACAGTGATTGCCGATACCAAAAAGAAAAGTATTCTTTTATTGGATTTTTTCAAAAAATTTTTTAACATAAAATTCAAACTTAAAGTATTATTATTATCTATCCTGCAAGTTGAGACCATATCAAATGGCTATCAATATTATCGGTTGTTATAATTCTGTCTTCAAAATAGAAGATTTTATTCCACCCTTTTCTTAAACGTATATCTAAATTAACTCTACCTTGATAATTTGTAAGATAACCTGTGATATTACAATCCGAATCGCTATACACTAAATCTCCTTGATTAAAAGGACATTCAATTTTTTTATTCATATAGTCTAAAGTCATTTGAGCCGTTGTAGATGTCATTAATCCATCAACACTCTCCATTTTCCCTTTGGCATATATAGTTATGTTGCCATACAGTATTATTGCTATTTTAGTATTTTTGTTAGTAATGTTTATATTCTGTAATTCAGAGTCCGATATGTGGTGCTTTTGTAGTAATTGAAAGTTTTTATATCCTTCAGATTTTAAATCTTTATAATAATAGTAAGGTAACCCCGTCTCAGGATTATTGAAAGGAATACCATACGAGTCATAAATTAAATTTCCAAGGTATTCATCTGGTACATTTTTTAAATTAAATGTTTGACTTTTACTGTTTTGTTCTGACTCTGCAACTATAAATGATTTACTTGTTGTGTCATTGACAAGAGTATGAGTTGCTAACAATAGCCTTGAATAACCTGAATAATCGGCATAAGTATAACCAATTCTTACATTAAGTGTTGTAAATGATGACGCTGTGGCATGAATTTTGTCACAGGTAGGATATTTTTCTCCACTGTCATTTTCATCATTTTTATTGCAGGAATTAAACATAACGCTTATCAAGCCTATTGCAAGCAATAGTACAGCAAGATTTCCTTTGCTTAACCAGCCTTTCTCCCTCTCCCCGTTTTTTTCAATGGTTTTCGGCTCCATTACTTTCGTTTGTTTGATAGTTTTCATCATGTTTTTTTAATTTATATTATTAATATTAAGTTAGTTAGTAATTTTTCTATACAAACGGTTACTACACAAAAAAAGCGCAAACTATTTGTTGAATGCTTATTTTCACTTTTAGGCTCTACCAAAACCCTTAAACCCAAATAAACCCAAATAGTTCACGCTCAACGGCGTGAACCTTTTGCAGCTTATTCTTGGGTTGAAAATTGGTAGATTTCAAAAGTGAAAGAATAATTGCTTAAAGTTCAATTTCTACTTAATCAATGTATTACTTTTTTTACATAAATTCTATTTTTTTAGTTTCTTATATTTGACAAAAGTACAACTAATTTTGTGAAAACATAGAATCGACACAAAGATTTTTAATCTAATTCGGTCATCTATCTTTTTCAGAGTTTTCATATTTTGCTGTAAATTTTCAAGTCTTTCGCAGTTCTACCTTTTGTTCAGCCTGCTCTTTAATAAGCCTTCAGGATTTCGCTACCTGTTTACAAACAATTTTGATGCTGTTATTGTTTTTGAACTGCCCCTTTTTCCAAATGCAAAATGTATTCCGTCTGCTGATAGAGTTGTGCTTTCAATGCTTGGTAATTATCAATTTGTTTGATATTCATTACCAACGACCAGAAAATCGCCACTGAAAGAACAAAAATGATGAATGATGTTTTCAGGAACTCAAATCCGCAAATCGTAACTTTTTTCGGTTGCGGGAACAGTTTCATAACCGGCTCAAATGAATTTTTTTCCTGTACAGGCAAGGCATCAATTTTTTCTTCTATCTTTCTGATAGCCGACATTATTTTTGTATTCTGTTCCGTTTGGATTTTGTGTTTGTACTCGAAGTAATGACCTAAAAAATCGGTTTTTTCTTTCACAATTGCCTCTATTTCTTCTTTGGAAGCAGATTGGTTTAACGGCTGATTTTCTTTCGCTTTGCTACCCGCTTGAATAACATCTAATTTTCTGTTCATTTCGGACATTATGCCCAAAAGTCCTTCATATTGAATTGTTTACATAATTTTAACGTTATGCTGTTATTATTGTTATTACATTCTTAATCCTTTGCGTTTTTTCTTTTTTAATCTGTGTTGTCGTTGAAATTCCGCTTCGTCAGGATTATAATCTGAACCCGCAGGCAGAATATCTAACAAACTTCCCAATCCGGAAACTAAATCTCCAAACCCCATTGATATTGATTCTTTTGGATGAACATGAATTTGTTCCTCCTGTCTGTTCCCGTCCAAAACAGCATTAAGTTTAGAGTATGAAAACGAGCGGTCAATTTCTGAACCCTTGAAACAATATTCATCTTTTCGGAATGAAATGCCCTGTATTTCATCGGTTTGCCCTTTGTACTTATAATCTATGGATATTCCTTGTTTTTTCAGTGTTTGTTCAAATTGTCGCCAGTCTTTCGATTGTTTTATGGCTGCCTTAATCGCATGATAAATCTCGTATTTGGTCTTTTCCGCTCCTTTAAGTTTTTGGACATTGACCTTTTCTTTCCCTTTTCCATAAGTCAGGTTGTATTTATCCTTGAGTTGTTTACAAACCTGCTCGTTCCGGTAATGGTCGTTTTTATCAGATATGGTTTTCCCGTCATTATCCACCCTGTTGAATACAATATGGCAATGCGGATGAGAGGTATTATTGTGCTTGACAATAATGTATTGGGTATTCTCAATCTCCATTGCCTTCATATATTCTTTGGCTAATTGCAGCATAAAATGTTCTGTCAGTCGTGGACTGTCTTCCGGAGAGAATGAAAGCGGGATATGTCCCACGCTTTTGGATAGATTCGGATTCATCAGGCTTTGCATGTAAAAGCTGTTGATAATGGATTTTATATTTGTTTCCAACACGCCTTCACTCGCCAAAAGTTTTGCATCTTTGGCTTCCATGACATACGAAATACATCCCTTAAAACTTTTTCCTTTTACTATTTTTCCAATCATCGGACAGTTTATTTATGATTATTTTTATGCTTTCCAACAAGGGACAAGCCTGATTTTCGAGCCGTTTTGCGTTCAAAAACTTGGCTGTTTTTGTGAGTTGGTTTAGATTATTTCCCATATTCGACAAACTTCTTAACACATCTAAATCTTCTTTTTTAATCGGTTCTTTTATTACTCCGTTCAGAATGGCATCACGACAATAGATGCTCAGGGGAAGATTGGCTTTCCCTGCCCGATGACGAATGGCATAGAGTTCCGGCTCGGAAAAGCAGACTCCAATGGTCTTGCTTTTCCGGTTTGTGGGACTCTTTTTGGGGCGTCCGCCTTTCTTTTTATCTTGATTGTCCTGATTCAATTTCGATTGATGTTATAATCGTTCTTTCTTAAAAATTGCCGACCAACGGGAGCAATTTTCCCTTTCACGGAAAGTGAAAGCGAGGGTTTTCATACAATGAAAACATAACCTCGCTACGCTAACCGGACAGTTTTTCCCATATCTCGACATTATCCGATTATTCTTCCGGTTCTTCACTTTCGCATCGTTTCATACCCTTCAACCATTCGAAAAGTCTGTGTTCCTTCTCCTTCTGCACATCGTTCAAAAGTTCCCTGTGTGCCTCGAAATGGCGGGAGATGATAGAATCTGCCAGAGAAGATGTTGTTGTGTGGTGTTCGCTTGCAAACAGCCGGGCAGCGCTTTTAAGATTGTGATGTGTCTTTGGACTGACATACACGGCGAACCGTTCCCTTATCCGTTTTTCCTGACAATAGTTCTCAATATATTCCTCTATTGAAACCTGTTTTTGATTCTTTTTTGTTTTCATTACTTAACCCTTTTAATTGTTAAACATTGATGCCGGTATTGAATTGGATATTGAGTTCGATAGCGGTGTCATTAATTATTCTCAAATTGATTCCAAAACAGATTCTTTTGTAAATCTCAGTTTTTATGTCTGTCAATATTCCGGTTCAGAACTTATTATTTACCTCTGTTCTGAAATCAATTCTGATGCAAATAAACAACTATTATTCAGCGCTGTATTTGAATTGGATTTGTATGTATCAGTCTGCAATATCTTTTCTATTACAGCTTCCCCGCAGACGGTGTAAACTGCACCGATTTGCACAACTGATTATAATGTGGCGGCAATACCTGTTCCTTTTACTTATGATTACACACTGATGAAATTTGAAACAGGTTGAGTTGGATTGGAAAAGTTGCTTTTTGGGATTAAAATACCTTCTCGAAAAAAAGATTTGTCCACCCCTACCTATGCAAACCCCTGCCAAATGATGACTTATGCTGCCACTTGGCAAAAAAACCTTTGTGATACGAATTTTTCTGTTTTACTTCGTGGCAAAAAGGAGAAAATATCACTGACAATATGGAACATGATGTTGCAAAATACAGAGAGTCAAAACAAAGAAACCCGCTGTTTGGGATGTGATAGTTCGATGCTTTAATTTTGGCAAAAAACGGAAAATAAACAAGTAAAATATAAGCAATGGAAATAGTAAATATTGATGCGAAAACATTTGACACGATGCTGTCAAAGTTTGAAAGTTTTACTAAAAGAATGGAACATCTCTGCCGCCTGCACAGTGATAGGGAGATGAGTGAATGGTTGGATAATCAGGATGTGTGCCTGCTGTTGAATATCTCCCCAAGAACTTTACAGACACTTCGGGATAACGGAACGCTGGCATATTCTCAAATCAGCCACAAGACTTATTACAAACCGGAAGATGTGGAAAAGATTCTTCCTTTGGTGGAAGACAGGCGGAAGCAAACTGCATACAAAGAAAAGAAGGTATGAGTATGGAAGAAAAATATCTGTTAGACAACTCTCCCATGTCCTTGTGGCAGGGTGGTTGGGAAAGCGTAAATGGTAATCCTGATGTGTTTATTTTTCACGGGTATGAAGGCACTTACTACCTGCTTGCCTATAGTTATGATAAGGATTATGAGCGTGGAAGTTTCTCCTGTTATGAGATAAATTCAGATGAAAACGGCTGTTATGTCCGTATGGGAATGAAACATTGCAGGTTGACATCCGATGAGTTGCCTGATACCCTGCATATTTCAGGTTGGGGCAGTTATATGAAGAATTGAAATAACAAGTAATATAAATCCAAATAACAAGTTTATGAGCAATCAATTAGTAACATTGGAGAATAACGAAAGGATAAAGTCTTTTTTTCTTTCATTGGATAGTCTTTCTTCGGCTATGGAACGCTTGTTCTCGGGGCGAAAACCAACACTAAGCGGGGAACATTTTTACACGGACGGCGAACTGTCTAAAAAGTTAAAACTTAGCCGCAGAAGTTTACAGGACTACCGTAATGAAGGACGTATCCCACATATCAAGCTGGGAGGGAAAATCCTGTACCGTTCTTCGGATATTGAAAAGCTGTTGGAAAACGGATATAGGGACAAATTCCGGTAGTCGCTTCTCAAAGCCTTCTCTTTGAATATTCTTTCCTTTTTCATCTTGTAAACGCTCTTTATATGGAAAGAAAAAATAAGGCAAGCCTTTTTCCGAAAATACGCTTTTCGGAACGAAAAGGAAGATTTTCGGAAAAACAGAGCTTGGGCTTGCCGTTTTTTTCTTGGAATATACCTTTGTAAACAAGATGAAATAAGTCTATAAAAGCTCGGAGGCAGGTATGTCTGCTTTATAAAAGTTTATGCCTTAACATCATCTTACTGTTTTTGTGTTATTCTTTTTCTGTTTTTAGGAGATAGATAATTTGTTTTTGAATTGAAGATGCTCCATTTCTTTCCCTGCCAATGTTTTTTCGCCAACAATTTCAAATCCTAATTTCAAATACAGTTTTTTTGCGTTAGGATTGCCTTTGTCTACAAGCAATCCAAGCGTTTCATGTCTTTTGTAAACATATTCGTCAATTAAAAATTTAAAAAGTTTTGAGCCGATTCCTTTTCCTTGTAAGTGCGGACTTACAGCGAAGCTGTCGATATAAAATTCTCCGGTTTGTGTTTCATTCTCGGGGTTAAAATCTTTCTTGAACATGAATTTTATCTCTTTGGCTACCGGATTTCTCAATTCCTGTAATTTTGCGCCGTCATACATGACAGCAGCTGCAACAATTTTGTTTTCGATTTCTGCAATCCAGCAATTTTCGTACGAATACTGATTGGCTTCTTTGCAAATAAGATTTATTAAAAATTGTGTTGCTTTTTCTTTAGAGTTTTCGCCGATGAATCCATAAACGATGTCTTCCATAGCTAACATTAAGTATGTTGCAATTTCCGAAGTGTCTTCTGGAGTCGCTTTGCGGATTGTCATATTCATTCGTTATTTTTATTTCAAATTACTTGCTCAACATCATATCTCATTAAAAAATGTCCAATTTAGTTTCAAATTTTCTTTTGTTTCGTATTCTTGTATTTTTTGCTTTAGTGGCTTTCTGTGTTCTGCTCCGCAAATAAACATTGCTTTGTCGTATGGATATTGTTTGCTGTAATTGTAAATGTTGCTTAGCATTTCGTTTTCACGTTTGTCGTGAAGTCTTTTTTCTGTTTTATATTCATTTAACAACTTCACATTATTTGTTTCTGATAAAACAGTTTCTTCAATTATGCGTATCTTGTCCAATGTTTCAATGCAGTCATTACTATTGATAAAAGAATAACCGCACTGCTCAATCTTTGAAAGTTGTTGTTTCCATAATTCACGGTATTCACTACTATTATCCCAAATTACCTGTGCACCGCTATCACTTAAAAGGTCAGTTTCATTTATTGGATAAGTGTCAACCGGAAAATGCTTGATTGAATGTTTTTGTAAATATCTCTTGATTGTAATTGCTTCTATTGAATTTGGAGTATTACCCTCAGAATATGTAGAATGAAATGTGTCAAAGCAAAGCTCTTCAAAAATTATTTCCGGTTGTATTGTCTCAATGATTTTGTATAATTCATCCGGATTGCATTTGCCATGTGTTATATGGAATGAAGATAGTAATGTGATATTGTACATCGCGTGTTCTGTCAATTATTTACTGCTTTTAACGTGTCAATAAACATTGACGGTTTCCAATTATGTAAAACAACTAAAGCTGCTTTTGCTCGGCTAACACCAACATATAAAAGTGTTCTTCCATCTTCTATACTTTCGTCAGATAAGTCTGCATAAATGTAATTTCCATTTTGTTGTCCCAAATACATTTGGTATGGAATTTTGTTTTCATTAATTTGATTAAGAACAACAACCTCATATTCCAAGCCTTTTGCTTGATGAATTGTATTTATTGTAATACCTGCTACGCCTGATAATGTTTCTATGTATTTTTCAAAAGTCCATTGCGTAGCTTCTTTTGGGTCAATTAAACTTAGAAGTTCAGCAAATGCAGAATGTGTAACCTTGAAAACTATATCAAAAATCTTTTGTACTTCTGTTATGCCGTCCGTTAAAGGCAGTGTGTTGTCAATTTGTATGAATTTTGAGATTAGAGAATTTGTAATGTAATTAAATTCTGTTTCGCCAACTATTAGATTGTTCTCTAAAACGTGTAGTTCAATTGCTCTACGAATTACTCTTAGACTTCTTACTGTACTTGAATGTGAAAATCTACTAAGGCAACGAAATAAATTAAATGTTGAATTATTTAAACTTTTATGAGGCAAAGCCCCCAAACCGACAACACGGAACTTACTTCTAAGAGCTTGGCTTACACCTAACGCATCTCGCCATTGTGTTGAAAGAATTGCTATTTCAGAAGGTTCAACGTTTGCATTTATGAATAGCTCAACTAAGTGTTTAAGAGTTGCGCTATGGTCGTCTTTTTTTGTTTGTTTGAAAATCACTTTATAGTCAATACCTTTATATTTTGATTCGTTTGTCAATTCAGGGTGATTGTCAAACAAGGAAGAATATGTATTGATTATATTACTTGTTGAACGATACGTTACTTCTAAAACTACTATTGGTGCTTCAAAATCGACAGAAGCCTTTTCAAATGCTTTGTCAATAGCGCCTGCAAAACGATAAATTCTTTGCTTTTCGTCGCCAACCATAAAAAACGTACACGTTTTTTTCTGTTGAATTGCCTTTAATATTTCATACTGATAAATATTTGTGTCTTGGAATTCATCAATTGAAATTTCGTAAAATTTGTTTGAAAGAGAAGTAACTACAAAGTCGTTTTCAGTTATGATTTTATACGAACGATATAAAATTTCATTGAAATCAATTGCTTTTTTGTTTTGAAGAAAATCGTAGAATGCATTTGCTACTGTTTTTATATCGGTTGAGTTATTCCATTCAACAGTTGTGTCTAAATATCCGTCAAGAGTTTTTTTTATTTTGTTAAGCTCGTCTAATGGGCTACTCCCTATATTTAAAGCCTCGTTTTCCTTAACAAATTCGTTTAATTCATCGTAAGTAATTACTCTTGGTTTATGCCAACCATAAACCCAACCAAATGGGCGTAAAATAAATTCTAAACAAAAGCGGTGAATTGTCCCAACAAAAACTTTGTTGTCTTGGTCGGCTAAACGACAAGAAATTTCGTCCGCCCCTGCGTTTGTATATGTGATTAACGCTAATGATTTGTGAAATGGAATTGTCTCCAACTTATATTGCGCTCTTGCGACAAGTGTTTTTGTCTTGCCTGAGCCCGGCGAAGCACTAACAATAGTGTTTCCCGGCATATCATAAACTACTTGTCGTTGTTTTTCATTGAGCATTTTTCACTTCTATATTTTTGCATTTAGCAATGTGTAAAATTGCATTTTTAATATACTCCGGCACAATGAAATTTTTGTCAATAAGCAAACTTAATTCTTGAGCAAATCTTCCTTTCATTACAGTTTGGTCAATTCTGCTAATTAGCTCGTCAGACCAATCTCCTTTTGCATTGACTAAATTTTCAAAAGATTTTTTGTGATTTAGATTTTCAAAACAACTTTTTAGATAGGTATTGTTGGTTTCTGAATTTGGGAACAAATCAATTTCTAATGTTTTAGTTCCTGACATAACCACAACTCTGTCCGTAATTTCGAGTTTTTTAGCATTTACAACAGCGGTCGTTTCGGTATCTTCTTCTTTCAGTTCTGCACTGTCTCCGTCAATGATAGCAACCGCAGGAATCTCAAGATTTTTATCTTGAACAATTTTCAAATAAGGGTCAAAAAATCTGCTGTGAATTGGAATTACTGAAATGTTGTGTTCAATAAGATTTATTCCATAAACCTCTTTTGCTATTGCAGGAATGATAAATTGTTCTCCAACGCCTTCAACATAAATAATCGCAGAAGCAAAGAACATTTCACTTCTTGTTGCGTCTAAATAACGTTTGAGCAATTTGTTTTCACGTTCTGTTAACAGCCCGTCTTTGAATGGCGAAAACGATTTAACTTCTTTCTCATTGTTTTTGTATAAAACGTTTAAGTTTTTGTAATCACAATCACTTGCAATGTGAGTAGAATGAGATGTCATAAAAACTTGGGTTGTCTTCAAACCATTCAAATTTGCAAAAAGTATTTTTTGTAATTGTGGGTGAAGGTGCGCTTCGGGTTCTTCAATAAGCAAAAGGTTTATTTCGTGTTGCTTACTTGAATTTTCCAATTCAGCAATAAACAAACTCAAATACAAAATATTTTTTTGTCCTAAGCCTAAAATCTGAATTGGAATGTTGTTGTCTGCATCAGGACTGAAAAACAAATTTAATTGACTCCAAGCGTCTGCATCATAATTGGAAAGAAAACTAATAGCCACAGGAAACGAAAAATATTGCCCTGCAATATCAACTCCTTTCTTTTGTATAGTTTCTGATAAATTCGGAATAAAAGGTAATTTATTTAATTCAGTTGAAGATTGTTGTAGAATTGTTCTAACACTTTCAAGTTCTGTTTCCGCTTCTTCTCTTGATTGGCAGTATTTGCTTAATAACGATTTTGTAGTACCGTGCAAATCGGCATTTATATTGCGAAAAGCGTTTATATAATAAAGATTTATGCCTTCCAAATCTCTAAATGTTATTGATGCTGATTTTTCTATAAGTTCTGCTAATTCAAACGAAGTGTTACCTGCAAGTAAGCGCCAATTAAAATCGCTTAATTCAATTTTTTCAGGCTCAGCTTCACCCTCTGTAAATTTATTTTTGTGTGCATATACATAGGTAATTCGGGCAGTCGTGTCACTTGTTTTGAATGCGTGAAATGTTGGGAAACTTGCAAGTTTTTCACTAAACAATTCGATTGAAATAAGTATATAGTCGTCAATTGTTACCGCTTTTTTGTAGCCGTGAAAGTCTTTTAGTTCTAATTTCCTTGCGTTGTATGAAAGTTCCCTGTCAAGTACAAGTCTTATAGCCCAATAAAGATTACTCTTACCAATATTGTTTTCTCCGATAATTGTCTGAAAGCCTTCTGAAAAGTCAATTAAGAAGTCTTTGAAATTTCTAAAGTTTTGAATTTTGATATTCTTAATATTCATCTTTGTCTGTTTGTTTTATCATGTTCTCGCATTTTCGCTATATGACGCATAAATATAGGCAAATATACATGAAATCTTCAGCATTACGTACAGACGAATAAATTTTTCCTGAAAAAATATAGGAGAAAATTACATGATTTTGTTCAACCGGACAAATATCATTCTCGACCCAAAAGGTCTATAAAAACTTAGGGCAGGTATTCTGTATTGAAACCTGCCCTGAATATAACATATAGAGGATATTACTTTAATTTAGCAACGCCTTATTATCCCACCGGATATCCATCAGTATTTGCTGTCCAACAGTATTTGTAATCATTTTTCTCATTGTCCAACTCCTGAATACTTTCGCTTTATGCGACTTGATTCTGAAAGCAAGGGCGGCTATCATATCAAGCCCATAAATATCCGGTATTATGATATTGCCTATCACAGTTGCAGGACAGGAAACATCCACTTGAATTACTCCCGATTTCAGAATTGCTTTTGTATGGTTGTCAATTGTCCGAACATAAACATCGAACAAAGAGGCAATTTCAAATGCTGTCATTTTTACCTCACCGGATAATGGTATGGATACAATACCGTTTTCTATTGTTATTATTTCTCTTTTCATGGGTTTACTCCTTTCTTGTTTCTACGTTTCATCAGTTTGTCCATATCTTCTGAGATTTTCTGTTCTGTAATTTGTGCATAGCCCTGTGTTGTGGAAATATTCGCATGACCCATCATTTTTGCGATGCTCTCGATAGAAAGTCCTGCCGAAAGCGCTAAAGTGCCAAAGCTGTGGCGACTTACATGATAGGAAAGATTCTCTTTCAATTCCATAGAAACACCGATTTGATTTATATCCCACCAAATCATATCACGGACAGGTAGAGGGAATACAGGCTGACTGTCGTCTGTAGTATTATAGAGCAAAAGTATCTGTTCGGCAATCGGATGAAGCGGGATAAATGCTTCTACGTTAGTCTTGACCCTCTGTTTTCGGATATACATTCTTCCTTCGGCTGTTTTGCCGATATGATGTGGATAAAGCCTGTGCATATCCACGTATGCGAGTCCGGTCAGTGAAGAAAAAATGAAAGCCCGGCGAATCAATTCTAACCGAGGTTCGCTCATCGGGGTCTCCATAATCCGCTTTAAATCAATTTTGCTTATGTACCGGTGTTTTGCCGGTTCTCTCTTCTCGTATCTTACATCTTCAAGCGGGTTGCTTCTTAATACTTCTTGGTCAATGGCTATGTAGATAAGCCGATTGAGCCACGTAATACATTTGTTTATATATCCTGATTTACGTCCCTGTGTGTTTTTCAGAAAGAACTTGAATGATTCTCCAAATTCTTCGGTAATATCCGAAAAGGCAATATCTTCCATTCCCCTTGAATGGAGAAATTCCTGTAATTTCAGTTGTGAGATTTTGGATTGGCGGTAGGTAGAGGTGGAGTTTATCTCTATCGAGCGAACTCGCAAACGTTCCCGCTCTACTTCGCCTGCCTGCAAAAGTAAAGTCGGTATGGAGCTTACTCCGACTACTGTATTCTTAAGCAGTTCGCTGCTGACTGCTCCCTGTTCTTTAAGGATATGCTCGTATGTTTGTTCTAAACGTTGGCGGAAAGATATAAGTTGGTTATTATCCCTTTCCGTTTTAACTATGCCTTTTTTGACGTTCCAGTCATCGGGCTGGCAATAGATACCTGTTGTGAGAACCGCCTGTTTTCCATCTATACTGATACGGCACATGACGGCTGTTGTGCCGTCGGATTTAACTTTAGCCCGATTAATATAGAATAATAGTTTGAATGTACTGCGCATAATAATTTGAATTTATAGGGTTAATTGTAAATCTTTCGTTGCTTCGATGAACTTATCCATCTCCTCAAAAAGTTTCTTCGGAGTAACACGGGCATAGATTTGAGTAGTTGTAATATTACTATGCCCGAGCATCCGGCTGATTGTTTCTATCGGAACTCCTTCTTCGAGCGTAATAAGGCTTGCAAAGCTGTGGCGTCCTGAATGATACGTAATAGACTCTTTTATATCCGCCATAATCTGTAGACCTTTCATGTTGGCTTTTGCCATGTCCTTTGATTGCATTGGAAATATTGTATCCCTGTTTTCATCTTTATATTTTTCAATCAGGGCAATGGCTTCGGGCAACAATTTGACACGCGCCCGGTAGTCCGTTTTCTTTCTATGGTATTTGAGCCAAAGGCTGCCATTTTCATCTGTGAACAGGTTCTCTTTAGTTATGCGAACGACATCTGCGTAAGCTGTACCGGTATAACAGGCAAAAAGAAATAAATCTCTCGTAAAAAGGAGTGAACGACGTTTTTCAGAAATTACCAAATCCCGTATTTTCTCGAAGTTCTCCCGGCTTAATGCCTTTGGAGTGGTTTCTTTCTGTTTAGGCAGTTTGTAATGAGCAAAATGAAATTTTTCGGAAATACCTTCTTTGAATGCAATTTTGCATATTTTCTTCAAAATAGCCAAGTAATGACGAACAGTATCCATCGCATATCCCAGTTCTCCCAAGACAAAATCCTGATACTCCCGAATGAATTGTTCGTTCAGTTGTCCGAAAGCCACATCTTTTGTTTTGAACTTTTTTTTAATGAATTTGCCGAGCGAGCGGTGTGTATACACATAAGTGTTTAACGTGGTTGGAGCGCAGTCGATTCCGATACGGGCTCTCAATCCTTCCATGTACCGGTCGAGAAGAGCGAGCAGAGTCATTTGTGAGTCCATGCTTCCCTGATACAGATTTTTTACTGCTTCTGCATCGAAAGACTTTTTGCGTTCCACAAGGCTATCGAACGCCGAGTGAACCCCAAGCAGGAGTTTTTCTATTTTACCGTTGGTTTCAACCGCTTCACGACTTTTTCCGTCTAACCGGCTTTCTCGTGGATTCCACAGCGAAGGAGTGCAAGATAACTTGCAACTGAATTGTGACATGGAACGGTTTACAGTAATGCGTCCCATAATCGGGGCTTTGCCCGATTTGTCTAAACTGCCCTTTTTAAGGTAGAGCAGAACCTTGAATTTTTCTACTTTCATACGCTTATTTTTTGTGGGCAAAGTTACCCGTTATATAAGCGCTCTTTGTTATGCAAAATACTGTGAATCAATACAAAAGGAACGGATTGGAATTCTTTTATCTGCACCCGGTTACCTACCTGCGTTCCGGTAACAACCCGGCTAACGATTTGGTAACTGAAATACTGCAATGTTTCATCCAATTCTGCTTTTTCAGGATTCAGCAAAATAGAGAAAACCAACTCATTCTAAACAGGTTACGTTGTCAATTCGACGTTTTGTTTTTGCTTGCTTTTTCAGAAATTACTCATTTAGCGAGGCATACATTCGCCACAACCATTGCACTAACCAAAGGCGTACCGATTGAAACTGTGTCTAAAATGCTTGGACATACAAGTATTAAGACTACCCAAATTTATGCAAAGGTCATCAATAGCAAAATTAGTAATGATATGGACTTGCTTGCTGAAAAATTGAGCGGAATGGAAACGAAAATGGCTGTAAATTTTTGACTTATGTATAATTTATTAAAAGTCAATTTATTATGGAACGAGGATATATAAAAATTAATATTGAAGAAGGCAAAACGCCTTTGGTAGAAGCTCAATTAGCGAATAATAATTTGTGGCTGACAAAAAATGAAATGGCACGATTGCTGAATTGTTTCGTGCAAAAAATTGACGCGAATTTACGCAGTATTTTTAAAAGCCAATTACTTTGGGAAGAAGATTGTTCTTATTGCAACAGGTACATTGACAAAGATATAGAAAAGCAAACGATGTACTACAATATGGAAGTGTTAATCTTTATCAGTTACCGTATTCATTCGTTTGAAGCGAAAGTTTTCCGGCAATTTGTAAATTCTGCATTGCGCGAACATCTGCAAAAGAAGAAAACGCAGGGAACAAAACTTTTTTGGGCATATTTGCCCATGCAGAATAATTATTGGTTGAATTAGAAAACTGAGAAAATAATAAACAAAAACGGAATTGAGGTAAAATACACTACGCTTAATTCCGTTTTTCTGTTTTTTTTAAGACTTTTATTTTTCAGCCTCAATATAACCAAAAGGCATTGATAATCTACTACTTGCTGTAATTAACAGATTGCTTGCGAAACTCTTTTAATGATTTTTCAATTTGAAGAGATAATTTTCTGGCGCGAGTGCCGGCTGCTTTGTTGCCTTTTTCTACTTGCAATGCAGCGTCATTTGAAAACGTTGCAAATAACAAGTTTAAATTTTCTACTAATTCTTTCATATCGTATTTATGTTATTAAAATTTGGAGGCAAAGATAAGTAAAAAACAAAAATTATCCACAAAAGTATTTATTATTCTGCCAAAAACACACTTTTGCGTTTTCCATTTTGTTGCTCGCAACTTTCCATATCACGTTTTATCGGATATTCAGTTGCGGAACTTCACTCCAAACGCAAAAGAGAGTTTTTGCATAGAGCAAGAGTACGAACAAACCGCATCCTTTGTTTTTCGTACACTTGCAACGGTTGTCGTATGAAGCGACAACAACAGATAAGTAATTATTTTTAACTTCTCTTGTCGGTTCTATGCCGACCTTGTAAATACTCTTTGTCTTTGTTTTTCCCTTGTTTCTTTTTTGCATAATCATTCCCGTTCTGTCTTTTTTGCTTGGACTGTCCCGTTTACGGTCATTTTTGTTCTTCGGGCAAAGGTGTTTACGGGTTTTTTACAGGCGTTCAAGGTCAAGCCGCAAGCGGTTTTGCAAAAAATCTCCACGCCTTCGGGTAGTATTTTTGCAAAAACCTTGACCGCCCTAAACCCTGCACCATTGTTGCCCTCGAAACAAAAAACGACCGACGCGACGATGACGCATGAATAAAAAAAATGTCATGATTATGCGAAACAATGTAAAAAATATTGAAACAAAACTCTCTCTGCTTGGAATCAACATAAAATTGGTGGTTTGTTTGGCAGGTTTAGCGGTGGTTACAGGGCTGATATATGCTTATGGTGCGGCTTTTACGGCAGTAGTAGCGATATATCTCGGTTACAAGATATTACGGCTTGTAATGCGGTTTTTCGGATTGGTTTTGTCGTGTGCATTGACGCTGATAACAATCTTTATTCTTATAGCAATTATCTTATTATTAATATTTTAATTCTTAAAATTATGACACAGGTACATTTATTAGGCGCAAATAAATCTTATGATACCTCAATACAGGTATTAAAGGAAAATCAAATTGTTGTGCATCATGGTATGGGCGCAAGTATAACACAATTTGTCGTGTATAAGATAGAGCATCAAAGCGACAGTTATATCTATCATTTAATCAACATTGAAACAAGGACATTCAGTCAAATAGACTTGCCACGACCACTAACAGAAAAATTTGGAATAGGCTTTTATTACAATGATGAAACGCCCGAATTTATGGACGCTTATGAGGTTTTGTTATTGCACGGTGAAGCAGAATATAAAGCAAAAGAGAAACAGGAAGCGAAACAAAGAGAACAGGAACACAAGGAACAATTAAAAACCATTGGCAAAGAACGCTTACAAAACCTAATGCCCATAGACACAAAAGCAGTAATTATTGCAGAATTGCACGGAAACGACAGCGATTCCATGACCGATTATTTTGGTTACAATACAATACGCACCGTTATTTTAGGCTTTTCCAACCACACAAAAGACTTCTTTTCTGAAATGCGCAAGTATGCAACCAATTTTGCAGAAACCGCTCATTTAGCCAAAGTAAATGAGAAGTACGAACATCGGGAAAAATACACAGGTGGCGCAGGTTACTATTTGGGCGAAAGCAGATACAGCGGTTGGGTTGTCAAAAAAGAAAAGTATTACAAAGATAGAGAAAACATTATCAACGCCTTTGCTCTCATTGCAGGGGAAGAAAGCAACATTTGCATAAAAGCACAGGCAACAGTAAACCTCTCTTCCACGACAATAACAGGCGATTTTTCGATAGTGGACTATTCACAAAAAGCATTAGCCCTTTTCGGCGACACACGCCCGATTAAAGACCAATTAAAAGCATTAGGCGGTCGTTTCAATCCGAAACTAATGCATGAGGGAAAGAAACAAGCAGGTTGGATTTTCTTAAAATCCAAAGAGCAGGAAATAAGAAACTTATTAACAATCAAATAAATCACAGAAATATGGAAACAAAAGTAAAAAGGACGCGAAGAAGTGCCATATCCAAAGGTATAGCCCGAATATGTTCGCAATATATCGAATGGCGTTTGAACGACAAGGGACTAAATTTATCGGCAATAGATGTAGAATACATCACAAACGCACTCATAGAAAATCGTTCAGATGGCGAATTATGCACAATAGCACCCAACGGAAAAACAGTAAGCGGATATTGGAATATTCAATGGTAATAATTAAAAAACAAATAATTATGTGGGAAATAACTGATAATAACGGTACGATTTATTCGGGTAACGAGGACGAAATAACAACTCTCTTTCAACAAATTAAAGACGGCGAGATTGAGGAAGAATGGACAGGCGATTTAAGGCTGATACAGATACACAGTATTCACAAATAAAATTTATAATTATGAGCACAACAGCAAATTCAATCAACCAAAACGGTTGTTCTGTTTGCGAGGCAGGAAAAGAAAATTACACGACATTCCGTCCTGTGCATCGCCCCAACAGCGTATTTTATCAATACGATTACAGGCACATAGACGGTGAACTGTTTTCAACAGTTGCACCTACTTTGGAACAGTGTCGAGAAAAACGTGATAAGTGGTTAGAAAAAAGAATATTATTCAAAGGAATTGACGAAGCATATAAACATGCAGTTGTCTATACACAAGTTGTATATGGAAAACATTATGGCAGTAATGCAAATTTCTTTAAATCGTCAGACGAAGCAAAAAAAGATGCGTCTATTCTAAAATCAATAAGCAACAAAAGATTCACAAACATACACATTGTAAATAGATAATATTATGATACCAACAAATCATTTCAAAAAAACAATCCAAAATTATTTGGAACAACGTGCAACAAGCGATGAACTATTTGCAACTTCATACGCAAAGGCTAATAAAAATATTGATGACTGTATTACTTACATTTTCAATACCGTACAGAAAAGCGGTTGTCACGGTTTTCACGACGACGAAGTGTATTCAATGGCAGTACATTATTACGACGAAGATAACATCAAAGTCGGAAAAAACTTTGATTGCCGAGTAGTGGTCAATCACACCGTTGAATTAACCGTAGATGAAAAGGAAGAGGCTCGAAAACAGGCTATACAAAGGGCGAGAGATGAGATATATACGAAAATGACAGAGCCCAAAAAAGTTCAAACAAAACAAACAGAAGCCAATAACCAACTTATTCTTTTTTGAATCATGAAACCAAAAAATAAATTCCAAAAACAAGTTTTTGAGTTAAGTAAAAAACTGCCACGCATCACTAAAGTACAAAAAGAATGGGCATTTCAACATTGTATCGAACACATCGGACTAAGAACTGTAAAAGGCGTTATCACTTGTTTGGAATGCGGACACGCTTGGCAAGGCAACAGCGAACTTGCTGATACTGTTTTGGGTGCAGAATGTCCCGAATGTTCCGCCAAACTCAACGTAATGAACACACGGAAAAGAGTTTTTAAGCAATCGGAATATTTTTGCATCATTACCACAAAAGAAAATTTTCAAGTGTTGCGACTTTTCCTCATTAAATACCATGCAAAAGCAGGACATAAAGCGCAATATTTCGTTTCGGAAGTCGTACAACGTTGGATAGCACCTAATGGCAAATATGAAACTATTGCAAGAATGCGCCCAATGAGTTACTACGATGATGTTTGGAACTTTGGCAGTAAACTCGAAATCCGTCCCGAAAGAGACCACCATAATGTTAATCCAACCGGCATTTATCCAAGTCAGCGACTAATTCCCGAACTGAAACGAAGTGGCTACAAAGGCGAATGTTACAGGATAAATCCCTTTGTTTTATTCCGTACATTATTGTTGGACAGTAGAGCCGAAACACTCTTAAAAGCAGGTCAAGCGAATGTATTAAAATTTTTTTCATATAAGTTTGATAAGATAAGCGATTATTGGGCATCTATAAAAATCTGCATACGCAATAACTACCAAATCAGCGATGCTTCCATTTGGCAAGATTATATTGATTTATTGCGTTTTTTCGGGAAAGATTTACATAACGCAAAATACGTTTGTCCTGCCGATTTAACCGCCGAACACGACAAGTATGTTAAGAAAAAACGAGAATATCAAGAGCAAGAACGCAAGAAAAATGCAAGAAAAAAAGCATTGAAAGATGAAGCAACTTTCAAAAAAATGAAATCTCGATTTTTCGGTATTCAATTTACCGATGGCGTAATACAAATACGAATGCTCGAAAGTGTAGAAGAAATTATGCAAGAGGGCGATATATTGCATCATTGCATCTTTGCAAACGAATATCATTTGAAGCCCGACAGTCTTATTCTTTCCGCTTGCGTAAATGGGGAAAAGATAGAAACAATAGAATTTTCGTTGTCCAAAATGCAGGTTATACAAAGTAGAGGCGTATGCAATAAGAACACCGAATACCACGACCAAATAATCAATCTTGTAAAGAAAAATAAGCGATTGATACAAAAAAGAATAGCAGCATAATTACAATAATATGAACACTAAATAACAACAATATTATGGCACGATTTATTTTAGATATAGCAAATTTAAATGAGAGTGAAATTAAAGAAATAATGAATTTGATTACAAAAAACTATTTTGCAAACAAGATAGTTAGTATTTACTGTATTGATAGAACGAATGAAAATCAATTTTATGAAGATACGTTCAAAAACAATCTTTCAAAGAAACAAATAAAAAACTATAAACTATTGATTACATCATAAATCAACACACTAAAAATTTAATGATATGAGACAAAAAGAATTGAAAAAAGTAGAAAAAAGTTTTATTGATTATTTTGTTGAAAAACAAAAAATCGACACAAAAACAGTGCAATGTATTCGGACGTATGGTTGGGGCGAAAAAGCCGTTTTAAGAGTAGAATACGCCGATTTTCACAAAGATTATAAGCCCATAAGGTTGGCAAAGGCATATTTGCGAGAAACTTACGCTTATTGTCCCGAAAATTTGAATTTCAACAATGGGCATCATGATAGAATTGGCTGTTCCGCCTTGAATGTGTATGATGTGAATAAAAGCGATTTTGACAAGTATTGTAAATTGCCGACAGTCATTGATTCCGAATATTACGAAAAAGAAGATTACGGTTATATTGAGTTTGCAATTCACAATGAAAAGCAATGTGAATTAAGTTATGAGCAAAAATTGTATGAATATTTTAACGAATAATTAAAAAGAAAAGTCGGGCGGAGTTTTTCCGCCCGCTACTTTCTTTCGTGAAGTGGACTGGAAAAAGAAAGTAGCAAAGAAACCGTTAAAAAAATATTCAATTATAATTTTTTT
>Ga0082212_10003417_pt1 | contig 22535 bp, 19 predicted proteins | sample TergutNt197P3_FD_71548 | JGI IMG/M metagenome (GOLD analysis project Ga0082212, IMG submission 71548) | Neocapritermes taracua P3 segment gut microbial communities from Petit-Saut dam, French Guiana - Nt197 P3 | ecosystem: Host-associated > Arthropoda: Insects > Digestive system > Gut ...
GAGATTTTTTTGCGCAATACAATGGCTTCAGGCGTGATTCCACAGATAAGCCTCATCATGGGGCCATGCGCCGGTGGAGCAGTATATAGCCCAGCAATAACCGATTTTATTACGATGGTTCGGAACACTAGCTACATGTTTGTGACAGGGCCGGAAGTTATAAAGGCAGTTACGCACGAAGATGTTACAAAAGAGGAGTTGGGGGGGGCTTCTACCCATGGTTATAAATCTGGCGTTTGCCACTTTATGGTGCCATCAGATTTGGCCGCAATTGCCCATACGAGAGAGCTTTTGAGCTTCCTTCCATCTAACAACATGAGTTCAGCACCACGACGTGCTCCATTAAACGACATGCCACTAGAGAATCCCGAACTTGATAGCATCGTGCCAGAAGATCCATCAAAACCTTATGACATGAGGATTCTGATAAAGGGCGTTGTGGACGATGCACATTTTTTTGAAGTCATGGAAGCCTACGCCCAAAATGTAGTAATTGGCTTTGCTAGGATAGATGGCAGGTCTGTTGGCATCGTTGCGAATCAACCCAGTATTTTAGCTGGGGTGTTAGACATAAACGCATCTGAAAAGGCAGGTAGATTTGTGCGTTTCTGCGATGCTTTCAATATTCCCCTGATCGTTTTTGAAGACGTCCCCGGATTTTTACCAGGCACCTATCAGGAATATAACGGCCTGATAAAGAATGGAGCCAAATTGCTGTATGCGTTTTGCGAAGCTACAGTTCCAAAGCTAACCATAATCACTCGAAAGGCCTATGGAGGTGCTTACATTGTTATGGCCAGTAAACATATTCGTTCCGATTTTAACTTTGCCTTCCCCACAGCAGAAATTGCAGTTATGGGAGCCGAAGGTGCCGCAAACATTCTTTATGCTAAAGAAATCTCCAAAGCCGAAGACCCTGATGCCAAAAGAGAACAATTAATTGCAGATTATAACGAAAAGCTCGTAAACCCATACGTTGCCGCTGGATTGGGCTATGTTGATGAAGTAATAATGCCACGGGAGACTCGCAAGAAATTGGTGCGTGCATTGGGTCTGTTAGAAAACAAGCGCGATCACGTTCCAGCGAAAAAGCATGGCAATATCCCTCTATGATAGCTCCAAATAAGCATGGCCAGATTTTTGTAGGCCCAAAAATATTTGGGTTTATTATTCTGGCGTACATTTCATTGCTCTTGGTAGGGTTTCTTCCTGCTCAGGAGTCGGTGTTGATCTGGATAAAAACGGGAGCGATTTTTTCTATAACATGGATTTATCTCAAATTTGAAGGAAACAAATTAGACTCGATTGGGTTAAAAATTAATCTCAGATTTGCTTCAGAATTATTGATTGGAGCCATGTTTGGGATTTTCATTATTTCAATTTCTGCCTTATTTATTTGGTGTTGCGATGGTTTTAGTTGGGTGAGAAATCCTCAAGTTACTTTTGGCGATCTTTTTTTTGCACTAATTATTTTTTTAGCCCTCAGCATGTTTGAAGAATTACTCTTCCGTGGGTACGCATTTCAAAGGGCGATTACCAGACTAGGAATTGCAAAAGCACAGATTTTCTTTGGATGTTTATTTGTTGCGGCGCATTGGAATAATCCAGGCATGTCTGGTAGTACAAGGCTTTGGGCTAGTTTATCCATTGGATTGGCATCTCTATTACTTGGACTTGCTTTGATAAAGACGGGCAGTCTTGCCCTGCCAATTGGAATTCATTTGGGATGGAATTGGGCGCAGGGGAGCCTACTTGGTTTTGGCGTTAGCGGGACAGCATCGCATGGTTTTTTTATGCCAATATTCAACGATTTGCCCTTGTGGTTTACAGGTGGAGACTTTGGCATAGAGGCCAGCTTGCCAGGAGCGATAGTATGCCTGATAGTTTGTATTGGATTGTTTATTTGGAAACCAAAATTGCCTCCGTTTCCATTCGCCCCAATGATACACGGGACCTCTAGCCATGAGTAAATCAGCAAATTTGGTATTGGAAGAACATCGACAATAGAGCTATATGCCAGGATTTGCTTGCAGAATGAAAGTGATGTTGGAATGAAACTGCAAAGCGAGCATAAAAACCACCTAAACCAATGTAACTGGCCGACTGCCTCGGACATCCTGAGCACAGCGAAGGATTCCGAGAGTTCATGGCCGTTTGTTGTTCATTGGCGGGCTTGACTCGCCGTTAAGTGAACAACAAAAACGTAAATAGCTAAAGGACTGCGTAGGCAGTGAGGAAGTGGATTGTCTATCGAAGCCAAACGAAAGATGTCATAAACTTGGTAGATGGGGGGGCGTTTTTTGCCAGCCCCTATTTTCCACCCGCCGAGCAATAACATGTCCGCAACCAAAGACCATTCCACCGAAATCACAGCCTACATAGCCGAGCTGAACCGCCAGTATCAGACGGGTAGGGCTACCGAGCATACCTACCGTCCAGCCCTCCATGCCCTACTCTCTGCCCTACTGCCCCAGCTCACAATATCCAACGAGCCGTCCCGCCAAGCATGTGGCGCGCCTAACTACATCCTGATCAGGAAAAACGTCCCCGTGGGCTTCATCGAGGCAAAGGACATAGGCGACGCAGACTTGGAGGGGCGAAACAAAAACAAAGAACAGTTCGGACGATACAAAGCCGCCCTCGACAACATAATCTTCACCGACTACATCAACTTCTTGTTCTGCAAACAGGGCAGTATAGTTGAATCTGTCCGTATTGGAGACATGAAGGGCAACAAGATAGCTCCACTGAAAGACAGCCTTGAAAAGTTCCAAAGCCTGATAGAGGCATTTGGCAATGCAAGTCCCCAGAAGATCGCCTCCTCAGTCAAGCTCGCTCAAATCATGGCCGCCAAAGCGCGGCTGATGGCAAAGGTGTTTGAGGAATCCCTTGCCAGAGATGGTGGCAACAGTTCGCTCACTGGCCAGATGGACGCCTTCAAGAGCTTTCTGCTTCACGACATCACGCCTGCCGAGTTTGCCGACCTCTACGCCCAGACCATAGCCTATGGATTGTTTGCCGCCCGGTTGCATGATACCGCTTCAGGTGCCTTCAACAGGGAAAACGCCGCAAAGCTCATACCTAAAACAAACCCCTTTTTGCGGAACCTCTTCCAGACAATCGCAGGTTTCGACCTGGATGAGCGCATAAGCTGGATAGTAGATGACCTTGCCGAAGCCTTTGGGGCAACGGATATGGAAGCCGTAATGAAAGGCTTTGGCCAATCCACCCAGCAGACCGACCCGATAGTACACTTCTACGAAAACTTCCTGTCGGCCTATGACCCCAAGCTCCGCAAGTCCAGAGGGGTCTACTACACCCCCCAGCCCGTGGTCAGTTTCATCGTCAGGGCTGTGGACGAGATACTGCAAAAGGAGTTTGGCCTCCAACAGGGGCTGGCTGATACGTCCAAGGTAGAGATTGAGATAGATGGAGCCGGAAAAAATGGCAAGTCAAAGGCGAGCGTCCACAAAGTCCAGATTCTCGACCCAGCCACAGGCACGGGGACATTCCTTGCCGAAACAGTGAAGCATATCCACGATAAGTTCAAAAACCACCTAGGCCAGTGGCAGGGCTATGTAGAACAGCACCTAATACCGCGCTTAAACGGTTTTGAGATACTCATGGCCCCTTACGCTATGGCCCACCTAAAGCTGGACTGGCTACTGGCAGAGACGGGCTATAAGCCAGACAGCAAAGAGAGACACCGCATATACCTGACGAATTCCCTGGAAGAGTTCGAAGGTGTCCCAGGCCCTATGTTTGCACAGTTCCTGGCCAATGAATCCAGAGAGGCTCTAGCGGTCAAGCGCGAAGTGCCGGTAATGGTTGTCATGGGGAACCCACCGTATTCGGTGAGCAGTAGCAACCAAGGGGACTGGATCAACTCCCTGATTAGGGATTACAAAAAAGACCTCAACGAGCGGAACATACAGCCCCTGTCGGACGACTACATCAAATTCATCCGGTACGGACAGCATTTCATTAACAAAAACGGCGAAGGCATACTGGCCTACATATCCAACAACAGCTTTATCGACGGACTGATACACAGGCAGATGCGGAAGAACTTGCTTGAATCTTTTGACAGGATATACATCCTCGACCTCCACGGCAACTCCAAGAGAAAAGAAAAAGCACCCGATGGGGGTAAAGACGAAAACGTGTTCGACATTCAGCAGGGTGTTTCCATCAACATCTTTGTAAAGGCCCGAAGTACTGGAAAACAGAAAAAAAATACAGCCCGTGTCCTCCACAGCGATATATTTGGCAAACGTGAGGCAAAATACACGTACTTGGGCGAAAATACATTGGGCACAGTGCAATGGCAGGAACTGGAATTCAAGGATGAAAACTATTTCTTTGTGCCGAAAGAATTTGAACTGAAAGAGCAATATGAAGCAGGGTTCAAGATTGATGAATTGTTTCCAGTTACCTCGAGCGGCATCAAGACGCACGATGATAGAAACCTTGTAGGTTTTAGTTCATTCGACAATAACAATCAGCCGTATGCCTATCGTCCTTTTGATATTCGCAGTATCGACTATGACTTGAAAAAAGTTCAAAGGCATAGATACGCAGTGATGAAGCATTTCATTATTGGCCAAAACATCGGTTTGGTGATAGGTCCTCAAGGTCAAGTAGTTGGCTCTATGCCTTGGAATTTGATTTTTGTAGCAGAGAATCTCACGGATACGAATATTTATTATCGGGGCGGAGGGATTATATTCCCTCTCTACCTATACTCAGACCAAGCTGACATACACCGTATACCTAACTTGAATAAAGAAATAGTCAGTAAAATTTCAAATCCCACCGGTCTTGAATTTGAATCAGAAGAGAGCGATGACGAAAACAAATTTGCCCCCATTGACCTGCTGGACTTTATCTACGCCGTGCTACACTCCCCAAGCTACCGAGAGAAATACAAAGAGTTTCTGAAGATTGACTTCCCCCGCGTGCCATACCCTGCCAATGCTACCGAGTTCCGCCGTTTGGCAAAGCTGGGGGAGGAACTGCGCCTGCTACATCTGTTGGAACACCCTGCCCTCGACAAACCAATCACTGGCTACCCCATTGGCGGGAGCGATACCGTTGACAAACCACGCTTTGAACCATCCAAAGACGGCTCTACAGGCAAGGTCTGGATAAACGACACGCAATACTTCGACGGAGTGCCGCTGGTTGCCTGGGAGTTCTACATCGGCGGCTACCAGCCCGCCCAGAAATGGCTCAAAGACCGCAAGGGCCGCAAACTGACCTACGATGACATCAACCACTACCAGCGGATAATTTCTGCGCTGGAAAGGACTAGTGAAATAATGGGGAGGATTGATAATGAAACATGATCTACTCAAGTCCGATAAAAACAGCCGCATATCGGCATCTCACTGCTTTGGAACTAGATTTGAGCATACCACATTGGACAGTATTGATTCTATCTGACAAAAAGAACCGCGTCAATGCTAGTTCTATCTGAACACATTTGACGCGGTTGGTCAGTATTGGAATTTCCAGTGGTGGCTGAGGACGGACTCGAACCGTCGACCTAAGGATTATGAGACCTTCGCTCTAACCGCCTGAGCTACCCAGCCGAATTCGCTATCATAGCGTTATATAGCTGATATGTCTAGCAAAAAATTTGTTATACCAATGATCTCTTAATTCATGTAAACTGACAATGGCCCTATAGCTCAGTGGTCAGAGCCGGCGGCTCATAACCGCTTGGTCCACGGTTCGAATCCGTGTGGGGCCACCACTGTATATGCGGGTTGTATCAGGAGATTAATTATGAAAATCCTTGTGGCTCTTAAGCAAGTGCCTGACACGGAAAGTAAGATCAAGATTGCAGATTCGGCCTGCACAATCGACCAGGGCGACCTCAAATGGATAACTAGTCCTAACGATGAATATGCCTTAGAAGAAGCTATTCGTATGAAGGAAGCTCAAGGTGCCGAAGTCATCGCTGTTTCTATCGGTGGCGACAAAGCCAAGGATGTGTTGAGAAACGCCCTTGCTCTCGGAGCTGATGGTGCTGTATTGCTTAAGGCAGAGGCAACAGATGATCCGCTGAGTACTGCTCGTGCCTTGGCTAACTTCGCAAAGGGAAAAGACTTTAATATCATTTTCACTGGGCACAAGTGCTACGGAAATGACAATGGTAGCGTCGGCCAAATGACAGCAGAATTACTTGGCCTACCCCATGTCCACGTTGTTACGAAATTAAATATTACCGAAAACAAATTTATAGCAGAGCGCGAGGGCGATGCTGGAGTAGAGATTATCGAGGGTAACTTGCCTGCTGTAATCACCGCACAACGCGGTTTAAATGAACCTCGCTATGCAAATTTGAAAGGAATCATGGCGGCAAAAAAGAAACCTATCGAAGAAATAGATTGTGTTTTAGAAGACGCAACAATAAAGGTAGCTTCTCTGGCTCTGCCTCCGGCTCGAAGCGAAGGCAAGCGAATTGATGGTGATCCGGCTACACAGGTGGCAGAGCTTGTATCTCTTCTCAGTAGCGAAGCAAAAATATTTTGATTAAACTGCATAATATTCATAGGACACGACAATGATTTTGGTCTTTTGTGAAATAAAAGATGGTGCAATTCGCAAGCCCAGTCTGGAAGCACTTTCTGAGGCTCGCAGACTGGCGGGTGATAATAATGTATCCGCGCTATTTGTAGGGAGCGAAATTAGTGGGGCAGAAAATGCTTCTAGCTATGGGGCAGATACCATTATTAAGGTGGAATCGCCTACATTGGCTGGCTATTCCAGCGACTTGTTCGCAAATGCAATTGCTGATGTCATTATAGCCAAAAACATAAAAATATTACTGCTTGCCGCAACTTCCATAGGCAAGGATGTGGCACCAAGAGTTGCCGCTCGCCTTGGAGCTGGATTGGCCGCTGACGTAACCGCCCTGTGTATAAAGGATGGGCGTTTACAGGCAGTGCGTCCGATGTATGCCGGCAAGGCTAATGCGATTGTTGATTTTTTGGCAGAAGTTCAAGTTGCCACTATTCGCCCAAATGTTGTTGCAGTATCGACTGCTTCTAAGGCCGGAACCATGGAAAACTTTCCTGCCCCAACTAGTGATATAAAAGCTATCGTGAAAGAAATTATTGCCCGAAGTAGCGAAAAACCAGACCTCACTGAAGCAGATATTATCGTTTCTGGTGGTCGTGGAATGAAGGATGGTGCTAATTTCAAACTTCTTGAAGATTTAGCTACTGCCATTGGTGGAGTTGTCGGGGCCAGTCGCGCCGCTGTGGACGCTGGTTGGGATATTCCCCACAGTGCCCAAGTCGGCCAAACCGGCAAGGTGGTTTCTCCCACCCTCTACATCGCATGTGGTATTTCTGGTGCCATACAGCACTTGGCAGGTATATCTGGTTCCAAATTTATTGTTGCTATCAACAAAGACGCAGAAGCCCCTATCTTCAAAGTTGCAGACTATGGCATCGTTGGTGATCTATTTGAAGTATTACCAGAGCTTACTAAAGCAGTAAAGGCAGTCAAGGGATAGATTGTACATGTAAAGGCGCGCCGGGTCATGCTTTTCATCTGATAACTGAAAACTGTGAACTAGCATTATCCATTCTCTACCTGAAACGACAATACGACTGTTCCAAAGCTAATTCGGTCATCATGGAAAATTTCATGCACGTCCCCAGGAACAAGACGACCGCCGTGGACGAATGTTCCGTTGGCAACGCCTTTTTCTTCTACTACAAAATATCTGCCTAGTTCAAATATGATATTGGCATGTCTCCTTGATACACTTAGGTGGCCTTCATCGCCTGATAGATCTATGTCTGGATATATCCCGGTAGCGGGATCAAATCGGCCTAGTAGCGCGGTGTTGGTTTCGATGTTGTATTTTTTTCCGGAAGAAACTGATACAAAACATGCCATCGGTTTGACTTGAACTGGTGCTTTGGGTTGCTCTTGGTTAGTAGATTTTTGCCCATCAGCCTCAACCCTGCCTGTCAGCTCGCGATTTCTCTGGGTAAGGCGTTGCATCATTTTGACCGATATTTCCGGGTTTTGCCTAATCATCCGTGTAAATGTCCCGCGACTAATTGACATTAATTCAGAATCTTCCATCGCAACCGCAGTGGTTTCTCGTGGCAATGCCTCAAGCAAACTGCCTTCTCCAAAAAAATCACCCTTGACCAGCTCTTCACTCCAGCTACCGCTGGCATTGTCTGCTAAATATAGGCGTACTTTCCCAGCCATTACTACATACATCTGCTCTGCCATATCCCCTTTTTTGTAAACAATATCTCCCTCTTGGAGACGAACTTTATTTTGTTCTACAAAAGAAGATTCGGCCATTCAACACCAACAGAAAAATCTAATACCAATCTTTAAGATTACCAGAATTGTGGCTACTATAAAGTGACTGGCAACATTTTTTCAACCATTTTCAATACCTTCAGGTTTTGAAAACGGCTCTGATATAAACTATTTTTATGTCAATATTCCGATGGCTTTTTGCCCCTCTCGCCCCTTTTTATGGGCTGATTGTAGGTGCCAGAAACAGGGCATTCGACTCTAACTCACGGCGGGCGGAACGTTTTTCTATCCCGGTTGTATCTATAGGCAACCTAAGCGTTGGAGGGACGGGCAAAACCCCTCTGACCATGTATTTAGCCCAAGGTTTGCAGGAAATGGGGCACCCAAATGTAATTATTTCCAGAGGGTATGGCGGTAAAAGGGATGTAGACCCGATGGATGTAACCCCAGAATCAAATCCAGCAGAAGTAGGCGATGAGCCAGTAATGCTCTCAAAGAGGCTGGGCATAAACCGCGTAATAGTAGCCCGTCGGCGGGCAAGTGCAGTACTCCGCGCTATTTCTAGGATGCCTAAACCCAAATTATTATTTTTAGATGATGGCTTTCAACACCGCGCACTGCATCGCGACATTGATCTTTTATTGTTAGATGGGGTTCGTAAGTGGGGCAATGGAAAGTTATTACCGTTGGGTAATCTGCGAGAACCCATGACAAGTGCAAAACGCGCTCATGCGCTGGTGGTGACAAGAGGTAGACGAGCGCAAAAGCCTGAAATCGAAAAGTGGTGGGCAGACTATGGGTCAGGAGGGCCTATTTTCTATGTCGATTTCCAAATATGCTCACTGCGAAATGCTACTTCAGGGGAACGACTAGACCTGTCTGCTTCAGTTAGTCCGCTACTAGCTTTTTGTGCCATAGGTCATCCAGAGGCGTTTTTTGCAGACCTGCTTGTGGCAGGACTAACTTGGTTGGATACAAAATCATTTAGGGATCACCGGAGGCTACACCCCAGCCAGATTGCCAGTCTTGCCTCTATCGCTATTGATTTGGGGGCAAAAGGTTTGATCTGCACAGAAAAAGATGCCGTAAAGTTGTCTTCTGCCCATCTGATGGCCAGCAATATACCCATTTGGATTGCAGAACAAAAAGTTGTCGACGCTGAAAGCCTTGTAAGTTGGATAATTAGCTCTTTGGGGCTTCAAGATATATGTGAGGCAGAACATGTTCAATAACAGCAATTATCATCAAGGCAACGATGGTGTATGGGCAAAAGAGCAGGCAGTTGCATTTGGCTATTCAGATGGAGATGAAAACGAAGATAGACTACTAAGCATTCTGAAATCTGCCGGTGATATAAGCGCAAATTCAAGAGAACTACAATTTTATCAAACAGACTGGCCTTCTATTTACCATTTGTCATCCCTTCGAGGCAATTTGTTGCGTCCATTTTTAGGTCATTTTTCCTCTGGCAAATCAGTCCTAGAGCTAGGAGCAGGATGCGGTGCAATTACCAGATTCTTGGGCGAGACAGGTGCATCTGTCGTAGCAGTTGAAGGCAGTCGTAAACGAGCTTCTATCATCTCTGAACGGTGTCGAAATTTACCAAATGTCTGTATTGTGTCTGACTTGATACAGTCATTTGAATCTGATGAAAAATTTGATGTTGTCACCCTGATTGGAGTGCTAGAGTACGCACCAGTTTTTATTGAAGGCGAAACTCCTGTTGAGACTCTGCTTAAATTGGCAAAGTCATTTCTTAAACCAAGCGGAATGCTGATCGTTGCCATAGAAAACAAAATCGGATTGAAGTATTTTGCGGGCGCACCTGAAGACCATATTGGCCTCCCAATGTTTGGGATAAATAATTCTTATTCGGCCAGAACACCCATAACCCTTGGAAGGCAAGAACTCTTAAATGAAATTACTAAGATTGGCCTAGAGCACACTCAGCTTTTCATACCATTGCCAGATTATAAAACCCCAATCACCATCCTATATCCAGCTAGCCTTTCGATACAAAACAACAAACTCGGCTGGGATGCCTCTCCACTGTTGATTGCTTCGGTAGCGGCAGACGTGCAACGGAACTATTTGCCCAACTTTTCACAGGAAATGGCTTGGCAATCAATTAGCAACAATGGCCTAATAGGCGACTTGGCTAATTCATTTTTGTTTTCTGCTTCCGAAAATCAAATAGAGTTTCAAGACAACGTCTTAGCAATGCACTATGGCGTACAACGCCCTTCTATGTACGCACGGGAGAGCCAATTTGTAGTTTCGGAAAATAGAATACTTGTCGGAACTAGGCCAACAAAAATGAAAACTCTCTTTAACGACAATCCTTGGAAATACTCAGAATATATACCAGGTACATTTTGGTTTACAGAGATGATAAGAGTTATTAATGGAGCCAGTTTCAAAACCCTCAATTAAGTGAGATGTAGCAACAGTAAACCAAAGAGGCTGAAAAAGGCTCTAACATTGTGTAGTTTCTTGAGGACAACAGAATGCAGACCTTGTTCAGCCTGATAACCAGCATACAGCAGAAACTGTTCCCCTTCATAGAGGAAAACATCTCTCCACTGACAGAGAAAGAGCGCGAGTTCGTCAGGGCGGCGGAGCTGGCCTCGGTCGGCAAATATTCCAAAGCACTAAAGAAATGGATAGGTAATGGGCGCAAGCCACACAACCGGAAAGCCATAGCATTAGCCTTCATAGCCAAAGCAGTGTGGAATTTACCTACCACCCTGCTGCTGATTAATTTTCTAAAGTCGAACCAGACACTGAGGATGCTGTGCGGATGGGAGTGGGCAAGCGACCTACCCTCAGAGTCAACTTTTTCCAGAGCCTTCGCAGAATTTAGCGAAAGCGGACTTACAGAGCTGATGCACAAAGGAATGGTGGCCGCAAACATGGAAGGCATGATGGCATGTCACATAAGCACAGACAGCACAGCCATAGAGGCAAGGGAGAAACCAGCAAAGAAGCCAAAGAAAGAGCCAAAGGAAAAGCGAAAGCGTGGCAGGGCAAAGAAAGGTGAAGCGCGTGCCCCGATACCGCCAGGCCGGATAAGAATACAGATCGGGCGTAGCCTTGCAGAGAACCTAGCGAGTTTGCCAAAGCAGTGCGACAGAGGCGTCAAGCGCGGCAGTAGCGGCAACGCAAAAATATGGACAGGCTTCAAGCTACACTGGGGAGTAGCAGACGGGGACATACCAATCAGCGTGCTCCTGACCAGTGCTTCCCTGCATGACTCCCAGGCAGCAGTGCCACTGATGCAGATGGCAAGTGCCAGGATGCCGTACTGCTACGACCTTGCAGACTCGGCATATGACGCAAAAGCAATAAAGGAATATAGCCGTTCATTGGGGCATGTTCCGATAATAGACTCCAACAAGCGTAGAGGCGATAAGAAGCAAATGTGTCCTGCAAAGAAAACCCGCTACAAAGAGCGCGGTGCAGTCGAGAGAGCCTTTTCAAACCTGAAGGACAACTATGGTGGTAGGTTCATAAGGGTGAAAGGCGCGGCCAAAGTCATGGCGCATCTTATGTTCGGAGTGCTGGCACTCACCGCCGCGCAGCTTTGCCGTTTGGTCGAGTAGGACAGAGGCAAAAGGCAGATAAAAATCCGGCCTCAGCCGCCGGATTAGGCGGAGCTATGCCCAAATGCGGCAAATTGCATTGTCTAGGCAGATTTTTAGGGTAAAGATGGGCTGCTTGCTTGGACAGTGTGCGATAATTCTCTTTGCCAAGGGTGACCCACAAAATTTCTTCGGGGTTTTGCAACTGGCTCGCTACGTCTACTAGTTCAGTCTTCCCTTGGCAGGGTGGGGCTTGGGGCGTGACCATAGAAGTTTCTCATAATACCTAAAACTAAACGCTGTAAGAAAAGTGATTTGCTTGGCATCCATTGAAGAGAGGTAACAGACCCACACGCTTGACTCAGTTCAACGAGTGATTCTGCCTTGATTACAGTTCCCAAAAAGAGGATTGGCACTCCCATGGGAATGCTTTCCGCTAGTGATTTCATCAAGAGGCGCTCGGCAAAATGATCGTTGTCGACATGAAAAATAATTAATTGTGGTTTTCTGCTAAGAGCATAATCCATTAAAACAGTTGCCGGCGGGATTCGATAATACTGTCTACCCTCGCCCAGCAATTTTTGAAGTGTGGTATCCATTTCGTCATCTCTAGTGATGACAACAATTCCACCATCGTTTTTATTTTTTTCTGCAATTGTTGCTATCCGAGCCGCCTGGTCGCTGAGAGCCACCCTTTCTGACATTTGCTCCTTAGCTTTTTCTTGCCTCATAAATGCCCATTTGGAGATTTTTCCAACAACTGAATCTGATAATTCAGGGCTGAATTCTAGGCCAAAGGTTCTGTGGTCTACATGTCGTATTATTGCTCCATTGTTAATTGCAACTTCATCAGGCAAATATATTGACAGCATTATTCTATCGTTTACTTGGAGCTTATTTACAACCAAGTTTACGTTTGATTTCAGACGAGTACCAGTGGTACTTAGGTCGATCATACTTGCCCGAATTAGGGTCTGACCTGCCAATTTAAAAGTTGCATAGGCTCTCCCCAAGTCAGAAAGTCGAGTTGAATGTCGCCCACCTTTTTCTTCTATGCTATTCGGGAGTGAAAATTTTATAGTCTTTGAGCCAGCATGGGTACCAATCCCAACAAATTTTGCAGATGTCTCAATGAAATCCAATCGAAAAGGAAAACGTAAATCGAGATTACTGATTTTCAATATACTGAGAGCATCCTCGCCTCCTGCTATTGTTTTGGCATGTACTTCATTTCCTTCAAAATGGACTAGGTTGGATTCAAATTTTAGATACTGCGTAGCAATGATGAGCGGGGCTTGTTGAGCACAGGCTCCCTCAAATATCTCTCTGATCTCGTCTTTTTTATTCCTATTTGCCATCAACTCTCTCTGGCTACACTAATAATTGTATGCAACATCAAGTCCCTATTGTATCGCTAATTTATTCTGCCCCCAAATTGGTAGAAGCAGACCCTTGGATGGCCTTTTTCCCCACTGGTCTTGGCTATATCCAAGCTATCTTACACCGGCATGGTTATTCTTGTGGATTGGCAAATTTTACTGGACTCTCCAAAAAGGCCGCTAGAAGGTATCTAGAAGAAAAAAAACCAGACATTGTTGGTATTTCTATGTTTACCTTCAATAGAAATAGGTGCTTTGAGCTTGCCAGAATAATAAAAGAATTGTTACCGGATGTCATTTTGGTTGTAGGTGGCCCCCACCCGACCCACCTTTCAAGGGAAGTATTTGAGGAATGTCCCCAAATTTCAGCAGTAGTGAGCGGAGAGGGGGAATTACCCATGCTGGAAATTGCGGATCGTTTGGCAAAGGGATTAGATTGGAGGGAAGCGCCCTCGCTTATCTTCAGGGATGGTTCGAAAACTGCCCTGTTGAAGCCAGTAAAAGACCTTGATTCCATAGGTTTTCCATCTGAGAGTTTTTTAGCAGATTTTTTTGATGACATTGACCAGTTAGGCTATTTGATTACCAGTCGCGGTTGCCCTGCAAAATGCGCCTTTTGCAATACTCCAGAATATTGGGGGAATAAAGTAAGGTTCCGAAGTTCATCATCGGTGATACAGGAAATGAAAACGCTATGGGAGGATTATGGTTTGACCTATTTTAACTTTAGAGATGATACCTTTACGACAAATAAGTCTAGAGTGCTGGATATATGCAGAAAAATTGAGTTGAGCAACATATACCCCCTCTGGAGTTGCCAGTCTAGAGCTAATCTGATAGATGAAGACAGGCTAGTGGCGATGGTACGCGCAGGGTGTGAATTTATCCAGATTGGTGTAGAACATGGTAGCAACCGAATACTAAGGATATTGGACAAAGGGATAGACCTAATGCAAGTACGTAATGTTCTCACCACAGTTAGAAAGGTGGGCATGAACTTGGGGATCTATCTCATCACCGGTATCCCGAGCGAAACTATGGAAGATGTAGAGGAGAGCGTGAGACTAATAAAAGAGTTATTGCCCCATGATGTTCAGATAAGCCCACTTGCTGTATACCCCGGAACTCGCCTGTACTCTGAGTTAATAGCCAGTAGCACCTTACCGCCAGACTTTTTTCACAATGCAAGGGATACCGAAGTGTTTGCTAGAGGTATGGACGAGTTTACAAAAATTGCAATAGCACGACTGAGCCTTACAGCAGAAAAAATAAAAGTCAAAGCTAGATATACACCCACTGACTTTAGACAGCAAAAAAAATTTTTGGGCTGGTGTGTAACTACAAATATTCTCTGTGGAGAAGCGGCGGAAGATGCCGACCAAATTGAAGATGCATTTATCCAGTACTCAGAAATTATTAAGCACGAACCCCTAAACCCTTGGGGGTGGCTAAAACGTGCATTGCTGAACGCCAAATGTGGAAAAAAAAATGCCGCCAAAGCAGACCTGAGAGAGGTCTTAAACCTGACACCAAAGAATCGCGAGGCAATAGATGTGTCGAGGGAATTAGGATTGAATGGGGATGCTATCCATTGATATGTCGTTTAACTTGTGACAAGCAACGCTTAGAGCAAGTTATAGCGATTCCACTTAACATTGTCCTCATACCAAGTTGTTACCTATCGGGAGCAACTTGGTATAAAGCATCAAACAATACACATCTTTGCAAAAAAAATATAGAATAGTGCTATGACAAACAAAATTCTCACGGCGTTCTTTCTCATCGCAACATTCCTTGGTGCCCAAACACCAGCCCTCCGCCCTGGCGAAGGGCTGACTGTCATTAACCACGCAGGGGAAGTTAAGGAATGGGGAAATGTAAGCGCACTCACACCTATGGGCAACCTAGCCAAGTTATTGTGGCTACACCTAGAAGCCGAGGAGTGGGAAAGTGCCGGCGTAGAGTATCGTTGTAGCGGAGAACTAAATGGAATCCGTTGCGCTAAGAAGCACGGACGGGTAGATTTAACCAAATCTTTTAAGGAAGACTGCAACACATCCTTTTATCTTTGGGTCAACCTTAGCCGTGAGAGATGGAAAAAAGACTATAAAGACGCTGGCGCAAGGCTGAGGCTAAATAATGTTTTTGGTGTTTTTTTGGGTGATCGTCTGCCAAAGGAACCAGCCTTGCCTGATAAATTTGGATCAGAGTGGTTTAATGATGGCAATTTATTACAGGCATCTCCTAACCTATTGGCCAGTTGGCTAGCGAGGCCAGCTCAAGAGCGACTACTTAGGGCTTGTCGTAAGTTCTTACTTGGTTTTACTGACTTCGCCTTTGGTAAGGATGACAAGTGGTGGATCAAGGTTTCAGTAGCCCCAACAGGCTTGCAGGATGGCCAAACACAGTTTTGGGTGGTTGGGAGTAATGCCTCCAACATCGCAGTTCTCCGACTCCCGCCAGGTGATACTGAAAAGATCGCGCAGTCAAGGTTTAAGGCTTTGCTGAACATAAAGTAATTAGTAATTTCAATAAGATGGTTTCATACCAAGTTGCACATATTCGGAAGTAGTATGAATCACTTGCGCCTAACAAAGATTTGAAAATGGCTTAATCTAAAAAAACTTAAGGTGCTACGACTCTGCATGGAAGCTTGATGTAGATGAGAAAACAATCTACAATATTTACAACTACCGTGTCTAAGCGCAGACATGTTTTGAATATTTTGGAGGATCCATGTACATACGCGCATTGCTCGTTTCGCTAACGTCTATTGCACTATTTGGGCAAACAGCAGAAGTTGTCCTGCCCAAGCCAAGAGTGCAATTTACCACAAATTTAGGCTCGTTTATTGTTGAATTAGAACCTGAAGCCGCCCCAAAAACAGTTGAAAATTTTCTAGAATACTCAAAGTCAGGTTTTTATAAGGGGACTACCTTTCATAGAGTCATCCGTACATTCATGGTGCAAGGTGGTGGTCACAATGTCGATGGCAGTGAAAAAAAGGGTAGGGCACCATTAGTCAATGAAGCCAAGCGTTCCAGCGAAATGGGAGTTACAAACACAAGAGGCTCAATTGCAATGGCTAGACTACCTAACCCTGACAGTGCAACCAGTCAATTTTTCATCAACGTTGTTGACAATGCTCGCCTAAATTATCCAGGCACTGATGGAGCAGGCTATTGTGCTTTTGGATATGTAATTGACGGTATGGATACCATTGATAAAATTAGAGATGTACAAACAGGAGCGGCCAACAAGCCATTGGAAAACGTTATCATTATAGATACAAAGGTCACAGAGGTTGGTGGCGGAGCCAAAGACCAAGCCACAACCACAGCAAATTCCGCTGTCAAAAAGCCTACTCTCCCTGGAAAACCTGAACTTCCGAAAAAGCCCGATGAAAAGGCAAAAACATATACAGATGTAGCACCCCCGAAAAAGTAAACTAGTCTGTAGGAAAAAAAATCAATAATCAGAATTGATACCAATCTACCCTCTAATGACGTGCTATATTATCAATAGAGGTTTGTTCAGAACTATCCGGACATGAGTCCCATTGGCTTTTGGAGAAAAAAGTGCCTAAAACACCATCTGCACCCCGCGTCGTGGCCATAGTAGGCCCATTCATGTCTGGTAAAACATCATTACTAGAGGGTTTGCTGTTTACTTGCGGATCAATAAATCGTAAAGGTTCGGTTAAGGAAGGGAACACAATAGGCGACTTTTCCCCCGAAGCCCGCGAGCGTCAGATGGGTATTGAGGCAAATGTTGCGACTACAAACTTTGAGGGCGAGAGTTGGACATTCATTGATTGTCCAGGCTCAGTTGAATTTCAACAAGAATATGCCGGCCCATTGGTTGTTGCAGATGCCGCAGTAATAGTTGTAGAAGCAGATCCAAACCGGTCAATGATGGCGGCCCCCATTCTGCGCGCGCTGGAAGCAAAAAAGATTCCCAGAGTCATTTTTGTAAACAAGATGGATGCCCCTGATGCTTCGGCGAACTTAAAAGCCACAGTGGATGCACTTGCCGCATGGTCGGGCAAGCCATTGGTGCAACGTATGTACCCCATCACCGAAGGCGATACCTTAAAAGGGTATGTTGACTTAGCATTAGAGCGCGCCTTCCACTATAGCCCCAGTACTAATAACGATGTACTTGTAGAAATTCCCGGTGCAATCAAAGAAGATGTCGTCGTCAGCAGACAGGAAATGATGGAGGCGGTTTGTGGTCTAGACGATGTACTGATGGAAAAATTACTGGCAGAAGAAATACCTTCGCTAGATGAAGTATATGCAACTCTCGCAAAGGGTTTTAGGGATGGCGAAATTGTTCCTGTCTTATTTGGTACTGGTGAAAAGAATGGCGGTCTACTGCGTCTGCTTAAGGTATTGAGGCATGAAGCCCCAGAGTTTTCAGAGACTATGAAGAGAAATAACATCGAACCCAAGGGCGACCTTCTGGCACAAGTATGGAAAACGGTTCATGCCCAACACATCGGGAAACAAAACTATGTCCGAATTTGGAAGGGAGAATTGGCAGATAGTAGTACTTTGGCAGGTGTACGAGTTTCTGGCCTAAATAAACTATTTGGCTCTAAGCAGGAAAAAATTTCCAAAGGTGTCCCTGGCGAAATAGTTGCACTGGGAAGGATGGAGCCAATCAAAACAGGTGATGGCCTTAGCAGTGCTTCTGATGTTGTGGCGATACCCTTCCCTGAGCCACCCCAGCCGGTGCTACCATTTAGTCTAAGGGCCGCAAAAAGCGGTGAAGAAGTTAAATTGTCCGCGGCAGTCGGAAAACTTCTTGAAGAAGACTTGAGCTATCGCCTTGAACAAAACTTGGAAACACAAGAGCGCGTGCTTTGGGGAATGGGTGAGATTCACCTCAAGAGCGCAGTCAATCGTCTAAAGAGCAAGTATAACGTAGAGGTGGCTTATGAAAAGCCACTAGTGCCTTACCGTGAGACCATCAAGAAGAATTGCGAGCAACAGGGCAAGCACAAGCGGCAATCTGGTGGACATGGTCAATATGGCGATGTCAAGTTCCGCATCAAGCCAATGCCTCGAGGGGATGGCATAATCTTTATAGATTCAATCGTTGGCGGAGTTGTTCCCCGCAACTACATACCCGCAGTTGAAGAAGGTATGCGCGACTACTGTAAACAAGGCCCCCTTGGCTTCCCAGTTGTAGATATTTCAGTTGAATTATTTTTTGGCAGTTACCACGATGTTGACTCTTCTGACATGGCCTTCAAAACTGCCGCCAGGATTGGAATGCAAGAAGGATTGCTAAAATGCTCTCCGGTATTGCTCGAACCAATCCTCAAGGTTCAGATAAGTATCCCCAACGAACATACTAGCAAGGCGCAGAGACTTGTCACTGGGCATCGCGCTGGCCAGATTTTAGGTTTTGATGCCAAGCCAGATTGGCCAAACTGGGATGTAGTAGATGCCTACCTTCCTCAAAGTGAAATGAACGATCTAATTATTGAAATCAGGTCACAAACTATGGGTGTCGGTTTCTTTACTTGGGAGTTTAACCACTTACAAGAACTCGAAGGCCGCGAAGCTGAAAAAATAGTTGAAGCACGCAAAAAGGCATTGGAAAACTAATCCCTTTTTGCTACTCTTTGCTGTTGAAGAAAAATGATACCCTTCGACCACTTACCTGGCGCAAAACAGTGGGTGAGTGGTTTGCCGTTGCTTGTTGCCCACACAGGCCCAATATGGGTTTTTGGCCAACACGGTAGTGGTGTTTCAACAATAGCCCAGTGGATAGCAAGGCAACGAAATTCAGTCGTAATTGAATTTAATTTTTTAGATGGTTTGCTTAGTTGGTTAAACGATAATCCCAGAGGCGTTGTAGCATCAAAGCAATCTATTGATAGTATTGGGGCAAAATTTTATCTGGATTTTTTAGAACTGCGGCTCTGGGACATGGACGAAGACCCATCTGCCCTGCCAAATTGCTTAGAATATCTGGCAAGTCAGGAAGGGATCGATCCGCCCTTTCCACCCGCCCTTTTTAGTTTGCCTTGTCGTGGCAATCTGAAGGAATTACGAAACCGCCTCATAAGGTGGCAGTTGTTAGGACAGCTCCCAGAGCCATCTTTAGGGAACCATAATCCACAATTGTTAGATACAGAGGATATCGCATCAAATTTGCACATTCTGGAACGAACCCTTCTCCACAGAGCATTAAAGCGCAGTTATGGAAACAGGGCAGAGGCGGCAAAACGTCTCGGTATTTGCCGTAGACAATTGTATTTGTTGATAAAACGCCACGGCGATCCCCTCCGAGGAGAACTACCTATTTCATCTGGCCTAAAACGTATGGCAAAAATAAGGCATAATCTTAATAGCGGTGGTAATCAAAACTAACTTCAGAAATGGAACCCGCATGGCCAAACCCCAAAGAATCCTAATTGTTGATGACGACCCCGGAATGAGGGAGGGCATGGCTCTAAGCCTAAAGCGCGCAGGATTTGTTTGCGAACAGGCAAGGAGTGGTGAAGATGCTCTTCAGATGACTAGGCCGGGTGCCTTTGATGCAGTAGTCACGGATCTTCGCATGACAGGAATCGATGGGTTACAGTTGACTGCTCGCCTAAAAGGGCTTGATCCAACACTGCCTGTTCTCCTGGTTACTGCCTTTGGTAGTTTAGACACGGCTAGAGAAGCTATGCGTCTGGGAGCTTTTGATTTTTTGTCAAAGCCATTTAGCCCTGGGGAGTTAGTGACGGCAGTAAAAAAATCGATTAGAGCTGACAATAAGTTACATGCAGAAGAAGCTGAAGAAGCACCCGTTATTCTCACCCAAGACACCGCTTTAGCCGAAACTCTTATACTTGCTAGAAGGGCGGCAGACAGCAGGGCAACTATTTTGATACAGGCAGAAAGCGGGACAGGAAAAGAGCTATTTGCCAAGTTGATTCATACAGCCAGCCCTCGCCGAAAGGGTCCATTTGTAGCTATCAACTGCGCCGCCATCCCAGAAAATCTTTTGGAATCGGAGCTTTTTGGCTACGAGCGCGGTGCTTTTACAGGAGCGACGACATCTAAGACTGGTCGCTTCGAGCAGGCTGAAGGCGGAACAATTGTTCTCGATGAAATTGGCGAATTGCCCCTTGCTCTGCAGGGCAAATTATTGAGAGCCATTCAAGAACGAGTAATCGACCGCCTTGGGGGTTCAAAGCCCATCAACATAGACGTACGCATCATTGCATTAACTAATAGAGACTTGGCACAGGAAGTTAAAGAAGGAAGGTTTAGGGAAGACCTATTTTATCGCCTGAATGTAATCCCCCTCCGACTCCCACCTCTGCGAGAGCGCAAAGGAGATCTACATCTCTTGGCCGCCCACTTCGCAGAACGATATAGCCATGAAAATGGTCGTCCCGCACCTGCGCTATCGCCCAGCTTTTTTTCTGCGCTAGAACTACATCCATGGCCAGGTAACATCCGTGAGTTAGAAAATACAATACAACGGTGCGTTGTCCTCAATAACGGAACCGCCCTCGTAGCAGGTGATCTGGACTGGCTACTTGGAGCAGAAACTATTAATGCAATACCAAAAGATTCTATTTCCACTACTGATGTAGCTAAAACAGCCGTGCCAGCCGTTGATCGCCTAGCAGAGCGGTTTTCAGGCTCGCAAAAAGGCTCCGAGGGCGACATTCAATACCAAGAGGCTACCTCTCCTGCTTTCGATTCGATCAGATATGCACCCCAAGTAATAGATCACACAAAACCGCTATTGGATGCCATGCTTGGTACTCCTGTCACCCTTCCGCTAGGGCTGGCACTACCTGACGTAGAGCGGTTTTGGCTATTATCTACACTGTCTGCGGTTGGCGGCAACCGTACACATTGCGCTCAACAACTCAATATTGCATTGCGAACTGTCCGAAATAAAATCAATGAATATAAGGAACAGGGATATACAATTCCAGATAGTCGCCGGAGCAAAGGAAAAGAATAGTCCTATTTTGAAAAAATGGCCATCAGCATACAGTTACACATACACATACTTCCGATTAGCTACAGCAAACGCTATTAGTATTGCATAAATTCTAATTCCGATCAAAAAAAGCTATACACTGAAATTCTGTAGTAAAATAAAGTTCCGTTTCAGTTGTGCACTGGTTCCGAAAATGAAAAATCAGCACCATGTGTACTGGTCGAAAGTTGATGATTATAGATAGGATGGAAATCAAAATGTCAATAACAATGAAAAATGAATGGTTTTCTCTTTGTGCAGGGTTGTTGCTCATTGGATTGGGTGCCATGGCTTGCGATAAGGCTCCAAGCGAGAGTATTGACGTTACGCTGAAAGATTATGGCGCGGAACCAACAGTACTGAATATCGAAGCCTATACATTGTCGAACAGCAATTTCAGAACGACACTGTGGACTGGAAAATATCTTCAAGCAACGCTGATGACCATTCCAGTAGGCGGTGATGTAGGCTTGGAACAACACCCTGATACCGACCAGTTTTTGCGCATTGAAGAGGGGACAGCCAAAGTATTAATGGGCGACACCGAAGATTCGCTCACATTTACTAAAACGGCAGGAAAAGATTTTGCTATATTCGTTCCCGCAGGCAAATGGCATAACATTATCAATACAGGTGACGTGCCGCTGAAGCTGTATTCCATCTATTCGCCTACCGAACATCCGCATGGTACAGTGCATCGGACACAGAAAGATGATGTACATTAATTTTAGAGCCTCTTGCAAAACTACCGGTTTTGCAAGACACCGAAGGTAGAAAGAAGGGGGATTAGTGCTACATGGCTTTTCTACCACATAGGTAGCAGACAGCGGAATGTAAGGTATTGTTTGAATAAAAAGGGGTTAGTGTTGCAGGCATGGTGTAGGCGAAGCCGTTTTTATTCGATTCATACCAAGTTGCGATCAACAGATCGCACCTTGGTATGAGGGGGACGCGAATGCGGTGCCCGCAGAATGAACGTGATGTTGGAATGAAATTGCAAAGCGAGCATAAAAGCCACCTAAACCAATGTAGCTGGCGTGACTGCCTCGGACATCCGAGCATAGCGAAGGATTCCGAGAGATTACGGGCTTTGCTCGTGTTTTCAAAAACTTTGGCGTTTCGCGTTCAAAGCCATTTGAACGTAACCTAGTATTAGGGCGGCGCAGTGCATTCGTACCGCCATTCTGCGCCCCGGCAACCCAAATTCCCAAATTGTATAACTATATCGGTTCAACTTTTTGTAGTTGAACTGCTTGCGTGTCCACTGCAA
>Ga0082212_10003418_pt1 | contig 22531 bp, 16 predicted proteins | sample TergutNt197P3_FD_71548 | JGI IMG/M metagenome (GOLD analysis project Ga0082212, IMG submission 71548) | Neocapritermes taracua P3 segment gut microbial communities from Petit-Saut dam, French Guiana - Nt197 P3 | ecosystem: Host-associated > Arthropoda: Insects > Digestive system > Gut ...
ACGGAATTTATTTAGCCGGCGGAGGCGCATTGTTGAAAGGTTTGGACAAACGGTTGACCGATAAAATCAATATTGCATTCCACATTGCGGACGACCCCCTGCATGCCGTAGCAAAAGGAACGGGAATCGCCTTGAAAAACATTAGTAAATTTAATTTCCTCTTACGTTAATTGAAGAACTTATTCAATTTCATACTCAGGCATATACACTGGCTGCTGTTTTTTCTATTAACCTCCTTTTCTTTGTATTTATTGGTTCACAACAGTGAATTTCAACGAAGCAAGTACTTGTCGGTTTTTCATGAAATAGCCGGGAGAACGTATTCTGTTTCCAACAGCGTACAATCCTATTTGAATCTGAAAACGACCAACGCCGGTCTGATGCAAAGGATTGGCGAATTAGAGGAGGAAATACAAGGATATAAACAAGCGCTTGAATATTTTGGCGACAAAACACGACCCGACTCAATCCGCTTGGGAGTCGCTAAATCCAATTATCATTACATACCGGCAAGGGTTACTTATAATCAGGTTTCCGGAATAAATAACTTTATCATATTAGATAAAGGCTCCAAAAATGGCGTTGCGGAAGATATGGCAGTAATTACCGTAAACGGAATTGTAGGAGTTGTGGGGGTGGTAACTCCCAACTTTTCACGCGTGATTCCGGTGCTAAACGCCGGATATCATCCCAGCTGCATGATAAAAAACACACGGGTGACCGGCTCGTTGTTTTGGGATGGAAAAGACTCCCGTTACGTCCACTTGAGCGGATTTCCCAGCCATGCGACATACGTAATCGGAGATACGATTGTCACCAGCGGATATTCCAATACTTTTCCGGAAGGTATTCCCGTAGGAGTGGTTGAAGAAGCGTTCAAGCAAAAAAACGATATTGATAACTCGCTTAAGATTCATTTGTTTACCGATTTAAGCGTGTTGAAAGAAGTGCTTATCATCCATAACCCGCTCTGGGAAGAGCAAATTAAACTTGAGAAAGGAGTGAGTGAAAAATGAAGAAAATAACCCTACAATTGGTTTCATTATTTTTTCTTTTGGTCTTTCTCCAGATATGGCTTTTCAATAATATCCGCTTATTCGGTTTTGCTACCCCCCTACTCTATATCTATTTCTTAATCAAGCTACCAATCAGCATGAACCGGAATATCGTGATAGTTTTGTCCGCCTTGTTGGGCTTTACCATTGATATTTTCAGCAGTACTTTGGGATTATGTATGACGGCGCTGTTAATTACCGGCTTCCTTCGTTTTTATCTGTTAAAATTGTTTACGCCAAGAGATGTTATCGGTGATTATTCCCCTTCTTTCAGCGTTTTCGGAAAATATTTTTTCATGCGGTATGCGGCGGTAATATCATTGATTCATGTATTCCTGTTATACACAATAGAATCATTTTCTTTATTTAATCCTTTATTACTGTTTTTGCGCATCACCGGCAGTTTTACCTTAACGATTTTACTTATCTTTGCTTTCGAAAGTATAAACATTGATATATTTAAGAAGTGAAGAAAACGTTTTTTGATTCGGAGAAAAGAAGAAGATACATTACGTATTCGATTTGCCTGCTCGTATTGATTTATATTTTTCAACTTATTAAATTGCAAATAATCGATAAGGATTACAAACATTGGGCAGACAGCAATGCTTTTTATAATAAAAAAATATACCCTTCACGCGGCGCAATCTATGACCGGAATGGGAAGTTATTGGTTTACAATCAACAGGCTTATGACGTCATGGTCGTTTTTCGTGAGACGCAAACCTTTGATACGCTTGCTTTTTGCCGTGCGGTAAATCTTCCTGTCGATCAATTCCGTCAGAAATTAGCCGATGTAAAAAATCTGAAACTCAACCCCGGTTATTCGTTCTATACTCCGCAAACATTTCTCACTCACTTGGGAATAAAAGAATATAGCATTTTGCAGGAATCCATTTATAAGTTTCCCGGATTTGAAATTCAAAACCGTACCTTGCGGGAATATAATTACAAGAATGCCGCTCATATTTTGGGATATGTCGCAGAAGTCGATAAACAAGAGATGGCAGACGATGACTATTACGCACTTAGGGATCACATGGGCAAAACCGGTATAGAAAGACAGTACGAAAAATATTTGCGGGGAACGAAAGGAGTAGAAGTACAGCTAAGAGACGCTCGCGGGCGCATCAAGGGAAAATATGAAAACGGAATTCACGACCTGGAGCCGGTTGAAGGGAAAGACTTAACACTTTCAATCGATATTGATTTGCAGGCTTATGGAGAAGCATTAATGAAAAATAAATTGGGAAGTATAGTTGCGATAGAACCGAAGACCGGTGAAATCCTGTGTATGGTTTCATCCCCGACTTACGACCCTTCCATTTTAGTGGGAAGGCAATACGGCGATAACTTTATGGAATTAACAAAAGACCCCTATACTCCCTTACTCAATCGTGCGATTAGCGGTTCTTATCCACCGGGGTCCACTTTCAAACCTGCGCAAGCCTTGGCTTTTTTAGAAGACAATATTATTCTACCGGGCACTGCCTACTCATGCGCTTATGGATTTCCGATAGGAGGACGCCCCCGTTGCCACGGACACGCTTCTCCTTTGACCTTGGTACCGGCTATCGGAAATTCCTGTAATTCCTATTTTTGTTGGGGATTAAAAGCCATGCTTGAAAATAAAAAATACGACTCAATCCAAAACGCCATGAACAGGTGGCGCGATTTAATGGTCATGCAAGGTTATGGTCGTTACTTAGAGGTAGATTTGCCTGGGGAGAAAAGGGGACGCATCCCTAATGCGGAGTTATATAATAATCGTTACAACCGTTGGAATCCGCTTACGATTATCTCGAACGCCATCGGCCAGGGGGAAGTGGAAGCGACCCCGCTTCAGATATGTAATGTTGCGGCTACAATTGCTAACAGGGGTTATTATTGTACGCCGCATATTGTCAAAAGAATCAAAGATACGCCAATGGATACGCTTTATACCAAACGAAGATATACCGGAATCGATACCGGACACTATGAAACGGTTGTCGAAGGAATGCGATGGGCGGTGGTTGGCTCAGGCGCAACCGCTTGGGAAGCCAATATACCCAATATTGAAGTTTGCGGAAAAACAGGAACTGCCGAGAATCCGGGGAAAGACCACTCCTTGTTTATTGCTTTTGCTCCGAAAGACGATCCGAAAATAGCCATAATGGTTATTGTTGAAAATGGGGGATTTGGAGCTAATTATGGTGTTCCTGTCGGGCGGCTGATGATAGAGAAATACCTGAATGGGGAAATTACTCCTGCTTACCGGTGGAGGGAAGAAAGTATGAAAAACGCTGTAGTCTTACGCAATGTCCTCCCGAAAAAGTAATATATGGCTTAGTCTTGACTGGTGGTCTGTCGCCATTTATCTGATATTGGTAATTGCAGGATGGTTCAGCATCTACGCTTCCGGTTACGAATATGACGAAGTATCTATTTTCAATTTGTCGGGGCGGGCGGGAATGCAAATGGTTTGGATTCTTGCTTCGCTCATAATAGGCTTTTCTCTTTTAATGATAGATAGCGATTGGTATGATATTTTTGCCCATTGGATTTATATTTTAATGATTTTCCTGCTAATCCTTACTGTCTTGTTTTCACCCGACATACGGGGTTCACGCTCCTGGTTGGTTATTGGTCCCGTTCGTTTACAGGCGGCTGAATTTGCCAAGTTCGCAACAGCTTTGGCTGTCGCCCGCTTAGCAAGCAGCCATGAATTTTCTATATCCCGAACAAAAGATTTTTTCTACATCTTGCTGTTGTTTTTTGTACCGATGGGCTTGATTGTCCTGCAAAAAGAAACCGGTTCCGCCTTGGTTTTTCTTGCTTTTTTCTTGGTTTTGTATCGCGAAGGAATGTCGGGATTCATTCTTTTCCTTGGATTTTCCGCCATTCTGTTTTTTGTTGTTGGAATCCGCTATGGAGATATTTTTTGGCGGGAAACCTCTTTGGGGCAGTTGGCAGTGCTCCTGCTGATCATTCCTTGTGTTTGTTTCATCATGTATGAATATGTGAAAGGAGGCCGGCAGTACGTAAAATATGTTTTGACAGGTTCTTCCTTTCTATTCGGACTCGCTTTGCTTGTGTCTTCTTTTTTCCTGTTCGATTTATGTTTGGTTGTTTTGATTATTATCGCAATAATTGTATTGACCTTATTATTTCTATTTCTAAAACTCAGGGATAAATATTACTTATACATCGCCGGATTTGCCCTTTTTTCCGTTGTTTATTTATATTCCGTGGATTATGTTTTCGACGAAATGTTAAAGCAACACCAAAGAACAAGAATAGAAGTAGCCTTAGGTATGATTGACGACCCTGCCGGAGCCGGATACAATGTCAATCAATCGAAAATCGCCATCGGATCGGGAGGCCTTTTCGGAAAAGGATATTTAAATGGCACACAAACCAAATTAAAATATGTGCCCGAACAGGATACCGATTTTATATTTTGTACGGTAGGAGAAGAGAACGGATTTGTAGGATCTGTATTTATCCTGCTTTTGTTTTTGATTTTAATTATTCGAATCATCTTTTTAGCCGAACGGCAACGCGATACTTTCAGGAGAATTTACGGGTACTGCGTCGCTTCAATTGTCTTTTTTCATATAGCAATCAATATCGGAATGGTAATCGGAATCATGCCTGTCATCGGAATCCCTTTGCCTTTTTTCAGCTACGGAGGGTCTTCTCTATTGGCTTTTACCATACTTCTATTTATCTTTCTCCGTTTAGATGCATCAAGAGATGAACGATTATAATTAGAGCTATTAACAAAAATTTGCTTACAAAGAAATTACATACGTTTTCCCCGACTCGGTTGAAAGTTTTGTCATTTTACTACCATAACGAATATTGCATATGCCGCCCGCCCGTGAAAATACTGAAGCAGTGGTTAATTTGTTATCTTTCCATTCGAAATCGAAAACAAATCCACCTCGCGCACAAAATCCCTTGACTTTTCCGTTTTTCCATTTTGCCGGTAATGCCGGTAATAGCTCAATGGTTTCGGTATGGCTTTGTATCAACAGTTCTATCATTGCCAACGAAGTACCCATCATATCGCCCACTTGAACATGACTGTGTGCATCTACAAACATATTGGGATAGGCTTTCTCGAAATATTGATGGGTCATTAAATCAAGAGCGCGATCTCCTTCTTTTAGCCGGGATAAAAGGCAGGTGACCCATCCGAGACTCCATCCTTGCGCATTGTAATCATGAGTTAGACGATAATTAAGTGAGTTCCTGACAGCCTGAACAAGTTCCGGTGTTTTTTCGAAAGAGATGCGATCTCCCGGCATCATTCCCCAGAGGTGGGAAACATGCCGGTGACCGGGTTCCGTCTCTTTGTATTCCTCCGACCATTCCATCAAACGTCCATCCAAAGCAATTTCAGGTAAAGCAAGATTATTGAAAGCTGCTTTAATTTCCCTCGTTTCGCTGTTTTCAAGACCTAATATCCCGCAAATTTCAAGGTAATCACGGAAAGTGCTCCATATCATCTCCTGATCCTGAGCAGACCCCATTGAAATGCTGCAAAGTTTGCCGTCGGGCGCTGTGAATGCATTCTCCGATGAAGCGGTAGGCCCCGAAACGAGTTTTCCTGTCTTAGGGTTCGGGACAAGCCAATCCACAAAAAATAATGCCGCTTCACGAATGACCGGAAATGCACGATTTTTTAGAAAATCCCGGTCTTGAGTGAATCGGAAATGCTCCATCATATGCTGTGCACACCAAGCTCCGCCAATCACATACATTCCCCATCTGGGATTTCGATCAGTTAGCGTAGTATAAAACCATACATCCGTACGATGACCTGCTGCGAATCCACGCTTGGTTCCCAGCATTTTTTGAGCAGTATTCTTGCCGTTAGGAACCAGTTTTTCGGTAAAAGTAAAAAACGGTTCGTGACATTCGGATAAATTTGATTGTTCCGCAAACCAATAAGCTTCCTGAAAATTGATATTGAGGTGGAAATTACTTCTCCATGGCGCTGCCATGAGCGGATTCCATATGCCTTGCAAATTCATTGGCAAGTTCCCTTTTCGTGAAGAGGAAATGAGTATGTAACGACAGTATTGATAATAAGTCAAAAGTAATTCGGAATCTTCTGCACCCTTTGCCACTGCGGCAATACGTTGGTCGATAGGGCTTGCAGTTTTTGAGGCAGATCCTGTAGAAAAGTCAATTTCAAGCGAAGAACGGTTATATAAAGCGGTATAATCTGCTATGTGATTGGCTTTAAGTTTGTCATAACTTTTGCCGATAGCAGAGATTATCTGTTGCTCGCAGACTTTGATGCGATCATGTGTTAACGGGTTTTCAGGCTGGTTGAGATTATAATCGGTGGCAATAGCTATGTAAACAGTAACACTGTTCGCTTTTGTTACTTCAATTCCGGTCTCTGTTTTTTTTATTTGACCGCCATCTGCAATAAAATGTACAACTCCGTCAAACTTAACCCCTTTGTATAATTCTTTAGCATCATACGCTTGCCCTGAGATATACAAACGGTTATTTTCAGTTTTTTGAGTGGTTGCACCAAAAGGACGGTCAAATGTAGCAGAAAAAGATACTTCTTCCGGCTTATCAGCAGAAATACGCATCACAAGCACTTGGTCAGGGGCGCTTACAAATGCTTCTCGGGTAAATTTTATCCCATTTTGTTCGTACGAAACTGAAGCAAGGGCTTGTTCATAATCAAGCGTACGCCGGTAATTCGCCGGCTCGTCAACTTTCGCATGATGTATTCGTAAAAAACCAAACGGCTGGTAAGATTGGTTATCGGTTTGATTTTGCAAAATAAGTTCATTATTGCAAAGCGCTTCGGCTTCTCCATATTTCCCATCATGCAGTAACTGACGAATTTGAGAAATCAAATCCGGACCACGCAGGTTGTCAGCATGTGGAGGAGGCCCGCACCATATCGTGTTTTCGTTGAGAAGAATTTGGTCTTCGGTAACTCCGCCAAAAATCATTCCTCCAATCCGGCCATTGCCAATAGGGAGCGCCGATTTCCAGTCTTTTGCAGGTTCTGTGTACCAAATGGGAGACTTTTCATAGGTTTGCGCTGTTAACCCCAAACGAATCAATATAAGCAAGAAAAATAGTATAATGTTTTTCATTGTATTTAATAATTTGATATTTAATAAATATACACAAGCGTACGCGTACGCATCTGCAAAAGTATATCATTTTTTTATCTTTCTTTCATAAAATTGTAAAAGATTTTTTTACCCGTCCGCGCATAAAATCATTTATTTCATGTAAATTTGTAGCTCAATTTTAATATCATGGCAAAAGTAATCATTATCGGAGCAGGAGGTGTGGGAACCGTAGTAGCGCATAAAGTAGCTCAAAATCCCGTCGTTTTTACAGATATTCTTTTGGCAAGCCGTACAAAATCGAAATGTGACACCATTGCAGATGCTATCGGAACCCGTTACGGCAACAAACGCATAGAGACCGCTCAGGTGGATGCGGATCAAGTAAAGGAATTAGTCGCATTGTTCAGACGTTTCCAACCGGAACTGGTGATTAACGTTGCCCTTCCTTATCAGGACCTCACCATCATGGACGCTTGCTTGGAAGCAGGAGTAAATTACCTTGATACGGCGAATTATGAGCCGAAAGATGAAGCCAAATTCGAATACAAGTGGCAATGGGCATATCAGGACAAGTTCAAAGAAGCCGGATTAACCGCTATCCTCGGATGTGGATTTGATCCGGGCGTGACAAGTATTTTTACCGCTTATGCCGCTAAACATTATTTTAGTAAGATGGAATACTTAGATATTGTCGATTGCAATGCAGGAGACCATGGTAAAGCATTTGCCACCAATTTTAATCCGGAAATCAATATACGGGAAGTGACTCAAAAAGGAAAGTATTGGGAAAACGGAAAATGGGTCATCACCGAACCGCATGAAATCCATAGACCATTAAATTATCCAAATATCGGACCCAAAGAATCATATGTCATTTATCACGAAGAATTGGAATCATTGGTAAAGAATTACCCTTCACTCAAAAGGGCTCGCTTCTGGATGACTTTCGGGCAAGAGTACCTTACTCATTTACGGGTTATTCAAAACATCGGTATGGCTCGCATCGATCCGGTACTTTACAAGGGAGTGGAGATTGTTCCTATTCAATTTCTGAAAGCCGTACTGCCTGATCCGGGTGAACTGGGAGAAAATTATACCGGAGAAACAAGTATCGGCTGCCGCATCAAAGGTTTGGATAAGGAAGGAAAAGAATTGACTTATTATGTCTATAACAATTGTCTCCATCAGGACGCATATAAGGAAACCGGAGCACAAGGCGTAAGTTATACAACCGGCGTTCCGGCGATGATAGGCGCCATGCTATTCCTGAAAGGTCTTTGGAAGAAACCGGGTGTTTTCAATGTGGAAGAATTTGATCCCGACCCGTTTATGGAACAGTTAAATAAACAGGGCTTACCTTGGCACGAAATCTTTAACGGAGATTTGGAAATGGATTGATTTACCATCAATTTCTATTCTATTATTCGAATAAGTAGCTTGTGCTCGCCCCTACCCCTCGCGCTTCGCTTTTAAGAAGAGGATTCCTCAACTGATAAACTTTTTGTATTTTTGTTCCCTTATGGATTTACTGCAATACGCTTTTTTCCGCAATGCGCTAATAGGTAGCTTATTTACCTGTATATCCTGTGGGATAGTCGGGTCATACATTGTGTCGCGCCGTTTGGTTTTCATCAGCGGGGGAATTACGCATGCTTCTTTCGGAGGATTGGGATTGGGATTTTACTTGGGCATTTCCCCCATTTTGTCGGCTTTATTGTTTGCAATAGCTTCGGCTTTCGGCGTGGAATGGCTTTCTAAAAGACAGGACGTAAGGGAAGATTCAGCCATTGCCGCTTTCTGGGCTTTGGGGATGGCTTTGGGTGTGATTTGTATTTTTCTCACTCCCGGATATACCCCGAACATATCGGCTTATTTATTCGGTAATATCCTGACAATCACGCTCCCTGATATCGTATTTACAGGAATACTTGCAGTCTTGCTGTTGATTCTTTTACTGATTTTTTTTAAGCCTGTACTTTATACCGCTTTCGATTCGGAATTTGCCAAAACGCAAGGGGTAAAAGTCGCTTTGATTGAAACCTTGATGATGTTGGCTATCGCCGTTACAATCGTCTCATCCATTCGTTTGATAGGAATTATGCTCCTGATGTCCTTGTTAACCGTTCCGCAAATGACAGCCAATTTGTTTACATCCCGTATGCAAAAAATCATCCTGTATTCCATCGGATTAGGGATTACAGGATGTATTTCCGGTCTGTTTTTATCCTATTACCTGAACGTTCCGTCGGGAGCAACCATCGTTTTTGTCCAAATACTTATCTTTTTACTCTGTAAAACCACCCTATTTCTTCGTCATAAGACAATAAAACACGTATAAATTTGTTTAAAAAGTGGAAAGTTGCGTTTAACGCATGACCCGTTATTTGTTAAAAAACATTCGATTGAAAGTACGTTATTTCTTTTTTCTTTCATTGATAGTTTTGCTCGGCTCTTGTTCCTCGACCAAGAATACGGGTGGAACGCGGTGGTATCATTCGTTTAATACCCGGTATAACGTTTATTTCAACGGGAATGAAGCATTCAATCAGGCATATAAAACACAATTGGAAGGATACTCGGAGAGTTATTCCGAAACGATTCTGATGTATCCGGTCTCGGCGCTTCCTAAAGACAAAGCCAGTTCGGGAGGTTCATTCGATAAAGCCATTGAAAAAGCTGTGAAAGCAATCAAAACGCACTCCATCCAAACCAAACCCGACAGGAAGCAAGGCAAACAAAGCGACCCCAAATACAGGGAATTTATTAGCAGGAAAGAATTTAACCCCTTCCTTCACAAGGCTTGGATGCTGATGGCAAAATCGCAATTCTACAATGGCGATTTCTTGGAGGCTGCTAGTTCGTTTTCCTATATTTCCCGTTTGTATGAATCGCAGTTTGAAATCACTACTTCCGCTAAAATATGGAAAGCACGCTGTTATGCCGAGATGGGATGGTTCTACGAAGCCGATGATATTTTATCAAAACTAAATCGCGCTCAATTATCTAAAAATGAAAGCAATTGGTTCTCTGCCGTATATGCCGATCATTTAATCAAACAGAAACAATACGCCGATGCCATTCCCTATTTGAGAACTGCTATCAAAGCAGAAAAGAATAAACTGCAACGGACACGCTCGAAATACCTGTTGGGACAACTCTACGCCGCTACCGATCAAAAAGAATTGGCATACAAAGCTTTTGGTGAAGTATCAAGTTCAAACGCTCCTTACATCATTGAATTAAGCGCAAAAATCCGGCAAACGGAAGTCTATCCGGGCGGGGATATAGATAAGATGAGCAAGCGATTGAATCAAATGGCTAAAAGTTCCAAAAATACGGAATACTTGGATCAAATTTATTATGCTTTAGGAAATATCTATTTAACGGTTCCCGACACGGTAAAAGCAACCCAAAGTTACGAATTGGGTGTAGAAAAAAGTAAAAGCGGCGGAATGGATAAGGCGCTTAATCAAATAAAATTAGGAGATATCTATTTTGATCAACGAAGATACCTGAATGCACAACCAAATTATTCAGAAGCCTTGGGACAACTGAAAAAGAGTGATGAGGCTTATCCGCGGGTAGCCAAGCGTTCGGAAGCCTTAGACGCTTTGGTCATTCATTTTGAAGCGGTGGAACTACAAGATAGCCTTCAACGCTTGTCGCGAATGACGGACGAGGAACGTATGGCTGTGATAAATAAAATCATTGACGACCTGATAAAAAAAGAAAAAGAGGAAAAAGACAAAGCCAGCAGGGATGAATACCAAGCCCGCCAAGAGGAGTTGCAGGCACAGTCGCAATCAGGCCGTCCAACAACACCGGCAACCGGCGGTATCGCGCCTCCGGTGGGTGAAACCGGTGCATTCTACTTCTATAATTCGCAGGTAGTAGCAGTCGGCAAAAGTAATTTTCAACAAAAGTGGGGACGCAGGGCATTGGAAGACGATTGGCGAAGGCGGAATAAGTCGGGCACAGTACCCGATTCTTTCGGAGAAATACCAACGGATGAAACGGTTGCCGATTCGGAAATAGATGATACCGCACCGGAGGGAGATGATGTGGCGGCGGAGTCTCCATCGACCGAACCGAAACCCGAATCGGCAGACCCCAAAGACCCGCAATTTTATTTGCAACAAATTCCGGTGACGGAAGAAGATTTTATAGCCTCCGACCTAATCATTTCTACGGGACTGTTCAATATGGGGATTGTTTACAAAGAGTCCTTAGAGGATAACCGCTTGGCTTTGGAAACATTTGAAACATTAGATACGCGTTTCCCCGACAATGAAAACAAACAAATGGCATACTATTATACTTACCTTATTTACTGGCAAGAGGGAAATATGGAGATGGCAAACCTGTATAAATCAAAAATCAGGGCGGAGTTTCCGGAAAGCGAACTTGCGATTGCCATGGCAGATCCCGATTATGAATACAACCAGAAACAGATGAGTATTATTCAAGATTCGTTGTATCAACAAACCTATGCCGATTATTTGGAAGGAAATGTGGAGAATATCAGGGAAAACTACGAATGGATTTCCTCTAAGAATAACCAATCGAAACTGATGCCTAAATTTATGTTTCTCAATGCACTGAGTTTCGCATTAACCAACGAGGCGGATACTTTCAAGATATTACTGAAAGAATTGGTCGATAAATATCCGAATGAAGATGTTGCCGCCTTATCGTCCGAAATGATAAAAGGCTTCCAGCGCGGATTAATCCTGTCGGCTTCCGGAGACAATATGCTGGCGCGCGGCAGTCTATTCAATATCCGTTTCGGAGGTGAAGACGAGTCAATCGCTCCGGATTCATTGCTGTTTTCCGATGAAACATCAACACCCCACGAATTATTGTTGATTTATCCGAAAGGGAGTTTGAATGATAATTTACTGTTATACACGGTAGCCGGTTTCAATTTCGGCAATTTCATGATTAACGATTTCGACTTGGAAAGAATACCATCTCTCGGAGAAATAGGCATGTTAAAAGTCAAAGGATTCGGCAGTCAGGAAGAAGTTCTGCAATATCTTCGTATGATCAGGCAACCGGATGGATATGCCCAAGAATGGGGACAATTGGTGGTTATGGTACCGATCTCAACCGAGAATTATGCCATCTTAATGAAAGGGAAAAGTTTAGAAGAATACATGGATTTCTTTGAAGAATATTTTGCCCAAGGAAATGAAAGTCTGATTGCACAATGGCGCTTGAAGCAAATGGAAGAAATGGAGGTTTTGCAGGAAGAGGAAGATGGGGAAACCGTGGAAATAGAGGATGCGAAGGAAGCGGTGGAAACGATAGAAGAAGTACAAATTCCCGAAGTAGATATGCCGGTAGATACCGTTCAAACCACTGCGCCAGATTCATTGCCGGAGACAGATGACACCTCCGATGAAGTTATTGACTCCATCAATGAGATTTATAATGCGGCATCCGGTAAAATGGATGAAATTTCAAATACATTCAATGCAATCGCTTCCGATCCTGTTCGCGGATTTTTGGGTCTGTTCAAACGCAATAAGCCGAACAATGCCATCGAAGAATATGCGAAGCAACAAGAAAAAGAAGAGAAGGAACGGCAAAAACAATTAAAGAAAGAACAAGACGAAAGAAATAAAATTGCCAAAGCCGCCGCTCAACAGAAGGAAAAAGAGGAAAAGGAATTGCTGAAGAAAAAAGAGGAAGAGGAAAAAGCGGCGTTGAAAGCAAAACAGCAGCAACAAAACGATTTGGCAAAACAGAAGGCTTTAGAGAAGAAACAAAAAGAGGATGAAAAGAAACAGAAAGAAGCCGAAAGAAAACAATTAGCCAAAGAAAAGAAAGCGGCGCAGGAAAAGGCGCAGAAGTTGAAAAGAGAGGAACAGAAAGCCAAAGAAAAAGCGCGTAAAGAAGAACAAAAACAGAAAGAAAAAGAACGCAACGAATTGAGGAAGCAGAAAGAAAAAGAGAGGAAAGAAGAGCAGCAAAGGAAAGAAAGAGAAAGAAAAGAACGCTTACAAGCGCAAAAAAAGAGATAGAAGAATTATAATATCAATCATGACATTCCGTCATTGCGAGGAGGAACAGCGAAACAATCCAAGTCCCCCTCTTGTGGAGGGGGGTCGGGGAGAGGTGAAACAATGAAGAAAGACAAACTTTTATGGGCGGACGATGAAATTGATCTTCTGAAACCGCATATTCTTTTTCTCGAAGAGAAAGGATTTGAGGTCGTCACCGTGTGCAGCGGTCAGGACGCCATCGATTGTTGCAGGGAACAGATTTTCGATTTGATTTTTTTGGATGAAAACATGCCCGGTTTAAGCGGTTTGGAAACGCTGGCGGTGATAAAAGAAAACAATCCGGATACGCCGGTTGTGATGATTACCAAAAGCGAGGATGAAGGCATCATGGATCAGGCAATCGGCAGTAAAATAGCAGACTATCTGATTAAGCCGGTCAATCCGAATCAGATTTGGCTGTCTATCAAAAAGAACTTACACGAGACCGAGATTATCACACATACAACTACTTCCGGATACCAACAGGATTTTATCAAAATAGGAACGCAAATCAATGACGCAATAACGGTTGATGATTGGAAGGATGTATATAAGAAATTAATACATTGGGAATTAGAATTGGAAGTATCCCAAACGGGAATGGCCGACATGCTCCGTATGCAAAAAAACGAAGCCAACCGGCTGTTCGGAAAGTTTGTAAAAAAAAATTACGAAGATTGGATGATTCATCCCGAAGCACGACCGTTGATGAGTCCCGACATTTTCAAAACCCGGTTGTTTCCACTGCTTGACCAGGGGGAAAAGATTTTCTTTGTTCTGATTGATAACTTCCGCTTCGACCAATGGCGGGAAGTGAAAGATATGCTGTCGGAACGGTTTTCTTTCAACGAAGACATGTATTATTCCATTTTGCCTACCGCGACACAATACGCCCGCAATGCAATTTTTTCAGGTTTGATGCCCGCACAAATCGAAAAAATGTTTCCCGATTTATGGGTTGATGAAGAATCGGAAGAAGGTAAAAATCTGAATGAAGAACCCTTGATTCGTACGCAAATCGAAAGGTTTCGTAAAAAATACAGCTTTGCCTATCACAAATTGAATGATTCGGGTCAAGGTGAAAAACTGTTACACAACTTCAATCAATTAGACAACTACCAACTGAATGTGATAGTATTGAATTTTGTTGATATGCTCTCACACGCACGTACCGAGTCAAAAATGGTTCGTGAATTGGCTTCCACAGAAGCAGCTTACCGCTCGTTGACCCGCTCCTGGTTCAAGCACTCTACGACGCTCGAACTCTTCCGGAAAATTTCGGAAAAAGGATATAAAGTGATTCTCACCACCGATCACGGAACCATTCGAGTAACCGATCCGGTAAAGGTGATAGGTGATAAAAACACCAATACCAATCTACGGTATAAATTAGGTAAATCGCTGTCTTATAATTCCAAAGAGGTCTTTGAAATCAAAGAACCGGAGAAAGTCGGTCTTCCGGCGCCCTACATCAGCACAAGGTATATCTTCGCCTTACAGGAAAATTTCTTCGTCTATCCCAACAATTTCAACTATTATGTTTCTTATTACGACAATACATTCCAACATGGAGGTATTTCCATGGAAGAAATACTAATCCCCATTGTTACATTGGAACCCAAGATTTGATTTTTGAAACGTTTATGGACGTAAAGAAAAATGCAAAGCAACGCCTTGCAGTGAGAACGACAATTCCTTAAATGATGATTGCTCTTTCACGATTTTACTTTTTTTGATTCTTTTTTTGAGGTTGAAATAATACCGGTATGAAAGAAAAAAAATACCTCAAAATTTATATAGAAAGCTATCCTTAACATATTTTCAAATTAAAATATTGGACAAATATTGTAGAATTATTTTATGTTACTATAAACCCAGTTTAATGCTTTTTCAGGTTTAATTTTTTTATCAGGATAAATACCTTTACCTTCAATTCTCTCTCCATCCTCAGTTATATATTCGGCAATTGGAATAATAGCATAAAATCGTCCTCTACTTTTTCGATCTTCAACTCAATATTCTTTACAAATTTTTTCCATTTTTTTGATTTTACTAAATTGGGGTTAAAAATTTCATTTTCTGTTTTGTTTTTAATATTATCAAAAATTAACTGATAATCATTTAGTTTCGGGATATCATTATCAAGTTTTTTTGCGAAAAAATTACCTTTTTCCTGCTTCACGTCAAAAATAATTTCGGCATTTATAGTATTATTTTCTGATACAATGTTATCTAATTTAAAAACACCGAATAGAGAGTGGATTACTCCTTCATCAAAGTTAAATTCTATAGTGCAAATTGATTTCTTATATTTTCTTTTTTGAATTAAGCGCAAAAGAGTCGATTTAAATGAACCTATAAACAATTTTTCACGATTCTCAGGACTCTTTAATATAAAATGATTTTCGGAAAACTCTAATTGGGTCGTGTAAAATTGATATTTCCCAATTTGTGGTAACTCTATTTCAGCAAGCCACTTTTCTTGCGCATTACAAATACTATTCACAAGCAAAAGCAAAAATGGTGTTACCAAGTATTTCATATTATAATATTTTTATGACAAAGTTAGTGCAATTATTTATAAAAGCTGTAATATACTTTTTACCAATCTTTTTTTACTGCTTTTCCTTACTCTTTTTTCTATCCATAAACAGTATTAAAAGGTGAATTGAGAAATTCATCATCAATAATATCGTTTACAAAGTCTATAAAAAACTGTAAACCACCCTCTTTTACAAAGGCTTCCCATACTTTTTTGCCGCGTTCCGGCTGATTTTCACTTTCATAAAAATTTATAATATGGTCGTCTCTCAAAACCTCTTCTATTCCATCAGCCATATTGATGTATTTTTTCTCCTCATACTGATGTTCCATAACATAAAAATCGCCCCGCTTTTTTATCTCCATATAAGTTCCAAAGCCTCTGTTGAGGATTTTATCGCCAAATTGTATGCCGATACACGGAAAATCTCCACCTTCCGCCAGTTCCAAGGTAATCGTTCCGTTAAGTGCGGAAAACGCTCTTTCGTGCCGTGCTCTGAATTGGTAGGGTCCAAATCCCCTGACTTTAACATAATAAACCATTCCGCTTTCCGCTTCCAAACTCATTCGATAACGGACTCCCGATGAATCGTAGTAGTCTCGTCTGTCGTCATTTTTGACAACTACCAGATTGCCGTCTCTTTCGTAATACAGTTCTATGTCAATGTTTGCATCGGGGTCTGTACTGGTGAATATGGTGGTACGAAAATCAAGTGTTCCATTTGCTTTCGCCACGATTCTATACCAATGATTGCCGCCTGCTTCGAGCCGCCGGGTAATATTGTGTCCCGTTTTAAGTTCCTCAATCTCTTGAGCAAGCGCCGCCATTTCAATTTCTTCGTCCTCTTTTATTACTTTCACAAGGTCGATTTTGAAAATCAAAACGCTGTTTGGGGGAATGTTATCCATATAATAATCTTTGTATCCCAACTTGGACGGAATGAAAACTTCCCATACAGAACCTTCGTTCATCAGCGTCAAGGCTTCGCTGAATCCCGGAATTAAGGCGCTGACTTTGAACTCCATCGTGCCTCTTTCGAATACCGTTCCGTCAATCAAAGTCCCGTGATATGATATTTCTACCTTATCCTCAATAGTCGGTTTGACGCCGTCGCCATTGCTAATGATTCTGTACTGCAAATCGCTCGGAAGGCTTACTACATCTTTCCTTTTACCGTTGGCTTCGAGGAAATTCCGCCCTTCGTGCAGGTTTTTTTCCTCATCGTATGTTCTCTTTTCGTCCATATATCTTTCAAAAAACATTCGATATTTCTCGTGGGTATTTTTGATTTCCTCACGATTTTCCCTGTCTTTGATAACGTCCTGCATACCTCTAAATATCACATCGTAATTTAGGCTTTTGAGGGCATCTTCAAAACGAACATATTTGGAAATTTGGTCGCCAAGCATGTAGCCCATACAATAATTTAACGAATTGACGGCGGCTTTATCTCTGTTTTCTTCGGAAAAATATTCGATAAAAAACTGACGACATTCCTCATTTTTTATTTCATTATCCATGCCGTCATCTCTGAGAGCTTCCTGCACTGCCTTACCCATTGCGTCGTAATTCAGCATTTCGACGTCTTCTTCTTTTAAAATATTGGAAAACATATAGCCAAAATCGTAGCCCAATAAATAACTCAACGAATCGATGTTAGCTTTTAACGAGATGGGATTGATGCGTGTGCCTGATCCGGCTTGCGATTTTTTAGACATTCGTATTATTGAGCAACTTTGCAGAATAACAGCGGCAAAAATGGTTGTGAAGATAAAGTATTTTTTCATTGTGTATTTATTTTTACATTTACATTGAAAACTCAATGTTAAGTAGTTTTTTTATTTCGTACTCCCAATACTCCATTTCCTCGTCTTCATTGGGCGGCTCGCTGTTCTTGAATTTCTTTGCGGACGGGGCTTTTTTAAGCAGTTTAACAATATCGTCGCGTCCGTTTTCGGTGGCAAGCAGAAGGGCAGTCTTTTCGTCAACGACGGTCTTTTTGTCTGCGTCCCTCTTTTCGTCCATTCTTATCAGGTGGGGATTGGCTCCGGCATTTAAGAGCATCTGAACAATGTCTTTGTGTCCGTTTTCCGCTGCCGCCATCAGGGCGGTATTGTGGTTGCCAAAGGCTTGTATGTTGGGGTCGGCATGGGCTTTTAATAACATTTCAACGATTTCTTTGTGTCCTCTCCGTGCGGCGCATATCAGGGCGGTGCTGTTGCCTGCGGAAAAGCCTTTTGCATTGGGGTCGGCATGGGCTTTCAGCAATATTTCAACGGCTTCTTTGCTCCCGTGCGACGATGCCGCCATTAAAGGCGTGATGCGGTCTGCTATTTTTAAGTTGGGGTCTGCGCCGTATTTTAACAACAGTTCCATCACCTCTTTGTGTCCGCGTGCCGATGCCCATTTTAAAGCGGTATAACTGTCGGAAGTTTGTAAGTTGGGGTCGGCACCGGCTTTTAATAATTGTTCGACAATCTCGACGTTTCCCTGTTCTGCGGCATCCATTAAGGAGGTTTCTCCGTCACCAAAAAGTTGTACATTGGGATTGGCTCCGGCGTTTAATAAGCGTTCAATAATTGCGGTATGTCCCTTTTCGGCAGCCACCATTAAGGCGGATTCCTCGTTGTCGGCGTGTCTGTTTGGGTCGGCTCCGGCGGCGAGCAATATGTCAACAATTTCTTCGTCGCCATTCTGCGCGGCTTCCACTAAAATGGTAGGGTTTCCGTATATAGCGGGGGCTGCATTGGGATCTGCTCCGGCGTTTAACAGGAGTTGGAGCATCTCTTTGTCTTTGTTTTTGCAGGCTAAGGCTATGGCAGTATAATGGTAGTCGGATGTTTCGGTATTGGGGTTTGCTCCGGCGCTTAGCAACCTTTCAACAATTGCTGTGTATCCATCTTCGACAGCCATCATTAAGGCGTTTTTTCCTTTGCCGTGTATATTTGGGTCGGCTCCGGCGTTTAATAACAGTTCAACAACCGCTGCGTGTCCGTATTTGCAGGCTAACGTTAAGGCAGTATGGTTGTTGTATATTTCATTGGGGTCGGATCCGGCGCGTAACAGCAGCTCAACAATTGCTTTGTGTCCGTTTTCCGAAGCAAGTTTTAAAGGATAACTTAAGCCGTAATTATCTGGCGACACTGGCGCCAGATTTGACCGGTTATTGACCAAGTGTTCCACCATTTCTATCTGTCCGTATTGTGCGGCTATGTCTAACGCAATGAAGAAAAATGCCTGTTCACTGTCGTAAAGAATTTTGTCTTTTAACAGCATTTCAACAATATCCGTATGTCCAGATTGTACGGCTGTTTCCAAGGCTTGTAAAGCAAAATCCTCCAGACTGAAGCCTCTCTCATCGTATGGTGTTTTTTTTGCATCATCAAATAACATTTTAACAATAGCTGTATGTCCGTGAAATGCGGCGCTTCCCAAGGCATCGAATGCCATCCATTCCAACCACTCGTAGTCGTCATCCATTTGTTTTTTGATGTCATTCATTAAGATTTGAACAATGTTTTTATGCCCTTTTTCTACGGCAACGGCTAAGGCGTTATAATCGGGATAATGACCTTCGTTTAAGAGATTTTTAACTTCATTTTCATTTCCCTCTTCCGCAGCTTCGTATAAGGCGCTTCGGTCACTTTCATCATAATCGTCATAGTCATCGTAATCCTCGTCATAATCATCATAGTCATCATAGTCGTCATCGGGCTGTATATCGGGGTCGGCTCCGGCGGCGAGCAACATTTCGGCAATATCGTCGTGTTCGTATTTTAAAGCTAACATTAATGCGGTATGACCTGCAATAGGCTCTTCATTGCCGTATTCAACGTACCAATTAAAGCTACGGGAAGAGGTTCGCATATTGGGGTTTGCTCCGGCGGCGAGCAGTGTTTCAACCATACCGTTGTTGCTTGTTATTGAGGCGAGCATCAGGGCAGTAACACCATACACGTCTTTTGCGTTGGGGTCTGCTCCGGCTTGTAAAAGCATTTTTACTATCTCTTTGTTTCCGTATAGCGAAGCCATAATGATGGCAGTAAAACCTCCGTCCATTGCTATATTGGGATTTGCTCCGGCACGAAGCAGTATTTCGATAACTTCCGAGCGTTTGTTTCTGGCAGCTATCAATAAAGCCGTATGACCGTTATAAGCGCTTCTCAAATTCACATCAATGCCGCTCTCAATAAAATGCGCCACAGTGAGCGTATCGCCGTTTTGGGCGGCTTCCACAAAGTTGATTACATGCTGTTCTTCGTCGCCTCCGTAAGCAACTTTTCCGGTTTCTACCCTTCCCTGTGCAAAGCAATGCACTGCTGTGAATACGGCGATTCCTAAAATGATTACTGTTTTTTTCATGATGATTTTATTTTTATTATTTACGTATTAATTCGGGTGTATTAATTTTCTCTCTGTCCGTTTCGCAGCCATAGATGAAAAACGATTTTTCAATGTTTCCAACGCCAACATAAATATATGTCCAACACTCTTTTTCCGAATAGTCGATGTATCTATTCATTCCGTAAACATTTTCGTATTCGTCTTCAAATGTTCCTTGCGCACCCAAATAAAAAGTTGGTTGAAGGTCGGCGCTTCCTGCTCTATCGTTTACTTTTTTGTCGTTAACTGCTTCGTGATAACTGTACTCAACAGTTGATATATTGACTCTTTTAAGCGTTAATATCTGTGCCTTTTCGTTTGCTGTCTTTTCGTAAGTAACGGTTTCATTCAAGGGTAAATCTGTCGGAATTACTATTAGCCCGTCTCGGTCGTTATTTATCATAATTGTATCTTCGATAAGCGAGACCGTTTCATAGATTCCGTGATGTTTTTTAAACTCCGACAGGAAATTTTCAGAATACTTTGTTTCATCTTTTATATAAAACTTTGCTGATGTTTCCTTTATGTCATTTTCTGCGGTCTCTATAGGTTTTTGACCGCTTTCTATTGGTATTTGTTTCGTTGCTTGCCCGCCGCAACTGCCTGCAACAATTGCAAGGGCGGTTAAAATGATGATTTGTTTTTTCATTGCTATTTTATTTTTGAATGTTTATTCTGTTCACATTTCCCGTCAGGGAATATCGCTCGGTAGAAAATACAATTCCACACAAACGGGCATTCCGCAGGAATGCGTCCTTGCCATCGGTTGCATTCCTAATGGAATGCAGGTTGGCGGGCGGCAATGACGTTTCTACCGAGCGATACATTCCTGACGGAATGTGGGCGACGGCGGCACCCGAAATGAAAGCGGCGATTGCTAATGTGATGATTTGTTTTTTCATTGCGATTTTATTCTTGAAATTTTATGCTGTCAATAAACGATTTGCCGTAAATATCTTTGGCAATGTAAAACAGTGTGCCATTGCTAATGGAAAAGTGGCTGCGGTGTGCTTTTGTTCCGCTCGCGGCAATGCTCTCCTTAAAACCGGTTTTTACAATATCAACGCCAACTGCAGGATAGGTATTAATGGCACCGAATTTTTCCAAGACGATGTTTGTTGTTGCGGGTTGTTCCATGTCGAATGAATATAAAGTACAACTGTCCCTGTCAAACGTATAAATGGTCTCGTTGTCAATTGCCAAGACTGCATAAGAGTGAACAAAACCAATATCAAATGGATAAAAGGCTATTGCCTGCATGGTTTTCCTGTCATATACCAAATATGCCGTTCCTACCGAACCCATATAACCTACCGACTCACCAATATACTGCCATGTGCTGGACCTCAATGCAAGGACAAAGTATTTTTCCGAACTTCCCATACATATAATCTTCCATGAGGTTTGCCAAAGGCGGTCTTTATCTGTATTATCTTTTTCAAATGCCTGTGCCGAAATATCAACAGGAGTAATGCGTTTCGCCCTATCCGTTCTTTTCTCAAGGTCGTACTCCATAATAAAGTACTCGACAATGGTACCGCTGCTTTCAAAATCCTTCATTTCAACAAGCAAGTAAAGCGTATTACCGAAAACGGTCAGATGTTCTATAGTGGCTCCAAATTTATCTTTGGCATAGCGGTTACCAAAAGATTCCATGGGGTTGACAGTTTGAATCGTTTGGTTTTTTATATCAACATAATGAATAATACGACACATTTCTTATTCTTCCTGTCGTTATTGCTACATCGCCATATAAGGCAACACCGGCATGGGAATAAATTTCGTTGCGTATTGAAAACTCCGATACGACCTTTCCCTGTTCGTCGAAGTGCAGCACATACAAATCATGCGAGGTTTGATAAATAAAAAAGTTATTCTGAACGACATAGGTGTAGTGGTAGCTTGGATCCTCGCTCAGTATCTTACTGCCTGTTATTGTCCGTATTTTTCCGTCCTGCTCTACCGTAAATTCTTTTTTCTCGTAATTATAGGTACATAAGCCCTTCCCTAAATTGTCTGCGTTGCAAATTGCCATAGTGCAAATGTTTATGAAAATTAATATTACTGTTTTTTTCATTGTGATTTTATTTTTCTATTATTATTGCGTTTTCAATTCCCATCAGGGAATATCGCTCGGTAGAAAATAGCATTCCACACAAACGGGCATTCCGTAGGAATGCGTCCTTGCCATCGGTTGCATTCCTAATGGAATGCAGGCTGACGGGCGGCGTTGGCGTTTCTACCGAGCGATACATTCCTGACGGAATGTGGGCGACGGCGGAGCCTGAAATGAAAGCGGCGATTGCTAATGTGATGATTTGTTTTTTCATGGTGATTTTATTTTGTTTGTTTCCATTCCAACCATTCGTTACTTTGCCACATATAGAATGTTTTTGACTGTAA
>Ga0082212_10003419_pt1 | contig 22530 bp, 20 predicted proteins | sample TergutNt197P3_FD_71548 | JGI IMG/M metagenome (GOLD analysis project Ga0082212, IMG submission 71548) | Neocapritermes taracua P3 segment gut microbial communities from Petit-Saut dam, French Guiana - Nt197 P3 | ecosystem: Host-associated > Arthropoda: Insects > Digestive system > Gut ...
AAGCAGAAAAAAGACAGAGAGCGAGATGGTTACGCTGCCGAAATTCAACCTGAAAGCGATAAGACGGACATAGTCTTTCAGAGGATTTGCTCCGTTGGTTACCGGTCCCAGCTTGGTCCACTGGAAGACGGCGCGGATGATCTCGGCAAAGCCCAGGGTAGCAATGGCCAGATAGTCACTTTTAAGCCGCAGCACCGGCAGGCTAATCAGATAAGCCACTCCTGTGGCAACCAATCCGGCCAGGATAATGGCAATCAACACTCCCAACACCATGCCGAAGCCGCCCATAGCGCTTCCCAAAACTTCAGGCAAAGAAAAGGTTATGGCAGGATCGTAGTAACGGTAAACCAGGGGTTTATATTCAATTGGAATGGTAAGAATAGCATAAGTATAAGCGCCCAAAAGCATAAAGCCCGCCTGCCCCAGAGAAAAAAGGCCGGTAAAACCGTTCAGGAGATTCATAGAGACAGCTACCACGGCATAGACACAGCTCTTTTTTAGAACGGTAAGTAGCATGGCAGCGGGACTTGTAGGGCTAATCGCCTGTTCAAGGACTATGGACAGGAAAAATAAACACAATATCAATATAAGTGTCGTTCTATTCTTGTTTGGATTTAGTTCCTTCACTTCTACACCCTAAACCTTGTCGGTGGTCTTCTCTCCAAAAAGACCGGTCGGCACGAAGATTAGTATGATGATAAGCAGAACGAAGGTAAAAGCGTCCGAGAAAGTTGCCAGCTCAAGCGGTGTCTTTATAATGCCGGACTGTATCAGGATGCTGTCCAGCCCTTTGATGATGCTCTCGCAAATGCCAATGATAGTACCCCCCAGCACAGCACCCGGAATGGAGCCAATTCCGCCGAAAACAGCCGCAACAAACGCTTTAAGGCCGGGCATACCGCCGGCTGTTGGGATAACGCCGGGGTAATTGGAGAAATACAGCATTGATCCGATTGCCGCAAGAAACGAGCCGATGGCGAAGGTTACTGAAATAACGGAATTGAGTTTTATCCCCATAAGCTGGCTTGTTTCAAAATCCTTGGCAACAGCCCTTGTAGCCATACCAATTTTGGTATGATTAATAAACAATACAAGAGCTATCATCAGGGCGATCACCAGGAACGGCGTAATTACCGTTACCCTTTTAGTGGTGGCGTCCAGCACCGTAATGGAATCGGAAATCCAGGGGATGCGGGGATAATTTTTATTTAAGCCGCCTGTAATGTAAAGCGCCAGGTTTTGCAACAGATAACTTACTCCGATGGCAGAGATCATGATCGACATTCGGGGAGAGTTGCGCAAAGGCTTATAGGCCGCCTGTTCTATAAAATAGACCAATAGCATCGTGATGATGATTACTATGGGAATAGCTACATAAAGCGGCAGGGCTGCCGCCAAATAGACCATGATTAAACCGGCTACCATAAATACATCGCCGTGGGCGAAGTTAATCAGGCGCAGAATGCCGTAGACCATTGTATAACCGACAGCTATCAAAGCATACTGCCCCCCCACCGAAATACCGGAGAGAATATAGGGCAGTATGGTTTTTAAAAAATCCAAAAAACTCTACTTAACGCCTTGTACGGCTACGAATTCCCAATCACCGGTATTGGTGTTGGCCCTCTTTACATAAGCAACATCACGTACAGCATCACCATTGCTATCGAAGGCGATTGCGCCGGACACGCCTGTGTACGTCAGGGACGGTAATACACTGAGTACATCAGCGGGTTTGGTGGAACCGGCTCTTTTCAGCGCTTCCAAAGCCGTATAATAAGCGTCGTAACCCATAGCTGTTACCGCTGCGACTGTATCGTCGCCGCCGTTGTTGGCCTTGGCGGTTGCGTTACTGTTGATCCAGGCTTTTATACCGCTGTCAAACTGCGGGGCGCCGCCTTCCTGATAGAAGGTCGTTACATGAACATCCACGTTTTTACCACGGGCAGCATTAAGAATGACGTTGGAGTCCCAGGTGTCACCGGCCAGAACTGGTATATTAAGGCCCTGTGTGGCGACCTGGTCAATGATCAGCGCAGCGGCTTCGGTGGAAACAGGTGAGAAAAATACATCTGCGCCCTGAGTCCTGGCATTGGCCACATAAGTACTGTAATCCGAAGTGCCGTCAGGGAAGGTGTCAGAAATGCAATTTTCCCTGCCGAATGCTTCCATAAAGTAATTGACCAGACCAACGGAGTAGTCATCCCCCAGCTTGGCCAGACAGTAAGCTTTGGTAGCGCCCCTATCCTTGGCGAAATTTGCCAAAACCGGACCCTGGAAAGGATCAAGGAAGCAAATGCGGAAATAATGGCTGTTGCCAAGCGTAACGGCGGGGTTTGTGCAGGTTACTCCAATAACAGGTACACCAGCATCGCCAAAGACGCTTGAAGCAGCGATACTTACGCCAGAGCCATAAGAGCCAAGCACCACCGAGCAGCCCGCAGAAATAAGAGTCTGGGCGGCGGAGGGCGCTCTGTCGTTGCTGGATTGATTATCAGCATACACAAGCTCGACCGTATAGGTCTTACCGCCGATTACCACGGTGGGGGTTTCGTAGTTTGCATACTGCATACCCAGGATTTCCTGCTTCCCACCCGCGCCGTTATCGCCGGACTGTGGTTCAAATACACCGATTCTAATTACATCACCGGCACTTCCTGCTCCCCCGCCGCCGCAGCCGACAAATACTGTCAGCGCCAAAAGAGCCAAACTAAGTACGAGAATAGTCCTTTTCACAAAATTCCTCCTAATATATTGGAAATTTATAGCCCAAATCAGGGAAAAATGCAATCCAATAAATTTCAATATTACCGCTGAGCCTGGCATACAAAACACCTGCAATATATTAAGCAAAGGGGTGGGCAAAGGCCCCGGAAAAACCGCGTGTTGAGCCCGCCAAAACAGCTTCCCTGTACCAAACCTCTATATCTTTTTTATTGTTGGTTTGGTACAGGGCACTTTATGGATTAATACTACTTTATATACGCAGATCTATTTGGCGGGGAATTCCACATGGTTTTTCCGGGGCCTTTGCCCACCCCTTTCCAAATATACTGCAAGAAATTGGTATGCCATGCTCAGAGGCAAATTGCCGATTTCATCCATAATATAAAACCTTTATCTAACGGACTGAACGCATCGGGAAAGAAAATGTTGCCACGCAGGTGGGGGAAAGGTTGGCCATGAAGGCCATTTGGCGTCCCACAAAAAATGCCACACCAAAGTGTGCGTAAACGGCAGCGACGACCAACCGGCCTGAATGGGCGTTCTTTCCCCCCACCTGAATGTAATAGATTTAACTCGATGCGTTCAGTTCGCTGAATTGGTGTTCATTTAAATACTTCTTTTAAAGGCCGGCCCATCCATGTTGACGGTACATCAAGACCCATAATAGCCGCCATAGTTGGAGCTATGTCGCAAATTGAAAGCGGAGCAGGAATGGTGTAACCGTTTTTTATGCCTCTGCCATAAATGACTATGGGGATTTGACGGTGTTTTTTAAAATTTTGTCCGTGTCCAAAAACATCACCTCCGTGATCCGCTGAGACTATGAATACAGTACTATCGTAAATTCCTGCATCTTTTACAGCCTGTTCGATAATGGCAATAAAACTGTCCAATTCGGCAAGCTTGTCATAATATGCCCTGGAACCCCAGCGTTTTTTGTGACCGGTACTGTCCGGTTCGTTAAACGCTACGGCGGTAAACACCGGTTTTTTTTCAATTATATAAGCAGCTGCCTTTTGGGCTGATTCAAGACTGGAGGTGATCCTGACTTTTTCTGCTTCTTCATCTGTGCAGATATAATAAAGCGCATCCCATTCATAGAAAAAGATTCTTGTCCGATTTCTGTTTTTTACAAGAGTAAAAATTGTAGGATAATCCATGATTGATGAAACATTGTTATCCGTTTCGCCGTTGCGTTGTTCGGGCGGTGTTCCGCAAAACAGGGTAGCCCAGTTTGGCCAGCTTATGCTGGGCAATATACAGCGCATATCCATGCTGGAAGCGCCTCCGGCAATCATTCGCTTTACTGTGGGCATGTTTGCTTTTGATACATAAGCGCCGCCCCATCCGTCTAATCCAATAAAAACAATATGCTCTGCCGGAATTGATATATCCGGCAAGGCATCCAATCGCAGTGATGTGCCGGTTTTCGGAGTGCCGGCACAGCCCGAAGACATAACCAAAATGCAGAGAACGGTACACCAAAAACCGGAATAACTTTGGAGCTTTTTTTTTGAAAAATTGCAGGATATAACCGGAAAAATCATAGTGTTTGTTATTCTATTGTTTTTTCCCTAGTCCTAAAAGATACGTTTCAAAGGAATTACTTCGGCAGGCAGCAGGTTTAAAACTTTTTGCGCTGTTAAAGCATTTCCGCAGGTGTTTTAACAAGACATCTGTACCTGCTCCCTGAAATACTTTAATTGCCAGATTGCCGCCGGGAACAAGACAGCTTTCGGTAAAAGAAAAAACTTCTTCTGCAAGAAAAATGGATCGCTGGGTATCCACGGTCCTGGAGCCGGTTGTAAGCGGCGCTGCATCACTGATAATTGCGTTGTAAGGTCCGCGGCTGATCAATTCTTCCCGTGCCGGACTGCCTGTAAAATCACCCTGGATAAAGAAAAAATCTTCCCTGCCGGAAAAATCATTGTTTTTTGACAAGGGTTGCAAATCCACAGATACAAGAAATAAATTTCTGCGATTATGACCGGTCATTCCATACCGGCGAAGCACATAGAGGCTCCAGCTTCCGGGAGCAGCTCCAAGATCCAGAACCCGAAGACCGGTTTGTCCGGCAAGTTTAAAAAAACCAAACTTCTCGTCGATTTCTTTGAGTTTATAAACCGAACGGGCCGGATAAGCTTCATTTTTTGCCTTTAATGACCAAAAATCTGGCTTTTCGTATGATGTCATGTTAGTATCAGAATATGGATAAAGAGTATATTGCAGAGGCTGAAAAAATTGAAGCGCTCCTCAGGGAATTTCTTCCTGCTGTTCCCGGAGAAGAGTGGTTTGGCAGGATTTTCCCGAGGCTGGACATAAGAAGCGAATTAACAGAATCCCTGCTGGAACCGGGAAGAGATCTTTTTAGCCGTGGCGGAAAACGGTGGCGGCCAATAATGGCCCATTTAGTGTGCCGGGTTCTGGGCGGAGGCGATGCGGTTTTGTCTCTGCTTCCCATGGTAGAATTTTGCCACACGGCAAGCCTTATTCACGATGACCTGGAGGACAGTTCGGGCCAGCGCCGGGGCAAACCGGCTGTTCACCTGATCTACGGCGCCGACACAGCGATCAATGCCGGGGCTTTTTTGTACTTCCTTCCACTTACTGCACTGGAACATTGGAAAGCGGATGCGGAAGACAGGAACCGTCTTTGGCAGCTTTGGGGGGAACATATGCGTTTCCTTCACTTGGGTCAATCCATGGATATTGCCTGGCACCGGGATCCGGCTTATTTTCCTTCTTTGGAAGACTATATGCTGATGTCCAGCCTTAAAACAGGCTGCCTTGCCCGCTTTGCCGCCCTGCTGGGAGCCGAGACAGCCCGTATCTCACTTAAAAATTCCCCTCCTCAAAAGCCAAGTTTTGAAATAAATGAAGGGCTTTTAGCCTCTCTGGGAGCAGCGGCTCAAAGACTTGGAATAGGTTTCCAGATTTTGGACGATGTCAAAAATCTTGTTTCCGGTATAAAGGGAAAAGAGCGGGGCGATGATGTGGTAGAAGGCAAAAAAAGCCTTCCGGTATTGCTCTTTATACAAACTGACACAGCGGAACGGACCGCCTTTGTTCAACACTGTTTCAAGGCCGCCGGGGAAGGAGGGGTTAATGTACCGGAAGTTGAGGAATTCATAACCGCCCTTACCGAAGCAGGAGCATTGGCAGAAGCACAAAAACAGGGCAGGAATCTTATTTCCGAAGCTGGGGCGGCTTTTTCTGCCCTGCCGGCAGTTGATAAAGAGGCAGGCCGCCTGCTGACAAGCTTAACTGAGTTATTGCAGTAATTTTAGGAGTCAGAATGCGGCATTTGTATGCTTGAAGCTGAAATTTGGGGAATCGCAGAAACCGGCGATGGTTTTATGATCTTTATAAAACCCCTTGCATCAGAATACTCGGTTCCCATTTTTATTGGTCAGCTTGAAGCGCAGGCTATACTTATAGGCTTTGGCGGAATCAGCATATCCCGCCCGCTTACAGCAGATTTACTCCAAATTTTAATTAAAGAAGCCCATTTTGAACTTCTCAGAATAGAAATCAGTGATTTAAGAGATAATACCTTTTTTGGTTCCCTTGTCTTTAAAAAACCTGCAGGCGGGGAACTCATTGTTGATTCCCGGCCTTCTGATGCCCTGGCTTTGGCTGTACGATGTAAATGCCCTATTTTTATTGAAGAAAAAGTGGTTGAAAAGGCAGGAATTATTACTGAAGATTTTACGGCAGGAAAGGAATTGGCAGCCAGAAAATCTCTTTTACAAAAAGAACTGGAAAAAGCGGTAACTGTAGAAAATTATGAGCGGGCAGCGGAAATACGGGATATTTTGAGATCGCTGGAAAAGTAAAATTCACTAATTTTTGTTAATAAATTTCTTTTTTCCAAAAAAAAGTGGTTTTTTATGGAAAAAGTTGTACAGTTTTCTTAATAAGTTCTTAAAGTACTTCCCATTATTGTAATAATGGTATATATTCTAATGAATTCTATGCCGAAATATGAACAATGGGGTAAAAAATTGTTCAGGCGGATGAGGTATGCTGGTTGTTTTTAGGAAATTTGCCGTAACCAAGGCAAATGTTAAAGTCTTAGCGGCTCTTTTAATACTTTTTTTTACATTTCTTATCCTTGCTGCACAAGGAAAGGGATCAAAAGTTGATTCGAATCTTGTAGAAAGCATGGGCGGCCGGGAAAGCGCCGTTGAAGAAGTTGAGCTTGTCGCTCTGGAAACATCAGGTGTGTTGGAGCCGGAAGACTTGACCCAATCCCAGCCCAGAATGCTGCTGTTTTCGTCCTATACCGTACAGAAAGGTGAGGTTTTGGGGGAAATAGCCAAGAAATTCGGCCTTTCAATCAGTACGCTTGTTTCGGTGAACGATATAAAAAATACCCGTACCGTCCCGGTCGGCAAAGTCCTTCGGATTCCTAACCAGGATGGTGTTTTCTATAAGATCAAAACAGGAGATACGTTAGGTATTATTGCAGAAAAGCACAAGGCGAATGTTTCGGAGATTCAGGCCTCAAATGAGCTTTTTTCAGATAAAATCAACCCAAATTCAAGCCTTTTTATTCCCGGCGCTTCCACTCCCTGGGAAGAAGCTCCTGTTATTGTTGCTGTTTCCGCTCCACGGCCTCAGGTTATTGTATCAGGAAATATTTTTGACTGGCCTGTTCGGGGACGGATTACTTCCGGTTACGGTTATCGCCGAAGTCCCTTTGGCCGCGGCCTCCATGACGGATTGGATATTGGCGCTCCCAAGGGTACGCCTGTAAGAGCAGCAATGGCCGGCAGGGTTGAGTCAGTAGGCTATGATAATGTTTACGGCAACTTTGTAATTATCCGCCATACCGAAGGTTATAAAACCCTTTATGGTCACCTGGATTCGTGTGAAGCCATGAGCGGTGCCTATGTCGACATTGATTCGGTTATTGGGTATGTAGGAAACACCGGACAAAGTACCGGCCCTCACCTTCACTTTACCGTATATAAAGACGGTTCCTCGGTTAATCCCAGAGCTGTTTTAAAACCCTAAATCACGGCGGCTGTTCCAAAACCCGGTATTTTCACCCTCAGGTATATTGTTTTACCAGTTCTTTTCCCCGCAGTACCCGAAGTACACCGCTGGCCAAAGCAAGCATTTCGTCTTCGCCGGGGAATACATAAACGGGAGCAAGTTTATCCACCCGCTGTTTGATTGCCCCGGTAAAACGGTTAGAGTAGGCGAGCCCGCCTGTAAGGATGATGCCATCCATCAAGCCTTCCAAAACGGCAGCCATGGCGCCGATTTCTTTGGAAACCTGGTAAGCCATGGAATCCATCACAAGGGCGGCAAAATCATCACCTTCGTTGATCATTTTTTGAACTTCAAGCAGATCTGTAGTGCCGAGATATGCTTTTATACCGCCGTTTTTTGCTACCTTGTCGATCATTTCCTGCTCGGTATATTCACCCGAAAAACACATATGAATAATTGGAATTGCCGGAATGGCGCCGGTTCGTTCCGGGGTAAAAGGCCCTTCTCCGTCTATACCGTCGTTTACGTCAATTACCCTGCCGTAACGATGAGCGCCAACGGTAATGCCGCCGCCAAGATGGGCAACAATAAACCTGCAATTTTCGTAGGGCTTGCCCAATTCCGCCGCAAGACGGCGGGCTATGGCTTTTTGATTAAGGGCGTGGAAAATACTGGATCGCTCAACACCGGGCATACCGCTTAGCTTTGCATAACGATCCATTTCGTCCACAACTATTGGATCAACTACATAGGCAGGTATGGAAAATGTTTTTGCCATCTCTGATGCGATAATTGCTCCAAGAGCCGACGCATGAACTGCTGCAGTTATTGAATGAAGATCTTCCAGCATTTTTTCATTGATCGAATAGACACCGCTTTCAATTGGTTTAAGAAGACCGCCGCGGCCTGCAATGGCGTCAATTGCAGCAATATCAATTTTTTCTTCTTCCATGCTTTTTAAAATGCAGTCGCGGCGTAATTCTTTTTGATTCAGCACAGAACCGTATTGCATTAATTGTGTCGTATCATGGCGTATTGTTTTTGTTAAAATACATGCTTCATCGTCGTACAGGCTGAATTTGGTTGAAGTTGATCCGGGGTTTATCGCCAATACCCGGAAAGTTCCCGCCTGTTTTGGCGGTATTTCTGCATTGCGCTGTTCGGTAGTTACACCTTTCAGCTTTTCCTGGGGACGGTGCCGTACTACCTTTTCTCCGTTTTGAACCATACTGATACTGATTACGCAGTCCAGATTCAGAATACGTTCCATAACCTGAGCCAGCTTGGTGTGTACTCCCTCTATATCAATTTCCATAGTGGAAGTTCCGGCACCGGTTTCGCCGCTGCCGGCAGGGTGAAGGTTCCCCTCTTGATTTTCGTCCACTGTAAGGCGTTTAATATTCCATCCTTCATGCCGGATATGTCCTGCCACTCTTCCCAGTACTCCCGGTTTGTTGAGTACCACTAATTCTACCCGTTCAGTTTTTGTTTTCATATTTAAAGTGTATAATGCTTTTTATTCGTAGTAAATTGTTTTTTTATTAAAATGTGGTAGAATACTGTATGAAAAAAACAACGGTATTGCTGCTGATACTTACAGTACAATTATTTAATATACAATTACTTAAAGCGCAGGAAACTCTGGATATTGCAGAAAACCCGGAAAAAGAGATAAGTTCAGGAAAGGAACTTTCCCTCCAGCTTTCTTCCCGTCCCGGCGCCAAGCTTCTTTTTACCCAGCGTTTTGTCTTTCCTTTTTTGGAAGGTTCCGGTTCGCTAACAGAAGACAATAATATGGCTTTAATCCTTACTGCCGAAGTCTCTCCTATATCTGTCAATGGCCTTGTTGAAACAATTTGGACGCCTATTGCGTTTTTCCAGCTTGCCGCAGGGGGCCGTATCGGGTCGGGCTGGAATATAAACCTTTTCGGCAAAGATGTCCGCGGAATAGGACTTAATCGCGAAAAAACAGACGGCACAAAAAAGGCGGAACATTACGGCTCTGCTTTTGACGGGCTGCTCTGGAAAGCTCAGGCGGGTTTTATTCTCCAGGCGGATTTTGCCGCTTTGGTTCCCGGGGACTGGAACCATGTGGTTGCAAGGATGTACCATGAAATAAACTATGCCGGTTATACCGCAGCCAGAACAGACGAATCGTGGTATTTCGAAGATGATGACGGTGAAAATGTTAACGGTTTTAACTACTACGGTAATTTGTTTGTTGGTTACCAAATGCCGGTAATTCTGGATACCGTAGGCATACTTACCGAAGCTGAACTGCACCTTTACGATACGCCCGGCCGCAGCGCATGGGGAGACGATAAAATACGCTGGAAATTTGCGCTTATAGGTAATTTAACTTTTAACGAAAAAATCAGCATGACCGCACTTGTTCAGTTTTGTACCGAAAGAAATTATACCAATCCGCATTGGGAAGACCTGTATTACCGGAACAGGAATATAAATAAATCCAACCCATTGCACCTTGCTTTTTATCAGGCTGTTATTGCAATGAACTATAAATTTTAGTGTAACTAATTCCGGAATATATTGTTTTTTTACTGCTATAGTGTCATAATACATACTGCATGGTAATAATCGGGGGTAATTTGTGAAAAAGATTCTGGTTATGGTAATTCTTATCAGTATGGGCGGCCAGGTTTTTGCTCAGGATACCACGATGGATATAGGTATTGGTTTTCAGTATGGATTGGCCAAGGTCTTTGAAGACGGAACTACTATCCGTGATATAATGAATCCGGGTCTGTTGGCAACTTTTCGTTTAAACCCGGGATCTGTAGGGTTTTTTGGCCGAATAGGACTCCTTTTTCCTTCCAAGGTTAAAGAAGGCGATGTAACCATAGCCTACCCCGATTACGACTATATTCTGTTTGTAAACGGCGGTCTGGGAGCGACTTTTAATACGCCGATAAGCGACAAGTTAGACTTTATCATTGATGCGGGGATAAGTATTAACGATCTAACCTACGGCGGCTCATTTAAGGATAATATTGATGCCAGTTGGTCGATTAAAATAGAAAACCTTGGAACTACGTATTCTGGCGGACATAAATTTACAAATGTAACAATGAAAGAAAGTTACAATGATTTTGCCATTGGTATTATTATCAATCCAGCCCTACGTTTTAGCTTTACCCGAAATGTATCGATGGAATTTGGAGCTGCTGTCAGTTATGACTTTTTACGGTATCGATCCTATAAATTTTACGCTGATTTTAGACATGCCGGATTAGACGGTAATGCTGGCCCTAGTGCTGCTTCAATGAAGAGTGCTGTTGCAGCAACATTTCCAGCGGATAAAGTTACTGGAGATCAAGAGATAACTCTTGAGACAGACGGGAAGTGGAGCATAGTGCAGCAGGTTACCATTATACCGAGTATAAGTGTAATCTTTAGTTTTTAAAGGCGTTTTTTTACCAACCTGAAAGACCAGTAGACGATATTAAGGAAAACCCCCATAAAAAGAGTAACTCCCCAAGTGGTTTTATGTTCAAAGGGGTTGGTAAAGCGATCGGTAATATCGGTCAGGATTTCCGATGTTCTTGTAAAAAGATCCCAGGTATTCCAGCGGAGATAACGGCCTATATAGATACCGAAACTTCCCACAAAAAGAAGAAAGCCCGATAAAAATGTAACCAAAGGTTTTGGCAGTTTGCGCCCCAGAATCTGTTCTATATCCCAAAGGCTGAAAAAGCCAAAGAGCATACCTGTCCAGGCATAGGAAAGGAACATCAGCGTGTCGTACCACACGGGCATGTTTTTTATGGCCCGCAGGTAAAATAGATCGGTTATAATGTAAGGGGCGTTTGGAAAAAACAAAAGCCAGAATATCAAAAGTATTGCTATGCTCAGCAGCGACTGTTGGATCTTTGGTTTAATAAAAGAAACGCTTGTAAGCGCCCAGGGAACAAAGGCTAAAAAGAGGTTCCAGTTAAGAAAGATAAAACCCCAGTACCCTGTATAAAGCCTGCGAATAACTATAGTACAAAAACAAAATACAGAAAGTATAGCCATAAATGCCGTTTCATCAAGCCTGTCAGCTTCCCGTAACAATACTCCCAATCGTTTAATCATTTATTTTTCCTGCTTTTGGTTTTTTGCCTGCTTCCGCAAAAACGCTGTCTGTTTACTTCGTAAAGTAAAATGCCTGCGGCTACCGATACATTCAGGGATTCAATGCGGCCCTGCGTTGGTATTGCGGCAATGCCGTCGCACCGTTCATGTAAAAGTCTGGACAGACCTGCTTCTCCCCCCATAATAATGGCAATGCGGCCGCTTAGCTCAAGATCGTAGACCTTACAGCCGTTCATATCGGCGCCGTAAACCCAAAAATTGTTTTCTTTGAGTTGCTCCACCGCACGGGCCAGATTGCCTTCTTCCGCGCATTTAACCCAGGCGCTGGCGCCAGCGGATGTTTGTGCAATTACCGGGGCATTTTTTGCATTCCGCCGCCTGCGGCTTACCACCAAATCAACGGCAAACTGATCGCAGGAACGGAGTATAGCTCCGTAATTATGGGGATCGGTTATTTCATCAAGTATCAATACCAGCGCATTTTGACGATCTCCCAGTGTTACAAAAAAATCTTCCAATGTAATAATGCCGGAAGATGCAGTATCGCCGGTAGTTTCCAGAACTATGCCCCTGTGATCCGGAGCAAGTCTGTCCAGATCGGCAGTGCCGACCCGGTCCACACGGATTCTGTGTGCCAGAGCAAAGTCAACCAGTTCCCGCGCCCTTGGTCCCGGTTTTGCTACAAGCAGCGGCCCGCAGGGAATACCTGACTTAATCAATTCTTCTATTGCATGAAATCCCGATAAATAACCCACGACTTAAATATAACCTAATTAGTTTTTTTTTGAAACGGGAAAAAATACCAGGGCAGTATGGCAGTATACACAAGGGCAGCATGGACGTTACTTCCATGGAAATATAAACGATTTTAATGTCCGGGTTCCGGTATTTTCCTTTTCTTCCGCCAATATTTCGTTCCAGGGGATCTTTGTTTTTCCGGAACGCAGTTTGTGATTTTCACTGTTTTGTCCGGCCGCCTGAGCGTCCAGCCAATCGTATTTTAAAAGCCGGAGTCTGAGCGCTTCGTCTAAAAACAGCAGAGTACAGCCGGGAAAGGGAAGGATCAACACAGAGAGTAAACTGCCAAAAAACAGAATAAAAAAGCTGAACCCTGTATTATCAAAAAAAATAATTGCGCATTTTTTTAAACTTTTAATGGGATGTTTTCCCAGACGGTAATATACCGCAGGGTAAAATTGAATCGACGCAACGATAAACAGGCATACCCAGCACGAAAAAAAAGCTGCTCCCAGTCCGGGCAGATTTTCCATTGCAAGATAAACCGGTATGGTAAGGCGAATTAACATAAACACGAAAACCGCTGCGGCAAAAAGGACTGATGCAGGAACAAAAGCGCTTTTTATATTAATAAAAAAATCTGCCGGAACAGAACGCCGGTAATCCGATACTTCTTTAAGAACCGAAGAGGCTGCGCAAAGATAGACAAATAACAGGTAGACAAGAATAAAAAACAAGACAATTCCTGCTGTTTGCAAAATGGGAAGCAGGAAAAAAGAAAGAGCCAGAAATAGATAAAAACCGAAATTTAAGGCAGCAATAAAAAAGAAATTATCCCATGCATCATAAAAAAATTTTTTTACCAGAAATCCTGTCATTTGCAATACTCCTATAATAATCCGCTGCCCTTTACTTTAAGATAACGGTTAATGAGGGCCGAACCAAGTTCCCGTGAACTGCATTCCAGAGTAAGGAGCCCCATATGTTCCCAGGTTTTATAAAGACGCCGGCGGGCGCTTAAGTAGGAAAAGGCCGCCGCTGTTTCCAGCGCTTCTTCTGTTCCTTCTGTTTTCCGGTTTGCAATTTTTTCCGCCTCCGCTTCCTTTAAGCTTACCAAAAGCAGCAGGTGCCGTCTTTGAATCCTCCGGAGTATCCAGCCAAGAGATTCACCGTCTTCTTCCCTGAAATTGCTGATCATTATTATAAAGGTTCGCCGTTTAAGCCGGGTCAGGGCGCTTTCCAGGGCGGAAAAAAGAGAAGAAGGAGCGCTGTCGCATTTAACATCATAGAGGCTTCGGATAATTCCCGAGAGTGCGCTCATACCTTTACGCGGAGGCAGCCACCGTTCTTCTGTACCAAAACAACCAAGGGCTACACCGTCACTGTGTTTCAATGCTACCCAGGAAAGGAGCAGGGCTGCTTCCAGGGCACTGTCGAACTGGGTCTGCAAAAAGGTGTCCGGCGCCGGGGCAGTGCCTAACGGCTCGGTTGAATATACCAGACGGTTTAACCGGTAACCCGAGTCAAGAAGAAGCAATACCTGCTGATCCTGTTCTTCCTGGTATTCGCGGATTATTGGTTTATTACGCCGGCCTGTTGCCCGCCAGTCTATAGCTTTAACAGAGTCACCTTTTTGGTAATCGCGGAGGCTCATGAATTCCATTCCCTGACCCCGCTTGCGAATCATTTTAATTCCGGTTTGTTCAAGCACACCGCGAAGTTCCGCACCGGAAGTAAGTTTTCTGAAATCGGGGAAAGTCCTGCCCCGGCTGACACAGGGGTGGATTACTTTAAGCTGCCAAAAACCAAGAAATGAACCAAGGAGCAGTTCCGTACGGCTGAATTCCCAGTTTCCCCGTTCAATGGGAATTACCGTATATTCAAAAATATAACAAGCGTTGCGGGGATTCTGACCCGGTTTCGGCATCTTCCTGAACAGACTGCGATCGAGTTTTACCGGAAAGGTATTACAGTCTGTACTATCCGGGTACAGATCGAAAAGCTTTGCAGACCTGGCTAGAAAACGGTTTTTTCCTGTCAGGCTTATGTTCAGTCTGACAAGAGCTTTCCTGCCAAGAGTAAAAGTGCCGCTCAGCTTTCGTTCAATGCATAGCCGATCTGTATGGAATAACAGCAGAACTGCATCAATGATAATTACGGGAAGCAGCAACAACCCCGAAAAAATCCAAACAATGTAAAGTTCATCAAAAAAGAAAGCTGCTGTTCCCAAAAGAAGAAAACAAATCAGTATGACAAAAAAAGTCCGTCCGGGTTTAATCATGCACACGCTGCCTCCTGGCAGCGAACTATAATAACTTCCTTGCGCTCGAGGGCCGCAGGACCTCATTTTCTGGGCGCTTCCACGGCAGAGAGTATGCTTTCTACGATATTGTTTTCGGTAAGCCCTTCCAGTTCGCCTTCCGCAGAAAGAGTAAGCCGGTGAGCAAGTACAGGAACCGCCAGTGCTTTAACATCATCGGGAATAATAAAATCCCTGTCTTCCAACAGAGCCTTGGCACGTGCGCAGCGGATCAGGGACAGACTGCCGCGGGGACCTGCGCCGCATTCAAGAACCGGACTTGAGCGGGTAGCAGTACAAAGACGCACCGCATAATCAATTACTGCATTATCACAGTGCATTGATGAAACCAGATTCTGAATTGCCGCAAAATCTCCGGGATTCATTACGGTATTCACCGCGGAAACTGTAAGTTCAGCTCCGGTTTCACCGGAAAGAACCTGTTCCACCATAAGCTTTTCTTCCGCAACAGGAGGATATGTCATCAGAGCTTTCATTAAAAAACGGTCTTTTTGGGCATCAGGCAGCGGATAGGTTCCTTCATGTTCAAAGGGATTTTCCGTAGCCATTACCATAAATGGTTTGGGGAGTGTATGACTTACACCGTCCAGACTTACCTGGTATTCCTGCATCGCCTCAAAAAGACTTGCCTGGGTTTTTGCCGGAGACCGGTTGATTTCATCGGCAATAAGTATATTGGTAAATACCGGCCCTTTTTTTGTTATAAAATTACCTGTGGATGTATCAAGAATTACAGAACCGGTAACATCGCTGGGCATAAGATCCGGTGTAAACTGAATACGGCGCGAGTCTCCCCCCAAAGCTTTGGCTGCAGAACGGACAAGAAGGGTTTTTCCCAGACCGGGAACTCCTTCTACCAAAATGTGTCCGCCGGCCAACAAAGTAATAAGAAGCTGATTTACCAATTCTTCCTGGCCAATAAACGCCCTGGCAATTTCTTTTTTTACTTTTTCCAGCGCTTCTCTTGCTTCACTTATTGTGTAACTCATAATTTCTCCTTGTTTAGTTCTTCCAGTTGTTCCATTAATTTCTTTTGTTTATTCAAAAATTGTACAAAAGTGATTTCCTGTAATGACGAATTAGCAGCTGCGGGTTCAATTCCTCTGCTTCGGCGCCGCTGTTCCAGTTCTTTTTCGTATATTTCGATATATTTTCCCAGGGCGTGATTTTTTTTAAGAAAACGCCCTTCCGCCAAAAATCGTTCATGCAAAGGTTTACCGGGTTTTTCCGGCGCCGGCCTGTAACGGCCAAAGAGCGGGATCACCATCCAGAATCCTGTGATAACCAACAGGACAAGAGAGATGATCAATGCAGCAGGATTTCCTCTTTCTGCCAGATTACCGAGAATGTGCTGTTTGTTACCGCTTAAGGATCTGATAAACAGTATTTCTTGTTTAAACAGTATTTCTTGTTCACCTCCGGTAATATCAGCAAGAAAAATATCAGCCGCAAGATCTACGTTTTCTTTTTCGTACAATGCATAATTCTTAAGAAAATTTGCCGTTCCGGTAAAGATTAAACTGCCCTTTCCTATCTCAAATTTTACAAGTTTGGTTCTTCCGCCGCTATTATTCATGATAAAAGTTTTGTATTTTAATGGAGTATCCGGATCTGCTTTTTTAAAGGAGATAGTCCAGTCAAAATACGGTGATTTTTCCTGTTTTGCGTCACTTGCATCTTCATCTTGTTCTTCTTCAACTACAAATGACGCATCAGCTTCGTCATCGTCGTTATCTCTTCTGATACCAAGAGACTCCATAAAATCTCTTAATCGATAATTAAGGTAATTATCCAGAGATATGATCAGCCGGTTGCCTTCTTCCACCCAGGGGATAAGTAATTCCGGATTTTTATTCCAGCTGAAACAGGAAGTCTCCAAAAAAATTATTTTTTCTGATCCATTCAGTATGGTATCCATACTTCCTGCGGATAGAGTTTTAACAGAACGGCCCGATTCTGTCAGCCATTTTTCCAGGGCATAGAATGAGTTGGCTCTTACTTCCCGGGAAGGGCCTTCCCAGCGTGTGCTTGGAACAATTTCCAGTTGGGTATAACAAAAAACACCGGCAAAAAGAATTATTCCCGCAATAACAAGAAAAACAGCAAGGGATTGGTTATCTTTCATTCGCTGCTCCTCGTTACATTTTTTCCAGTAATGTTCTGCATGAAACAACTGCCTGTTCAAATGATCCCAATACCGGTTCCTGTCCGCCGTAAGCAAAAACTATCCAGTTACGGATAAAATCTTCAAAGCTTTTAATGCCGTCCGATAAATCAGGTGTACTTGCTTTTTGGACAATTGCCAGACTTTCATATTCGGTAGCTTCTGCGGGAAAAGGAAAAAACCACAATTTGGTAAAAACGGATATAAAGGCCCTGAAACACAAAGCCCAGGCTTCGCGAATTCTGCCTTTCGAGTAAAGTTCTTCGGCTTGCCGTAAAAGCGTGTTACACTCTTCCCGGGAAGGATCGTCTATAGTGCTTTTCCCGGATGATCCTGCCGGGAAAAAGTGTTTGCGGCGACGGTATGCATAAAAGGCTCCAAAACCCAGTGCGGTACAAATAGCTGCCACAACAATAAAACGGAGGATTATTCCCATAATTTCTTCAATAGAAGATGAAGAAATATCGGGCATTCTGTACCGTGTTTCATTTTTTTGTTTAAATTGAATTCTCCGGCTTTCTTTTCTGGTTCCAAATTTGGGGTCTTCCAGGATTTTGGTCAAGGTTTCCCTGGCTTCTTCGGAAACAGGCGCCGGTTTAAGCCATTCGGGATTTTCCGATGCGAAACCTGAACCAGGGTTAAAAAATAATAACAGAATCAAAACGGGAATGGCAATTGCACGCTTATGAGCGGCCCTGTAAGACTTTTTATTTTTTTCAACGCAGGTTTTAAAGAGTAATTCTATATCCCAGCCTTCTGTTTCTACACGGGAATTGATGTATAAACTAAAGCCCATAGCGACATATAAAGTTTCAACAAGGATTTCATTTAATAAATACAATGAAGAAACAAAGTTGTTTTCTTCACTGAAAAACTCAAATAAACTGATGTTTTCTCCTTTTATCATATTTAAAATACTGTGAAAAAACACAAGTTCTCCTGCATTCAGAGTCAATACCATGCCGATGCAGATCAATGTCAGGGGCAGACCGAAACCAAGACCATTCCGCGCAAGAAGTTGTTTACGGCGTTTATAATTTTTTCCATTAAGACGTTCCAGTACACGAAGAGGCATACAAGCCGAACGGAAAGGGGAAAGACGCCGCCAGAGAAGATCACCGGCAAGTCCGGTTTTTAAAGTTTTGCCCAGTCCCCGGAACAGACGGCGGAAGGAAGCATGAGGTTCAAAAAAACGGATAGAAACTACATGCAGGCAAAAACGATCCAGTAGAGGTTTTATCCACCAAATAGCCAGAAGTGTAATTTGAAATAACCAGTTTGTTTCCATCCTGGCTGTAATCTGGCTGACAGCAAAAAGAATTATCAAAGGAAGTCCCATAAAAAATAATATGGGAAAACAGTTTGTCCTCCAAAGCAGGACGCCCATGTCCGCCGCTTCCCAGCCGCTGCGGCGGCGGAACAGAACCGCAGGACTTAAAGCATTGGTCATGCTTTGCTCCCTGTCTGATAGCGGTTCAGAGATGAAGAAGAACGGCCGGAAAAAACAAAGTAAATTGTTACAAGGGATATTGCCGAAAAACCTGCAATAAAGCGTATGATTTGATCGATTTCGTGTCTGGAAGACCAAAACGCTTCGATAACTGCAGCGATTACCAGCATTACAGCGCTTCCTGAAATCAGTGGCAGCGCTGTTTTGCCTGCTTCACGGAGTGAAGCGCCGCGGCTCAGGCCCCGGGTAACAAAGAGCCGGTAACCCAGCAGGAATCCTGCCTGGGCAGAAATAACAATAGCGGTTAATTCAAAAGCTGAGTGGCCAATAACAAAGGAAAAAAAAGTACTTTGGTATCCGCAGTTAATGATATGTCCCGCTGCCGCGCCAATAAAAATCCCGTTAAAGGCAAGAATAAAGAGGCTCCCCACTCCGGCAAGTATGCCGCCGGCAAAGGTTCTAAAGGCAATTGAAATATTATTGAATATGTAAAACCCAAACATATCCGCATCGGTGCTTACTTCCCGCGGTTTAAGGTAATGGGAGCTTTCCGGATTGTACATTTCTTCCAGCATTGCCGCATGCCAGGGAGACATTAGTTCGTTGATAAAGCCGGGAAAGCGGATACAGAGGAGAGCGGAAAAAACAGCAAGGCCGAAAAAAATAAAAAAGCAGGCGCTGAAACTTCTCCATTGATCGCGCACAGCACAGGGAAAGGTTTTAAAAATAAAGGTAGAAAAACTTTTAATCGAAAAAGGCTTGGAACCGTAGAGGATTTGATTCCCCTCCAGCGTTATACGGTTAAGACGTTCAATAAGAGCAGGATCAAAACCGTTTGATCTGGCCGTGTTAAGATCTCCCGTCAGTTGCCTGAAGGCCTGGGGAAACCATGCTGCACGTTCACGCAACTGCTGCCTTTGGGCCAGAAACCCTTTTCGGCCAGTCCCTGTTGTTCCGCTTCCCGTTAATAGCCTTTCCAGCTCTTTCCAATCCTGTTCTCTTTTGGCTATAAAACTCCGCTGAGTCATCTTTCCCCCGCAAAGGATCGCGCTATGCCTAAAAGATATGCAGCTCCGTGGCTTAAAGGATCCGGACTGTTTTGTAAAGATGCGGCTAACGGACCGGCTATTTCATCCGCCCTTGCTTCACCCAATAAAGGATAACGCCGGGCAAACATTAATATGCCCTGTTTTTCTTCAAACGAAAGAGCTCTGTTGGGAAGGATCGGTTCAACGCCGGAAAGCCAGTTCATTTTGTTTGATTGTTCCGGAATCTGAGACTGCCAGGTATAGATAACCAGAGTTCCTGCTGCCCAGTCTCCGGGCCGTCTGAAAGCTTTACTGGCAGAGGCAGTCAGAAATGCTATAAGGTACAGTCCAATATACCCGTCAACAAAACGGAGGAGGTTTCGGATGAACGAAGCGCCGGGACTGACCGGGGAACCGTCATTTTGAACAACCCTGAGTCCCAGGATCCTCTTTCCCGGACTCTGCCCCCGAAAAAAAATATCAAAAAACACATGGTAAAACCAATCCAGAACAAAATATAAAAGCAGAAAAATCCAAAGACCTCCGAATGGATTCATAAAATAATAGTAAATAATTAATAATATGAACATCACTATCCACTTAATGAATGTATCAATGCCATAAGCGCAGAAACGGGCGCATAAGCCTGCCGGATATAATGTGTATTCTATTCCTTCGGGAGTTTCTGAGCGGAAAGAGGTATCGTTCCGGACAGGGCCTGTCATCTAATAAATGCGCCGAAAATAGCTGAGACTATTATAATAAGCAAAACCAGAGCAATAAAAGCCAGGCTGATAATCATTAAAATACCAATAAAAGTCCACAGAGATTTATTGTTTTTAAGAGCTTCTTCCAGATCCCGGTTATCACCGGTGAAAATGTAACTTTTTAAATATTTCCCAAACCGGAACAAAAAAAGTATTGGAAAAAAGTAAAGCGCCAGGAGCAAAATATAAAAAAAAGCCATACCCGGACCTATTGCCCTGAAAGGAGCAAATTCCGGAGTATCAGGCATCATATTTCTGACTCCGAATGCAAATATAAGTATAGATAAAATAGAAAAGCCAAGACTTATAAAACCGCAAATTCCGATAAAACGAAGCCACGGAGAAGCCTTCTTCAGGTAAAAAACCATGTTTTCCGTTAAAACCCTGTCGGTCAGGGGGTTAACAGCGCCGGCTTCTGTTTGAGGACTTTCGTAGGGATTATCAGCGCTATCTGACATAGATCCGCCTCCTGTTGGGTATATTATAGTATATTACCTGTTTGGTGTCAGTACTAATTTTCCGTTGAAAGCTTTTCTACAATTTCTTCGTAATTAAGAAGAGCCGCGTTTTCACGGAGCCATGTTACAAGTTCGTTATCGGATTCGTATTCGTATTCGTAACTATCCAGTTCCGACATAATCGTGTCTATTTCGCCTGCATTAAAATCTTTGCAGGCTTCCGAAAGCTTTAGCAGCAGTTTACTGTCCGGCTTGTCTTTTTTTGGTTTTGGTTCTTTTGAAGACATTTGCCGGAGCATATCATCCAGAGCGCCGACAAGTTTTTCGGCCTCTTCTATAAAAGCGGTGTTGTTGGCCGTTACAAAATCAAAATTTCCTTCTTTAGCCGCTTTTTCCAGGGCCTCCGCCATAGCCCCTACGTCTTCAGCGCAAATACCCCGGCTGGAACTTTTAATTCCGTGAACGATAATGGCATAGTCTGCCAACTTCTCTTTGGTAACTTCTTTGGCCGTCTTAAGCAGCGGCTGTGTATTACCGGCGTAGGACTGCAGAACGTGCAGATATATTTTCTCATCGCCGTGAAACCGTTCTATTCCATTGTCCACATCCAGTCCTTTTATTTTCTTGCCAAAGATTCGCAAGTCAATTTCGGTTTTCTCATCAACTTCGCTCCCATTATTTTCGCCTGTGTCTACGTTGATTTGAGCAAGGCTGTTTTCCGTATCTTTATTCCGTACCCACTCCCGAATCACCGCATCCAAGCGGGCTATTTCAATTGGCTTGGATATATAAGACTGGAACCCTTTGCTTAAAAACATTTCTTCATTACCCACGATGGCATTGGCTGTAAAAGCGATTATCGGAACATTTTTTGCGTATTCAGTCCCGATTTCCTCCCGGATAATTCTGGTTGCTTCTATTCCATCCATTCCGGGCATCATGTGATCCATGAACACGGCATTGTACCGGACTTTTTCAGAACGAATCGCGTCTATGGCCTCTTGCCCGCTGATTACACAGTCGATGTGCATACCATAGGGTTTCATCATACCTTTGGCTACATCAAGGTTGGTTGGTACATCGTCCACTACCAGTATCCGTGCATTGGGCAGCCTGATATGCACCAGACGGGAATTCTGACGGCGCTTTTGATCGGAATAACGGAATTTTTTTAAGCTTTCCACTACCTCCGTTCCGATTACAGCATCGTCTACGAATTGCTGCCGGATTCTTGCCGTAAACACACTGCCCTTCCCGTATTCGCTTTTTACAGTAATCGAGCCATTCATCAGCTCGGCCATTTTTTTGGTGATGGACAATCCCAGACCTGTTCCCTCTATTTTATGGTGAGATTTTGTGTCAACCTGGACAAAGTTCGCAAACAGGTGGTCCAGATTCTCTTTCCGGATACCTATACCGGTGTCCCGGACACTGGCGATCATCCATACTGTTTCTTCTTCCCGCTCGCAGCTTACGCTCAGTTCCACCGTTCCTTCCCTGGTGTACTTAAAGGCATTGGACAAAAGGTTGTTCAGGATTTGTTTAACCCGCAGATCATCGCCGTAAAGATGTGCCGGTAAATTCTCGCTGATGTTCAGAATGAATCGAACCGGCTTTTCTCCGATACGCATGATGTTTTGGGTGATGGTGTCGTTTAAAAGACTCGGTGTATCATACTCAACCAGGATAAGATCAAATTTTCCCGCTTCTATTTTTGAGATATCCAGAATGTCGTTGACTGTACTGAGCAATATCATACCGGCATTGCTGATCTTTTCGAGG
>Ga0082212_10003420_pt1 | contig 22530 bp, 20 predicted proteins | sample TergutNt197P3_FD_71548 | JGI IMG/M metagenome (GOLD analysis project Ga0082212, IMG submission 71548) | Neocapritermes taracua P3 segment gut microbial communities from Petit-Saut dam, French Guiana - Nt197 P3 | ecosystem: Host-associated > Arthropoda: Insects > Digestive system > Gut ...
TTCAAATAAAACGGTCAATATCACCCACCACAAACCGATGAGCCAATACGTTTTTGCCGTTCCTTTTCCGATTAGGGGAATACAGAACCAGCAAAGTACAAAAATGATGCAACAAAGTGAAATACTACTCAACGGCAACCCGTATTTTTCACCTATCAACGGATTGATGACCTTCTCACGCAATGCTCCGTTCAAAATAGCGAGGGGAATGATGGCGAGCCAAATGAAAAGCGATTTCTTAACCATATCGTTTAAAAAGCGCTGATTAATTGCCTGTGCGGGCGAATCGCTGCGTTGCGCGGTACTCGTAACCTTGACATATTTCTGTATATGCCTCAGTTCCTGCGCTCCGTGCGCCTTGCGCTTCATCCCGCGCAGACAATTAATCAGCGCTTTCCTTAGCGAAAAGAATAATCAACGCCTGCGGAATGAAAAGCCAAAAACCCGTTGCGGGAGCAATTATACATCCAATAACAGATAAGCCCAAAAGCCAATGTCCTAAGAATTTCGGTGCAGGTTTCTGTTCTTTTTTAATGTAATGATGCAATACCTGACCTAAAATGATGATGAAGATGCCGCAAACTAAAAACCACAACGCGAGGTTGCGATTAACATCTTTGCCTGAGGCATTTAACAATCCGTCTTTTAGGATAGCCCACAAATCATTACTCGTCACAACGATGCCCACAACAGAATGAAATATTCCTGTCGCAACAAGGAAAATACCGCTGTATTTCCACCATTTCACTGTTTGTTTTTTCTTATTCATATTTATTTCCCATTATGCTGTCCAAGTCAGTTCAAAAGGAAAAATTAAAAACCACTGCCTGATCTTCTCCGAAAGCAGGAGTAGCTTTCATTTGCCATACGCGTTGCTTATTATTTTTTCAATATTTCGCACACGCTTACGTAAATCGTAATATTCGGGCCCATGACCGTTCATATATGGAATTATCCAGGTGGATAATTCTACTAATGCTCTCCTTGTTGTTTCAGGGGTGACGTTTTTCAACATTTCTTCAATAACCGAAATTCGTTTAAACGGCATATATTGCGGCATTTCGGCAAGTACGTTACTGATTTTACTTCTAATATTCAACACTCGCTCCCGTAAATCATAATATTCGGGCCCCTGTGAGTTCATATACGGAACTACCCATGTATTCAATTCTACTTCTACTATTTCCAATGTATCATAAAATGTTTCCAAATTGATATTTTTCAATATTTCTTCAACAACCATGATTCGTGTGAGTGGCGTTCTTTGATTTTTAGCAATAACTGAAACATGTTCACGATGATATAAATAAGTAATGTTCGCAGTAAATGCAATATTTTCGATATGTTTTGAAGCAAAATAGTGCCAAAGCAAATCTTGTCCAGATCTTATGTTTGAAAAATATAAGTTTTTATCTATAATAAAACGCTTCCGAATCAGTTTGTTCCATGGCGTCACAGGAATGTAATCTATTTTATTAGTAAACGACATTCTTTTCCTGATCCAGGAAATATCGTTCGTATATTCAGGAAATTTATGTATTTCAAATAAAGCGTCGTAATAATCTCTTTTTAGAAGTTTCCCTTCCTGAAATACTATTGTTTCAGCCTGTCCCTGAACAATATCGACTCCCTTGTATTTTTGCGCCAAACCGGAAAGAATAAACAGTGAATTCGTCGCAACTTCATCGTCGGCGTCAACAAAAAATACATATTCTCCCGCTGAATGCCTTATTCCAGTATTTCTGCACTCTCCTGCCCCGCAATTTTTTTCCTGCCGAATTAAACGGAATTGTATTTCACCGCCATAATCATCAATTAAATCTTGGATGATTTGGGCCGAATTGTCCTGTGAATCGTCATCCACAAAAATGCACTCAATATTTGAGTTGCGATAAGTTTGCCCGCAAATAGACACAAAACAGCGTTCTATCCATTGATATGCCTCAAAAACAGGAACAATAATCGAAATTAAAATATCCTGCGTAGATTCATAAATATTTTTGTTTACGATTAAATAATTTTGCGCGATATCGACTTTCATGGAAAATTCCTCACATTCTTACACATTGAAATTGTCTTTTGACGTCTTTATTATTCAACTACATGTTCATATACGCATAATTAAAATAATTCGTCCGTCGTTGTGCAAAAGCAAGGTTTTCCAGAAAGTTTTGATATTTCGATTGCCTGCTTCCTGTCGCTTTCGTAAAAAAAGTATGCAGAATTCAACGATTTGTATACTTTTGCCTTAAATCCTGCGTGCATACCCATGCGACGCCTTTCTTCAGCCGTCGCTGCGTCAAACATATATAGTTCTTTATATTTAACGCCGTGCCTTGACAGCCATTCTTCGGTTGGTTCGCGATATTTTTCCAATCGGCTTGTTACAATAGCCAGGATTTCATATTTGGGAATCATAATTGGTCGTGCGTTACGCAGAAATTTTTCATACTCAATACCATCATCGTTTTGTTCATCTGTTGGATCAAGGCACAATAGGCCATCAATATCCCAACAAGACTGTTGAACGATGAAATGATTTAGATAATTCCATTGAAATACTCTGGGTTGCTCGCAATTCATTATCCAAAAGTCTATTTTAGCAGCGCATGTAGAAAACCCATAAACTGCCGCGTATTTTATATTAAATTTCATATCTAAATTGGCTTTTGAAACCTGTTCGCGCACAAAATCCATTGACTCGCCTGTCCTGATAGAATCATCGATTATCAGCACATTATGTACTTCACGCTGGTTAAATAATTTTCTACAAGTCGATAAAAATGGAATAGTCTTTCCATCCAAAAACATATCCAAACTTTCGCATGGAATATTTAAATTCTCGGAAATAATGACTGCCGCCAGCATTCCGCTGCGGGGGACACCGACAATCAAATCTATATCAGCCGGAATTTTACCGATATTTGCTTTAATATCTCTTGCGAAATCATTCAGATTTTTATAATTTATACCAATATTTTGATACGTTACGCATAAATATTTATTTACTCTCTCAAACACCGCCTTGAATCTGGGCGCCAGAGCTTCTTCACCGGTATTTTGCAATTTCGGGATATTTAATTTTACGCGCTCAAATATATAATGTGCCGCTTCCTGTATTTCGTGTTCTGGTGATTCTATCAAATATTTTTCCAGAACTTCAAGTTCCTGACGCGGAACGCTTTTTTCATGTCGCTCGTTCACTGCAATCGCTCCCGTTGCGTATCATTACATTTTTTGTTATTGTCAAGGCAATAAAAATATATTATAATGTTTCATCGTGAAATTTCTAGGATAAAATATATGAATGAAAAAATCAAGCGAAAAGGAAAAATTGTTCATAAGCGTACAAAACCGGCAGTTTCAGTTATTATCCCAATTTATAATGTTGAGAGATTTTTGCGTAAGTGTTTGGACAGCGTAATAACCCAAACACTGAAAAACATCGAAATTATATGTATAAATGACGGCTCGCCTGATAACTCTCTGGGAATCTTAAATGAATATAAGCAAAATGACTCCAGAATTATCGTAATATCAAGAGAAAATCGCGGGGTTGCCGTTTCCAGAAATGAAGGGATAAGTATTGCTTCCGGTGAGTTTGTAATATTTATGGACCCGGACGACTATTATCTATCAAAAGAAAATCTTATGGATTTGTATATAAACGCCACGGAAAACAATGCGTTGATTTGTGGAGGTTCTTTAGCGGTATTAAACGAAGATGAAACAATAACATTTCCTGATGGAAAAAGACAATTTACAGAAGACGGTTTTATTAATTACAGGGATTATCAATATTCTTTCTTTTATCAAAGATTTGTGTTTAACCGTGAAATGCTTATAAATAACAATATATATTTTCCTAAATATATTCATTACGAAGATCCACATTTTATGATAAATACAATGATTGCCGCCGGCCGTTTTTTTGCCATTAAACCGATTACATATTGCTACAGAAAAAGTTTAAAAACTCTTCCAGTTAAAAATTTAATGGATGCTTTTAAAGCTATAAAAGATTGCCTCATCTTGTCAAAAGACAACAATCTGGCTGAGTTGCATACATTTACGGCAACAACGATAATCAATGAACAATACCTGTTTTCAAATAATCTGGAATTGTACGAATTGCTGTTTGAAGTTTTATTAACGATTGATTATAACTTATTAGAACAGGAAATGAAGAAAAGTTTTATAAGTTACACATTAAATTTCTTTGGACAAAATGATGCGGAATACTCAAAACATATAGATAACATCGACAACCTGCCTTCCGTGTTGAGGGCGTATAAGAAAAGCTTGTCATCATATGGATTATATCATCAGCTAAAAAATATTTTTAACGCGCTCGCTTCAAAGGCATATGGCAATATATTAACCAGAGTGTAGGCTCAGCATCGCTGGGAATGCAAAATAGGACGGTTCAAGAGCGGCGGCGATATCGGCAGAAGTTATCGTTCCTACGCTCATGTCGCCAAGAACCGGATAAGCATATTTTTCAAGGCTTTTCTGCCATTCTCCAAGAAAACGCTGATTAATTACCTGTGAGGGCGAATCGTTGCGTAGCGCGGTGCTCGTAACCTCGACATATTTCTGCATATGCCTCGGTTCCTCTGCTCCGTGCGCCTTGCGCTTCATCCCGAACAGGCAATTAATCAGCATATTCCTGAGATGACGGATATTTTTATACTCACGCGCTTTGTTTTCCCATGCAACTTCCGCACATTCGCGAAATGTTTTCGCCTGTCGCCGTTGTATGCACAGAGTTTCTTTGTTACGTTCATTCTTTTCAAACAGGCCGTCAGCGCCGCCTACGGTATAGCGGCCTTCGGCCTTTAATTATGATATTGCGATAGCGGATAGTTCTTTTGCTTTTTTGGGCATTTGCTGCGTCTCCTCCGTCAGCCTAAATACCCCTCTGAAAATGTCGCATTCTATAAAGATATTGCACGACTGTTTTGGACGTGGATGTGAGCATTATGCCTATAAACAAAGGGTATTCGAGAATTCATGGCGTCCAGTAGAATCCGATGCGTACTTTAGCGTTTATGTCGCGCGCCCCCGGGGCTTGCGCGGGCGTGTTGTTTTATTTATGATATATGTTTGCTTTTATCAATATTGATATCGAACGGCTGGAGGCGGGATGAGTAAAGCGGTAAGTTTTGGAATCTGTCTATTGGGAGTCCTTTTGTCGACGATTCCTGCGTCAGCGCAGTTCGGCAACCAGGTGATCGTAGAACGGGTGGACATCCGCGGCAGCCGCCGAATACCGGAGGACACAATCCGCTCCCAGATAATACAGACACGCCCCGGCGAGCCTTATGAAGAATCACGCTTCGAATTCGACCTGCGCGCCATTTATCGCCTGAATTATTTTGAATATATACAGGTCGATGAAGAAGACGGCGACATTGGAAAAATCATCCGATTTGTCGTCCGCGAAAAACCCCTTATCCGCGCCCTCGAATATGTCGGCAATAAATCATTCTCCGAATCCGATATCCTTGACGCCTTCAAGGAAAAAAAGCTCGGTCTGACGGTTGACAGCCAGTACGACCCGTCCAAAGTGAAAATGGCGGAGCGCCTTTTGCGGGACCTGATGATTCAGAGCGGCAAGCCGCTCGGGAGCGTCCGCTCGGAAGTCGAGCCGATCCCCCCAATCAACGTCCGGGTTCGCTTCATCGTGGACGAGGGCGAAAATGTCCGCATAGGATCGATAAATTTCACGGGAGACAAGGTTTTTAAAGACTCCGCGCTAAAATCCGCGCTACAGCTCAGCAAGGAACGCTCAGTCTTTACCATGTTTAAGGGAACGGACAAATATCACCGGGAAAAACTGGAATACGACATCGATACCAACGTGAAATCCTTATATCAGCAGTATGGCTACATGGATGTGCAGCTCGGGGAACCCGTCACACGCATATTCGAAGGCCCTCGCGGCATGATTCCGTTCCTGCGTAAAACGAAACACCAGTTCTACGTCGAAATTCCCATAGACGCGGGTGATCAGTACCGCCTGGGCAAGCTTGAGCTGAAAGACTGCATCCCCCTGGATTGCGATGCTCTTACGGGCGCGTTCGGCATGAAAGAGGGAGACGTGTTAAATTTCAAGGCGCTCAGGGAAACGATGGAGCAGATCAAAAAGGCCTATGGAAACTGGGGCTTTATCAATTTTTCCTATACGCCTGAGCAGGATCTCGACAGGAAAAACAGAATCCTCAACACGACGATGACCATGCAGCCGGATAAGGCCTTCTTTGTCAACCGCATCAATTTCCTCGGAAATACCAAGACCCGCGACAAGGTTATGCGCCGTGAGTTCACACTGGAAGAAGGAAACCTTTTCAGTAACATGCAGCTTGAACGGTCGATAATGGGGCTGAATCAGTTGGGCTATTTCGAACCGATAGAGGAAAAAGACTACAACGTAAAACCCAACGAACAAACGGGCATGGTTGATGTCGACGTCACGGTGAAGGAAAAAAGCCAGCAGTCCATCAGCTTTTCCGGCGGAGTCAGCGGCCTTTCCGGAAGTTTTATCGGAGCGAATTATGCGACCAACAATTTCCTAGGCCGCGGAGAAGCGATAGACGTCAGCATCATGGGCGGAACCCGGCAAACCAACTACCTCATCAGCTTCTATGAGCCGCATCTGTTTGATACACGCTGGAACGTGGGAGTACAGTTTTTCAACACCCGATACCGCTACGACTCCTATACCACCTTCGGTCTGACCGACTATGAGGGTAATACTTCGGAACTTTTCACACAGCGTACAACCGGCGTCACATTCAGCACCAGTCGCCGGATTGGAAGAACCTTATGGCAGGGCGGCCTCCAATACACGTACCAGACTATCGGCGTCAGCAGTATCGCCCCGGGATTTGAAAGTTTCGCTCTCGGCCAGTTTGTCGGCTTCACGTCGGGCGACGCGAATACCGCGCTCACCGGAATTAAACGCAGCGAAATCACGCCTACCCTCCGCTACGACTCGACAAACTACGCTTTCAACGCCACGCAGGGGCAAAGCCTGTATATGACAACCGCCATCGCGGGCGGAATTTTCAGCGGCGATTTCAACATGGTTCGTCCGGCACTGGAATACAGGCGTTTCATAACGGACAAATGGATAAGCGGCGGACGAAACGTTTTCGCTTTCAACCTGCAACTGCAGTACGTTCAGTCATACGGCAATTCGGTGGTTCCTTTCTTCGACCGTTTCTTTATCGGGGGAGACACCACGATACGCGGATTCGACATACGCTCGATAAGCCCGATCGCCGTCACCTCGACCCGGCAGTTTGACTTTAACGGCGACCCTGTCATAGATCCCAAAACGGGCCTGCCGCAGATACTGGAATCTTCTCCATTTGCCGTAGGCGGCGACACCATGGGCATCTTTAATTTCGAATATCGTATTCCGATCGCCGGCCCGCTCACAACGGCGGCTTTTTACGACATCGGTGTTACCCGGGCCATGCGGAAAAGTTCGATGGGAGATTTCGGCGCCAGCACCGTGGATATCGTTGCCGGAACAAACAGCAAATTCCGCGCTTCCACGGGGATGGAATTTCAATTTACGCTACCGATTGTTAACGCGCCTTTCCGGCTGATCTTCGCATACAACCCGCAGAGGCTCTCCGGTTCGATCACGACTCCCCAGGGGGCGGTTTATACTTTGAATGAACCCAAAAAAGACATCAAATTTACGGTAGGAAGAAGCTTTTAACCAAAAAGTAACTATTGTTTGCGCCGGATGATGTCCGGCGCGTTTAACAATCCGGTCGGAATTCCGCCGGATTTTCAAGGAGAACAGATTTCATGAATCGATTTGTAATGGTTGCACTTGTCGCAGCCTTGATGTTACCGGTCGCCGGCATCGCCCAGACGGATGGACAGACCGCCGTCCACGCGCCAACGGTTAAAATAGGGTGGCTGGACGCCCGCCTGGTTATCGAAACCTGCGATGAAGGCGTCAGAACAATTGCCGACATTCGAAAATTCGTTGACTCGAAAAACGTTGATCTTGATGCCATGAAGCGGGAATTGGACGATCTGCGCAGCAAACTTGAAGTACAGGGTTCAAAGCTGACCAACGAAGCCCTTTTCGAACTCCAGGAAAGAGCGACTACCAGTGAACTCAATCTGCAAAGATTCTCTGATGACACAAACAGGGAAATCGATGCCCGACAGCAGCGAATGGTTAATACCATTTCCTCAAAAATAGGGCCCATCATTGAAAAGGTTGCGCTCGACAAGGGCCTTGACGCCATATTTGTCCTTAATGGGGAACGTGATGCCTGGATCAACCCCGCGCTGATCGTAACGGAGGATGTTATCAAGGCGTACAACCAGGCATATCCGGCCGGCCCGACAATGCCGGCGGCGAAAAAACCTTAGTCAGTGACTAGTGGCTAGTGGCGAGCAATCACCAGCCACTGGCCACTTGCCCCTAAAGAAATGGAAAACGATCATATACGGGATATCCAGGAAGTTTTACCGCACAGGTATCCGTTTCTACTGGTTGACTGTATTCTGGAAACCGACGGCGAAACGTTCATGGTCGGGCTAAAAAATGTTTCTCGCGGCGAGCCGTTTTTCCAGGGACATTTCCCCGGGCACCCGGTCATGCCGGGCGCGTTGCTCGTGGAAGCGATGGCGCAGGTTGGAGCGGCGCTTCTTTTTTATAACAACGCCGATCGGGAAAAAAAGAGGGTTTATTTTTCAGGCATTGACCGCTGCCGTTTCCGGCGTCCCGTCGTTCCCGGCGATCAGCTTCGCATAGAGGTCAGCCTCCTGCGTCAGCGTTCCCGTCGATACTTCAAAATGAAAGGCCGGGCGCTGGTTGACGGCGACGTTGCGGTTGAAGGAGAACTTTCATGTTCCGTGGTCGATCAGTCGTGAGTTCAAAATGCCAATACATCCTACCGCGATTGTAGATTCCTCCTGTGAAATAGATTCAACGGCTTGCGTGGGGCCGTACTGCATCATCGGCCCGGAAACGTCAATAGGCGCGGGGGTGACGCTTGACGCGCACGTCCACGTTTACGGCTGGACGACGATCGGAGAAAACTGCCGGTTTTACAGTTACGCGTCTGTCGGCGCGGATCCGCAGGATCTTAAGTACAGCGGCGGAAAAACGTTTCTGCGCATCGGCGCCGGCAACGTGTTCCGCGAATTCGTCACCCTGCATCGCGGCACACCGGGCGGAAACGGCGAAACCGTCATAGGAAACAATAATTTTGTAATGGCCTCCGCTCATGTCGCGCATGACTGCACGATGGGCGATAGTATCATCATGGCTAACGCCGCAACGCTGGCCGGACATGTCACGGTCGGCGATCACGTAACGGTCGGCGCTTTTTCGGCGGTGCATCAATTTTGCCGGATCGGCCCGCACGCATTCATCGGCGGTTTTTCTGTCGTTACGCGCGACGCCCTGCCTTATATCAAAACGGTCGGCGCGCGGAACGAAGCCGGAATTTATGACATCAACGCGATAGGTCTGCGGCGCAAAGGTTTTTCGGAAGAATGTATCCGCGAATTGAAACGGGCGTACCGCCTGCTGTTCCGCTCCGGCCTGAATACAGGCGAGGCGATAGCCGGAATAAAAGCGAAAACCTGGACGTTTCCCGAAGTAAAGCTTCTCATCGAATTCATTGAAAGCTCCGAACGTGGCTTTATTAAATGAAAAAATCGGAATGATCGCGGGAAACGGACAATTCCCGTTTCTTGTTCTCGATTCCGCGCGCAAACAGAATGTAGACATCGTCATCGCGGCCATTAAAGAAGAAGCCGCGCCAGAAATCGAATCCGCAGGTTTTCCGGTTCACTGGCTGCGCCTCGGCGAACTCGGAAAACTCATAAGAATTTTTCGTGATGCAGGGGTCCGAAAGGCCATTATGGCCGGGCAGGTTAAGCACGTTCAAATATTCAGCGCCGGTATTCCGGATTTGACCATGATTAAAATGCTGGCCGGACTGAAACAAAAAAACACCGACTCGCTTATCGGCGGCGCGGCCCGCGTACTGGAAGAAAACGGAATCACGCTGCTTGATTCCTCGTCGTTGATCGAGCCTCACCTTGCCGCGCCTGGCAAACTCACGCGCCGGGGGTTGAATAAATCCGAGCAGGCGGATGTGGACTATGGGCGGCCGATTGCACGTGAAATCGCGGGAATTGACATCGGCCAGACCATCGTTGTGCGCAACCGTGCGGTTGTGGCGGTTGAGGCGATGGAAGGAACGGACGCGGCAATGCTGCGCGCCGGAGAACTTGCGCATAAAAAAGACCTGACCGTCGTCAAGGTGAGCAAGCCCAAACAGGACATGCGTTTTGACATTCCGGTTATCGGCATACGGACGGTGGAAAATATGATCTCGTGCGGTGCGACGGCGATTGTTATCGACGCAGGCCGCACGCTGGTTTTTGACCGGGAAGCAGTCCGGCAAAAGGCCGATGAACATGGCATCGCCATTGTCGCGTTACCTGTTTAGTGGCTAGTGACTAGTGGTTGGTAAAATAGACGGTTGGCAATTTCCAATCACTCGCCACTAACTACCGATCAGGGGTTGCCGCGAAACATTTAAGGAAGACTGATATGGAAAAAATTCGTGTCGGGGTAATCGGAGTCGGGTCGCTGGGACAACATCACGCCAGAGTGTACGCGTCGCTGCCTGAAGCAGATCTGGTCGGCGTCGTGGACGCCATGCCTGAAAGAGCCAAAGAAATAGCCGCAAAATTCGGAACTAAAGCGTATTCCGATTACAGTGAGCTATTCGGCAAGGTTGACGCGGTCAATATCGCCGCGCCGACCACGCTGCACGCGGAGATCGGCGTCCATTGCCTGAACGAAGGAATTCACGTCCTTGTCGAAAAGCCGATCGCGCATACGCTTGAAGCGGCGGACCGGTTGATTCAGACGGCCCGGGAGACCGACAGGATTTTGCAAATCGGTCATCTTGAACGTTTCAACCCCGCCGTTGTCGCACTGCGGGAGATCGTAACCCGTCCGCGGTTTTTCGAGGCTCACCGGATGGGTCTGTTTTCTCCGCGCAGTCTTGATGTTGACGTCATTCTTGACCTTATGATTCATGATCTCGACATTATCAGCTTGGTGACTCCTTCCGCCGTTGAAAACGTTACCGCCGTCGGTATCGCCATTTTGAGCAATCGGATCGACATCGCCAATGCCCGGATACAATTCGCCGACGGCTGCGTCGCCAACATTACGGCCAGTCGAGTTTCCATGGAGAAAATTCGCAAGCTTCGCCTGTTCCAAAAACAGGAGTACATTTCACTTGATTACACACGGCAGGATCTGGCCGTTTTCAGCTTGAAACACAACGTCGGGGCGCCTCTTCCTGAAATCCTGAACCGGAAGATTGAACCGGAGAAAAAAGAACCACTTCTTCTGGAACTGATCTCTTTTCTGGAAGCGATTCAGGGCAGGCATCCGGTCGCATGCAGCGGAGACGAAGGATGGCACGCTCTTTCGCTGGCAACACAGATTCGAGAGCAGGCGGAAAACGTACACGCCCGTGAATCAGACGATGTATAATATTTAATTATGCTGGATTATGTAAATTCCCTTAATCAGAAGCGCGGCGTCTCACGGCGTACATTAGTGTGCGTGGCGGCAAGCTGCCTTTTCCATTTCTCCGGAATTCTGGTGATATACATGTTTCCGTGGTTGCTGGCGGGTGGTTATTTACACCAGTTTCGCGGCTTCCACTGGGGATTGGCCATTACCGATGAAGATATGGAACAGTGGCGCATGGTTGCGGTTCTGGAATCGCCTGATCGAATGAATATGCCGTCGACTGAAACGCTGCGCAAAATCCTCGGTCTTGGCGACAGGGAAGAAGGCGCCGGCACACCGCCGATAGAAGTCAGCTTTGGCCTCCCAGATGCGCCGGAAATTGACAAGCCGCCATTGCCACAGGTTCTTCCCAAAATCGAAAATCCTGAAGTCGTGATTCCGGACAACATACGTCCCGGCGTGGATGACGAAACAAAACCGGATACAGGAAGCTCCGTCGAAACGCCGAAAGCGGATCCCGTTGAACCGGGAACCGGTCGGGATATTTTCGCGGCAAAACCCGAAGCCGCGTCTAAAATTGAAATAGCCGGCGATCCGGTTCCACGTAAAATACCCGACGGCATCCAACCGCCCGCTCCGCCGTCGGCTGCGAAACCCGAGCCGGTGAAACCAGCCGTAAAAGAACCCGGTGGAAGTTCCAGCATCGGATTGTTCGACACAGGCGGATTTCCGATGGGCGATTATAAAGAAATTGTCGAAAATCTCGTGAAAGCGAAATGGTTCATTCCCTCAAATCTGAAAAACACATTTGGTGGAACCATCATCGTTTTCTATATCGACAGGAACAACGGAAGCGTCTCCGGCGTACATATTGAGATGTCATCCGGCAGCGATTCGCTTGACCGTGCCGCGCTCAGCGCGGTTTATCAGGCATCTCCGTTTCCACCGCCGCCGAAAGGCTTTCCTTTACCACGCGTCGGCGCCCGTTTTGCTCTGTTTCATGATCCCTGATAATAATAAGGATTTCATCTTTTGAATTTCCACAGAATCCGAATCTGCTTTTTTTTGCTGTTTGCGAGCTTTGCTTTTTCATGCGGCGGATCTAAATCCCGCCCACAGCCGCCGGTAGCGCAACCCGCGCCGACATCTCCGTCATTACCGCAGCCAAAAGAACGGCCGCCTGCAAAATCCCGGCCTTCTTCCGGCCCGTCTTCGAGCCAATCGTCAAGCAATGACTCGCCTCTGATAATAAGCTCTCCCGACACGCATGATACATATGAAGTGCCGGATACGCCGCGGGAACAGGCTGAAAATGATATGCCGCCGCAAAGCTTCGCGCCTTCAACGAGTTCCGGAACGGGGCCGGATATTCGCATCGGCCTTAATACCTCCGCCAAAGAAATTCGTATTTCCTCGCCGGAGGCTTTTTTTGTGCATGCAAGATCCGAATCGGCCCGACGTCGGATATCCGGAGAAATCCACATACGCGTCACACAGGAAGGCCAGGAAACAAAACCGGCGCCGGCGGCTAATAAAGCACCGGCGGCAAGTAAAGCTCAGGCGGTTGGTGAATCAAAACCCGTATATCAGATTCAGGCGGCTTCGTTTTCAAGGGTGGAAACAGCTAATGAAGTCCGGAACAATCTCGCCGTAAAACTTGGCGTACCGGTCGCGGTCCGCCTGAATACCGATACCGGCACGAACCAGATTCGCATCGGAGAATTTCAGACAAGGGAAGCCGCCCAGGATTACCTGCCAACCGTTCGGCGTGATTACCCCGACGCGTTTGTTGTTTTAGGTGAAGCGGCGGCTGGCGTCGTCAATACCGCGAGCGGCAGCGGCGGAAACAACACGGCAAAAAGCGCCGGCAACAACAAGGCCGCCGGCAGCACGGGCAAAACCGTTGTTGCACTCAGCGGCGCCTCCGGCCTTGATCTTAGAAATTCCGACGGCTTCCGAATATACCCCGCGTCGGCGTTTTTGCGCGTCAACGGCAAAGCTTATCGCGGATCGCTCGACGTCTTTCTTAACAAGTCCGGCAGCCTGACGCTGGTCAATCAGCTTGCCATGGAAGATTATCTTTTCGGCGTCGTTCCGGCGGAGATGAATCCAAACACCTATCCGGAATTTGCGGCGCTGGCGGCGCAGGCGATCGCGGCGCGAACCTACGCCATTAGAAACATGGGACGCTTCCGTTCCGACGGTTTCGATCTCACCAATGATACACGCACGCAGGTTTACGGTGGCGTCGAATCGGAAAATCCCACAACCAATGACATCGTACTCAAGACCGCAGGCATCGCCATCTATTATGACGGCAAGCCGATCGACGCAATGTTCATGTCAACCTGCGGCGGGCGCACCGAAGATGCCGGGCTTGTTTACGGCTCAAATTCAGTACCTTATCTGCAAAGCGTTCTCTGCGCCGTCGATCACGAGGAGCATGAAGCGGAAAGCGTCACGCTTGCGGGAACGCAGGGGATAACCGGCACGTTTCGCGCGTCTGACGGTACCCTGGCGAATCGGAATATCGAACTGGCCCGCGTTATCGGGCTGATTCCTATCGTCGCGTCCGTAACGACCGATTCTCTTTCAACGCCAATAGGCGCGGATGAAGCAAGGCGTTTAATCGACTCGGCCGCCGCCATTACAAAGTCTTCGAAACGTGTGCCGTCATCCGCTCCGGGAATCACTGCGAGGGGCGGCTTTTTGCGTCTGGCCGCCGAGGTTTTCTTCGGGTCAGACGAAATTCAGCGACGCATTTCCCGAAGCGACGAAAACTATTATATGTCGAATCTCTCGGACGGGGCCCATGCCCCGGAAGCCCTGCGTCCGATAATAGCCTACCTGATGCAAAGAAAGCTGTGGCAGCCCACGGCGGAGAATGCCGTGAATACGACCGAACCCATGCGTCGTGGTGACGCCATCGCGCTTCTCATAGACTGGATTGAAGCGGAAAAGCAGGACATCATGCGCCGCGGCGATTTTATCGACGCCGGAGAACACAAAGCGAATAAAACCTCCGACGTTTTAATAATCAAAAACGGAGGCAGCGGGCGTGAATTCAAACTGTCCCGCAGCCTGCACCTGTTCCGTATCGATCCTGGGCAGGCTACGCCCATCCGCGAAATTAAGCTGATAGGCGCGGAAAAACTGGCGTTTCATTTGAACGATAAAAACGAGATCGACTTTATTGAAATCGAACTAAGCCCGTCTGGTGCTGCAAGCGATCGCTTGTCTTACGCCGCCACATGGAAAACGACGATTACACGTTCAACCGCAACTGAAAAACTACGCGATCTTATCGGCGATATAGGAACACTCATGGATCTGCAGCCTTCGCGCCTCGGTTTCTCCGGACGGGCGGTGCAGATTCAGGCGGTAGGCAGCCGCAAAACGGCCGTGCTTAACGGCAACAGGGTACGTAGTTTGCTTGAACTGCGGGATACGCTCTTTACAGTGACGCGGGAATATAACGCAGACGGCGCCGTAACATCTTTCACTTTTTCAGGCAGAGGTTACGGTCACGGCGTGGGCCTGTGCCAGACCGGCGCGTACGGCATGGCCAAGGCCGGCAGAAACTACACTGAAATACTCAAAACCTATTACACCGGGGTTGACATCAAAAAAGCTTATTAATAATTAACCCTTTGTGGTTAATTCGCTGTTGGCGCCATTTATTATTACCGCTTCATTTCAGGTTTTCGGGGTTCAGGTTGAGCAGGTAGTCCGGCACGAAAAGCCCGTCCTTGCGTACAAGTTCGTCGTCAAACCATATCTCTCCGCCGCCGTAGTCGGCCCGCTGGATTGTAACCATATCCCAGTGTACGGCGCTGCGATTGCCGTTGTCGGCCTCCTCATAGGCGTTGCCGGGCGTGAAATGAAAGCTACCCGCGATTTTTTCGTCAAACAGCGTGTCCTTCATCGGGTGCAGAATATAGGGATTGACCCCGAGCGCAAATTCGCCGATATAACGCGCGCCCTCGTCGGTGTCGAGCAATTCGTTTATCCGTTTCGTATTGTTGGCCGTCGCCTCCACTATCCTGCCGTTTTTGAACTCAAGCCGGATATTTTCATAAGTAAAGCCCTGTTCCTCGGATACCGTGTTTACGGCGAGGACGCCGTTTACGCTGTCTCTAACAGGCGCCGTGTAAACCTCGCCGTCCGGAATATTGCGCTCACCGTCGCATTTGACGGCGGCTATGCCGCTGATTGAAAAGTTCAGATCGGTGCCGGGGCCGGCGATTCGCACACGATCCGCGGTTTTCATGCGCGCAACGAGATTGTCCATCGCCCTCGACATCTTCCCGTAGTCGAGATTGCAGACGTCAAAATAGAAATTCTCGAAAGCGACCCTGCTCATGCCCGCAAGCTGTGCCATTGAGGCGACCGGATAACGGAGCACGACCCATTTTGTGTGGTTGACGCGGTAATCGAGCACGGGGCGCAAAACGCGGTTCCACAAATTCAGCCTGTCGGATGGGACGTCCGCGAGCTCCGAGGCGTTATCACCGGCCCGTACCGCGATGAAACCTTTCATCCCCTTCATGCGGGCAAGCTCGATTTCGTTTGTGAAGCCCGCCTGATCTTCGGTTGCGCCGAGCAGAATTTCTCGCTGTACCTGCGAATCGCGCACTTCGGCGTAGGGGATTCCGCCCGCCGCGTAGACTTCACGAATCAGGGCAAAAATGAGCGGTTTGGCCTGCTCGCCCTCGTAAGAGATAAGTACGCGCTCACCTGGCTGTATCTTCGTGGAATACGAAACGAGGGTCTTTGCGAGTTTTTGTATTCTTTCGTCCATGGCTTTCCTTTCATCATGATCCTGTTCAGCGCTTCATTGCAACTTTCGCCCAAGGAAACGCTGATGGCGCAACGAAGTATGCGACTCTACGCCTGCCGGGACAAGCTCATTCCTCCATTTTGTCTTTTGCGGCGCGTACCCTCGTGAAAAAACGGTACCATTTTACGAAATTCTGCGGTAAGGTGAATATATGCGGGTGGTTTGAGCGGCTTTCGGGCGGGCATGAACCGGAAAAGGAAAATACGATGAACTGTAATTCACAAGAAAATAATACTGCAAAAATGGCGGCCGTAACTGTATTGCGAAGTATCGGGAAATATGTTTTCCCGGGCAGTATGGTCTTAGCCCTGATGGTAGCAGCTTCCTGCGGCGGCGGACAAACGGTGGAAGACGCCGCTCCACCCGCCAATGACACGGCTCCGGCCGCACTTGCCGCAGCAGGACGGAATACGGCCAGGATTACAATGGCCAGTTTTAACGATCTGAAAGAAGGCATGTCATACAGGGAAGTTGTTGAAATAATCGGCGGGGAAGGAAGGATTTTATCGGAATCCACTGAGTCCGGTATCGAAAATAAGACATATAGATGGGAAGGCAGCGGACGTCCCGGAGCAAATGCCGATGTTACATTTCAAAACGATAAATTAGCCGGCAAAGATCAATTTGGATTGATGTAGAGGTAATTGAAGACAAGCTCCGAAAACCACAAAATCAAGGCTTGCGACCGAGACAAAAGCGGAGTTTACACATAGGTAAATGAGCATTTTGTCGAGGGAGCGTAACGCAGAGTTTGGGGTTTTCGGAGCTTGCCTGAACTATTAAAATCGGAGGAAACGATGAAAAAATGTAGATTACTGGTTGTTGCAGTTTGTATCGCGGCGATGTTCGCGACGTTCGCGATCGTGTCAACCGCGCAAAACAGCGGAGGATATGATCCGAATAAATTTGTTCCTTCTCCGACATTCGCCCCGATATATCCGCCGCTCCCTCATGCTTTCAGGGATATGTACGGCGTTCAGCTTCTGATTCAGGCCCCTCCGGGAGCGATCAAAAAGGCGCTTATGCAGCCGCTGGAACCTGTCGGAAGTGCGGATACGTTCATCCTTTTAATGGGTCACACGGCGGATGTGAACGACGGGGGATTTTATGCCCATGAAGTGGCGCTAAATGCTCCCGTTACCTATAAAGGCAGACAAGGTACGACGACCATGGTCGAATACATTGACACCGACATGGGACTCGTAGCCGGACGTGAGGTATATGGCTGGCCGAAAAAGATGGCGGACATATTCTATCGGGAAAATCAGGCGACAAACACCTGGACGTTTGTAGTAAACAAGCAGCGAGACCAGGGAAACATCCCGTTGATAAAAGTCGAATATAAGGTTACGAACGCGACATCAAACGTACAGTGGCCGGAGAGCGGACCCACTTTGCTGGTGCGCCGCATTCCGCCCGCTTCAAAGACGATGAAGGTGCTGAACCAGTTAGTGTGTGTCGGGTGCAGCCGGCCGGAAGAAGCCGGTATTCCGATTCCCGGTTCCGGGCCGACGCCAAAAGCCAAGTCTAAGACCCAGGGCACGCCCACAAACACCACCGGTGTCGCCACGGTACAGTTTTTTGACGGTCCATGGGATCCTCTGACCATGTTTGGCCCGGTCAAGGTGCTGGATGCCAAAATGTCCTTCACGCCGGGAAGAATGCAGGGTGGTCTGGGTGTGGGCGACGTACTTGACCAGTGGGAATCCGAAGAATAGTTCCAGTTTTTGAAATTCGTGTATGGCGGTAATACATATGGAGTGCGGCGGCTTGCCGCCGCTTTATAAGCGGGAGCAAGCTCCCGCACTCCAAACCGGACCATAAGGGATATCACGCCTGGGCGACGCCCGATGGGCGCAAAACCGGCGAGCCGCTTGCCGATGCCACTTCACCCGCCCATGGCCGCGAGCGCAACGGTCCCACCGCGGTAGTCACATCCGTACGCTGTTACGAACATAGCAAATTTATGGACGGACTCGCGCTGAATATCCGCTTCCAATCGTTGATCACTTTATACGAAACAGGCAAAGAAAATACCGTTTGTCCGTCCTATTCCCGCCGATGCTTTTTTGGAACTGCTGATTATACCCGCGAACGAAATGATTTTCCATGCCTGCGCGGTCTTTTTGACACGATGCGGCGTCAGGTTTCGCTTACGTACTATTGAGTACGCCGCGCTCAACCTTCCTTGTCTCGTGTCAAAAATCCTCGCGCATCCAACGGAAAATCATTTCGTTCGCGGGTATAATTCACCGTGCTGGCGAATTAATCAGCGGTTCCTTTATTTTTCCGTGTTAAAAAATCTCTGGTCTATTTCCGGCGTGTTGGCCCTCCACTCCAGGGCCTCCATTGTCCATTTGGTGGCATATCCGCCCGACACGCTGGCGCCGATGTGACTTATATTGAAATCAAGCGTGTAGCCATGCGGCAGCGTCATCTCTCCGACTTTCCTGAAATCACTGAATGTTTCAACAAGAGTGTAATAAGTCTCGCTATTGGTTGCAGCCACTGAAATATCGCCTTCACGTACGTAAGCCCCAAGCAATGTTGTGTCGTTCGGCGTTTGAACTTTATATTCCGTGCATACGTGGCGGTAGGTTTCCGTATCGAAATACATGCGAATTTTCATATCGCCGTGATTATCCCTGGGGCGGTATTCAAGTTCGTACACTTCCGTTCCACCCAATTTTGTTTTACGAACCTTCATGTTCGCTTTATTGCTCTTTGTGTCCAGAAGCGGCCAGGCATTTGAAAAAATGCCTCCCAGCATGCCGTTCTTCATTATTTTGTTGTAACGACGAATAAAGTCGGCGATGGGGGTTCTTGATCCGATATAGGCATTTTCGGTAGTCACGGTCTTACCGTCGTAGGCAAAATGTTCCCCCGGATAAGTATGTGTATCCGGAAAACGCATGACGATGCCCATTTGAGGTCCCTGAGATACAATCGTAAATGTTCCGCGTTGATTCGGAACTCCTTTTGAACCAATGATGAAATTAACAGCCGCGTTTCCGGTAAGAATTACGGATTTTATTTGGGAAATCGCGGCCGGATCACCTATTGATTTCAGATGTTCGGCAATCAGTTGTTCCGGCGACGGGTCTTTTGCGTACACCCCGGGAACCTGAACAGCGAGAATACAACAGGTAATCAGCAAAAAACCGATGTTCCTTTTCATATGCCCCTCCCACGAAGATATCTTGTTTCAATTATTGTGAGCCGCTGCAGACATCAAAAACAGGTCGACGGCGCAGCTCATTTTACAGTTACTCCTCCAGCCCCCCACTATTCCTATAATGTTGAGGCGATAAGACAAGTGTAACACGGCAGGCGCCGACTATATTCTTTAGATTTCCTGAACTTCTGCGCCGAGGTTACGAAATTTTAAATGCATCATTTATTCGTTTTTTAGAGAACGATCCATAAGCTCGCGGATGGCGTCGTGGGGCGGAATTTCGTCGCTTAAAATACGCCTGACCTGCTCCGCGATAGGCATTTCCACTCCCAGTTTACGGGCAAGCTCCACGGTTGCGTAAGCGGTTTTAACCCCCTCGGCCACCTCGCGCATCGACGCAAGAATTTCCGTCAGCCTGCGCCCTTTGCCAAGTTCGACGCCGACGGAACGGTTGCGGCTGAGAGCCCCGGTGCATGTAAGAACAAGATCGCCCATACCCGCAAGTCCAGCCAGTGTTTCCCTGCGGGCGCCAAGGGCCGCGGCCAGGCGGGCGGTTTCCGCAAGACCGCGCGTAATCAGCGCGGCCATTGGATTGTATCCAAGCCCCAGTCCTTCAATTACTCCCGCCGCTATGGCGATGACGTTTTTAACGGCGCCACCGATTTCCACGCCGATTACGTCATCGGAAGTATACAGGCGCAGCTTTTTGCCCGAAAATTTCGTTTGTACCCACTGTGCAGCGTCCTCGTATTCGGATGCGGCAACGATAGCCGTGGGATCACCGATCGCGACTTCGCGGGCGAAGCTGGGGCCGGAAAGAACCACTATGCGCGGAGTAAACTTTTTCTCAACTATGCCGTGGATAATCTGGCTCATGCGCATATGCCGTTCGGTGTCGATTCCCTTGGTAGCGCTCACAAGCGGCATGTCGGGCGTAAGATGTGGGAGCATCTCCTCGTAAAGAGAATGGCATACGTGCGATGGCATGACCGTCAATACGCATTCCGCTTGTTCAAGCGCGAAGCGAAGATCGTTTGTCGGCGTAATGTTTTCGGGCAGGGAAATGCCGGGGAGAAAGACGCTGTTTTCGCGGCGATCACGAATTAACGCGACGACGTCCGATTCATGAGCCCATAACCGAACGTCGTGTCCTATACTCGCAATCGCGTGCGCGAGAGCCGTTCCCCAGCTTCCAGCTCCGATAATCGCGATTTTCGCCATATTTTAATTATCCGCCGATGCTGATCATCTCGATTTTTCGGCGGGAATCCGGGCGATACTTACCTGAATTCATGGCTTCCAGCCGCTCTTCCGAATATCGGTCGCGCCGATTCATCCAGGCTGTGCGAATGACGCCGGCGATATCGTCATCGGTCGCGTTTGCGCGCAGCAGTTTTTTTAAATCAACGCTCTGATCGGAAAATAGGCATAAGACCAGCCGCCCGTCGGCCGTCAGGCGTCCCCGGGTGCATCCTTCGCAAAACGGTTCGGTCACTGAAGCAATTACGCCGATATTGCCGCCGCCGTCCCGAAAACGATAATTAACCGCCGGGGCGTTCGGGTCGCCGCGCCCGATTTCCTCCAGCGGATATTCGGCGTTTATGGTTTCCAGGATTTCATTTTTCGAAACCATTTTTTTTGAAACCCAATGGTTCGTGTTGCCGACGTCCATGTATTCAATGAAGCGCAACCAGAAGCCGTTTTGGCGCGCAAATTCCACGAGCGGCAAGATGTCGTCGTCGTTGACGCCGCGTTGAACGACCGAATTGATCTTGATAGGGTGAATGCCGATGTTCTTTGCCGTAAGCAATCCCTGCAAAACGTTTGCCAGGTCATCCCGCTTTGTCATTGAGCGAAATTTCAACGGGTTAATTGTGTCAAGGCTGACATTTATTCGCCTGATACCGGCGAGAGAAAGCGTCGCCGCGTGCGTGTGCATAAAAGAAGCGTTGGTGGTCAATGACAGGTCTTTCAGTCTGTCAATCCGCGCCAGACGGGTAACCAGTTCGCACAGTTTATGCCGCAACAGTGGTTCGCCGCCGGTAACGCGTATTTCCTCAACCCCTAGAGAAACAAACAGCTCCGCAAGCCGTGTGATTTCCTCGAAAGACAGAACTTCCCTGCGGCTGATCCACTCGTAACTATCATTAGGCATACAGTAACTGCAGCGGAAGTTGCACCTGTCCGTTACGGAAAGGCGCAGATCGCTCAAAGGTCTGCCAAGGGAATCCTTCAAAATTTCTTTCATAACCAGCCCAGATTACAATTGACGAACTTCTCCGCTTTCCTTGTTTTTCCAGCGTGGTTTCAGCGGAAGCGGCCAGTTAAACTGGATCGCTCCGGGGCAAGGACAATCATCGGCGCAGCAGCCGCAGTACCAGCATTCTTCCGCGTGCAAAATAATGGGCGGTGCTCCATTGCGCGGATTTGGAATAAAAACGTCGATGGGACACACTTCCACACAGTTGTTGCACCCCTTGCAGACTTTCGGATCGAATATCACCGGCATGCTGGGGGTGGGAATATTGGGAATCGCAAATACATTCTGTTCGGATGTCATTTTTCCTCCATTCTCAAATCAGTTCTTGGGCGCATATACGCCGGTATAATCTTTGTTGTGGGCCTCGTACTGCTTCGCCATATCGCCCCAGAAGCGCGGCGGCAGTTCTCCGGTTCGCACCTGGTTGTTCTCCAGCTTTACCGTCAGGAACTTGTTCCATTCCGCCGGGTCGATCTCCGGAAAATCAATACGGTTGAAATTAAGGGGGATGCTGCTGGCTTTGCGCGCCCGTGAGGCGTGAATAATGACTTTCGCGTATTCCAGCATACTGAGGTCCTCAATCGTGCGCATAAGTTTGTGCGGGTCTTGAGCGAAAAGGCGCGGAACCGCTTCCGCTTCCAGTCTCGCCAGTTCGTCGAGTCCCATTTTAAACAGCCGCTCGGTTCTGAATTCGCTTACGTAATCCT
>Ga0082212_10003421_pt1 | contig 22522 bp, 18 predicted proteins | sample TergutNt197P3_FD_71548 | JGI IMG/M metagenome (GOLD analysis project Ga0082212, IMG submission 71548) | Neocapritermes taracua P3 segment gut microbial communities from Petit-Saut dam, French Guiana - Nt197 P3 | ecosystem: Host-associated > Arthropoda: Insects > Digestive system > Gut ...
GATTTTCGGGCATTACTCTGTCAATGTCCCCGATGATCTGCTTGGCTGCCTCGAACGTTTTGGAGCCGGCCACAATATTCCCGTAATATATACCGACGATTTCGGGCATGGGACACGGCACGCGATTTTGCCTATCGGGGCGGGCGCGAAGCTCGACGCCGATAATCAATCCATGTTTTTCCAAACAAAATGGTGAAATATGGTTATCAATAAATACATAAAAACCGCGCAGACGGCTTTGTGCGGGCAAACCAATGGCGGGATTGTCTATATGTTTCCGCAAATCATAACGAAGGTAATTTACCTCGTGCCGCTGATGTTCATATGGCGTATCATCACAGCGGGCGGCGTTGACGCCGGAATGACATTGCCCCAATTACTCAGCTATACCTATGTGAACGCGCTGCTCTCGAAAATTTTCATCGTCGATACTTTCATAAACAATTGGGATTCAGCCGGAAAATGCGCGGTTCTGTTTGCCCGCCCGATGTCGGTTTTCGGTCAGGTCATATCGCGCACGGTCGGCGAATGGGTGCCTACGCTGCTGATGTTTTCATTGCCAATGGCGCTCATCGCGCCTTTGTTCGGCATACAAATAATTCCGCAGACATTATGGGTAATTCCGTCAATAGTTTTATGTGCGTCCCTCGGTTTCGCTTTTGAGTTTATTTTCTTTTGCCTTACGCTCAGAGCGCGCCATGTGGTGTGGTTGATGTGGGTTATACGCTCGGCGGTGGTTTCGTTCTTTTCGGGCACGGTTATCCCGTTTAGAATATTGCCGTTCGGGATGGACAAATGGATGGCTTTTCAGCCGTTCGGGAGCTTGGGCGGCGCGCCGCTGTCGCTGTACGTCGGCACGGCGGAACCGGCGGCGATAATACCAACGCAATTATTTTGGAATGTGGCAATTTGGAGCGTTGCCATTCTTTGGTTCAACAAATCACGCGAAAGGATGGTGAGCTTCGGTGGGTAAAATCACGTTCAGGCGTTATTTCGGACTTTTGGCGATATATGCAAAAATGGATTTAGGTGCGCTGCTGCGCGATACCAAGTTTATGATAGTCTGTTTGATTTCGGATATATGCGCCGATATATCCGGCATATCGGGTATATTTCTGCTCGCGTGGAAATTCGATGGCATCGGCGGGCTTGACAAATACGAGATTCTTTTCATGCTCGCATATGGCGGCATTGTAAACGGCGTGATAGGAATGTTAGACCGCGGGAACGCTTCTTTCCCAAGCAGGATTATCGGGCGCGGGCAGTGGGAGCATATGTTCATCATGCCGCTGCCGTACAGTATACAAATGTTGGCGGGGTTCTTCCCGTTTACTTGCTCCGGCAGATTCATTTCGGGAATTATTCTGATGGTCATCGCCGTTGTTAATTTGACTGTCGTATTGCCGTGGTGGTGGCTTTTTGTTCTGGCCGGAAATATCATCATCAGCATGATTATCGTCGTGGCGCTTTCATATCTCGTTTCCAGTCTGGCATTTTACGCGCCTGTACAGTGCGAGGAAATTTCAAGCACGGTCAGATACAGCGTGGAATACACGGCTACATTTCCGCTTTCGGGTATGCCTCTGTACATGAAAATCCCGCTCCTGACCATTTTCCCCGCAGCTCTTATCGCATGGCTTCCGACGCTCATTATACTCGGAAAAACGCCGATATTGACAAACATTTATCCACTGGTTTTTGCGGCGGTGATTTCGCTTGCCGCTTCATACTTCTTCAAAAAAGGATTTCGATATTATGTTAAAAAAGGCATTAACAGATACCACGCGGGCGGACACCGCTGTTAGCGTGATGGGCGTCACCAAAATATTTGAGCAATGGCAACGCGAGAACGCGGGAAAAGGGCTGATTAAAAAACTGCTCAAGCCGGAAAAGAAAGTCATATCCGCGCTTGATAACGTTTCGTTTGCCATTAATCGCGGCGAGTTCGTTGCATACGCCGGGCCGAACGGAGCGGGCAAAAGCACGACCATGAAATTGCTGGCGGGCATGCTCCAACCGACTGAGGGAACTATCTCGGTTCTCGGTATGTCGCCGGACAAAGACCGCATAAAGGTAATGGGCAGGCTCGGCGTTCTGTTCGGCAACCGCACCGAGCTTTGGTGGGATCATCCCGTTTCGCAGAGCTTTGAATGGAAAAAGGTCGTGTGGGATATTCCAAACGAGGTTTATGAACGAAACCTCAAAATGGTTGTGGAGCTTCTTGGCATAGGTGATTTGCTCAAAACTTTTGCCCGCGAATTGTCGCTCGGCCAGCGCATGAGAGCCGACCTCGCCATGATGCTTTTGCATTCGCCGGAGCTTATCATTTTGGATGAGCCTACGCTTGGTTTGGATGTGGTCGCCAAACGGCAAATGATCGATTTTCTCAAGCGGATAAACCGTGACGATGGCGTGACGATCATCGTCACCAGCCACGACATGGACGACCTTGAGGAAATGGCGCAAAGGATGTTGATGATTTCAAGCGGCAAAATCGCCTACGACGGAAACTTCGACGGATTGCGGGAAATAACGGGCAACCTGACGCGGTTTGCCGTGACGGTCGGCGGCGATGCCGTACCTTCTCTCGACGGCGGAAAGCTCATCAGCGGCAAAAACGGCGTGTATGAATTTGAGGTTGATGTCACAAAAAATCCTATCAAACAACTGCTCAAACAATTATCCGATACCGACGGGATAAAAAACGTGCAAATCAACAAGACTCCCATTGAGCAGGTTATCGCCGGGTTGTATGCAGCGTGGAAATAAAAACATTTCGCGCTATGACTAAAATCAACTTCAAGTTGATAAATCCAAAAAATCTTTAACCTTTGATGTATGGGAATCCATATTCGGCAATGATAAAATATAGCTATCAAAGTCGAAGGAGAAAAGAACATGATCGATAACTATAAAATAGGCAACCGAATTTCGTTGCTTCGCAGAGAAAAGGGATTGACCGGCGAGAGTTTCGCCGAAAAACTCGGCGTTTCGCCGCAGGCCGTCAGCAAATGGGAAAACGGAAAGAATCTGCCGGAAACCGCGCTCCTGCCCGCTATCGCCGCATTGCTGGGCACATCCATTGATTCCATTCTGATTCCGCAGGAACTGGTCATCCTCGACGCGCGCTATACCTGCGGCGACAGCTACATTGTCGTGACCGATACGGTGAACCGCGCCGTGGAAAGCAACAAACTGCGTTTCAAAGCCGAATGCCCCATCGGCGGACACAACGTCGAAGGGCCCGCTGTGTTTGTGCTGACGGTAAAATACCAAACGCCAAGCGGCACTTATTATACTTTTGTGCCGCAGGGCGAAATACTGGAATTGGATTTATCTTCCGATGGTTTGACTGCGAAGAAAGGCTTTGAAATTGTCGGCGCGTATTATGGAATCGGAGGCAAATACAGGCCTGTCATGGATAAAATTCGGCACTATGAATATTTTAACTGGAACGAAATCCATGTGAACCACGAAACATTCCCGTCGTCCCCCGGCGCTGACGAATCGGAATATTTGACATTGGTATATACAAACGATGCCGGAATCCATGTAATAAGCTGCGAGGAAAACGGCGTGCTCCGTTATACCGACGACAGAACGGGGTTGTTTTTTAAAGACGCATCGTCCTGTATACTGCCCGGTATCATGGTTCTCGAATGGGAACGACCGAACTACATACCCGAAAACCTGATGCCCTGCACATGGGCGGGAGCGTTGTACGCCGCGCTAAAATTCATGGGCGACTCCTACACTTACGAGCAAATCATGGGAATGTCAGGCGCGTGTTACCGTATCACGTTTTGCGAGGTGTGGGACTGGAGCGCGCTTGACGCGCTTGTGGCGTACCCGTATTGCGACCCGTTATTTGAAGCTATCGGCTATGAGCATACATGGGCAAGCCGGCTTGAAAAGGACGAACGACTGACAGAGCGGCGCAAAATCGTTTCCGACATTTTGCACGGCAAGCCCGTACTCGCTATCAATCTGCGCGTCGCCGCCGAATGGGGCGTTATCACCGGATATAGCGACAACGGAAAAACCCTTTACTGCCGGACATATTTTGACGCGGACAAGCTGAACGAAAACAAAGACTACCTCGAAACCGACAACTGGCCGTTTCTCATCACGCATTTCGGCGATAAAAAAGAAAAACCGTCCCCGGCCGCCAATCTGACGGCTTCGCTCAAAACATTGGTTGAATCCTTTGAAGCCCCGCCGCGCGACGGATATTTTCAGGGCAAGCAAGGTTATGAAAAATGGATAGAAGGCTTGCGCAACGATAGCATATGGGATGAATCCTGTCCGCAAAACGACCTTGCGCGCAGATTTGACGTTCATTTATCGACCGTGTATCAGTTGGCGGACGCCCGCCGCTGCGCCGCCGTGTATCTGTCCGAGTGCTGTTCGTTTGTCGGCGGCGAAATACCCGATATGCTAAAAGAAATGGTTGATACTTATAATTGTCTGATCGAACGCCTCAATACATTCAAAGAGGGATTGTTGCAAAAAGGCGTTTCGTGCTTTACTTCGCCGAAAAGCGGCAAAGCGACACGGGAAGAACAAGCCGCCTTGCTTGAATCGGCGCTTTCGGAAGAACTCAAAAATGTGGAGATTGCGAAAAGGATCATATGCAAAAACAAAATGACCTTCGGACACGCTTTTTGCCGCGGCGAATTAAACGACGCGGCGTTGAATCGTTATAGTGTCATATATTCGCATATCCCCTCGCTCCTGCCGAATTTATATGAAATCAACCGCGATGAAAAAATGGTTATCATGGCAGACCTTAAAAAAGACAAGGATTATGTTCCCGGATTCCATTATGACGAAGATAATGACAACGGAGCATTTATCCGGCAAAATTATCAGTCGATTTTGAAAGCGGCGGCAAAATGGCACACCGCGTTCTGGGAAAACGGAGAAGCCTTCGGGCAAGTCGGGCTTGACTGGCGGTTTGAAACAAAGGAAAACCTGCTGGCACATATCAGCATGATGGAAAAAGATTTCAAGAAATACAGAAAGAACGAGGAATCCGGTAAAATCCCAAAGGTTTGGGAGGGAGAATTCGACGGAACGCCGTTCCGTTTTGAAAATCACATCACCCCGCAGCAGCTTGATTATTTTGCGGAAGCCATTGAACGGCTGAAAAACGAATATTGGGAATTGGCCGAAGCGCGGTTTCATACAGGGAAGAACATCACGGTAATCCACGGCGATATGCACCCCGGAACGGCGAATGTTTCAAAAACCGAAGAAGGAACGGTTCGCTTTGACGGGCTTCAAGCAGTGCGGATGGGACTTCCGACGGAAGATTTGGCGATGCTGGTTGCGCTCCACATCGAGCCGGACAGCCAAAAAACTCACCCCCTGCTCGATGATTATTACCGTTATCTCTGCGAAGGCGCAAAAGACTATACCCGCGAAATGTTTACAAACGATTACAAAATCTCCATCATGGAAAATATGTTTTTCACAATCCGGCACATCAACCGCAAGATATATGATTTCAAGATGAGGGACAAAGCGATCCGGGCGTTTGAATCTTTTGTGTTGGAAAAATAGAGCAACGGAGAACTTATATGACCGCACATGAACTGATGATAAAAATCAACCACCACCTCATAAAAGGCGGCACACTGACAAACGGGCAAAAATATGAGCGAAAAAAACGGACGATTATATTTTGATCTTACCCCTTGACTTTGACGCGATGTCGCAGGCCGCAAGAGATTCCAGTCACCTCGCCGTGTCAATTCGCCTTTGCCCGAAAAAACCGGGGCGCACTTCATAAGATGTTGCGCTCCGATTTCTTACGAAACAATAATGTAAAAAATATTTTTAAATTAAACCAATAGAAATCCTTTCAATATCTGATAATTTACGATACCATCAAATGGTATAATGTTTTACATTTAATTCATACTTTAGTTTTTAGTTATGCTTGATAATGCTTTTTTCATGTTATATAATATTTTGACGTACCCCATTTTTTCAAATCAATGATTTTTAGGCGATTTTAAGCGTAAAAAAGATGCCGAAAATCCTTTGATTTCAAATTTCAATTAAAGAATTCTACAAAACTACTTTACATAGTTTAAAAAAATCAATCAAACTGTATTAAAAAAATTAGCTGAAAAATAAGCTGAAAGGAGAAAAAATGGTACAAGCACACAAAGGATATTTTCAGGAGAACGGGCAGTTTGTAACTGAGAACCTAATAACAAAAATCCCGACAAATCGGCAAGTAATAATAATTTGGGACGAGGAAACAGAGGAAAATAAAAAACACACGCAACAACGGAAAGCCGCGCAAAACTTTTTGACGGCGATACAAAAAATCCGAAAAGAATTAACGGCAGAGGACAAAACCGCGCTTGACAGCTTAGAAAATGGCGAATACAAGCCGATATTTGAAGATAGGAGTGCGAAACTATGATTATTTACGCGCTCGACACAAATACTATATCAAATCTTCTCCGGGGAGAGGGGAATATCGAAAAAAATTTCGAGCAGGAAATAATACAAAGGGGTAATTTATACGCGATACCGCTAATAGTCGTATTTGAGATAAGACGTTGGTTACTCGATAAACCAACGAAGCAAATAAAAGATTTTGACAAGCAATTCAATATATTGTTTCAAAGCGTCGAAGATGAAGCCGAAATGCCTATTGCGGTCTGGGACAAAGCCGCCGAGATTTATATAACGTTAAAACAAAATGGGCAATTAATGAAAGATGCCGATATAATAATCGGGGCTTATTGCTTAGTGAACGGTTACACATTGGCAACAAGAAATATAAATGATTTTAACCGCATTGCCGGGTTAAATCTCGTTAATTGGTTTGATTAAGGAACAAAAATATATAAAAGAACCGCTGTCAACAGGCTTATAGCCACAGGCGCAAGTCGTAATTCCTATTTTTTGTAAAATCAACGATAAATTCAATTTAATCGACACCCAACGCTTTGAACACAGCTTCCTGCGCTGTCGTGTAAAATATCAAGCTGAACGCTCCGACCAAATCGGACGGCGCTTGTCCTAACTCAGCCGCCGAAGTAATAGGTAGAAGCACTTTTTTTGCCCCGCTGTCGAGGCATACTTGCAAAACATTGGCGAGTTCTTCGACTTTGATAAGCGTACCCCCGATGCTGATTTCGCCCAACACGGCGGTTTTTGACAACAGCGGTTTGCCGAGTGCTATGGAGCATATAGCGATGAGCGTCGGAAGCCCGAGATGCTTAGTCATGCCGATGCCTTGCATATCCTGATAATTGATGATGTAATCCTTCGTGGTTGTGCTGATATTCCCGCTGATTAGGTTCCCGTTGGCTTTCAGGAAGTTAAAAGCTGTATTGGTCGCTTCGCGGGCGTCCCGGTCAGTACCGATACCCGTTCTATCGAATTTGCCGTTTCCGGGCAGCATTTGCGCTTCAAGCCGATAAACGCCGATCATACCGGACTTGCCTTGCGATATGGTGTATAACTGCCCCGGATTGCTGATCCCTTCGGGTATCAGCTTGCCGCCCGTCTGCTCAGGCGATGACACAAAATGCTCGTCGAAGGAGTCGTTGTCGATGTACGAGAAATTTACGTCGTAGAACTCCATGCCGCCGATTTTCTTTAGCTGTTCTTTGACCCTGCGACGCATTTCCAATGCGATCTCGATGATCTCGGTTATTTCTTCTTTCGTGAAGATTCCGTCCGGGTACAGCAGTTTTGTAAACCCCGACACCGTTTTTCTCACAGCGATAACGTCGCGTTGGTTAAGGTTTGAACCCAATCGGAAGTATTTGTCCAATATATCTCCGAACGGCTCTTTTCGCATTTCGCGCAGAAACTCGGAAAGGAAGTCCGTGATAAAGCCGTAATCGTCCGTAAAAAATTCAGGGCGGAACTTTGGAATCTCCCAACCGGGGATATAGCAGTGCATACGGTCAAAAAACGCCGTATCATATGCCATCGCTTCAGGAAACGGCTCAAACAAATGAGAGGTTTTTAACAGCACATCTACGCTCTGATTGATGTTCCCGATGAATACCATTGAAGCTGTCGCCGCTTTTTCCTCGCGTCCTCTTGAAAACGAGCCGGAAGCCATATAACCCTTCATTATCTGAACGCCGTCTTTGTCCTTGAAGTTGATCCCGGCCACCTCGTCAAAAGCCACGCAGTCCCACAGTCCAACAAGCCCTATGGTCTTGCTTGCCATGTTATAAAAAAGGTTGGCTACGGTGGTCTGCCCTCCCGATACAAGGATGCTGTTAGGCGAAATTTGCTCGTAAATATGCGATTTGCCCGTGCTGCGGGGACCAAGCTCGCAGAGATTGTAGTTGTTTTCGATCAGTGGGAGGACACGGGCAAGCAAAAGCCATTTTTCGCGGTCGGTGAACTTATCCGGTTCCATGCCCGTTGAGCGGAGAAGGACGGAAATCCACTCGTCTTTGGTAAAGGCTTTGCGCCCGATCTTGATTTCATCCATATCCACATGGGGCATTTGTATGGGAGTGACCTTCCGAACACGGACGGGATTGCGTTTCTTTTCTTCCTCGATGAATTCGTATTCCAACTGCACGATGCACCATATGCCGCCGCAGAGCAGGCGGTCATATTTTGAAACATAGTCGGAGGATAGAGGAACGCCTTTCAATCCGAGGTTTGAAAACTCAGCTTCATATCTGTCCTCTTTGATGTTGAGGTGTACGGTCAGCTTGTCAATTACCGTATATGAGCCACGTTCACGGAGCGCCGACAGTATCTTCTGCGCCTCGTCAGGGCGCACAAAATTATCGGAGAGGATGCGCTTCACGTTATCCATGCCCTGCTCGATGATTTCGGTTTCGTCGGAGTTGCAATACTGGCCAAGCAGGTACTCAAGCACATAAACCGGTACGTTTGCGCCTTGCCGCAGCCGCTTTGTCAAATCCTTGCGGACGATCTTTCCGTCGAAGTATTCACGCAGCTTCTTGTTTATCTCCTTGTTCGGGTCGTTTGTGCCAGCAGCATCCGTTTCAAGATTAACTCTTACTTCTTCTGTCATTTACTTTTTCTCCTTACAAATCCCGCCTAATCCCTAAATCCTAAATCCTAATCCCTAAATCCTAATCCCTAAATCCTAATCACACATCAAAGCCGAAGTCGTCGGCAAAGGCTATATCAATGCGAAACTCGATTTCATCGGGAGCGTCCGTATCGTTGGCGATTACAAGCCGGTATATTTTGTTGCGGTCAAACGCATTGGATTTAAGCGTGAACCTGACGCGGAACACCCGCTCTGAAGCATTAGCGCTCGTTCGGTTCGCGATGACTGTTTGCTTATCGCTGATCGTAACGCCTTCGTTGTCGGCAAAGTATATTGAATAGCTGCACGGCTGTACCTTTTCACCGACAGGGTGTTTTTGCAAGAAGTCAAGCGAGAACATGAGGTTTGCCGCTTTGCGGCTCTCGCTGATAAGCGTCAGTCCGGGGTTCGTCACTTCGACATAGTTCTTATAGCTTGCCCGCATACCCTTATAAACGATCACCGGCACTACCATCTCCTGCAAGCTGATACCGCCGTGGACATAATTGTCGCCGCCGCCCTGAACCTTGATTCGGATTGTTTCCTGCGGAGCATAGCCCTTTGTGGGTACGCCGCCGATTTCGCGGCCGGTGTTCACCGGCAACAGATACTCGGCTGTTGTTTCCGGCGATACAAGCGCGTAACGCCGACCAAGCTCATATACCTCGCCGCCAAAGGTCTGGCGGTTTATCTTTTGGCTTTCTTCAAGGGGTTGGTAAGTATACAGGAAACCGTGATCGGATGTGATGCAGATATTGGTGCTGCTCAGATCATTCACGATAATCTTCACGATTGCGGTTAGCTCGTCAATCGCCGTGTCACAAGCCTCAAAGACCTTAGTTTCGGTTGCCTGTTTATCACCGATTGTGTCAATGGCGTTGTGATATATATAGACAACTTCTTTGCCGCCCACCAAGTCCCGGCGTTCCTGCTGTTTCATCTGGAGCACTTCTTTATATGTGACAGTTACGCTGTTTTCATTGGCGGCAGCCAGAACCGCGCCACGGTATGCCGTGGTGCTGGTAGGATTTCCGTCTACGAGAACATCATATTTATCATTTAAGGAAAGTTCTTTTCCGGGGAGCAACGCCGCCATGCCGAGTTTTGTTATGCCGGGGAACACGGTTTGCATGGATTCAAGTGTTGCCTTGCCTTTGGTCGTGCGGCTCAGTGTTTCAGCCAATTCAACGGCCACTTCATAACGCAACGCATCGGAAATAACGACAAACTCGCGGTTGCCCTTGCCGACAGTCGGGGCAACGTACTTGCGGTAAAACTCCCGCTGCCGGGTTATATCCGACACATAGCCAAGAGTGTTCAAGTCGTCGGAAATCGCGCTTGTCCATGCGCCGGTCAGTTCGACGAGATACCAATTATGATATAGTCTTTCGACTACTTCGGCGCACTTCTTCAGTAAGTCGTCCAAAAGCGGATTTGACGCTTTCAACGTGTTCCCGAAGGCGCAATGGAAGCGCCGGTAATGGCTGTCCATTAAGTATCCTTCGTTCGTATAGAGCTTCCAGATATTCTTAGGCTCGACGATGTGGAAGCCCCCGACATGGGCGAGATAAAATTCCTGAATTTTGCCGATATTGAAAAGGCAATCAAAATAACTTGCGGACAGGCTGTACCAGGCGGCTGTGCGCCGGTTCTCCACGGTCGAAAGGATCGTATCGACCTTGATGACCTGTTCGCCGATGTCTGTCAGCAGCCTTTTCAGAATGCTTTCGTTGATAGACGGAAAGGTGTCGCCTTTCAGAAGATCGCTTATCTCCATCTTGTCAAAACGGTCTGCGAGGCGCAATTCGCGCTCGACATAGCGGCATAGATCGTATAGGGTGTAGGATTTAGGGGTTAGGGGATAGGAGACGGAGGCCGAATCATTGATGTCCTTTTGTACATCTTGCTCTTTCGCTTCTTTTGACAACTGATCCCTGACAACTGATAACTCCGGCGCAGCCGCTTTCCATTCTCGGACAAGCTGGTAGCAGAACGCGGTGCAGGATTCGGAAATGAACCTTTCCAATCCTCTCAGCGCGGATGGGTTCATCGTTTGTGATAAGGCGGTCATAAGGATATGCGCGGCAAGCGCGCTGAGAGGTCTGTCGTTGGCGTTCACATAGCCGGTATATTTCTGTATCAACTGCCAGAACGCTTCAATGTTTCCGAAGCTGGTGATGTTCTTTATCGCGGCGTTGTTTTCCTTCTCCAATCCGGCTGTGAGGACGGCGATAATAACATCCTGCGCCGTTCCGCCGTTCAGACCGCATAACACCGCTATAATGTCGGTATGCAGTTGGAGCGGCACTTGGTAGCTTCTGCCGATCTTGCGAAGCTTTGCCTTGCGCTCTTTGTTTTCAAGAAACTTGGCGTATAGCTTGACCGTTTTCCGCATTGCCGTAGTGGGTTCGATGGTCAGTTCCTCCATCTGCATGGAAACAAGGTCGGCGAGGAACGGTTCGCCGCTGAACAGTTCAATATCCAAAAGCCAGTTGTCCTGCGGCTTTTCGTATGTAATCGGATTGTATATGAGGTAGTCGCCGGTCAGGTCGTCAGATGTCAGCAGCTTCTTTACGGCGAAGTTATTGCGCCCGGTCAGCTTGACGAACGTAACGTCAGGTATGACAAGCTCGTCCACCTGCTCGGCAAACTCGCCGTTTTCATCGTTCCAGAAAACGATGCGGCGTGTATGGAACTCCGGCAGCGGAGCCGAGAACCGTTCAATGAGCCTTGATTTTATCGCTTCTGACAGCATATGCATCCATCTCCCCGCTACTCAATGCTGTCAGCAACTTGTGCCAACAGAGCTTTGATTTGTGTGGCATGTTCAGGAAGTTCTATGGCAGCATATATCCAAATGTCAGGCATCCTGAGAGTAAAATAACCGTGCGCTGTTACATCTCTGAGCCCGGCTAAATCTTTCCATGGGATATGCTGATTATTACTGCGGAACTCATCTGTCATATTCTTTACTAATTCGCCGATATTAATAAGCGTCATGCATACTGCCCGCATTTTTTCATCGTTGTTCAAAAATTCCGTCTCATCTACACCCTGAATCATACAGGCAATTACTCCTGCTTCATCAACTATTTTACTCAGGATAACGTGATCACGTTTGCTCACAATACGCTCACCTGCTTTCCGATTTCGATTATTGCAGTTTCCGGAAGCGGTGCATGAATTACGTCAACCGGTTTTGATAGCTGTTCTTCCAAGAAGCGCTTAAGACTTATTATTGTCAGGATTGATACAGAAGGTTGCTCGAACTCCACCAATAAATCCAAATCGCTTTCCTCGGTTGCACGCTGTTCGGCATAAGAGCCAAAGTATGCCGCCTTTTTCAATGGGTACTCGTTTGCTGCTTTTTTCACCGCATTTGTAATAGTTTCGTGAGTAAGCATACGTTATACATTACCTCCTTGAATCTTCGCTAAAACATCGGCGAAAATCTCATAATTGTGCTTCACGCCGTCGTCGAGGTCGATCTTGATCTGCATATCTGCAAGATGGTGAACCTTTTCCTCGAAAACACCGATCTCCCGCAACTGCTCGGTCAACTTGTCCTGCTGTTTGTTGAGTTTCACGCGATCCGCGCCCGACGCGGAGTTCATCGACTCGGCGATGTGGGCGAGCTGGGTGCGGTAACGCTCCTGCTGCTCGTGAACGTAGTCTGTCCGCAGCTTGGCAAGTAAATCGCGGGAGTAACGGTGCAGATACATCAGCGCCTTGAATCCGTTCTTCTTGCCACTGTCAAACATCCAATATATCGGACGTTTCTGATAAATCTTGCAATGGTCTTTGTAGAAGTCGCCCAAGAAATAGTTTCGAATGACTTCGCGGGGCGTACCCTTGCCGCCGAGGGCGTCGGCAATGTATTTCAGGTTTTCTTCCAATGTTTCCGCGCCGTATACCTTGCGAACGAAGTCCACGAAGCGCCCCAAAATGTCGTCCTCGAAGTATTCGTCGTCGCAGATGGGGATGATGTTGTCGGTGGTAGGGGTTAGGATATAGGATATAGGATTTAGGGGGTCAGGGATGTAGTCTGCATCGTTCCATTCCCCACCAGCGTAGATCAGACCATCTTTATACGGCGAATACCGCCCGAACATACAGCCCACGGCGTAGCTGATGAGCGAGCGTATTTCGCGCCCCAAGTCGGCACGGCGCACAGTCACGTCCTTGTCCTCAACCTCCGGCGTGAGTTCGTCCTGCAAGCCGTAGATGCCGATGAAGATGCGGTTGAGTTCTTCCTCGTTGGCTTTGAGGGTGTTGAACCGCTCGTCGCACTTGCGCTCCCACGCGGCGAATTTGTCTGCTATCAGCATTGATACTTCTCCTTTGCTATTCGGCATAACTAAAACGGCAACTGTACGCGTCTTAGGAAACCTTCGTTTTCTTCGTCAGCAACAGCTTTTATATCCATGTATGGATTTGCATGATAAAAAACCGGTTTCCTCTGTAATTCTTCAACCATCATATGAATACCAGTCGTGGAATCTTTGGCATATTTCCGATATATAAGCATCTTATCATCGCCAATTTCTGTCTCGGCGATATAGCGGCAAGAAAACTCTTGTGGGTGTTCCGTAGCCATTACAAGTATTCTGTCCATCGGGGCATTTCGCGCCTCTATTAACCCTTCACTGTCTTTTCTTGTGAACAGCAAATAGATTTCATCGGGTAATGAATCAACTGGTCTGGCATCTTCTATGTAAACAAAAGATTGCTCATAATCCTTCATTTTGTATTGAGTAACCTTTACTTTGTGGTATCTGTCGCCATTGAATAAATCCTTTACGCACTCAGATAGGACGATGTCTAAAAAGTTTTCAAATGATGTTTTTGTATACTCGACTACTTGCGTCAAGAATTGCCCAACGTCTTTTTTATCGAGCTGCTTTTCTTTACGATAAAATGGGTTTATATCTGCATCTTTTTTATCTCCGAATATATCCATCGAAACTTTTGTGAAAACATCGAGTGTGTGCTTTGTTCTGTTACAAAATGCGTCCAAATATTCAAATTCCAAGCTGCTATTTATTCCCTGATACCATGTGTCCATATCTGGAAAAGCGGATGAATATGTTTGCTGAGCAAAAACGGACAACATTTTAGGGAAATCAATAGTATCAACTTTTTTTGATTTGTTTGCTAACAAGGCCGCGTTAGATATTTGGCTCATACTGTCAAAGGCATTGCGGGAATATTGGAATACGTCTTTAATCAGCATATTTAGCAAAAAGTGTGCATCGGTTTCAACCCCAACAACATCAATCTTGGTCGCTGGAAAATTATCTTCTGTTAAGGCAAAGTGTTTTGTTTCACTTAGAGTTTTATACATATTCTCCTGAAATTGATCATGGTCGTTACCCATTTGCACAAGGATATTGTCAACTACCGACTTTGCATAATCTGCACATTCGATAGTTTGATATGTATTAAGCACAAATTGCCATGCGTTATATACCTTATGCTCAAAAAGTTTGCTTTGCTGTTCGTTTAGGTCTATCATTATCCAATCCTTCCTTATACCAGCGGATGCCGCTTGAAATCCCATGAGGCTTCAAATGAATCCCAATCATCGCGCGAGAGAGAAATGTTTTCGTCTACCAAGTTTTCAATAATGCCTTTTTTACCTTGCTCGACAATGATGGGTAAAGTCGCTACATTTCCTACTTGAAAATTCAAAGTAGGATTTTGTATTTGCATATACATTATGCTTAACTTAGAGCATAAAAAGCCCAGCAAGTAGTATTTTAGGTTACTCGGAGGGAATACTGATGATCCCCCAACATCAAAAATAAACCCAGCATCAGAATATCTAACACCGAACGAAGATGAACTTACAAATGTCCACGTGATTGATTCCCTAAAATATAGATTTCTATTTTTAATAACAAATTCCGGATCAGATATTTTTGGATATTTATTGATTACTAAATCAATAAGTTCCTTACCATCATTAAAGTAATCAACAATATATTCATTGTTTCCATACCATTTTCTGAAGTCACCACCCTTGTTATAGGGAAACCATCGTTTCATGCTCTTTATTGATTCTTCTCTCGATAATATCGAGAATCCAATATCTGAAAAGATGATCTCATACCATAAACGCAGAAAGCGATTATTGTCAGTTGTTGCCATACCTTGTCGGGGTTCAGCAAAATCTTTAAGTATTTTCGCTGTTTCAAAAGGTTTACGCATTGAATCACTCACCCAATAAGCCACCGGACTACCCGGTATTTTGGCAAAGTTATCGGCGGATGCGGTGTAGCGGTGGTCGCCGTTTAAAAACGTGCGTTCCTTTTCGTCAGCGTCGTTAATATCCACAAGACGCACATAACTGCCTTTATAATCGTTTATATGAACAGCGCGTAGTACAAATGCCGTAGATTGTACAACTTCGCCGCCGATTTCCGCAAATGCCCTCGCGCCGAGGTGCGCCATGTTTGTAATACCGCGTGTTCTCAATTTGCTGCGCAATATTTCATAACTCGACAAAAACATCCAAGCATGTTGTGTAATCATCGCTTGAAAACCTGTCGGCTTCATTAGTTCGCCGCACTTTTCAATAAACACAGCAAATAGGTCGCTCTTGCTATCGGGGTAGTTATCTTTAACAAATTGCGCCAATCTGCCGTTCATTCCACCGCTTCCCATATACGGAGGATTAGTCACTACGACATCGTACTTCAGTGCCAACAACCGCTTGAAATTCCAAATTCGGATAGCGACATCATGATCTTCATCGAATAGATTCTGTTGTCCAATTACCGGCTCAGGCTTTTTGCCCGGATCATCGACTTTCAGCAAGCTGCCATATTCTTCGCCATCTACGAAACCGGCGGGGTGGTAGACCTGCGGAGCGACATTCTCGGTAAAGACACGGCGGTTGTACTGCCGTGCTTTCATCATCAGAGAAAAATAGGAAAGCTGATACGCCCTGCGGTCTATGTCGAGTCCGTAGAGGTTCTTTTCCAGTATCAACTTCGCCGCGTCGCGGTCGGCGTAGCCCGCAGTACGATAAATCTGTATCAATACATCAAAAGCGTAGACGAGGATATGACCGCTGCCCATGCAAGGGTCGATGACCTTGATGTCCTCCGGGTTTATGTTCTTATACTCGGCACGGAGCTTTTCAAGCTGCGCCGCAACTTCCGGCGTCTGCTCCGCTTCGTCGAGGTAATACTTCCAGTTGGCTTTGAGTTCAGCGTTCGGATGCCCCTCCAGCCATAAACGACCGAGGGAGTTCTCGACCATATACCGCACGATCCAATCCGGTGTGAAAAGCTGCGTCGCGGCAGGGATTTTCTCTTTCGTGATCTTGACGTTCTTTTTCAGCCCGTCAAAAACGGCCTGCTTCGGCTCGGTGTTGTAATACTGGTACATCCACCCGATAATCTGCACCGCGTCGCACCAATCTTCCTCGGGGATGTCGGTCACGAGCCGTCCGAGTACGCTGTCCTGTCGTAGAATGTTGTTCGGGAGCAGGATTTCCGTGTAGCCGCCCATGCGCTCGAACATCTCCGGCAGGGCGTCGTTTAGCGCGTTGCATTGGGTCAGCAATAAATAGCGGTAGAGGTCGTCGGTTGCGTTGGCGTTGATAAATTCGGACACTTTCGCCCTATCAAGACCGGGCAGTTCGAGGTGCAGAACATCCTTGAGGATTTCGGGATTAAACGCGCCGTTGGCGTCGGAAAACACGCGGGTATGGGTCGGCAGATAGTCGTTGACTTCCATGTAACGCAGGGCGACAAAGCGGTTGAACCAAGTGTAAGCCACTTCCTCAATCGCTTGGCTGTACCCGGTGCGCTTAATCAGCTCGACAAAACCGGCACGCTGGCGCTTTTCGGACTCCGACAAAACGCGACCAGCGATAACGGCGATGTTTGCGTCGCCGTAGCCCTTTTCGTTGATTTCATATTGGAACGTCCGCTGCTTTATTTGCTCGATCAGCTCGTTCCGCGCCCATACCGCGTATCTTTGAATTGCGCCTTTATTCATGTCGCTCACTCCGTTCGAGTTAGGATTTAGGGGGTTTAGGGGTTAGGATTTAGGGGTTGGGGGTTAGGATTTAGGATTTGGAGGTTAGTTTTGATATTATCGCGTTTAGCATTTTACCTGTTTCTTCGCACAGGTTATCAGCTTTATCTGTAGAATTTAAATATCCAAGTCTTTTGCATATTTCTATCTGTGTTTCGATTTCAGCTTTTGACCCAAGAGCAACATTCAGGAATTGTATGTATTCTTTCGTTGTATTGCGCGAGTTACCCTCTGCAATATTTGATGGAATCGAGACAACAGCTCTACGCATTTGGTTAGCCAATGCAAATTGTTCTTCTTTAGGCAGTAGTCTTATAAGATTATATACCTCAACAACCAAATCCATTGCTTTTTGCCAAACAATAAGATCCCTGTATCCTCTCATCGTACAATCCCCCTAAATCCTAAGCCCTAACCCCTAAATCCTAACCCCTAACCCCTAATTAATCTGGATTCCATCGTTACGTTCCAACGTGTCATATAGCTTTTGCTTGATGTTTTCAAGGTAGATGTCAACGTCCTCGCGGCTCTGGAGCCGCTTGACGGGGAATACGTCATATCTGCGAATCTGAACTATCTTGTACGGTTTTTCAGGTTCGCCAACTTTTAGCGGCTCCTGCCTGTTATGTAAAAAAAATTCTATCTGCTTGCATGCGGTGTCTTTGTAGTTGAGAAGCTGCGTTATCATCGCGTCGAGCAGGGTAAGGCTCGTCGCTTCTGCGGTTTTTTCTTTAAACTCCGTGAAGCGGGCATCGGCTTTTCTCACGAGGTCTTTTGCTATACCCACGCCGGCGAGGGTGTGGACGTCACCCATGCACTGCACGATCATCCCGCGCACTTCTTCTTTTTTGTGTTCAAGAAGCTCTCCATAGGCGGTCTTGATCGTCTGCATCAATTCCGGCAGTTCCTTTATTTTGGCGTATGGCTTCGGCATTGCGAGAATCCGGCTGATTTCCGCTATCTTCTCATGGGTATCCGTATTAATGGCGAAGTAATCCCGTTCGTTTTGCAAATCCTTCTGTAAGGCGCGCGCCGAATCGAATATCACGCGCTGTTGGGATTTTTGGTTGAAAAAGGTTTCAACCGCTTCCATGTCCTCCGCGCAGTCCCGCAAATCGTCCTGCTTGGCGATCAGCCGATTCAGCAGGGCGACGTTATCCCTGCTTTGTGAGAGGATGTCGTTCATCAAATCGCGGGCGGCTTCGACGATTTCTTTTTCCGGATAGCGGTCATGGGTGTATTCGTGTTCCAACAGGTTTTGATAATGCCGCCTCCTGGGTTCGATGGTGTCGATAACGAAGCGGATCAGTCCGTCCTCGTCGTCGGGGATGCCCATCTGACCGAGCCAGTCGCGCAGGAATACGACCGATTTCCGCATGAGTTCTTCAGAGGGGGCGACGCGGCGCGTAACGCTCGCTTTATCAACCTCGGATTTTTTGCGTAGGTAGTCCACAAGGCGGCGGTCGTCTTTGGCGACATTCGCGCCGCCGTACTTGATCGTAATCTTCTGTCCGGCGATCAGCCGGGCGATCATCGCAGCGATGTCAACCTCGCGCCATCCGTAGGGGATAGCCTGATAGCGGCGCTGCAAATCGCCCATAGATACAAGGACATGATTTCCGGTCTGCATTTCGAGCCACTGGCTGATTTCGCTCAAGGCATACTCATTGTTTCCGCCTGATCCGGCGAGAACGCTTTGCTCCGGTTCGCCGTTCAAAACGCGCAGAATATCAGCGTCGCTCTCGTAGAACACGTTGACAAAACTGAGTTTTGAATAAACGCTGTCAATCAACTGCGCCAGCGCGAAGTCGAGCTTGCTTTTCGCATCGCCGCTCTTTATCTCGACTTTTTCGCCGTAGACGTAAAACGCGCCGTTTACGATAGCTCTGTCGATCAGAACCTTTGCGCTTTCTTCGAGCGTCCGGGCTTGGGTCTGCCGTTTGCGGATTATATCCTGTATGCTTTCCGGCAACTGCTGCACGTTCTTTTGCTTGATGTATTTGCGAATCTTCGCGGCCTGTTCCAATTCCTCGAAGTACGGCGTTTCGTTTGACAGCAGAATAATAGCTTCATAATTGGCTTGTGAATCCATTATCAGCTTTTCTTTGGGTGCGCCGTAGTAATCGCTTGCCACCGTGACGAAGCGCAAACGGACGCCCCCGGATGCCGTTCCGACAAGGGTTTCGTCTATGTATTGGTCGTATGAGAAGTCATATTTTCCATGCTTGAATTTCTTTGACGGATAGATGTCTCCAAAAACGGTTTGGGCAATGCTTTGGACGATCTGCGCGCTGTCAATCGGCGTATTGCGAATGTCAATCGCTATATCCTGTTCCTCGTCGGTAAGAAAGGAGTAATTGTCACCGTTGCGGGAGACATAGTTCTGCGCTTCAAGGCGTTCCAGCGATTCGGTGATCTCTTTCCGCAGGGTTATTTTGTCGGTGCGGATGTCGTTTATCATAAGAATGGCGATATTGTCTATGTTCGTCTTGATGTCGTCTATGTATCGCACAAGATAGAGCAGTTTGAGGACGCTCACATCGCGCTGTTCCAAGCCATTGTTGTTGTCGGCGGCAGTCTGGCAGCGGTCGATCACGCGGCGGATCGGGCTTTCAAGGAACGTATGAACCGTATCGTAGAACTGGTGGAACGGGACAAGGGCGTTTTCATCCTTATCCTGAATCCACTGCGAAGCCTCCTGAAAGCCGGAGAGCATGGAACGTTCGCCGCCTGACAGATGCTTTCCGGCGTTGCCGTGTTTTCTTATCTCAGCGAGGACTTTTTGGATGATGATGAACTGATACGGGATAAAGGGGTAGGTTGCCGAAAAATCACCGCCGTCAACGAATCCCTTTATATCGAGGACGGCATTGTTGAATGTGAAAAGGTTCTTCAAGACGGCGTGTTCTTTATCGTAGACAAGCCGCAGGAGTTTGTCCGCGTCATCGGTCTTTTCGAGTATGCGCTTTTTTATAACCTCGTCAACGGATTGAGACGAGAGGGATAACCTCGTATTAAATCGGCCTTGTATTTTCGAGAAGTCGTCGCCGCTGATCTTTACGACGGAATCAATGGCCTCCTGGCTTGTGACCATGACCCATACCTTGCCACGGCATTGGCTTCCGACCTGCTCGACGATAGACTGTAAATTGAGCATCAGGTTTCCGTCGTCGCCGATGTACTGACCTACCTCGTCAACACAGAACAGCAGACGGAAATTTTTACCCTTGCTGTCAACATATTCTTTAATCTCGTCCACCAACTGCTTAATGCTCATATCGGTGTTTTCCTCGCCGTTGAACCAGTTGCGGGCGGCAGTCTCACTAATGCCGAGGGCGTTTTTCATCGCCGTGACCACATCATCCTCAAACAACGCATAAGCGTCGCGGTTCTCCGTCCACGAGCCGCCGTTCACGGCTTCAAACGCTGCTTTGAATTCCTCCGTCTTTTCCTGCTTGTCGATGAACCGCTCCAGCTTGGCGACTTTCAAATCCTCGCCGTAATATCCGAGATGGTTGTAGAAAACCTTTGCGAAGATGCGAAGGATGGCAGTCTTATCCTTGTTGATCGGGCCTTCTATATCTATGTTGAACAGTATGGATTCCGTGGGCACCCCCGCACAGCGGGTGAGGGTGGCATACATCATCGGGTCGTCGAACTTGTCCTTGAACATATCAACGGCGTTCTGGTTGCCAACACTCCGGTTCGACAATAGGTATGACAAGATTTTCAAGAAGTGGGACTTACCGCTTCCGAAGAAACCGGAAATCCAAACGCCGATCTTTTCTGTTGGCTGGTCAATGGCAGCAGCGTAATTTGTCAGGAACGTGCCAAAGTGCCTGCGAAGTTCTTTGGTGATGATATACTCGCCAAGCTCCTGCGACAGACTGCCGAGGTCATCCTGCCCGACCTGCACAACGCCGTTGATAGGACGGTTTATGTCCTTTTTGAACATTGATTGGATTTTCATTGCTGATCCTCCTCGTTAAAGCAAATTAAACGCCCGATAAAAGTTGCCGTCGAAGAATTTATCGAACAAACTCAAGTCTTTTCCGCTGAACGTCCCCGGATAGAACATCACGACGGGGATGTCCGCAAACGCCTTCTGCATGGCGTTTAGCATAATATGTGAACGCATGAACGGATAAACTTTGCCTACACCCGTCAGGAACAGAACATCTTCACCACGCTCATGCGGCTCATACTTCATTTTTTCCAGAAACGCTTCGGGTTTGGCTATGTTCTGGAGATGGGTGAGCATATAATCCTTGCCGCGCTTTTCTTCAAGCGCCGCGATAGAGTTGATAACACGTTTTTCCGTCAGTATATCAGTGAAAATCTTATACATATCGCGTTCAATCACCCGGTACACACTGGATGTTTCCGAAATCAGGCGTTCGATAAAATCCCGGACGATCAGCTCATGCTTTGGGTCGTAGCAAAAGACATGGATACCGACCTCGTTTGAAAGCCCCTTATTTGCGAGGAAGTTTTCGTCAGAGATTCTTTTTCTTATGCTATCCAGTTCGGTTTTTATATCAGCCATGCATCCACCACCTACCTAAAACAGTTAAAAGCCGCAAGAGCTTCCAAGTCATTGTTTTCACGGATACCGTTTTCCAGTTCCTCGCTGATGAAGATCGGATTCAGCGTTGTATCTCTGGCGCTGTCAAGCATTTGTGTTTCAAAGAGGCTTTTAGTCAGCACTTGTTTCAGTTTTCCTATTGTTTGATCGCTCCACCCGGCAATGTCATCGTTTTGCTCCCGTAAATGCGAAAAAAATACATTCAGGTCTTTTCGGGTGAAGGAGTAGTCTTGCAATCGGTACTTCTCGCCAATAAGGTTTATCATAAACTCGCGCATCAAGCGGTTGTACCGCATCATCGCATACAGGTTTACCTGCTTGGCAATTTCACTTGGAGCCGACACGATTTCATTAACAAGAGTTTCGTTTTCGAGAGCCGCAAGGCGTCGATAACAAGCTCGGGCGAGACGTGATACTTGCCGCTCGGTCGGGTATTGAAAAAGATTATCGCTTTTCACATACTCGACGATTTCATCGACGGACTTGCCCTGTATATATTGCTTGGCCACTATCCTTATTTCATAAAAAAGAAACTGTTCCGCCGTCAAACCGCCATTGTACTGAGTTGTTGAATCCACAAGTATCACCACTTTCCGCGTGAATAGTTATCATTTGCCGATATCTCCAGTGAAACCGATGTGCAACCAAGTATACCATAAAAACGCGAATAATGCAACGAAATTTTGAAATAATTTCACGATTGTTTTCCTAAAATTAATTTTACATCGGCTTCAGATTATTTATCGCCAGATTTGCGTTTCGTCCCGCAATGGATATAAAGCCATCGTCTAAACCAAATCCGCTCAGTTTTTGTTTCAGTTCCGGCG
>Ga0082212_10003422_pt1 | contig 22521 bp, 23 predicted proteins | sample TergutNt197P3_FD_71548 | JGI IMG/M metagenome (GOLD analysis project Ga0082212, IMG submission 71548) | Neocapritermes taracua P3 segment gut microbial communities from Petit-Saut dam, French Guiana - Nt197 P3 | ecosystem: Host-associated > Arthropoda: Insects > Digestive system > Gut ...
CGGTGCAGGCCAAGCAGACGCGGTAGGGCAATTCAAGAGCTTGCATGACCGCTTCGGCGTTGCCGAGGATTTCATAGTGCAGTGCTTCGGCTTTCTGATGATCGGCTTCGCAGAAGACGACCTGCTCCACTTTGGTAAACTGATGAACGCGATACAGCCCGCGGGTGTCCTTGCCGTATGTCCCCGCTTCCCGCCGATAGCAGGTGGAAATCCCGGCATAGCGGAGGGGAAGCTCCGATACGATCTCATCCTGATGATAGCTGACAAGGGAAACCTCGCTTGTGCCGACCAAAAACAGGTCGTCTTCGGGCAGTTTATAGGCCTGTTCATATCCGATGGGGAAATACCCCGTGCCGCGCATGGCACTTTCGCGCACAAGCTGCGGCACCGTCATCGGGGTAAAGCCCCGTTTGCGCAGGGTGTCCGTCACAAAACGGCAAATGGCCATTTCAAGAAGGACGGCCTCGTTTTTCAGAAAGTAGAAACGGCTGCCGGAGACTTTCGCCCCGCGCTGGGTATCGAGTAAATCGTGCATGTCGCAAAGCTCGACATGGTCGCGCGGGGTAAAGTTGAATTGCCGTATCTCCCCCACCTTGCGAAGCTCTGCGTTATCCTCCTCGCCCGCGCCGACCGGCACTTCGGGGGCGGGGATGGACGGGACGCGCAGCATCAGGCCGTCAAACTCTTTTTGTTTATCGTCAGACCCGGCGTCAAACCCGGCCAGCTCTTCTTTGATTGCCCGCACCCGCTCGACAAGGGCGTCACGCTCTTCGCCCTTGAGGGAGGGTATCTCTTTGGACAATTTATTCCGCTCGGCGCGCAACGCTTCGGCTTTTTTGCCGCCGTCCCGCAACTCGGCGTCCAGCATGAGCAGACGGTCGATGTCAACCGGCATCCGCTTGTCTGCCGCGGCTTTTTTGACGATTTCAGGATTTTGACGGATAAACGCGATGTCCAGCATGGTTTATTCTCCCATCAATTTCTTCACCAAATCATCCAAATCTTTGGCGTCGTAATATTCCAGCTCTATCTTGCCACGTTTGTCATTGCCCGATACGGTCACTTTGCGCCCCCAGCGTTCGGTCAGCCCGCGTTCATATCCTTCCACATGGCGCAGGGGTTTATGTTTTGCCTCTTTGGGGCTTGCGAGCAACTTTTTCACCAATGTTTCGCCCTGCCGGACGGTCAGCCCGCCGTCGGCCATTTGAGCGGCGGCTTTCTCCACCGGCTTTTTCCCTGAAAGGGGGAGGAGGGAACGAGCCTGCCCTTCGGAAAGGCGTCCGGCGCGCACCATATCCAGCACCGGTTTGGGCAACGCCAAGATGCGGATGGCATTGGCGATGGCGGGGCGGCTGCGCCCCACCCGCTCGGAAATATCCTCTTGTGTCAGGCCGTAATCTTCGGCCAGCATTCGGTAGCCTTCGGCGATCTCGATGGGGTTGAGGTCTTCGCGCTGGAGATTTTCGATCAAAGCCAGCTCGGTCGAGCGGCGGTCGTCGGCGTCGTGAACGATGGCGGGGACGGTGACCAGTCCGGCCGCCCGGGCGGCGCGCCAGCGGCGTTCCCCGGCGATGATCTGATAAATCCCCGACGGCATCCGGCGCACCAGTAAGGGAGTGAGGAGCCCGTGCTGGCGGATGGATTCGGAGAGGTCGGCCAGCGCGGCTTCGTCAAAGGATTTACGGGGCTGGGCGGAATTGGGTTCCACTTCGCTCACCCGGAGTTCAACCGTGCTGTTTTCGGGCGGACGGATGGCCGCGTCGCCCAGCAATGCGCCTAACCCCCGCCCAAGACCTGTGTTTTTCATGCAATCACCTTCTATTTTCCCTCCTTCGGAGAGAAAATATCTCATTGGCTATTCCGTTTGATAATCTCCGCCGCCAGCGCGTCGTAACTGTCTGCGCCGCGTGAGGCGGGGTCGTATTTCTGAACCGGCATCCCGTGGCTGGGGGCTTCGCTCAGCCGCACGTTGCGCGGGACGACCGTTTTGAACACTTTCCCGGGGAAATGGCGTTTGACTTCCTCGGCCACTTGCAGGCTTAAATTGGTGCGCCCGTCGAACATGGTGAGCAGCACGCCTTCCAAATCCAGCCCCGCGTTCAGCCCGCCCTGCTTCACGGCGCGGACGGTGTAGAGCAGATCGCTCAGGCCTTCCAGCGCGTAATACTCGCACTGCACCGGAACAAGGAAGGAATGGGCGGCGCACAGCCCGTTGAGGGTCAGCATCCCCAGCGAAGGCGGGCAGTCGATCAGAATGAAGTCATACCGTTCGGCCAAAGGCTGCAATACCCCGCGAAGGCGGTGTTCGCGTTCGGGCAGGGTGGTCAGCTCGATTTCCGCGCCGGAGAGGTTTTTCCCGGCGGGCATCACGTCGAAATAAGGGGTTTTATGTACGGCGGCCAGCGGGTCTTCGAGCCGGATCACGGCGTCGTAGGAGCCGGGCGCGGTGTTCTTGGAAAGACCCGTCCCCGAGGTGGCGTTGCCCTGCGGGTCAAAGTCACATAGGAGGACGCGCCGCGCCGCCTCGGCAAGGGCGTACGCCGTATTGACACAGGTCGTGGTTTTCCCCACGCCCCCCTTTTGATTGACGATCGCGATGATTTTTCCCATCATGAAACTTATTTTACCATATTTATTTCCCAAAAACAAGGGATAATATTTCCTGTCTTTTTACCGTTTTTTATGAAATAATTCTTGACAACCCCTCCCCTGTCTGTCATACTGTTTGACAAGCGCGATGACGGAGAGCGTTTCTCACAAGTTCCGTTCAGAGAGTTGCCGGGTGGTGCGAGGCAATACGGACAGAGGGGAGACTCCTCGCTCCTGAGCGTGTCCCTGTCTTGGATCAAGACGTTAAGCCCGAACCGGGTGACCGGCTTGGGGAACAAGGGTGGTAACACGTAAATATTTACGTCCCTTGGAGCTTTGCGCTCCAAGGGATTACTTTTCTTTTTACGAAAAAAGAAAAGTAACCAAAAGAAAAACGCATTAGGCGTTAGGGGGAATCATCATGGCGGAATTGCTGCATTCCACCATCGGCGGCTGGATGGACAAAATGGCGCGGGAGTACGGGGACTGCGACGCCCTCGTTTACCATGACCGCAACCTGCGGCTGAATTACCGCGAGCTCAACGACGTGGCGCGGCGGACGGCGCGCGCCTTGCTCGCGCTGGGCGTTCAAAAGGGCGACCATGTGGCGGTTTGGGCGACCAACACGCCGGAGTGGATATACACCCTGCACGGCTGCGCCAAGATCGGCGCGGTGCTGGTGACGGTCAACACCAATTATAAAATATTCGAGCTGGAATACTTACTGCGCCAATCGGACGCCAAAGTCCTCATCTTTTGCGACGGCATCAAGCAGAGCGATTACCATGAGATTTTGGGCGAGCTGCTGCAAGATTTATCCCGCGTCCCGGTGCTGGAGCATATTGTCCATATGAATGAGCCGGGCGGGCGGAAAGCCGCCAAAGGGATCATTCCCTGGAGCGAGTTTATCCGGCGTTCCGTGGAAACCCCTGCTGAAACGCTGAAAACAATCCAAGCCGGGCTGGATGAGCACGAGATCATCAATATGCAGTACACTTCCGGCACCACCGGGTTTCCCAAAGGCGTCATGCTGACCCATCACAACATTTTGAACAACGGATTCTTCATCGGCGAGAACATGAAATTCACCGAAAAAGACCGGCTCTGCATCTGCGTGCCGTTTTTTCACTGCTTCGGGCTGGTGCTGGCGCAGATGGCCTGCATCACCCACGCCACAGCCATGGTTCCGGTGGAGGTTTACAGTCCCAAAGCCGTGATGGAAACGGTGCAGGCAGAGCGGTGCACCGCCCTGCACGGCGTCCCGACCATGTTTATCTTTATTCTCGATCACCCCGATTTCAAGCAATACGACTTTTCCTCCCTGCGCACCGGGATCATGGCGGGCAGCACCTGCCCCATCGAGGTCATGCGGAGGGTCATCGCCGAAATGAATCAGAGGGAGTTGGTCATCGTCTTCGGGCAGACCGAGTCCAGCCCGGGCATGACCATGTCCAGCACCGGCGATTCCTTAGAGCGGCGTGTCTCTACCGTCGGACGTCTCCTGCCTTTCTGCGAGGGAAAGATCATCGACCCTGAAACAGGGCTGGAGGTGCCGCCCGATACGGTGGGCGAGATCTGCACCCGGGGGTATCACATCATGAAAGGCTATTATAAAATGCCCGAGGCCACCCAAGCCGCCATTGACAAAGACGGCTGGCTCCACACGGGGGATTTGGGTACATGCGACGAAGAAGGATATTATGTCATCACCGGGCGGCTGAAAGACATGATCATCCGGGGCGGCGAAAACATCTATCCCCGCGAGCTGGAGGAGCTGTTATACACCCATCCCGACATTCAGGATTCTCAGGTTGTGGGTGTGTCGAGTCAAAAGCTCGGCGAAGAGGTTTGCGCGTTCGTTGTCCGGCGGGCGGGTTCGTCCTTGACAGAGGAAAACGTCAAAGAGTATGTAAAAACCAAAATGTCCCGGCACAAAATCCCCTCTTATGTTATCTTTGCCGAAACTTTCCCCATGACGGCGTCGGGGAAAATACAAAAATACAAACTGCGCGAACAGGCGGAGGAACTGGTCAAACATGAAGAAGTATGAGCTGCGGTATTTGATCCTCGCCGGGTTATTTGTCGCGCTGGATATTATCTGCACCCGCTTCCTCCCGGCATATTTCCTGCCGCCGGGCACGTTTTTAGTCCGTGTCGGTCTGCAAGCCCTGATCTTTGCGCTGGCCGGATGGACGATCGGCCCCGGCTGGGCGATGGGGATGGGGATGGCGTCGGACGTTGTTGGCGTATTGATCAACCCCACTGGAACAGGTCAGTTTTTTCCAGGCTATACCCTCACGGCGGGGCTGAGCGGACTAATGTATGGATTGATCCTGTATAAACGCAAACCCCACCTTTTGCGGGTCGTCCTAGCGGCGGCGGCGCATATGCTGCTGATTGCTTTGCCGCTGACGTCGCTGTGGTTCATGATGCAGGGATATTACCCGTCGTTTTGGTCATCGTTTTGGCTGGCACTCCCCTATCGCGCCGCATTGATACTGCCATATTCTCTGCTGATTTTTGGATTGCAAAAGGTTTTGGCAAACCCTGTGAAAAAACTATGACCTACGACGTTGCCGTGATTGGCGCGGGGCACGCGGGCATCGAGGCCGCGCTGGCGGCGTCCCGCCTCGGTTGTTCTGTCGTCTGCTTCGCCACACAGCTCGACGCCGTGGGCAACATGCCCTGCAACCCCTCGGTCGGCGGCACGGCTAAGGGTTGTTTGGTGCGCGAGATCGACGCGCTGGGCGGCGAGATGGGCAGAGCCGCCGACGCCTGCTGCATTCAATATCGGATGCTCAACCGCGGCAAAGGCCCGGCGGTTCATTCGCTGCGCGCCCAAGCCGACCGAACCGCCTACCGCGCCCATATGAAAGGCTTGCTGGAAAAGCATGTAACACTGAAACAAGCGGAAATCATATCAGTTGACAGTGGACAGTGGACAGTGGACAGTTATAGGCTTACGGCGGCGACCGGGATGGTTTATACGGCAAAAACGGTTGTCGTCGCGGCCGGGACATTCCTCAACAGCCGCGTTTTGACCGGAAACCACATCCGTCAGGCGGGGCCGGACGGGCTGCTTCCGGCGGTCGGGTTGTCGGAATCGCTGGCGCGGATGGGGCTGCGCCTGCGGCGGTTCAAGACGGGGACGCCGCCCCGGGTGCTGGGGCGGACGGTTGATTTCAGCAAGATGGAGCGGCAGGACGGGGAGGACACCGTCCCGTTCTCGTTCACAACCCCCCGCCCGGTGAAAAACCTTGCCTCCTGCTGGATGACATGGACAAACGAAACCGTCCACACCATCCTGCGGGAAAACTTCGACAAAAGCCCGATGTTTTCCGGCGTGATCGAGGGGGTGGGGGCGCGCTACTGCCCGTCGATCGAGGATAAAGTCGTCCGATTCGCCGGCAAAAGCCGCCACCCCGTTTTTTGCGAGCCGATGGGGCTGGATACCGATGAATACTATTTGCAAGGTCTTTCATCGTCCATGCCGGAAGAGGTGCAGGTACGAGCCGTACGCGCCATTGAGGGGTTAGAACATGCCGAGTTTACAAGACCGGGCTACGCCATTGAATACGATTGCGCCGACTCGCTGGACTTTACCCCGTCCCTGATGGCGAAGCGGCACAAAGGCCTATTCGGGGCGGGACAGATATTGGGTTCGTCCGGGTACGAAGAGGCGGCGGCGCAGGGGCTGGCCGCGGGGGTTAACGCGGCTAGATTTGTGCAGGGGAAAGAGCCGTTCACCCTGCCGCGCACGTCAAGCTATATCGGCACCCTGATCGACGACCTCGTGACGCGCGGCACCGAAGAGCCTTACCGTATGATGACATCGCGGAGCGAAGTCCGCTTGCTCTTGCGGCAGGACAACGCCGACGCCCGCCTGACGCCGCTGGGATACGAAATCGGGCTTGTGTCAAAAGAGCGGCATGACGCCGTTACCGCAAAGTACAAAGCGGTGGAAGAGGAAATCGCCCGGCTGGAGAAAGCACACTTAACGGCGCAGCTGCGCCGCCCGGAAATGACGTATAAATCGCTGGTGCCGGATTCCGTTTTATCTGACGAGAACCAAGAGCAAGTAGAGATACAAGTCAAGTACGAAGGTTACCTCCGCCGCCAAAAAACCCTGCTGGAAGAGATGGCGCATATGGAAAACCGCGCTCTGCCGGAGGGGATCGATTACCTCGCCATACAGGGTTTGCGGATCGAGGCGCGGGAAAAACTAAACCGCGTCCGCCCGGAGAACCTGGGTCAGGCGTCGCGGGTATCGGGCGTCAACCCGGCGGACTTAACGGCGCTGATGATTTGGCTGAGGGGGCATTGACATTGCATATACATTGCGATATAATCATATCAAGGAGATGATACTATGAAAACCACCAATTACAATATACGTCTTGATCCCAAAGTGAAAATCCAAGCAGAAGAAACCTTCGCTGCTTTCGGCTTAAAATTGAGTGAGGCCATCAATGTGTTTCTGCATATGTCGATCAATCAGCATGGCTTCCCCTTTGAACTCCGTGAACCGAGGTTAAAAGCAGAAGTGCTGCAAGCAATGGAGGAAACCGAACAAATCATTAAGGAATATTCAGATGGAACACGCAAGCCTAAGCCATATAAAAATGCTCATGATTTTCTTCAAGAAATCCTCGACGAAGGTGATGAAGAGGATGTATGAGATAGATCGGTCTGTCAAGTCATTCCGCCGCAGCGTTCGCTCTGTAGCCAAACGTGGATATGATATGCATAAACTCGAACACACTATTGATTTGCTGGCAAGCGGTCAACCCATGCCGCCGAAATATAAAGACCATCCTCTGAAAGGAAACTATAAAGGCTATCGTGAATGCCATGTTGAAGGAGAAGGCGATTGGCTGCTGATCTATCAAAAATACGATGATAGACTGATTCTTGTTTTGACTGCAACCGGAACCCACGCGGATTTATTTGAATAATGGCTGAGTGATGGACGGAATAGACTATACACATTTTTTCCCGCAGGTTCTGCAAGCCGTGCCGACCGATGATTATATGATATACGCGTATTTCAATGACGGCTCTGTTCATTGCTATGACGTCAAACCTCACATCAAACCGGACACGGTTTTTTCCCCGCTGGCAGACATCAAGGTGTTCAAATCAAACCTGACCGTACTGAATGACACGGCGGCATGGGATATGAGCGGTGACAGAGACCCATATACCTGCATCGACCTCGACCCGGAGACATTGTTTCAGACCCCGGAGGTTGACGATCCGTTGGACGGTTGATTCAGTGAGCCTGACCTATTCAAGTTTTGCCTTTAGAAACTCATCCATACGGATAAACATTCGGCGTTTTCGATTGAAACTCCTTTAGCAAGGTGATTTTTTCCGCACCGTCAAAAGAAACGATGGAAACCCCGTTAAACCCGTCGATAACCCCTCCGCATTCGCACTTGAAAAACCATTCGCAAACGCACATGTTTCCCGAATGGATAAAGGATATGACATTCCATTCCAAAACGGTATTTTCCTTCGTCCAATCCTTAAACCAAGAGACGATATGCTCTTTATTTCTGTAAGCCGGCCCCCACGATTCAATATACACGGCTTCGTCGGCAAATGAATCTTGAAAAACATCTGCCTCTTTTGTTATCCATGAATGAAAGCAGTTTTGGATCAGCAATTCACGTTTGTTCATTACTTGCCCTCCTGACATGACAGCACCACCACAACCACCTGCGGGCGGTTTAGAAACCTCGGGAAATAGGTATCCCCCAGCCCCCGGCTGACGACAACCTGCGTATCCCCCTGACGGAGCAGCCCCGATGTGCCTTTTGGGAACCATTCACGTGCCGGGCCGCGCAAGCCGTCGGTGAACGGCAGGCGGATGACGCCGCCGTGGGCGTGTCCGCTCAGCACAACGTCGAATCCGGAATGGGTATAGTCTATGTCATGCCGATGGCTTAATAGAAGAGAGAACAGTTCCGCGTCCTGTTCCCGCTCGATCATTTGGCGCAATTCGTGGACATTCGGTTCCGTCCTCGGCCCGTTGGGGTCGCACAGCCCGGCGAGGATGATCCTCTCCCCGCCGCGCTCCAAAGTGCAAAAACTGGAATCCAGCCACACCCCGCCGCTTTCGGTCACAGCGTCTTCGAGACGGGTGATCAAGCGGTTCCGTCCCATATAGGCCGTTTTTCCGTCGGCCGACCACTCGTGGTTCCCTGTCACATAGTAAACAGGCGCGATGGCCGTTAGTTTGGGCAGCAGCTCAACGGCATAGGAAAACGCCTCCACCGAATCGATCAGGTCGCCGGTGAGGGCAATCATATCGGGTTTGGCGTCACGCACCAGGCCGAGCAGGGTTTCGTTGTCCTTGCCGAAGGTTTTTTGATGCAGGTCGGAAAGCTGAACGATCCGAAACCCGTCGAAAGCCTCAGGCAGACGGTTTGACCGCACCGTGACGGTCTCCGTTCCCGGCGCGTTGTTGGAGAGGTGCAGCTCCAGCGGTATCCAAAACAACAGAGCCGCTGTGATAACAATCGCAATCAAGCCGCTTTTGGATATTCTACGCTTTGTCGCGCCACGCGCGCGTTCGGCGGACGGGGCGAAAAGTGAATTTCCGCCTCCTGCCGTCCGGCGGGGCAGCTCCCGCTTCCCGGACACTAACGCTTAACTCTTACATAGATCAATTTACCATTGTTGGCGTTGCCTCGGAAATCGACTTCAAACTCCCCGCAGTTCTCCACCATGCTGGAGAGCTTCTTATACCCATAGTTGCGCGAATCGAAGTCGGGGCGTTTCTTTTGCAGCAGGGAACCCAGCTCGCCGAGATAGGCCCAGCCGTCGTCGTCGCCGATGTCCTCGATGGTTTGGGAGATATATTCGATTATATCCCGAGGAATGGGCGTTTTCATCTTGCCATCCGTCTGCGGCTGCGCAACCGGGGCTGCCGGGATCACAGCCGGAGCCGCCGCCGCCGTTTGCGCGACGGTCAGCGGAGCCGGGGCGGCTGCCGCCGGAACCCGTCTCTTCGGCTGAGGCCTTGGCGCGGGTGTGATCGGCGCGGCCTGCTTGGCCAGCACTTCGATATAGATAAAACGGTCGCACGCCACGATAAACGGGCTGGGCGTCTTGCGCTCGCCGAGACCGATGACCTTCTTCCCGGCCTCGCGCAAACGGATGGCCAGACGGGTGAAATCGCTGTCGCTGGAGACGATGCAGAAGCCGTCCATATTGCCGGAGTAGAGGATGTCCATCGCGTCGATGATCATGGCCGAGTCGGTGGAGTTTTTCCCGGTGGTATACCCGTACTGCTGGATGGGCGTCAGCGCGTTTTCCAGCAGGTCGTCCTTCCATTTGGAGAGGTTGGGCGTCGTCCAGTCGCCGTAGATGCGCTTGAGGGTGGGATTGCCGTAAACGGCGATCTCCTCCATAATGGCTTTGATATACCGGCGCGGCACGTTATCGGCGTCGATCAGCACCGCCAGCCGCAGGTCTTGGTCTTGCATTGCATGTCCTTCTTTCTTTGCCGGGCATAGGGGTTTGGTTCAGCCTGCCGTGATAATCTGCTTCGCGCTTGCTGGTTTTTTGGCTGTGGCGGCTGTCCATAACTCGACATTTTCTGTGACATTCAGCACATCTAACGTTCCTTTGCTTCCATATAACGTGGGTGCCGTTTTGCCGACGATTCTAGCATGTGAGCCCTTCTTGACCGCTATAACCGCGGTTGCCGGTTTCTTCACTTTGCCTTCTTTATCGGTCTTCTCCGCTTTGGATTTCACCTTGTACGACGGGGCTTTCAACGCGCCTGACACGCTAATTTTTTTGGGCTTGCTGGCGGCGGTATACACGTCGCCGTCCCGCGAGGGGGCGGTACGGATGAAATAAACGGTTTTAGACGGCTTTGACCCTTCCAGCCCCAGCACCGGAATCCCGTTTGTCAAGCCCGGGTAAAACTGCCCGTACCCTCTTTCGTCCACCGTCTTGCCCGACGCGACGCCGATCAGTATGTCCGCTTTAACCGCGGCTGTGCCGCCTTTGGCCGTCAGCAGCCAGTCGCCGGGGGTCTCGCCCGAATTGTCCGCGCCGATGAGGTAGTTTACGGTCAGCTTTGGAGCCGGGGCGCGTTTGTTGATTTTCGGGAAGGCGATGATGGTCGCGTTGCCGTTCGGCTTGCCTTTCACTTCGCCGTTTTGAGCGTTCTCATTAAAGTTGTCCGTCAGCCATAACGTCATGCCCTTGTTGAGCAGTTTGACCATCTGCGCTTCGGTAAACGTCCCTTTTTTCCATTTTGCCCCGCCATCTGTACTGTAAGCGACGCTGCTGTACGTAGCCGGAAGGGTGAGCGTCTCTTTGGTGAGGTTGATAATCGCGTTTTCTTCTTTCGCGTCGTCCGGTTTCTTGCCGTTTTTATATTGGAAAGTGGTTGCCGTGACGATAACGTCTTCCACCCCTTCATAGTCGATGCCGCTTTGGGGGCCGGGGACAAATCCCTCATACACCTGAACGCTGTCTATCCAAAAATCGGCATAATCGCCGGATAAATATGATCCTGCCTGAACCCGTATCCCTTGCATTTGGCCGGGGGTATCCTCGTCAATCATATGCGTTTCGATCATCCCCGTATAAAACAGGGTTACATTCGTCCCTGATTTTTGGTCGTAACGCATATACGGGCCGTCGGTTTGCAGAAGATGGAATGTTTGCATCGTGCTTGCGTGTACATTGACGAAAACCGTGTACACCGTATCCGGCTGTAAAAACCCGCGTTTTACGACATCCACGGCGTCCCAGTCGTTATACCTGTCGGTGACTTTAATAGACGCGCCGTCTTTTTTATACGCCGGGCCCCCTGTTCTCGCCATGAAGGTTTCATACGCGGCGGGGTTTTGCGAAAAGGCTTCATGTCTTGCCGATACGGCTTCGATCGCGTCAATAAGGTCTTCTGTCAGCTCATACAGGAGCGCGCCTTCCGCATCCTTGATTTCAATGCTTTCGACCCAAAAGTCCCCTGTTTCATCCCAGTTGGTTTGCAGCTGCACCCCCATTGCGCCGCCGTTGACCGTATCTTCTTCCATTTCGCCTGTGTATGTCAATTCCACACTCGTGCCCGTTTCGGAGGCCAGCTCCTTCCATGGAGCATCGGTTTGCTGAAGCCTAAAGGTTGTGGGGACGCTGGATTGAACCTTGACAGAAATGGCATACTCCGTGTCAAGCTCAAGAAATTCACCCCTGATCATTTTAAGTCCTGCCCAAGATTCAGTTCTATCAAAAATTTTAAGTTTCATTCCGTCCTTCGCATATTTCGCAAAGCCGACATTGCATGAAAGAAACGCGATGTCTGACCCCATGCGCCGCCGAGGAACCGATCGATGATGTCCTCCGTCATTTCATACAGCAGCACCGGTTCGTCCGGCTGATCCGCCGCCAGAGCGGTACCCGGCAGCACTCCTGCCAATAACGCAACCGTTAAAATGATACTAAGTAATTTCTTCATCCGCTATAACCCTCATTTCCTTTATCATAGATTCAGTATATACATCCGATTCGGCTTCGTCAAGGGCAAAGATGCCGGAGAACTTGACACATTCTATAAAGCCACATATAATCATCCCATGATGAAAGTAGCCGTAACCGTCATATGCGTTGCCTTGACCCTGCTGCAAGGCGGTTTTCCCGACGCCGTTTGGGCGTTGTGCGGGGTTTTGGCACTCATCTTCCTGCTTGCCAAGGCGAAAAAGACGCCCCGGCTCCCCGTCCTGCTCCTTATGCTTTCTTTCCTCGCGGTGTATCTCATTTCGGCGGCGGTTCACGGATGGCCTTACGAATCCCTCGCCGTACTCTGCAAAGTCACGGTGGCCTTTCTGCTGTTTTGGGCATTTATCAACATGGAAACGGACGCCGCCCAAACCCTCTTCGCTGCCGGGATGGCTGTCGCCTTGATCGGCTATGCCGCCTTCTGCGGCTTGCTGCCGTGGAACGGGGCGGTGGTGTCGCAAAGGCTGCAAAGCGTTTTTGAATACGCCAACTCGGCGGCTCTCTTCCTCGGCGCGGCGGCGTTTATGACGCGGAATGACCCGAAACGGGCGGCATACGCGCCGTTTTTGGAAACAGCCCTGCTGCTGACGCAATCGGTCGGGGCCATTGCGGTTTACGCGGCCGGATGGGGGCTGCGTTTGCTGACCCATAAAGAAACCAAAGCCGCTCCCCTGTTCTGCGGGGCGGGGTTTTCCCTGCTCGCCGCCGGGTCTGTGTATGCGCTGGTTTATGTGGCGGGCGTTCCATTTTTGGGCGCGCTGCCGCCCCTTTTGCTGCTTGTTTTCCGCAAGCAAATCAAGCGTTTGTCCGATACACTGGCGGCGCGGAAATGGGTACTTTTTACAGGCGTTGGGTCTTGCATAATGCTGCCAGTTATGGTATTCTATTCCCGTGGGCTTCGCCCCCTGGCTACGGCGGGCGAACGGCTGACCCATATGTCGGACGGGCTGCGGGTCATGACGGACAACCCGTTGGGGATCGGCCCCGGCCGGTGGGCGTTTGAGAGCTACGCCCTCCAGTCGTCGGACTATACCGTGACAAAAATACATAGCGAGATCGTCTCCATCGGCGTGGACGCCGGATTTTTGGCGGTTGCGGCGGCACTCCTCCTGTTGGGGATTTGGCTCAAGGGGCGCGCATGGGATGCGCATTCCATCTGCGTTGTGATGATCCTGCTGGGCGCGGCAATGGACATCCCCTTTTCGTTTTGCTCCATCGTTTTCATCACCGCTTTGCTTTCGGCCAAAACCTCCTCCAAACCCCTTTCGATTCCCCCTCCCGCGCGGCTCTTCTTTTTGCTGCCCCTTGTGCTGTGCGGTCTTGTTTTCACACAGTCGGTCATCAAAAATCAGGCCGAGCGGACGATGCAGCCGCAGCTCCTTGAAAAGCTCCCCGTCCGCAACGACACCGAAGCCATCCTCTCCCGGATGAATATGGCTCTGGACATGGGGCGGCATGACAAGCTGGACGAAGCCTTTGCCTCACTGAAAGAGCCCAACGCGGAGGCGTACGCCTATTTGGCGCAGTCTTTGGCGCGGCGCGGGGAGTTTGAGGCCGCCGAGGCCGCCGCGATGAGGTGTATCGAACTCAGTCCCCATCAAGCAATGGGTTACGACCTGTTAACATATATCCCCCAAATAAAGAATGGAGGCTTTTACCCATGAAAAAACAGCTGAAAACCGTATCCCTTCTCCTGGCGATCGTATTTCTTCTCTCCGCTTTGCCCGGAACCGTCATCGCGGCCGCCGGGGGTCTTGTAAACATCTTGGTGCAGCCGACGCTGGTCTTTGAGCGCGTCTACGCGTTCAGCGACGGCTTGGCCATGGTCGTTACAAAAGACCAAAAGGTCGGCTATGTCGACAAAACCGGGAAATACGTCATCCAGCCCATCTACGACGCGGGCGGCGAATATTTCACCGAAGGCTTGGTGCAGGTCGCCACAGGCAACTGGGAAGACGGATACAAATACGGCTACATCGACAAAACAGGCAAGGTCGTCATCCCTCTGAAATATGCGCAGGCCGAAGCGTTTGATGACGGCTTGGCTTTGGTTGCCGAAGGCAACTGGGACGATGGGTTCAAGTACGGTTTCATCAACAAAACCGGCGCGGTTGTCGTCCCGCTGGAGTACGACTACGCCGGCAACTGGTTTTATGACGACATGGTGCGGGTCGCCAAAAGCGATGCGGAAGGCAGATATAAATACGGCTTTATCAACAAATCAGGCGGGGTCGTCATTCCGCTGCAATACGACAGCATCGGGTATTTTTACGACGGTCTGGCGACGGTTTACCAATATGACGAAAGCACCTATCTTTACAAGGTCGGATTCATCAACAAGTCCAACACCCTCGTTATTCCCATGGATTACAGCGGAGCCGATTCTTTCAACAACGGCATCGCCGTCGTCTCCAAATACGGCGACGACGGATCAAAGTACGGCGCCATCGACACAACAGGCAAGGTCGTCGTTCCGCTGGTATACGACTATATGTACGGATTCAGCGAAGGGTTGGCGGCGGTCTACAATTATGACGATAACTGGAACACGAAATACGGTTATGTCGACACGACCGGCAAGATCGTCATCCCGATGGAGTATGACGACGCCGACAGCTTTTACGACGGGATGGCGAGAGTTCGTAAAGGCGATTGGAGCACCGGGAAATACGGCGTCATCGGCAAGGACGGAAAGGCCATCATCCCGCTGGAATATGAAATGATCGGCTGGGGACTCTACGATGATTTGATCGCGGCCAAAAAAGACGGCAAATGGGGTTACATCAACAAAGCGAACAAACTTGTCATCCCCCATATGTTCTCCTATGCCTATTCATTCTACAACGGCATGGCCGAAGTCAGCAAAGGCAGCTGGGAAGCCGGAGGGGAGAAATGGGGCATCATCGACACGACCGGAAGAAACATCTTGCCTTTTGATTACAATTATGCGTATACCATGGGCAACGGGCTGATCTCCGTTCAAACATACAACGAGGCGGAAGGGTATAAAACCGGCTTGGCCGACATCTCAGGCAAGATCGTCCTGCCCGTTGAATACAACCAAATGATAGGAGCATACAGCGGCCCGGGCTGGATCGGCGTAGGGAGCTGGGAGAAAGGCTTTACGTGGGGCATCATCGAAGTCACCCCCTCCTATGAAGCGTATGACCCCAAAGCCCTTGACGAACCGAGCAGCTGGTTCCAAGAATGGCTGGATGAAGCGTTGGAATACGGCATCCTGCCCGCCGACATGCAAATCGGGTATCAGCGGAACATCACACGCGCCGAGTTCTGCGCCTTGGCGGTTGCCCTGATCGAAAAAGCCACCGGGAAAACGATCACCGAACGCGGTAGTTTCGCCGACGACGAGGGCGACATCAATATCCAAAAAATCGGCGGCCTTACCATCGTGAGCGGAACGGACGCGGCAAAGAATCTCTTCTCTCCCGATCAGGGTCTCAAGCGATATGAAGCCGCCCTCATCCTCGACCGTATCGCAAGGCGGGAAGGCGCGTTCAACAAACCGCTGCCCGAAGGAACCGCGGCTTTCACCGACATCCAAAACCTGCCGGAAGGCTGGGTGGCCGCCATCAATCGTATGCGCGGGGTCTCCCCCGGCATCATGAGCGGCAAAGAAGGCGGCATCTTCGACCCGTACGGCTCGTATACAACCGAGGAAGCCATCACCACAATGGTGAAACTGTACAGGCATTATATCGCGTGACCAAAGAGCTCTACATCGAAAAATCCCTGCTGAAAAAGAACTATCAGGAGGTGTGCGGCCGGTTATCCGGCGCGCACCTCTTGGCGGTGTTGAAAAACAACGCCTATGGACTTGGATTGCTGCCGATGGCGCGGTTTTGGCGCGAAGCGGGTATCCGCCGCTTCGGCGTGGGCGACCCTTCCGACGCGGCACAGCTCCGCGCCGAGGGGTTTACCTCGGAGGAGATCCTCCTCCTGCGTTCGACCGCCGTGCCGGAGGAGATCAACGCGCTGCTCGATCACAATGTGATCGCCACCGTCGGGTCGCAGGAGGCGGCTCTTGCCCTCTCCGGCATCGCCGAAAAACGCAGCGCGGTTGCCGAAGCCCATATCTGCATAGACTGCGGGACGGGGACTTACGGCTTCTTACCGCGCGAGACCGACAAAATCTATTCCATTTTTTCGTATATGCAGAACATCGCCGTCTCCGGGGTGTATACCCACCTGCCGGGCAACCTGTCTTTGAAGAAAGCGCGGGCTTGCCTCGATGAGTTCGACGGCGTTTTGTCCGCCCTGCGGGAACAGACCTATGAAACGGGGCTTGTACACGCGCTGGGTTCAACAGCCCTGTTCCGGCATCCCGGCTTGCCTCAATACGATTTGGTGCGCGTCGGGGCCGCCATGACCGGGCGTATCCCCGGGAAAACGGGGTTGAGCCATGTGGGGGCGGTCATCGCCCCGGTCACCGATGTGCGCTGGATCCCGGCCGGGGCGTTGGCGGCCGAGCGGCTCAAACTGCGCCGTTCCATCCGCGCCGGATTGATCCCGGTGGGATACGCCGACGGAGCCTTGATGAGCAGACCGGCTTACACCAAACTGTTTTCACTCACCAAAGCGCGGCGGGGTCACGGGAAAGTCCACGTCAAACTGGATACCGGGGAAGAAGCCGCCGTCCTCGGCATGATCGGGCAGAACCACATGCTGGTTGACCTGACACAGCTGCGCGCGGCCGCCGGGACATTGGCTAGGGTGGAGGTTGACCCGCTTTTCGCCGGAACGCTGGCGAGACGGGTACAGTGACAGTTGATAGTGGAGAGTGGACAGTTGACAGTTGAAGAGACGTTGGCCGCGTATGCGGACAGGAAGACGGCGCGGTTTCATATGCCGGGGCATAAGGGAGTGCTGCCGCCGCCGTTTGACGGGGTCGCGCCGCTGGATGTGACCGAGCTTTCCGGCACGGGGGATTTATATCACGAGCGGGAGGGAGCCATCCGCGCTTCCGAGCGCGTGATGGCGGCGCATTTTCACGCGCGGGATTGTTTTTACCTGACCGGGGGCGCGACGCAGGGCATTTACGCCATGCTGAGCGCGGCGACCCGCCCGGGGGACACCGTTCACGTCGCGCGGAATTGCCACCGCGCCGTTGTCAACGCGCTGGCTCTTCTCGATTTACGCCCGATATGGCATGACAATGGAGAGTGGACGGTGGATAGCGGACAATTGTGTATCTATACGTCGCCGGATTACTACGGCAACATCCCTCCGCGGCCTCGGACGGACGGGCTGGTGCTGTGCGACGCGGCGCATGGGGCGCACTTGCCGTTTTGCTTGGATGATTACACGCCGCCCGGGAACCTTTGGGTGGCGTCGGCACATAAAACCCTCGGGGCGTTGGGTCAAACCGCCATGCTCTTCTCCGACAGAAGCATATCGGCGGAACTGTTGCGGGAACAGACGGCTGTCTTCGGCACGGCGTCGCCGTCCTTCGTCCTGCTGGCGTCGCTGGACGCCGCCGCCGTTTCGGGCGGCGGGGATTGGTCAAGGGTCATCGCCTTTTCCCAAACCATGAAAGAAAAAGATAAACGCATCCTCCAAACCGCCGACCCGGCCAAACTGACCGTCGTCACCGGAGACGGGATTGGCGACGCTAGGCGGCTGGAAGAGGAAGTCGGCGTGGTCTGCGAAATGGCCGACAAAGACAACATCGTCTTCATGCTCTCCCCCCACAACACCGAAGAAGATTTCAACCGTCTGGAAACGGCCCTAGAATCCATCCCCCCCCGCCAACCCCCGAACCCCCAACTATCCACTATCCACTATCCACTGTCCACTCCCATGTCGCCTCATGCGGCATTTTTCGCCCAACGGGAGCAAGTCCCGCTGGCCGCCGCCGAGGGGCGGATCGCGGCGTGCGCCTTTGCCCCGCTGCCGCCGGGAATCCCCATTTTTGCCCCGGGGGAACGGATCGGCAAAAAAACACTCGAAATTCTCGCGGGGATGTGTTATACTGAGGAAACACCCATATGGGTGGTAAAAGAAGAGCCGAGCAGACCGCAAGGAGGCTAAATGATTAGCCGACCGGCTGCGGGCGTCGTGAGGCTTGACAGGAGGAATACCTCATATGAAACTGATTTTATCCATCATCAACCACGACGACGCGCACAGCGTCATCCAGCATTTGACGCAGGGGGGCTACCATGTCACCAAACTGGCCACCACGGGCGGCTTTTTGCAGGTGGGCAACGTCACCATCCTGATCGGCGTTGACGACGACAAGCTGACCGGAGCCATGGACATCATCGGAAAATTCTCCAATTCCCGCCGTCAGGTCATTCCGGCCACCAGCGAGATGGGAATGGGGATGTATTCCTCCATGCCGGTCGAGGTAACGGTGGGCGGCGCGACCGCCTTCGTGATGAATGTCGACGAGTTCAGGAAGTTCTAATCCCGTCATTCTCGAGGGCAGCGACCCGGAAACCCTGCGCCGGGAGGCGTTGAAACTCGCCGCCGGCTGGATGTGGGACGAGCGCAAGGTTTTGGCCGGGCTGCACGTCGATGTATCGGTGCTGGACAACGGCTCGGACGGCATGATCAAGGTGGATGACGTCCGCGCCATCCGGCGTGATTCTTTATTGCGCCCGTTTGACGGGGAGGTCAAAGTCTACATCATCGCCCACGCCCAAACCATGAACGGCAACGCCCAAAACGCGCTTCTGCGCATTTTGGAAGAGCCGCCGCCCTATGTCCGATTTGTACTGCTGACCCATAACGCCGGAGCGTTATTGCCGACGGTGCGGTCACGGTGCGTAACGCGGCGGGTTACGGCAGTTGATAATGGACAGTTGATAGCGGACAGTGATGGGGACGTTAAGAAAGCGGAGAGTTTTGTTGGCGCGCTGGATGACCCGTGGCGGAGGATGGCTGTGGTTTACTCGTGGGATCGGTTGTCCCGCGACGCTTTGAAGGGTGTTTTGACCGCCGTATTGACCTGTTTGCGCGACCGCTGTCTCCGGGACGGGGTCAAACCTGTTTATACGGATACAATACAAACGGTGTCGGGGCTTCTCCCGCCGCTCGATCTGAACGCATCCACCGGCTCGGTCATCGGCGCGCTGGCGGTTGTAAAGGAGAACTGAATTTGACGACTGTTGTGGGCATACACTTCAAAAAAGGGAGCAAGATGTATTATTTCGACCCTGTCGGCCTGACGCTGACCAAGGGGACGTCGGTCATTGTCGAAACGCAGTTGGGCACGGAATACGGCGTCTGCGCCACCGGGCTTTTTGAGGTGGAGGACGAACGGGTTGTTCCGCCTCTGCGCAGGGTGATCCGCAAAGCCACCGAATATGACAAACGGACGCTGGCGCAGGTGGTGGAAAAAGAGGCGCAGGCCATGGAAACCTGCCGCCGGAAAGTGGAAAGCCACGGCCTCGATATGAAAATCGTTGAAGTGGACTATTCCTTCGACGGCAACAAGATTATTTTCTATTTCACCGCCGACGGGCGGGTCGATTTCCGCGAACTGGTCAAAGACCTCGCTTCGGTCTTCCGCACCCGCATCGAACTGCGGCAGATCGGCGTGCGCGACGAAGCGCGGATGCTGGGCGGCTTGGGCGTTTGCGGCAAGCAATTCTGCTGTTCGTCTTTTTTGGAAGAGTTCCAGCCGGTCTCGATCAAGATGGCCAAAGAGCAAAACCTCTCGCTCAACCCGACCAAAATCTCGGGGACTTGCGGGAGACTGATGTGCTGCTTGAAATTCGAGCAAAGTGCCTATGAACACCTGCACAGCATCACCCCGCGTGTTGACAGCATTGTGCAGACGCCGCACGGCAAAGGGACTGTGACCGACGTTTCGCTGTTGCGCGGCAACATCAAGGTGCGGCTCGACAGCTCCCCCGATACGCCGCCCAAAGTGGTTCACCGCACCGATGTAAAAATCCTCAAGCCCGGACGTGCACACAATGAGGGTTCCGACCAATCATGATTTTCGATTCCCACGCCCATTATTGCGACCCGCGTTACGACGAAGACCGCGATCTATTGCTTGCGGCCATGCCGGACGCGGGCGTTGGCCGGCTTTTCATGCCCGGCTCGTCGCTTGACGATCAGGAAAAGATCATCCAAATCGCGGCGGGATATGATTTCATCTATGCCGGGGCGGGCATCCACCCGCATCACAGCGACGCGACTAAAGAGGATTTAGACAAGCTGGAGGGTTACTTACAACAGGCTTCGGCGCATAAAATCGTTGCCGTCGGCGAATGTGGGCTGGATACGTTCGCCGTCGAAGGATACCCCCCGCCTGACCGCGACGCCCAGCGCGCGCTGTTTGACGCGCAGCTGTGCCTGGCCGGGCGTTATGACCTCCCCGTCGTCGTCCACGACCGCGACGCGCATGAAGATTGCCTCGACCTGATCCGCGCCCATCCGGGGAACCGCACCCTCTTTCATTGCTTTTCCGGGGACGCCGGATTGGCCAAAACCCTGTGCGGCATGGGGATTTACATTTCCTTCTCCGGGATGCTGACTTACAAAAAAAACACGGAGCTGCGGGGGGCCGCCGCCGCCGTGCCGGATGAGTTTCTGCTGATTGAGACAGACGCGCCTTACCTCGCGCCCGAACCGCTGCGGGGCAAACGGTGCGACAGCACCATGATCCCGCATATCCTGCATGTGTTAGCTGAAGCGCGCGGGCAAACGGTTGAGGACGTTGAACGGTTAACGTGGGACAATGCGGTTAGGTTTTTCGGTTTGGCATAGAATAAGGTTGACACCAGCGATAGCGGCTGTTATAATTGGTGTTGAAGATGACCTCGCAGAGCCGCGAGGTCGGTAATCTAAAGAAAGCTCACTGAGAAGATGACCTCGCAGAGCCGCGAGGTCGGTAATCTAAAAAAAGCTCACTGAGAAGATTGAAGTGGCTTCCTATACGGGAGCCACTTCCGATTTGGAGGATTATCATTGAAATATATTTTCCTGACCCAGCAATTCTATGATGATTATGCACACTGCACCGAGATAGAGCAGAAACAGGAGAGACCTTACGTTCAGGTGTATATCAAGGTGAACGGGATTGATTTCGCCATTCCGTTTCGTTCGCATATCAAGCATAAATATGCCTTTTGGACTGATAAAGTTAGCCGCTGCGGTCTTGATTTTACAAAAACGGTTGTCATAGAAAATCAGAAATACATAGACGCAAACAAAAACCCTTACATACGCCCGGACGAGCATAAAGCGTTGCTGGGCAATGAACGGGCCATTGAACAAGGGCTGCTCAAGTTTTTACAGACATACAGGAATGCAAGGTTAACCCCGAACAATCACGCGAAAGGGCTTTTGCTGCGGTATTCATCCCTTCAATATTTTGAAAAGTACATTATCTCATAGGGGTCGCGTCATGCTTTCGGTTTTTCAACCTCGCCTAACGGTGTGTTCTTCCCAATATCCCGGATGCCTTTCCGTTCCCGCACAGCCTCCACCGAGAGATGAACCCCGGAAGCTGTAAAAATTACGCAAGGCCCTGCGCCGTTCGCCGCTGTTATTTTATCCATCATAGTCTATTTCTCCTTCCTGCCGTCATATCGTTAGTATGCCGCGCGCGGGTGAACACTATGTCTGTTCACCCGTTTGCCTCATGAGCATTTCTTCCGCGTCGCATTGCAGCTGTATGAGCATATTGACCATGTCGGTGACGCCATGTTTTCGGAGAGGTTAAGGCTATTAAGGCATGAGCACAACCTTTCACAAAATGAATTGGCTTCTGTTTTAGGTTATAGCAGAACTGCTATTTCTGCATATGAGCTTGGGAGAAACGAGCCATCGTTTACAGACTTGACGATTATGGCAGACTATTTCAATGTTAGCACCGATTACCTCTTGGGTCGATTAAACGCCCCAACGCCCCTATCAGAGAAGCAAAATAACGACGAAAAAGGCTCCGTCTATACAGAGGAAGCCTTGCAGTTGGCGTTGCGGATTAGTCAGCTTGCTCCCGATCATCGGGAGCGGGTTCTTGATTATGTGAGGTTGGTGGAGAATCAGCCGGATGCGGCGTCCCCAAAATAGAAACCGCCTGAACCATCACGGTTTCAGCGGTTTTTCATTTGGCGCTCCCGGCACGAATCGAACGTGCGACCCTCCGCTTAGGAGGCGGATGCTCTATCCCCTGAGCTACGAGAGCTTATGCAAATAGTATATCAGCCTCAAGGCCGGTTGGCAACACTGAAAAACGCCGCAATGACTTCCCGCTCGTCAAAGGGATGGCGGACGCCGCCGATCTCCTCATAGCACTGATGCCCCTTGCCGATGATTAGGACAAGGCTGTTTTCCGGCGCGATGGAAAGGGCGCGGTGGATGGCCTCTTTGCGATCGGGGACGATCTCATACCCGCCGCCCGCCTCACGGATGCCGGCGAGGATGTCTTCG
>Ga0082212_10003423_pt1 | contig 22513 bp, 20 predicted proteins | sample TergutNt197P3_FD_71548 | JGI IMG/M metagenome (GOLD analysis project Ga0082212, IMG submission 71548) | Neocapritermes taracua P3 segment gut microbial communities from Petit-Saut dam, French Guiana - Nt197 P3 | ecosystem: Host-associated > Arthropoda: Insects > Digestive system > Gut ...
CAAGGCGCTGTCCCTTGCCCGCGCGGGCGACATCGTGCTGCTATTGGGCAAAGGCCACGAAAACTCTATAATTTACGCGGATCACGTCATGCCCTTTGACGAAATAACCGAAGCAGAAAAGGCGCTGGGGGAAGTGGGAAGTATTGGATAAGAATTTCACGCAGAGGCGCGGAGATTTTTTTTGATTTTTCACACGCAGAGGCGCAGAGGCGCAGAGGACGCGGAGTTTTCGTCCGGGGTCTTCCCCTCTATCGAAATCTCACGGACTTCAGGGGATAAGGATGGATGCGCGCAATTCGTAAGCAGCGCGCCATTCTCTGCGAGCTTTGCGCCTCTGCGCCTCTGCGTGAGGTCTTTGGGAATATAAGGAGTAATTATGAGCGAAGTATTTATGCAAAACTACCACCGGCTGCCGGTGACGTTTGCAAATGGCAATGGCGCGTGGCTCTTTGACACGGACGGGAAAAAATACCTGGACTTTACTTCGGGCATCGCGGTGAACTGCCTTGGGCATAACTATCCGCCGCTGGTCAGGGCCGTCGCCGAACAGGCGGCAAAATTGTTCCATGTGAGCAACTATTACCAGAGCGATACCGCGGCGGCGTTTGCGGAAAAACTCGTTGCCGCCTGTGCGCCCGGCGGCATGAAAAACGTCTTCCTGGCGAACTCCGGCGCGGAGGCAAACGAAGGGGCCTGCAAGATCGCCCGCAAATATTCGCTGAAAAAATACGGCCCCGGCAGGCACACCATCGTTACGCTGCGGGGCAGCTTCCACGGCAGGACCATCACCACCCTGGCCGCTACGGGGCAGGACAAGTTCCATAAAGACTTTGGCCCCTTTACCGAGGGCTTTGCCTACATTCCCGGCGGCGACATCGGCGCTCTGGACAGGGCGCTGGACGGCAAGACCGTGGCGGGGCTTTTGATAGAAGCCGTGCAGGGCGAGAGCGGCATCGTCCCGCAAACGCAAGAATTTATCGAAGAAGCGGCGCGGCTCTGCGCCGAGCGGGACATACTCCTCATGTTCGACGAAATTCAGTGCGGCATGGGAAGGACGGGAACCTTCCTTGCCTTTGAGCAATATTCTTTCAACGGCAAGCCGCTCAAGGCCGACGTGGTAGCACTTGCCAAAGGTTTGGCGGGCGGCATCCCTGCGGGCGCGGTGCTTGCCGGAGAAAAAGCCGCCGCTGTTTTTGAATCGGGCGATCACGGCAGCACTTTCGGCGGCAACCCCGTCGCGGCTGCTGCGGGCATTGTCGTGCTGGAAACGGTCAACAATCCCGCTTTCCTTGCGGAAATTTCCCGCAAGGGCGAAAAAATTATGGCGGCGATTCGGGCATGGAATCATCCCGCAGTACAGGAAGTACGGGGCCGCGGCCTGATGATCGCGATTGACATCGACCGCGACGCCTGGCCGGTTCTGGAGGAGGGTATTGCCCGCGCCGGTAAAAACATCAATTCCCGCTCCAGCGGGAACGGCCTCTTGCTCCTCTCCGCCGGACAAAAAACCCTGCGCCTCTTGCCGCCCTACATCATCAGCGAAGACGAAATCGATCAAGGCCTGGAAACCCTGCGGAAATTGTTGGAATAGGGACAAATACATTATAACATCCAGAAAATTACTCAAAATACCTCTCACAGAGGCACCAAGGCACAGATAAATGCGCGAAGTTTGTGAAATACGATAATAACTTCGTGCCTCCGTGCCTCCGTGTTAGAAATTGCGGAAGAAGCTATTCAGCGGTATTTCTGTCGTGAATAATGACATTGCGCTTCCACTTGCCGGTGAACAGGTACACGATGATCACCATCAGCACACCGGCGCTTGCGGCGGGCGCGCCAAGGCCGACGCCTTTCAGGCCCCAGCCAAGGGTTATGCCAAGGAAGTAGCAGACAGGTACGCGGAGAAGCGCCGACGAAAGAATGCTGCATATAAGGGTAAAGAGCGTGTGGCCTCCCCCGATTAGAAATCCGTTTATGCAAAAGATAAAGGGGATGATCAGAAAATCAATTGAAAAGGAACGGAGGTAGATAACCCCATCACGTATCATCCCAGGATCGGTTCCAAAGATTCCAAGTATAGCGTCGGGAAAAATCTGGACAAATATGAAAAAAGCAAACGCAAGCGAAGCGGAAAAAATTACCCCGATTCTGCAGGCCGAAACCGCGCGATCGATCCGTCCCGCGCCGAAATTCTGGGCGCTCATCGCGGAAATTGAAACGCTCATGGCGATGATGGGCATGAAGACAAAACTGTTAAACTTTCCCACCGCGCCCACTCCGGCTGATGCGGTAACCCCGCCCACGATGTTAACAATGGCGGTAATAAACATAAATGATATGCTGGTAACGGCGTTCTGGATACAGGTGGGAAGGCCGATCTTAAAGACAAGCCTGAGCTGCTCGCCGTAAAGTTTGAAAGACCGGAGTTTAAAATCAAACTGGAAATTATTTCTTACCATGTAAACGATGCAGAGGCACACGCTTAACGCCTGCGATATTACCGTTGCCAGCGCCGCGCCAAAAGCGGCCCAGCGGAAGATCGCCACAAACAAAAGGTCGAGAACTATGTTGGTAACGCAGGCCGCCGTTACAAAGTACAGGGGCTGCCTGGAATTGCCCATGCCCCGGAGAATGGCGCTGAAGGCATTGTAGCAAAAGATAAAAATTATTCCGGCAAGCGTAACAGCCAGATACCTTTCGCTTTCCGCAAAAGATTCATCCGGGGTTCGGATAAGGCGCAGCACCGACGTTTTGAGAAACATCATAACCGCGGTAATTACAAGGGACAGGATCACCAGAAGGGTGATAAGGGTTGTAATTACTTTTTTGAGGGCATCATGGCGCTTTGCCCCGACATACTGGCCGATTAAAACGGTACCGCCCATGCAAAGGCCAACCACAATCTGCGTTAGGATAAAAGTTACCTGCCCGCCGATGTTCACGCCGGACATGCTTTCCGTACCGCAGAACCACCCGACAATCAGCATGTCCGCCACATTGTACAGGGACTGGATCAGGTTGGACACCAGAAAAGGAATCGCGAAAAGCACCAGTTTGGTAAACACATTCCCGCTGGAAAGATCATTTTCAATACGCGCCATAAACTTCCGTCTGGATTAAAGTTAGTTCGGGGAAGCGATTAGGTCAACAACCCTATTGACTATCACCGCCAAAAACTGGGAATCTATTTAACAGAGAGGTACTTTTATGCAGAATGGCAAAACACAGCGTAATGTGATCATCATCGGCGCGGCCGGACGGGATTTTCACAATTTTAACACCTTCTATCGGGATAATCCCGCTTATAAGATAGTGGCGTTTACCGCCGCCCAGATACCCGATATTGCGGGCCGTAAATACCCCGCGGAGCTGGCGGGCAGCCTGTATCCCGACGGCATCCCCATCTATATGCAGGACGATTTGGAAAAACTGATAAAGGAACTCGACGCCGACGTATGCGTTTTTTCGTACAGCGATGTCCCGTACCCCTTTGTAATGGGCCTGGGGGCAAGGGTTAACGCCGCCGGAGCGTCATTCGCAATGCTGGGGCATAAAAACACCATGATTAAGAGCGTGAAACCTGTCGTAGCTGTGGGCGCGGTTCGTACCGGATGCGGCAAAAGCCAGACTTCGCGCCGGGTCGCCGAAATTTTAATGGCAAAGGGCTTAAAAGTTATCGCCATCCGCCACCCCATGCCCTACGGAGACCTTGTCGCGCAGAAGGTGCAGCGTTTCGCAACGATTGCCGATTTGGAAAAACACAAATGCACCATCGAAGAAATGGAAGAGTACGAGCCCCACATCGTCCGCGGCAATGTTATTTATGCCGGTGTGGATTACGAAGCGATTCTCCGCGCCGCCGAAAACGACCCTGCCGGCTGCGACGTGATCCTGTGGGACGGGGGCAATAACGACTTCCCCTTCTACAAACCCGACCTGATGATCACCGTGGTAGACCCCCACCGCCCCGGCCATGAGCTTGCCTATTACCCCGGCGAAGTAACCCTTCGCATTGCCGATGTGGCGGTGATAAACAAAATTGACTCGGCCGATTTTGAAAACATTCAAGCGGTGCGGGCAAACATACAGCAGGTAAACCCCGGGGCAGTTGTCGTAGATGCCGCTTCCACCCTCAGCGTGGACAAACCCGAAGTGATCCGCGGCAAGCGGGTGTTGGTTATCGAAGACGGCCCGACCCTGACCCACGGCGAAATGAAGATCGGGGCGGGCGTAGTGGCAGCCCGGCGTTTTGGCGCGAAAGAAATCATCGATCCCCGGCAGTATGCGGTGGGCAGGCTGGCGGACACATACCGGATATATCCCAACATCGGCGCACTGCTGCCCGCCATGGGGTACGGCGATCAGCAGATAAAGGATTTGGCCGCCACCATCGAAAAGGCCGACTGCGATTCCGTGGTCATAGCGACGCCCATCGACCTGGGCAGGGTGATCAAGATCAACAAGCCCAACACCCGCGTTGAATATGCGCTGCAGGAAATCGGCCGTCCAAACATGGAAGACGTGCTGGAACCGTTTATCGCCAAAATAAAGAAATAGCAGCGCGATACATTTTTCATCTGACGTATGGCTGGATATTCGCGCCGGATTTTTCTTGACGCGCTTCGTTACTCATTTCCCGTACTTCTGGGCTACCTTGCCATCGGCGCAGCCTTCGGCCTGCTGATGACGGACGCGGGCTATCCCTGGTGGCTGGTCCTGGTGATGAACGCGTGTATGTTTGCCGGCGCGGGGCAGTTTATCGCCGTCGGACTGTTCGCCGCCGGGACTACCCTGTGGGAAGCGGCGCTGGTTCAGCTTGTGGTGAACGCCCGGCACATGGCGTACGGCCTCTCTATGATGAACCGCTTCAAAAATTTGGGCCCGCTGAAATTCTACATCATCTTCGGTTTGACCGACGAAACCTTCGCGCTGCTCTCGTCTCTCCCAGAGGAAAATGACAGCGAAGATCGGGCGCGGTTCATGTTCCTCGTTACCCTGCTGGATCACCTCTACTGGATTGCCGGCGGGCTAGTCGGCGCGGTTGCCGGATCGCTCATACCCTTCAGCACGGAGGGGATCGGCTTCGCCCTTACGGCCCTGTTTATCGTTCTGATGATCGAGCAGATGGGCCGGCACCGCCGGCCGGGCATTTTTATCGTCGCGGCGGCGCTGGCGGTTCTCTGCGTGCTGCTGCTCCCGTCGCGCCTTTCCCTGCTCGCGGCGATGGCGCTTTCCCTTGCCATCGGGTCATGTTTACCGAAGGTAAATTTACCAAAGGTGAATTTACCAAAACGGGGGGGCGCGTGAAAACCGGAGTGGGCGAGGCGTTGATCCTCAGCATTGTCATGGCGGCGGTTATCTTTTTCTGCCGGATATTTCCGTTTCTGTTCTTTCGCGGGGCAAGCGGCGGCGGAAAAAGCCAGGGCGAACGCGGCGCCGCCTTTATTGCCTTTGTGGAAAAAATAGTGCCGCCGGCGGCAATGACCGTGCTGGCTTTCAATTCCCTTGCCGGCCCCATAAAATCCAATCCCCGCGAGATAATTCCCGCGCTGACGGCGGCGGCACTCACCGCCATTGTCCACCTGTGGCGGCGCAATCCCCTGATCAGCATAACCGGCGGAACCGCGTTATTCATGCTGCTGACGAAGGTTTTGCGTTATTAGCCGAGCATTACCGGTGAAACACAGCGGAAGGCATCTCTACATCAAAAGTCTTGAGAATACACGATTTTTCGCCGTTAAAAAACCCTGCATCGGAAAGTGCGTTCTGGAGATTTTCCGCGACATCGCGGGTAACGATGATGTCGCAGAGTTCCCGCGAATGGGACTCCATTGCCTGTCCGTGATCAATGCTTGAGTAGCTGCGCATCTCAAGGTGGTTGAGGGTTGCGCCCCGCGCGCCGCATTCCATCGCTATTTTGCGGAACGATTCAGCTTCATCTTCTTCGCCAATGAAGAACAGTCCGTAGGTATTAACGGTTCTGTCATCCTGGGCGGCTTTATGCCTGTGCGATCCAATCCGCCGCCAGTTGCTCGAACCGTGAACCTCATCCAGCGCGGCAATGACCTGTTCCATGGTTGCCGCATGGGTACGCTTTCCCGTTCTGACCCGCAAATTCACCACCGGCGCGTAGACAAATAATTTATACAAAAATCCCTGGCCGGGTACATCCAGGCGGGCGCGGGGAATAAGTGTTTTTTCAACAATCTCTTCGCCGGAACGCGGAACGATGAACCAGAGAATTTCCTTGTCAACCGGAATGGTTATTCGTAAAAGCCCCAGCTTGTCCCTGAGGCCCACGCCGGTGCCGAAAAAAACAACCGGCACACAGATTCCCAGTTCAAGCATCGCCCGGGCAAGGGAGTCTCCGGAGCCTCGGGGAACAATACAGCTTACAAGGGCGTGTTCTTCATTCATAAGCCTGTCGGCCCTTCCGCAGAGTCTGTCAAGTTTTTCAGTGTCAAAAGACAGCGGCATTCCCCGGCGGTGATCGATATGCTGGGCCATTATGCTGCCCCGCCCGCCCATTCTGAGATCCGCAGCCTCGGTAATGCGGCGCATTATTCCCTTTTCATATACCGATGGAATATAAAACCGGTAAATTAATGCCCGCCTCTCGTCAAGCCGGATTCCCTGCCGCAGCCCGAAAAAGCCATGGTGGTCGGTGAGCGACATTTGTTTTGCGTGCTGGACAAAAACCTCGGGCAGGGCAAGATCCTCAAGGCACTGGTCCACGGCATTGGCGATATTCATGTCCGCAACACAGAGGATGCTGGAAAGTTCATTCTGCATAGCCGTCCCCTATCGCCCGCTTCGATTTAACCTTGTCGATGATCCCCGACACGAGAATCGCGATGATCGGAAAAACGCTTGCCAGCGCCACAATGCCGAAAGCGCCGTCCGCCCGCAGGGAATCGCGCCCCAGCCCCAGACCGGTGGTAATCATAATGGGAACGGCGATGGGTCCGGTGGCGATGCCCGCCACATCCCAGGCTATTGAGGAAAAATCCTCCGGCGCGAAAATCGTCAGGATAAGCGCCAGCGTATAGCAGGGCGCGAGCAGCCAGGTAAGATGGATGCCTCCCGATGGAAGCAGGTTGCTGAACAGCACCCGCCCGAAACCGACGGCCATGCCGCAGCCCACGCCGATTGCCGCTATCAATACCAGCTTTGATCGCCTGAACGTACCCGTGGTCATTTCTTCGACGGCGGCGGCAGTGACGACAAGGGCAGGCTCTGCGAAGATCGCCAGAAATCCCAGGATGAACACGATAAGCAAAATGACCAGATAGGAACCGGTTACGCCAAAATCGTCAAACATCGGGCTTTCAACGGGAACATGAAAATAGGTATTATCCGAAAGATGCTGGGGAATAAATTTTTGCGGAGACGGCCCCTTTTCCCCGGCAATCCATATGTAGGTTTCAGGACCGTCTTCCCCGGGAATCGTGATGAACGAATGCGTATCGACGCCTGTGAGCATCACAATCTTTTCTGCATGAGGCGTAGAAGAATAGCTGTGCTTGAGGGTGCTGCCTGTTTGCGAGCTTAGGGCAGTAATGCCGCCGGTCATTCCCAGATTAAGCGCGAACATTCCAAGCGCGGCAAACACAATTCCCAGTACGGCGACATCGGCGTTGTGTATCCTTTCGCGGGCAAATACAGTTATGGAGATGACCAGCGCCAAGGCGAGTGGCAGCACCGCGTACAGGGCGGCAAGGAAGAAATCCAGCAGCGAATGCAAGCTGAATATCGGCCTGGCTTCGTCGGACAGCATCATGGTGAGAGTCTGGCCGGGGAAAAATTCAAAGAATTCCTCATAGGAAAGATCCCCCGAATGTACTGCCGCTTCCGCCAGCAGCACCAGCTCTCCTGCGCCTCCCGCCACATATACCGCTTTAGCCCGCTGCTGCGGCTCGCCGGAAAAGAATGCCGCCGCATCGCTTGGCTGCGGCACTTTGGGGCCGAGCAGCGCCGCCAGAAAAAGGACGCACGCCACAGGCAGCGCCGAAGCCAGCGTTACCAGACCCAGCCCCGAATTGGTCGAACTTTTTTCTCCGGTTTTCGCCACCCCCAGGCCAAGGGCAAGAATGATCGGCACGGTAACCGCCCCGGTCGCCGCGCCGCCGGCATCCCAGGCAAGGTTTACCAGCGGCCGGAGAATTGGGTTTCGATCAAATATGCAGCTAACGGCAACAATAACCGGAATGATAATAAACACCGGCGGCTTAAACGGCCACCCAAACATGAATCGGAACACGCCCAGTACTACCGAAATCCCCACCCCTGTCGCGATGGCAGCCACAAGCCAATGCGTTCCCCGATTAAGCAGGAGGTACAAAAGCGGCGCATTCCAGGCGGGGATGACGCTGCCCTGCTGCTGCAGCACGGCAATTGCCGGTTCCGCCAGGGTCGCCGCAATGCCGATAACAATGGAAAAAACCGCGACTCCCGCTGCGCCGATCTTGGCCGGCAGCCGCATCCCGCACTGTTCGCCCAGCGGCATGACCCCCAGGAAAAGCCCTTCCAGAAAAAACGACAGGCCCAGAATCGCCGCCCCCACGGAGACCGCGATTGACAGCGCATTTTGGAGCGGAACCTTGAAAACAAGAACTTGAACGGCAGCCAAAAAGACGCTGACCAGCAGTACCGCCCTTAGTTGAGGCTTTATTTTTGACATGGCATAGCTTCCGATGAGCGGAAACATCTGCCTTGGGGTCAGGATAATCTGCGGTTTTTGAAATATTCTATTTCTTTTCCCTGGTTTCCTAGAAAAAGCCAAACTCACCTCTTTATTAAGTATAGCATTTTTTTTATCCCCGGATAAGTGGCAAAATGGTTTTTAGCAAAACTGATTTTGGGGGATTTGAACCTCCTGAATCTCGCCTCCCCGGCTGATTCCCAAAAACCGCACTGCAATCTGCTTCTCCGGCATACATTCGGCAAGGACAAATGTCGCACCCGTCCTGCCACGCGGCCTTCCGATGCTGCCCGGATTGACAAGCGTGACGCCTTCGTCATTTTCGCAACACGGGACATGGGTATGCCCGAAAAGAACGGCATCCGCTTCCTTGTTGCGGGCCGCCGCAATGAGAGAATAATAGCCGCCGTATAGCGAGTGGCGGTGGCCGTGGCACAGAAACAAGCGGTGTCCGCCAAACTCAAAAACGGTCGACTCCGGATGCGAGCCGCCGAACCCGGCGCCATGAACCGGCGATGAAAAAGCGTCGTCGTTATTTCCCCGGACAATCTTCCAGTCGCCGGTAAAGCCCGCAGCCTCCGACGCACGGGAAAGATCGCGGATACCGTCGCCCAAAAAAACAGCCGCCCCGATAGTGCCGCTTCCCAAACCCTCTGCCCATCTCAGTACCGTTTCCAGGGCTTTAACATTGCCGTGCGTGTCGGAAAGCACAAGAAGCGTATTATCCTTCATTATATTAACATACATGAAAACTTGACATTTTGATACTAAAATCCTATCTTAATCGTGAAAAACTGCATAGTAAAAGAGGGTATGATGAAAGGTTCTCTAATAGCATTTTTTATCGCCGCAATGGCCCTGGGCGTCTCCTGTAAATCTGTCCCTTTCGCGGAAATAGAAGCATCGCTGCCTGATATGGGCGGCAAACCTGACGGCGTATACCGGGGAAATTACGTTCTTTCGGGATCTCCGGTAAAGGTTATTCTTGACGTCGCTGTTCAGAACGAAAATATTGCAAACATCAAAATAGTTAGGCACTCCTGTTCGCCAATAGGAAAAAAAGCGGAAAAAATAATTTTTGCAATAATGGAAAACCAAAGCCTCGGGGTAGATTCGGTAAGCGGCGCGACGGGAAGCAGCAAGGCTATTCTGAAAGCTGTGGAGAACGCCTTGCGATAGCCCCGGCCCCTAACTTGACTCCGCCTCCGCCTCCGTGACACACTTATTGCATGGAATTAACGGACCTGAAGGAAACCGCAGAATTAGCCCGCCTTAACCTGGGCGACAATGAACTGAAAACGATTTTTCCCGCATTTGAGGAAATGGCCTCGTTTTTTGCCGTCATGCAGGACGCGGACGCGGATAACGCGCTTCCCGCCGCTGCAGGCATAACCGGCGGCATGGCCGCCTCGTCAAAGCCCGCCGGCGCGGGCTACCTCCGCCTGGACGCGGCCGACGGCGAAGAAGACGGCAGCGAATCCCTTTTATCGCAGGCCCCGGAGCGCGACGGCCGCTTCGTGGTTATCCCCAACGTTTTATAAGGACCGGAATGTCAATGAATATGCAATACGCCAAAGAATGGGAAGCGAAGATCAACGCTTTTATTGAACTTGATCTCGAAAGGACCTCTCACAAAGGCACAGAGGCACAGAGTAAAATACAGGATTCAGAAAACACGTCCGAAACTCCGTGCCTTTGTGCCTCCGTGGGTGAAATTGGAGAAAATCTGCCCTTCGCGGTAAGCGACAATATTGCAGCCAGGGGCATGTCCTTTACCTGCGGCTCAAAAATGCTGGAGCGGCTGCGTTCGCCCTACAGCGCCACGGCGGTGCAAAAACTCGAAGCTGCGGGCAGCACGGTTATCGGCAAAACCAACCTTGACGAATTCGGCATGGGCTATTCAACGGGCAACTCCGCCCTGAAAAAAACCGGCAACCCCTGGGATCCCGCGCGCGTGCCGGGCGGCTCATCCGGCGGCTCGGCGGCGGCGGTGGCTGCGGGGATAGTGCCCTTCGCGCTGGGCGCCGACTCAGGCGGCTCGGTGCGCCTTCCTGCGGCCTTTTGCGGCGTTGCGGGACTCAAGCCGACCTACGGCGCGGTTTCACGCTACGGCCTGGCGGCCTATGCTTCAAGCATGGAGACGATCGGCGTGCTTGCCGATACTATTGCCCGCTGCCGGTCGGTTTTCGCGTTTATCAGAGGGCGGGACATCCTCGACCAGACAAGCCGCGACGCGCCTGAGGCCGCGCCGCCACTGCAAGCGCCCGTCGGCGGCAGCACAGCGAAAAGCGCAAAAAAAATTGGCGTTTTGAGCGCCGAATCTGTCGTACAAGCGCTGGAGGAAGCGTCAAAAAGCAGCGGAAACAAAGAACTTGAAGCCGCTGCCCGCGCCTGCACAGCCGAAGACGAAGTCCGGCGGGCTTTCGGCCTAGCCAGGGAACGGCTTTCCGCGCTGGGGCACACGCTCGTTGACATTGCCGTTCCCGGCCTGCAATACGCCGTACCGGCCTTTTACGCCATCGCGGCGGCGGAGGCAAGCTCCAACCTGACCCGCTTCGACGGCATCCGCTTTGGGGCGCAGCCCGCCGGGGCGGAAAATCCCGACGAGCTTGTCGAAAACGCCCGCGCGGCGGGCTTCGGGCCGGAAGTACAACTGCAGGTGTTACTGGGAACTTTGGTGCTGCGTTCCGGCTTTCAGGAACGGTTCTTCCTTCCGGCGCACAGGATACGCGCCCGCCTTACGGCGGCTTTTGAAGCCCTGCTCGGCGACGGCGATTACCAACAGCAGGCGCAGTTGGACGCAATCCTCATGCCGGTGTTCCCCACGCGGGCATTCGGCAGCGCCAACGCCCCCTCCCCCTTCGCCCAAAAAGCCGCAAGCCTCTACACCTGCTGCGCGAACCTTGCCGGCCTGCCGGCGCTTTCCTTTCCGGTTTCTGCGGAAGATGGCCTACCGGTCGGCGTGCAATTGATGGGGCGCGCCTGGGCAGAAGGAACGTTACTCGACATTGCCGAAGATTACGAGCGGCAACACCCCTTCCCCCATCCCGAAGGATTTAAGGCATTCTGGAATTAACGGAGAGATTAATAATGTACCAAACGTTTATCGGACTTGAAGTTCACATCCACCTTCTGACCAAAACCAAAGGATTCTGCGGCTGCCGCTCGGCATTCGGCGACGAACCTAACGCCAATGTCTGCCCGGGCTGCTTTGCCTATCCCGGAACGCTGCCCGCCGTCAATATCGAAGCGCTTCGCATGGGCTGCATGGTCGCCCGTGCCCTGAATTGCACCATCCCCGAAAAAACATGGTTCGACCGCAAACAATATTTTTATCCCGACATATCCAAAAACTACCAGATCTCCCAAATGGGATCCCCGCTGGGGCGGAACGGCTATATCGATATCGAAGGAACGATCGCCGGCAAAGAAATAAAAAAACGGGTGCGGATAAAGCAGTGCCACCTTGAAGAAGACGCGGGCAAGATGATCCACACCGGCACCGTGTCCCTGCTGGACTACAACCGCGCCGGAGTATCGCTTTTGGAAATCGTCACCGAGCCCGATTTGGAAACCGGCGAAGAAGCGGAACTCTACATCCAGCAACTGCGCCGCCTGGTGCGCTACCTGGGCGTGTGCGACGGCAACATGGAAGAGGGAAGCCTCCGCGCCGACGCAAACGTGTCGATTAACCTCCCAGGCAAGGGCCTGGGCCAAAGGGTCGAAATCAAAAACCTCAATTCATCGCGCTTTGTCAAACTCGGCCTCAACTACGAAATTGCCCGGCACGGAGAGATGATGGACGCGGGAAAACCCATCGTGCAGGAAACACGTTTGTGGAACGAGAACCGCGACGAAACCCTGCCCATGCGGAAAAAAGAAAATGCCGACGATTACCGCTACTTCCCCGATCCCGATCTGCCGGTCTTTGTCCCCGATGCCGCCTTTCTTAAAACGGTAGACGACGCGATGCCGGAACTTCCCCTGCCCCGCACCAAACGCATCGCCGCCGAATACGGCCTGAACGCAGAACAGGCCGGCCTTATCTGCGAGGAAAAAGCCCTGGCCGATTACTTCGAAGCCGCCGTCTCTGAAGTTACAGCTAACGGAGCGAAACTTTCAAAAACGGAAGCCGCCGCTCGCACCGCAAACTGGCTCTTGCAGGACATTAAGCACATCATGGGCAAGCAGGGAATCGCGGAGAGCGAAATCGGCGGTTTCCGCCTCAGCCCGCGGCGGCTTGCAGGGATCGTTACAATGGCCGCCGATGGCAAGATTAACGGCAAAATCGCCAGGCAGGCACTTGAGGCGGTAATAGCGGAAGACAGGGACCCCGAAGACATCGTTAAAGAAAAGGGATGGGGGCTTATTTCCGACCCGGCGCAGATTGCCGAAGCGCTGCGCGCGGTGGCGCAGAAGGAAGCGGCTGCGGTCGCCGAAGCGCAAACCGCAGAAGGCAAACGCCGCTCGACGCTCAGCGCCTTCCTTGTCGGCAAAGTCCTTGCAGCGACCGGCGGCAGGGCCGATCCCGCAATCGTTAAAGAGCAGGTTGAAGCGCTGTTGGGCTAGATCGAGTCTGTCCGCAAAGTAATCGACTTTGTGGACAGACACTAGTTCCCCGGCTCCAGCAATTTCCCCAGGCCCTCGCCTTCCAGCAAAGCCTGAATCTTCGGCAGCGCGCCTCGCACCCGGAGGGTCCTTCCTTCCCAGGCGGTGTCGTTTATCGCCTGGCTCAAATGCTTGATCGCCACCGGGGCAAAATCGGTGAGCCGTTCCATGTCCAGAATTATCTTGACGGGTTTTGGCGCCGCCTTGCTGCCCTCCGGAACTTCGTTCTCCTTGGCAGCGGGAATGCATTTTTTTTCTTCCCTGATTGCGAACAGCTCCTTCGACACCATCGGGATGTGCTCAAGCTCCATCTGCCCGTTCATCATCAGGCGGATCGCATCGGGATCGTCCCTGCGTATAACGACAAATTTTTCTTCCTGCACCATGAGGTTGAGGAAGCCGGTCATTTCAAACACTTCACGGACGGGATCGGTCATGTTTTTTATGGTCAGTTTGCGGCCCTCCGCCTTCAACGCTTTTTTGGCAACAAGGAGAACCCGCAGGCCCATACTGGAAATGTAATCCAGGTCGGCAAAATCAAGAACCAGCTCCGTTATATCTTCCCCCCACTGCTTGATTTTCCGCTCAAGCACGGGGGCACTTGCCGTATCGAGACGCCCCGAAAGGGTCAGCACTGCCGTAGACATGTCTACTTTCACCTGCTCTATGGTCATTGTCCCTCCTTCTGCCATGATTTGGTAAATTCCAGGCGGTTTATTCCATTTTCACGGCTGTATTGTATTGTATCCATAGTTTTCCTGACAATCAATAAGCCAAGTCCGCCCACCTCGCGCTCCTCCAGCGACAGGGTAACGTCGGGGCTTTCGTGTTCCAGCGGGTTAAAGGGACGGCCAAAATCGGAAATGACGACGGTTACTGCCGTTCCCCCCGATACCTGCCGGAAACGGCAGTCAACGATCACCGCCCCCTCGCCCTCATGATTCTGATAGGCATAGTTAGCGATGTTGACAAAAACTTCTTCGCAGGCAAGCTCTATCTGGCCCATCGTCTTTTTGGGGCAGCCGGCGGCATCAAGCTCCCCGTCAATAAAGGCCCTCATCGCTTCAAGGTCGGCAAGGTCCGCCCTCAGCGCCACAGAATTCGACCGATCGGTATCCTCATGCCCGAAAATGCGGATGGCAAGCATGGTGATGTCGTCGGACTGCTCGGCGCCGCAGGTAAAGGCGGCAATGTCGGCGCGAAGGCAGGGGAGCATTTCCCGGAACGGCAGACCGGCATTGGCGGCGAGGAATGCCTTCATCCGCTCTTTGCCGTAAAACCGGTGTTCAGTGTCAGCCGCCTCGACAATGCCGTCGGTGTAGAGGAACAGCAAATCCCCTACTTCAAGCCGCATCTCGCGGCTGTGATAGCGGGTGTCGTCCATTCCCGCCAGCACCAGATCGGGCGGCGAAACGATAAACTCAAGGCAGTTATCCCGAATCAAAAGCGGCGGGTTATGGCCGGCGTTGATATAGACCAGGCGGCCGGTGGGAATCTCCAGTATGCAGAGCCAGGCGGTAACGAACATATCCATGATGTTGTTGTCGCAAAGCTGGTGGTTGATGATCTCCAGCGCCAGTGCCGGATCCTCGCCGCTTTGCAGGCGGTTTTTGATGACGGTTTTTGCTATCGCCATGAACAGCGACGCCGGTATTCCCTTTCCGGAAACATCGGCGACTATCACGGCAAAGTGATCGTTGTCAATAAAAAAGAAATCGTAAAAATCGCCGCCGACTATCTTTGCCGGATGTACTTCCGCATAGAGATCGAATTCGTTTCTGCGGCCCCTGAACGGAGGAAATTCTTTGGGCAGCATGCTCATCTGAATCTGCATGGCGATGTCAATTTCCGTATCTATGCGCTGCCGCTCGGCAGTAGCCCTGGCAATTTCTTCGATATGCCTTCGAAGCTGCGCGGTCATCATGTTGAACGATGATGCAAGCTGTTCAAGCTCGTCGCCCGTTTTGACGGTCACCTCGCGTTCCAGGTTGCCGCCCGCAACCTCGTATACCCCTTCGTTCAGCGCAAGTATCGGACCGGTAATGGCACGGGTAAAGCGAACCGAATAAATGCCGATGCCCAGCAAAGCCGCAACCATGATGAGGGCGACGAGTCCCGCCAATAGGAATATGGACCTGTTCATGTCGGCAATGGTGCTTTCGGTCATCCTCCATATCTGATTCTCAATGAGAAAAGCAGAAGCGGCTACTTCGTGGACAGAGACGGCAATGCCAAGGCTCCATCCCAGCGTTTGAATGGGGGCATAGGCGACATACACGGGAAGGCCGTCCATCTCAAGCTCGGTCATGCCGGATGCGCCAAGGGTCATGCTCATGCCCAGGCTGCAAATACGGCGGTTGGGACTCTCAAGAAAATTTACTCCCCTGACGCCTTCCCCCTCCCCTTCTGTCTCTATTTCGGCGCCTTCCGATGAATAGATCATTATCCCGGCGCGGTTCAGAATAAACAGTTGGCCGCTTTTTACCACGCCGGCGGAATCAATCATCTGCGCGAAATCCGACAGCAGCACGGTGCTTCGGGCTACGCCTTTAAGGATGCGGCCTCCGCCGGATTCGTCATAATAGGGAACCGAACACGAAATTGCCGCGCCCCTGCCCCGGTGATCCTCATACACATCCGCCCAGTACAGGCCATCCGCAACCGCCCTCCTGTACCCGATAAACTGCCGGCGATCATAATCTGCGAAGGGCCAGGGATAGGTATCCATCGTTATCACATAGCCGGCTTCGCCGCCGAGGGCGCTGGTGGTCATGCCGCGGTCCACCACCGTTATCTGCCTGAGCATATCGCCGATATTTCCGGCCAGTTCCACCTCGGCGCGTATGGCAGAAAAATCAACGCCGGGCACAATGTACAGATACGGTTCGGGCGGGGGAATGTCTCCCGCCATTATGCGGGGCAATGTCTTGGGCCTCCAGCTTTGCCTGGCGGAATAGATGGCGCCGGCAATGTCGGCGGTCATTTTGGTATGATTTTCGATTTTGCTCAGCCGCTCGTCCAGAATGAGCGCGATGTTCTGGGCAATGCGGTCAACCTTTTCGGTCAGCTGCACCTCCAGCGCATAAGCGCTTATGTCGGCGGCGTTATCGCCCAGCACATTGGAATTGGCAAGCACCGTGTTCCTGATTCCCGCAACAGAAAGAAAAAACACCGTACCAAGAACCAGGATCAGCGCAAGAGACGCGCTGAGGGTCTGGATCAGAAGGCGGGTCTGTATTTTCATTGCAATTCCGCCGCAGATGCCGGGGGGATACGGAAGTATTTGCCCTCCGCCGCTTTAAGCTTGTCCATCCATTCGTAGTGGTCAAAAAGCCCGCTTCCGTCGCCCCAGTCAGGAACCATCACCGAAAGGTTGGCGATGTTAACGGTATTGCCCAGATCCTCTGTCCTTACCAACTGCGGGTCAAACGAAAAAGTGTCGCTTAACGTCTCTCCGGCAAGGAGTGCGGCGATCATCCGCATATTTACCGTGCCCGCCAGCCTGAGATCGACGGTAACGCTTGCAATCCATATTTCCCGGTGGCGGTGCATCAGCCGGATGTCCTCGTTGGAAATGCCCACGCTGACCAGCTTAATGTCGTGCCTTCCCGCCGCAGCAAGCGCCTCGGCGCAGCCGCCGGCAAATTCGTCCCAGGGAACCCACAGGGCATCTACCGACCAGCGGGGAAACCGGGGCAAAATCGCCGCGATGGCGTCCCATGCCGCAGCCTGGGGATTTTCGAGGCCGTCCAGCATGACCACTCCCGCTTCCTCGATCCTGCCTTCATTCACCATCTGGGCGAACTCCCAGGCGCGGCGATCAAGAAACGTTATTCCCGGCGCACAGCCTACGCGGATAACCCTTGCCGGACGCCTGTCCCCGCCAAGGCTGGACGAAATCAGCGCCTCCAGACTCAGGCGGGCAAGGCCATAATCGTCCTGAAACGTGGTAACAAGGCCGCCGATCGATCTGCCGTCCCGGTACGGCAGCGCTTCAAAGGTCACGATTCGGATACCTCTATCGGCCATGGGCCTGAGAATGTCGTAGGAAAAGCCAACATCGCCGTATGCGAAAATTACCCCGTCGTAATCTGCCCCTGCGATGCCTGCGGCGATCTCCCTGCACCGGGCCTCGTCCCCGCCGGAAACAAAAGCGTCCACGGTAAACCCCATCGACCTGCCCTCGGTGACACAACCCTCGATGAACTGGCGGGCATTATCCCCCGCTTTCTGGTTGACCAGCACGGCGATTTTGACGACATCGTCGGCCATGGCCTCGGGCATAAAATTTTGAAGCAGCACCCGCGCCGGCGGCCCCTTCCTCTCCGTAGCGGCGGACACCGAATCCGTCCCGGCCTCCGGCTTCGCACAGCTTCCGAATGAAACTGGAAAAAGCGAAAAAAAAGCCAAAAATACCGCAACGGCAAGGAAATATCTTTTCCCCATATGGATAATGGTAATGCTATTTAGGCCCATAGGCAATGTATTTATTGCCAATTGCGGCCTAAACCGCGATAATTGACACATGAAAGTCAACTCCGTCTTAATCGCCGGGGCGGGGGCAATCGGCCTGTCAGTTGCCGAGACTCTGTACCGCTACGATCCCGGCTGCGTCTCGATTCTGGCAAAGGGCGAGCGGCTGGAGCGGTACCGGAACAGGGGCCTGCGGGTAAACGGCGAAAGGCTCGGCTTCCGCTTCACCCAGGGGGAAACAGCCGACCTGATCATCGTCGCCTGCAAATTCCACCATCTCGACCAGGTAATCGAAGACCTGCGCCCGTCGGTAGGAAAAGACACGATCATCCTTTCGCTGCTCAACGGCATTTCCAGCGAGGACATAATAGGGGCAAAGCTGGGAAGGGAGCGGCTGCCCCTTGCCATGGTCATCGGCGTCGACGCTTTCCACGATGGCGAAGAAACCACCTACACCCTCAAGGGCGTTATCCATTTTGGAGACGCCGGGGGCAATAACGGCGAACGCGAAGAATCAATCGCCGAATTTTTTACCCGCGCCGGAGTCGCCCACAAACTTGAAGCAAACATGAAGCGCGCCCTCTGGTTTAAGTTCATGGTCAACATCGGGATGAATCCTATTACCGCCATTCTCAGACTCCCCTACAGGGCGATCCAGAACAGGGGCGGCCCCGGCGAAATCCCCGAAGCCCATCTCCTTTTTGTAAACGCCATGCGGGAAGTAATTGCCGTTGCCAACGCCGAAGGAATCGACCTGAACGAAGGCGACATTGAAAATTTCCACAAAACGCTTAACGCCCTTAACGGCGAAGGCTATACTTCGATGTGCCAGGACGTACTCGCCGGCCGCAAAACAGAGCTTGAGATGTTCAGCTTCGCCCTGATGGAACTGGCGCAAAAGCACGGCATTCCCGTGCCGTTAAACGAAACGCTGCATCTGCAATTACGGACCATTGAAGCGGCGATGGCGGGGAAAACTCGGCTCGCACAATGCTGCGAAAAACCCTGGCGGGGTGGGCACGCGGGGGCATTTGCGGATAATGCGGGTTGAGTTTTGCCTTCAATAAAACTGTAACGTTTATTATTCCCTGTTCTTTGGTATTTGCTTTTTAGTGCGCGGTGTTGTTGCCTTTTTCTTTGTGTTTTCTTTTGTAATGGTGTGCCGAAATTTCATAACAGCGAAATTTATCTCAAAAGTAGTCTCTGTTTCCGAAATCGGCAGATCGGAGGCTATCAATTCAGAGAAAATATCTCCGCTTCTTTGCATGAGGGATTGTTGCTGCGGCTTTTCTTTAGCGTCTGCCAGCATTGCAATAGAGCGGGACAATTCACGCAATTTCGCAAAAGCCTCGATAATGGCAATCGTCGCTGCCGTTGCTTTGGGGCTTTTTAGTATGTGTTGCTTCCTGTCCTTACGGACAGGCGCATATACAGCCCTTTTTCGGTAAAAGCCTTGGGTTGCACCGTGGAATGTTTTAGATTTTTGAACCGATCAAAATTTTTGATCGGTTCGTCCTTGCCAACTTCGACAATATATCCCGCAGGAAACTTATCAGGATTATTCTTAATGGCCTGATTTACTTCTCTGGTTTCCACGCCGTAAATTCGTGCCACATCACTGTCAATAATGACATTCTGCCCCTTGATGTTTACAATGGCCTTTTCTATGCCCGAAAAATCTATCGCCGCTATCTGCTTTTTCATGGTTTCCTCTCTATATAGAACATATCATAATAAGGGATACAAGGGAATTGCGAACCTCTTCTTTTTAATACCTACCTGGAGCAAAACCGAACGCCTGATACCGAAAAACTCGGCTCGCACAATGCTGCGAAAAACCCTGGCGGGGTGGGCACGCGGGGGCAGCAAAAATCTGGGGGATGCCTAAGAACAAGCACTGCGTCAAGCAGTGTTCATAAAGAAGAGTTAGCATGGCAAGAGCCCCAAAAGAACCACTGTTACAATAAAGGCGGGCTTGCATAAGCAAGCCCTGTGGGCGACCGCCTGCGGAGCCCCCTGACCACTGAATTCATCTAGTTGCGAGTGTCTATCTATATATCATCTTATTCAATGGTCAGGCTTTTCTTGTACTCCATGGTATTAGAATTTGCTGCGTGGTCTCCTCCGGCGAGGAGTCCCAGAAATTTTTTGCTGCCCCCGCGTGCCCACCCCGCCAGGGAATTTGCGGATAATGCGGGTCGAGTTTTGCCTTATGGGCTACGCCGAGTGCCTGACACCATAGGCTTAACCCATGCGATGTTTGCGCTTTCTTAATATTACTCTTTTTTTCAAGATGCTCTTTTTTTCACCTTGTGAACCAAGCTTACATATGATTTGTAACAAAGTTTTATTAAAAACACAATAAAAACTGATACTACATTAGCTATTAAAGTCCACTCGATTATACTTGCAGAGAAATTAAGGTTACTATTTGTTATGTATATCCTATAGAAGTTGTCTATTATAATAAATAATATTTGCGATAAAATTATTTGAAATACATTTTGCAAAATAAAAATTGAAATTATTGAACCAATAGAAAACGGCACGAAAAAAATAATAAAAAATGTAATAAAAAATAAAGAAATAACCGATATATCTATATTGATATTTGATAAATTATACAAACCCTCCTTCACACAATAAATCATTTGTATACAAATTATTGCAACAGTATTTGTAGCAATTTGTTTTTTTGTATTCATATCTTTTACGCTCTTGTAAATCCTGTATCATCTGCTGCTGTTTTACTTGAACTTCGTCGGAATATAATGGGCGATGTCGAAAAACTCAACACCCACATTGATTTAAGGTTCAACGAAGCGTTAAAAAATCCAAAGGCATAATTAATACGTTAACCTTCCGCATGGGCAACAGTCAATTCTTTGCGAAGGATGGAAGCAATAATTTCAGAAGGCGTTTGCCTTGAGGCTATTGCTTTTGCGTTCAGAATTTTTGCAGTGCTTTCATCCAGGCAAACAACCTGCGTACTTTTACGTGAAAAGAAACCTGTTCCTGTATGACCGAGTGTTGGAACAGTGTTGGTAAGGCGTTCATCAAGGGCATCATATTCTTCATCAGTCATATCACGCATAATCACTCCTCCTCCATTGTTCTCCGCTTTTTAATAAAATACAAAAAAAAACTTGAAATGTCAAACTCTAAATCATGCTGAAATACTTAAATGACCTATATCCCGCCTGCAGCGAAAAAAATCGGTATTTATCGCATTTTTCTTAAAATAATGGGTGTTTTCTCAAAAAAAAGTTCGTATATTTTATTTGAGGATATAGAAAAAAGTGTGATTCAACATGCGATTTTCATCCGCAATGCCCGGTTGGGCAAAAATATTTTTTTTGGAGGTTTGATATGAGAAGGATTCCAGGTTTTGTATGTTTGGTCGTGCTTCTGTCGATACTTGTATCGGCTTGCGGCACTTCTGGCGGGGCGAAAACGCCTATGGAGGCCGGCTTCTATACCGCTACGGTAAGAGGAATGCACGGCCCGCTTTCGGTGCAGGTTGAATTGGCTGCCAATGCCATTACTGGCGTAAAGGTAACAGACCATGCGGAGACTCCGGGCTTAAGCGAATGGGCGGTGGAACTGGTTCCCCAGCGGATTGTCAAAAACCAGTCCCTGGCGGTAGATGTGGTAACCGGCGTTACAATAACAAGCCGGGCGATTTTAAGCGGCGTGGAGGATTGCCTCAAGCTGGCCGGAGCGAATATCGCCGAATATAATAAGCCGGTGCGGGCAGCCAAAGCCCCGAACCAAACCCTGGCCGCAGATGTCGTTATTGTTGGCGGCGGCGGCGCAGGCCTCGCGGCGGCGAACGCGGCAGCCGAAAAGGGCGTGTCGGTTATCCTCATCGAAAAAACCGGGTTTTTGGGCGGCAATTCTATAGTTGCAGGCGGCATCTACAATGTTGCCAATTCCAGGCAGCAGGATACATTCAGGGGAGGCCCGGGCGAGGAAAAGCTCGTTAACGACGCGCTGGCGGAAGCGCCCGCAAACGCCGAGCATAAGGCGCTGCAGGACACAGTCCGTGCCGAATTTGAAGCATCCAAAAGATCCGGCAGGTCCCTGTACGACAGCCCCTCGTGGCACGCCCTCCAGACCTGGAACGGCGGAGACAAGGTTGGCGATCTTTCCATCATTTATCATATGACATCCAATGCCCTGCCCGCGCTGGAATGGCTGCAAAGCCTGGGCATGGAATTTCAGGGCCATTGCATTCAGGGCGCAGGCTCCCTGTATCCCCGGACGGTGTCTGCAGTGCTCCCCAACGGAATTGGCTATATGAAGGCCTTCCAGGACGGCCTGGCAAACAGGCAGAACTATTCCCTGTTAATGGAAACAAAAGCCACAGGTTTGATCACCCAGGGCGGCAGGGTTGTGGGCGTCAATGCCGAGGGAAAAACCGGCAATAAGATAACGCTCAAGGCCAACAAGGGCGTCATCCTTGCTACCGGCGGCTTTGCCGGCAATGTCCAGCTCAGGCAGGAATATTGCGAAGGCGAGAAATGGCCCGATCTTGGGCGGAGGCTGAATACGTCGAACATGCCGGGGGTAACGGGCGACGGGATTTTCTTCGCGCGGGATGCCGGTGCCAAACTGGTTAATATGGAACAGATTCAGCTGCTGCAGATGTGCAACCCTCAGACCGGCGCCACCGGCGACCTTGCTTCGGGAGGCAAAGGGGTGCAGGGGTACTTCTTTATCAACAAA
>Ga0082212_10003424_pt1 | contig 22508 bp, 20 predicted proteins | sample TergutNt197P3_FD_71548 | JGI IMG/M metagenome (GOLD analysis project Ga0082212, IMG submission 71548) | Neocapritermes taracua P3 segment gut microbial communities from Petit-Saut dam, French Guiana - Nt197 P3 | ecosystem: Host-associated > Arthropoda: Insects > Digestive system > Gut ...
CAATGAGTTCCTGTACCTGGATATCCATGGCTCCCTCTTTTTGCGTTATATAAAACGCACAGGCGTTTTTCTTTATTGCACAGTTGTATCATATTTTGAAAATTTTGGCAATACCAAAAGTTGTCAAATTTTCATTAGATTCCCGGCTTTCGCCAAAAGCAAACACCGGTTTTTCCAGATAATCCCTTCCCTGTCCACAGACACAGGAGGGGAAATCTGTTTGTTAATTTCTGCGCCAGATTTCGGTATGCAGGGTTGTACGTCCCATGCCGCTGTACGCTTTAACTTCGATGTATACGGTCCCACGGCCTCGCTTGACTAGCAGCCGGGCATTGTTGCCCTCCCCGGAATCATCGTCCTCCTCAATAAGATTTCCACGGTCATCGTAGATTGCCAAAAGCGTATCCAGGCTTCCGCTGGTCTCTGCTATAATCAGACTTTCTGCATTGGTTATTTCGCAGCGGTACCAGCGTGACTCGCCGGGTGAACGGATAAAAACCGGAACCGGCTCCCACAGTTTCAGGGACACAGAGCGGGAACGTTCGGTATTCCGTTCCGTGTCGGGGGGAACAGATTCAAAACCTGCCCGGATGCTAAAGGGGCCGCTTTCATCGTCACTGTAACACCTCAATCTGAATCGGTAGGTCTGGCCAGCCTCTACAAAAATCTCCAGCCGGGCGTTGCCGTCTTCGCCCGAATCATCATCGCCGGCAATATGCTTCAGGGAGCCGTCATACGCATCCAGATAGGTATCGGTGCTTCCGGTGGTCTCTACGACCACAATACCGGCTCCGGTTGGCCGCACGCTGAACCATTGCCTTTCCCCCTCCCGAAGCCTACCTGAAACCGGATTCCCGAAACGCAGTTCCTGGGGATTGGGGAGCGCTTCAAATTTTGCCCGAATAGTATAGGGGCCGCTTTCACTTTTGTCGTATCCCCTCACTTTGAAAAGGTAGGCCGAGCCCGCTCCTGTAAGGATTTCCAGCCGGGCATTGTTGCCTTCGCCTGAGTCGTCATCTTCTTCAAGAAGGTTGCGGGAGGCGTCGTATGCTTCCAGGTAGGTGTCGGTACTTCCGGTGGTCTCCACCGTTAAAATACCAGTTCCGGAAGGCCGGACACTAAACCACTGCTCATCTCCTGCACGGAGGGTTGCGGAAATTGGTGTCCCAACGCGCAGTTCCTGCGGGGTTTGGCCGAAGAGACCGCCGCAGATAAGCAGAAACAAGCCGACAGTAAAGGCAAGATATTGAATTTTTTTAAACACGAAATGCTCCTCAATACAGGGTATCATAACCGGATGGGGGAGACAACCAACGCATTACCTGAAATCAAACGCAAACACCGACTTTTCGTAGTAGTCCCGATCCGGCCCGAAAATGCAGGAAGGGAAATCCTTTTTATTGGGAGAATCGGGGAAGTGCTGGGTTTCCAGACAGAAGCCGGTATGCCGGGTGTACAGCGACCCCGCCTTGCCGGGAATGCCGTCAAGCATATTGCCCGTGTACAATTGCACGGCGGGCTGGGTGGTACATACCTTCATCGTCCGGCCGCTTACCGGCTCAAAGACTTCGGCACAGGGGCGTAGTTTTCCCGGCTCGCCGTCTATGGCAAAGCAGTGATCGCAGCCCTGCCCAATGGGTCTGCGTTTTCTGAAATCAAGGCTGCCGTTTACCGGCAGGAGCCGCCCCGTGGGGATGAACCGCTCGTCAACTTCAAGATACAATGAAGAATCCAGAGTGATTTCATGTGAAAGAATACTGCCCTGCCCCTCTCCCGCCAGGTTGAAATAGGCATGGTTGGTAAGGTTTACCGGCGTTGGAGAATCGGCTTGGGCTTCATAAATGGCGATTATCTCGTTAACCCTGGTAAGACCGTAGGTAACAGCCACTGTGAGCTTTCCGGGAAAACCGCCGTCTCCATCCGGGCTTTCCAGTTCAAAGCGTACAAATACGCCGTCATTTTTTTCATAGGATTCTGAACGCCACAGACGCTTGCTAAAGCCCAGCCGGCCTCCGTGCAGGGAATTTTCCCCGTCATTTTTATCAAGATGATACTTTTTTCCATTCAATGTGAAGCACGCCCCTCCGATGCGATTGGCAAAACGGCCGACGGTAACGCCAAGGTAGGAGGCATCGTTCTGGTAGCCGGCAAGGCTGGAATAGCCCAGAAGTACATCGGTTTTTCCGTTTTTCCGCGAGGGAAGGCAAAGACTTGTCCACGCCGCGCCAAAAGTTGAAACACAGAGATACAAATCTCCCGCTTCCAGAGAATACAGATGTACTTTTTTACCGTTTGAAAGAACACCGAAGGTCTTTCTGCTGATCTTCATGGGTGGAGTGTACCATGAGGAATGAGAAATGAACAATCGCAGGAGAATTCTGCGGCATGATACTAACTGTTTATTATTCTAAATTAACAGTGTATAATATTGCATGAAATCATTTACACTGTGGTTTGTCCTGATACTTGCGGGATTGGTCCTTGCCGCCGGCTGCAGGCGGGAAACGTCCGGGGAATCCCGTTATTCTTCGTATTCTTCCGGCAGCCGTTCCTATTTCCCGTCCCGCGGTTTTGCAGCGATGCAGAATATTCCGGCGTATGACCTGTCCGGCGGCAGTCCCGAATGGATTGGAGCCGCTGATTTTGGCGATGAGATGGAACTTGATCCCGAAGAAATACAGGGAAAAATAACACCGGGGAAATCTGTTCAATATCAGCCGAAAAAATATTTCATTGACGATACAGAGGTAACGCTTATTCCTGTTTTGTGGAGGGGTAGATCCTGCTGGATCAACCCCCTGCATTACGCGCCGGAAAATGCATCTGCCGGGGTTGTCATTGTGCCGGTCATTTTTCTTGGCGATAACAGGATTCTTCGCATGGGAGATTTGGCAGTTTTTGACAAAGACAGGTTGTTTTCCCCGTTTTTTGGCGTTCATGTAAACAATATTGAAGGTAATAAGAACGGATTTTCTTTTCATTCCGATGATGTTGAAGCGGCTAAACTGATGGTAAAAGCAGGATTGTCCAGAAACAGCGAACGTGCCCAAACGCTGCTCAGGCAGGCGCAGGAAATGTATCCGCACAGCGCTCTTGTGCCGGCGGTTTCGGATATGCTTAATCCCAAAATGCACGCGGCAGAACAGGCAACTGAAATTCTTGTTGCGCTTTTTTCTGTCTCAAATGATCCTGCGCCAGTATATGCCGCGCCGGATTTTTCTTCGCCGGTTACGTCGACAGCCCTGGGGGACTTGAACATATTTCCCCTGTCGTCAACAACTACCGCCAGTTCTCCGCCCTCGGCAACTTGTGATGCCCAGGCAAAACCTTCCTTTCCGTCATCGCGGCGTACTTTTATAAAATCGTAGACCTTCCCATCCCCTGAAAAAGTTAATCGCCGGACATCTGCGACAAAAACTCTTTCTCCCAGAGACAGTGCGGAGTCCCATTTGGTTTTGTCCGATTCCTCGCCGGTATCGCTTTCAAGAGTATAAAACGCGGAATTTACCCGTAACACATAACCGTGATTCCATCCGTCCAGACCTTCAGCCGGTATACTGACTCCGCCGGAAACAAAACCGGCAGCGGATCTTGATGTCTCATCTTTTGTGCAGGAAACAACTAGAAGCGCAAGAATTACCAGTGCCGGGATTATAGCTATCCGTTTCATAATTAACCTCCGTAGTATTGTGCTATGTGAATACATCAAACACTCAATCTGGTAAAGGTTGTTTCCGCCTCCCCACTCGCCACGCAGTCAATATTTCAAGTATAATTGCCCATCATGGCGAAGTACCCTTTTGAAACAATTGAACCCAAATGGCAGAAATACTGGGCGGAACACAAAACATTTAAGGCAGACGAAGATACCGCCTTTCCCAAAGAAAAGCGGCGTTATGTGCTTGATATGTTCCCCTATCCTTCCGCGCAGGGTCTGCATGTCGGCCACCCGGAAGGTTATACCGCTACTGATATTTACTGCCGTTACCTGCGAATGAACGGCTACAACGTGCTGCATCCGATGGGTTTTGACGCCTTCGGGCTTCCCGCCGAAAACTATGCCATCAAAACCGGTACCCATCCGGCGGTAACTACCGCCGCCAATATTGAAAGGTTTCGCTCCCAGATAAAGGCGCTTGGCTTTTCCTACGACTGGGATCGCGAGGTGGATACTTCAAACGAAGACTACTACCGCTGGACACAGTGGATATTTCTCAAACTCTTTGAAAAGGGCCTTGCCTACGAAGCGGAAAGCCCCATCAACTGGTGTCCGTCCTGTAAAACCGGCCTTGCCAACGAGGAAGTCAAGGACGGCCTGTGCGATCGCTGCGGCGAAAAGGTAGGCCGAAAACGCATCCGCCAGTGGATTCTGAAGATAACCGCTTACGCCGAACGGCTGCTTGCCGACCTGGACGGCCTGGACTGGCCGGAGCCGGTAAAACTCATGCAGCGCAACTGGATTGGCCGCAGCGAGGGGGCAAATGTATCATTCAAAGTTGATGTATCAACTTTGAATGATTTAGCAGTTTCGCCTCCGGCGAAACTGCATAACAATTATTGTATTGAGGTTTACACCACTCGGCCGGACACGCTTTTTGGTGCGACCTATATGGTGCTGTCGCCGGAACATCCGTTAGTTGAAAAGATCACGACAGGCGGACAGCGGGAAGCGGTAAACGCCTACATTGAAGCGGCCGCCAGCAAAAGCGACCTTGAACGTACCGACCTTGCAAAAGAAAAAACCGGCGTATTCTGCGGAACCTATGCGATCAATCCGGTAAACAACGAAAAAATTCCGATATGGATAGCTGATTATGTGTTAATTTCCTACGGAACCGGCGCGATAATGGCGGTTCCGGCGCATGATGAGCGCGACTGGGATTTTGCAAAGACGTTCGCCCTGCCGATTGTGCAGGTAGTAGCATCTGAAAAACCCGAACCCGGAAAGGACTATTCCGCTGAACCGGAAGAATGTACCGCAGCGGACGGCTACTCGGTAAATTCCGGCCTTATCACCGGGCTTCCCACAGCCGAAGCAAAAAAGCGCATAACGGACTGGCTTGAGGAAAAAGGCATCGGCAAGCGGGCGGTGAATTACAAACTGCGGGACTGGATTTTCAGCCGCCAGCGTTACTGGGGCGAGCCGATTCCCCTGGTGCATTGCGGCTGCTGCGGCATTGTTCCGCTTCCGGAAAGCGAATTGCCGCTTAAACTGCCGGAAGTTACATCATACACGCCTACCGGAACCGGTGAATCTCCGCTGGCCGGCATCGGCGAATGGGTGAATACCGTTTGCCCTAAATGCGGCGGCAAGGCCAAAAGGGAAACCAACACCATGCCCCAGTGGGCCGGCTCCTGCTGGTATTACCTGCGCTATCTTGATCCGCAGAATGAAAAAGAATTCGCCGCCAGGGAAAAAATCGATTACTGGCTTCCCGTTGATCTGTACGTTGGGGGTGCGGAACACGCCGTATTGCATTTGCTGTACAGCCGGTTTTGGCACAAAGTACTGTACGACTGCGGCCTGGTGAATACCGTAGAGCCCTTCCAGCGGCTTATCAATCAGGGGATGATACTCGGCGAGGATAACCAGAAGATGAGCAAAAGCCGCGGCAACGTAATCAACCCCGACGACATCATCAAAAATTACGGCGCGGATTCTATGCGGGTCTACGAGATGTTCATGGGGCCGCTGGAAGTAAGCAAGCCCTGGATAACCGCCGGTCTGGTCGGCGTGTCGCGCTTTCTGGACCGGCTGTGGATGATTGGCGAAAAACCGTTATGCGAAGCGGCAGTCGGATCAGAGGCTGCCGGCGGACAGGCAATGCAGAAACTTCTCCACCGCACCATAAAAAAAGTAAGCGAGGATACGGCAGGCATTAACCTGAACACCGCCATCAGCGCCATGATGATCTATTCCAATGAATTGGCAAAACTCGCACAGATTCCCCGCGCACTGTGGGAACCGATGGTAATTATGATCAGCGCCTACGCTCCCCACCTCGGCGAGGAACTCTGGGAAAAACTGGGATACAAAGAATCGGTGTCTGCCTGCGCCTGGCCGGTGTATGACCAGCGCCTTACTGTTGACGATGAGGTGACTGTTGTCGTGCAGGTAAACGGGAAGATACGTGAGAAGTTTACCGCCGCAGCCGGAACTTCCCCGGCGGAACTTGAAAAAACGGCGCTTGCCCTTCCCGGTGTTCTCAAGTGGACCGAAGGGCTTGCGGTGTGCAAGGTAATAACCGTGCCGGACAAACTGGTAAATATTGTCGTACGATAACTGTTATAAATACATTAGGCCAACAGTTCCAGAATGCCGTCGGCAATGGCGCAAAGAATGATACAGCATGAAACGGCGCCGACATCCAAAACACCCCTGGAATGATTTCCCTGGCGGCTGGAACGTCCGTAGTGTGCAGCGAGCTCTCTTGTAGAATCCATGCCTTTTATTGCAGCGGCTTTCATCATCTGTAACGCTTCGGCGAAATTTTTTCCTTCTCTGACAGCTTTTTGTATCGCGTCATTTGCCGGAGACAGGGTATCGATCAGCGTCTTATCCCCAACTGTGGCCTTTATGACATCCTGCAGGGCTTCCAGTCCTCCTGAAAGAATAAGGGAGAATGTTTTTAGATCGATTTCTTCATATTCCCCGCCCGCTTCTGACATACTCATGAATATTGTTCCGTAAATGGGTCCCATTGATTTTCCGGTTTTGGTGAAAAGAATAAATCCTAAATCATACAAACCATCGGTAAAGCCTATTTTCTTATCCATGATTTGATCGCCAAAAATGGAAAAGCCTTTGTTCATATTTATCCCATGATCGCCGTTTCCGATGATGCCGTCAATCTCGTTCAGGTAATCTTTGTTTTTCTGTACTGCGGCAACCATTTTCAGAAGAACGGATTTACCGTCAGAGTTTTTTATATTATTCAATATTGCGCTCTCCTGCATAACAAAAATGTAAGAAAGCACGTCAGATATGGTCAATAAAAAGCTGAAAAAAGATAAGAAGATACACCAAACTATTGTGGGATATTACAATTATTCTGAAAGATTATAGACATTTACTTCTATAAAATTAGCGAGTTCCCGCCGTGAAAGCTCATCAATATTTTGTACGCCGCTGAGAAAATCTTCCCAATGCCCGATAAAATCGGAAGCAATCCGCTGCCCAAGGGGAAGATGTTTGCCAATGAGTATACTTTCGCTGTCTCTGTCTCGTAAAATCGTATCGGCCTTGTATACGATCTTTATGTCATTCAGAATATTCTTCTGTGTTTTGGCGAGAAACACAACAACTCTGCTGCGGCTTGCCTGCCCCCAAAATTTTTTGTACGCGGAATAATCCCATCTCTCCAGCGGAATTCGGATTCTGGCAAGAAGTTCCTGCGGGTTCAGCGCATTTTTCCCCGGCATTGTCAAAAAACGGGCAGCGGAAACCCATCGGGATGACTGGGCAGTCCGCAATTCATACTGGGCATCCAGTGCGTTCAGGGCAACGGAACTGTCCATCGGCCTGCCCGGTAAACATATATTGCCTCCGATGGTAGCCATATTGCGGAGCTGCGGACCGGCAATATTTTCCAGGCAGCGCCGCAGAATATTGGGTACAACTTTTCCAAGTTCTGTTATCTGGCTGAGTTTCACCATCGCACCGATTTCCAGAAACCGCTCGGAACGGCTTATCCGTTTCATTTCTTCTATTTTGTCCAATGAAAGCGTGACGGGAGGAAGCGTCAGTATCTGTCTGCCCTGATCCCGGAGCAGGCCGGTTCCGCCGGCATAGGGTACGGCGGCGGGATAACGGTTCCACAGGGAAAAAAGTTCGGAATAGCTTGACGGGGAAAAGACCAGATTAAGTTGATCTGCCATAAAGCCTCCGCTGTCTGATTTCAACGGCATATTCAATGCCCTCGATCAGCTGCTGCGGGTCTGTACAACGGCATTTGATTCCGTTGAAAGCGTTAAGTATATCCTGCCGGGATGGACGCTTGTTCCTGTCCAGGAGGGCGCCGGCATTCAGTATCTTGCTTGTTTCACAGAACCCGCAATTATTCAGCCGTGCCTTCGCAAAGCCGGTCATAATGTCCTGGTATTCGACGGTTTGGGAAAACCCTTCAATGGTGATAATTTCACTTCCGCGCGCCCTGAACGCGGGGAGGAGGCAGGCATGACTGAGGCTGCCGTTGAACAACACTGCGCAAAAGCCGCATTTTCCGGTAAGACAGCCTGCCTTTGCGCCCAGCAGGCGGAAATTAAGGCGCAGGATGTCAATGAGTCTGACATTCGGTTCACAGCGGACAACAACGTCTTCTCCGTTCAGAATGAAGCCAATGGTCATGCGGTGCCGCCCTCTCTTCTTTTTTTAACAAGCGCGTACCAGATATCCTGTGACTTCAGTGGAATAGAGCAAAAGTGATAATCCATTGCCTGTGAAACCGCCTGTAAATAGGCTGCGGGCACACAGCTGAACGGAAGGTCTCCTATGCCTTTGGGTTCGCGGGAATTGCTGGAGATAAAATCAATGTTTACCGGAGGAATCTCGGAATATCCAGGAATATCAAAATTTTCAAACTGATCCGGAGGAATCGCTCCGTGGACGTAATTGATCTGTTCCCGGTACGACCAGCCCAATGCCTGAATCACGGAGTTTTTCAGGCTTCTGCGGGCATCGTCCTGTGAAATGATTTTTCCGGCATTAACGCTCATCCACACGCCTCGAATTTTCGGAATATATTCGATAGGGTCAATTTCAACCTCAACCACGGCCGCTGCCCAGGCCGGCCGGGCAAAACCGATTAAGTCCATTTCCGTAGCGGGATCACTCAAATTTTCATTAGCATTGTCTGTTTCTGCCTGTTCGCCGGCAGATGCGGAAGCCGGTTTTTTGGAAGAACGCAGTGTTTTGCGAACAACAATCGGCAGGGGATCACGGAATCGTTTTTTGCGAATGGAAAGACAGGCCTGAACCATAAGGCCGGTTATCACGGTAATGTTTCTCGAAACCGTAGAGGGCCCTGAATCCGGGTAATCTTCGCCGCGGTTTATACGTACCATTTCCGCATCTATCCCCAGAATTTCTGCAGCAATCTCTGCCCAAATTTTTTCATAGTCACAGCCGGAATGTATCATGCTGGTCTTTATTTCCAGCCCCCCTTCCTTTTCAAGAATCAATTCAATGCCATATCCGTCTTTCTCTGCCTCCGGATGCAGAAATCCGTATCCCTGATAGGCAAGAGCTATTCCGATACCCCTGAAACTTTCACCCTTTTCCGACCAGCTTTCCCTGTCACGCCGGTTATGCCTCAATAACTCGTTGGCAGCCCACTTGCGGTAATAATCACTCTTGATTAACGCACTGTCGATAAGTCTTTCTGCAGGAACCGAATCTTTCAGGGGGAGACCCATTGGCAAAAACCCCGTATCAGAAATATGCTCTTTGCGCCAAATGGCGGGATCCACTCTGGTGGTATCGGCAATAAGGGAAGCGGTTCTTTCCACTGCAAATAGACCCTCTGACAGGCCAAAACCGGCAAAGGGTCCTTGAGGAGGGATATTGGTTCTTATTGCGATGCCTGAAAAACGCATATTCTTTGTTTTGTAAACCATCAAACATCCAAGGTAAACGCTATCAAGATGTTCCTTTACGTTAACTTCATAAGCACCAAGGTTAACAATAGCATTGACATCAATTGCAAGTACCTTGCCTTTTTCATCAAGCGCAGTTTTTATTGTTATCTCTGTTTTGCACCGTTTTGGTGAAAAGAAAAAATTCTCTCTCTTGGTCAGCATCAGCCGTACCGGCTTTTTGGTGATTTTTGCCCCCAAAGCCGCATGACATGAAACAAGTGAGGGATACCACAGCCTGCCGTCCATGTGGATGCCGGTTGGAGCCGGATTTACCTTAACGGCGGAAGCAGCAATGTTGAGTACCTGGGCGACCGATCGTTTAACATGATACGGCCATTGGGTGGCGGTACAGACTTCTACGGTTTTTTTTCTGTTTTTTCCTGTTTCTTCCTGCTCAAGCCATGAAACAGCGCCGGTCGGTTCCGCGTACCAATGTTCCTGTATTCCGGTACTGTAGTCACTGCTGACAACAGATGCGGCATGGGCAAATACGGCATCGGGATCGCCGGTGCATATTTCGCGCCTTGCAGCAATAATTTCCCCGCCTGCATCGTGAACGGAAAAAACAGGCATTTCTTCCCTGACATTAACCCTGCAGTTTTTTGAAAATTCTTCCAGCGCGTTTTTTTCTGGACCCAACAGCAGCGCCACCGGCTCGCCTATATACGACAGTTCCTCTTCCGCAAGGATCGGCAGGCCTGAATTCTCAAGCCGGTTTTTTCCGGGAATATCCGCTGCCGTAATCAGGGTACAGCCGCCGGGAAGTGACGGACATTCAACGGATAAAAGCCGGCCCTTGGCCACAGGTGATCTTATGGTAATTGCATAGAGCATCTGGGGCAGATAGATGTCGGAAACAAAGCCGGATTCTTCCATTGCTTCAAGTATAATCACTGGCGGTTGATTGCACAACATCAATCACCCTGCCAACCTGAGCTTCGCTCATCCCCGGCCAGACGGGAAGGGAAATTTCCTGCTGATAACTTTTCATGGTTTCGGGAAAATCATTTTCGGCAAGTTTGTAGCGGTTTTTGTAGAAAGGCATGGTATGCAGGGGGATGAAATGCACCGAAACGCCGATTCCGGCTTCATTGAGCCTCATGATAAATTCATCGCGTGTAATTTTTACCTTCAGCGGATTCAGGCGCAGGGGATAGAGATGGCGGGCATCGCCCGGACCGCTTGGCGGAATGAGGAAACGATCGTCGCCGGTAAAGGCTGCGTCATAGGAAGCGGCAATTTCTTCCCTCATCCGTAAAAGATCCCATGCGCGTCCCAGCTGAACCCGCCCCACAGCGGCCAAGAGGTCGCTCAGATTGTACTTAAAGCCCGCCTCCACCACTTCGTAGTACCAGGGGGATTTTGTTTCACAGTAGCGGTTCCATGCGGCGCGATTCATGCCGTGGGATCGCATAACGGAAACCCTTTCGGCTATTTGTCCGTCTCTGCAAACGACCATTCCCCCTTCGCCGGTGGTGATGGTCTTCGTTGCGTAAAACGAAAAAACCCCAATGTCGCCGACAGTTCCGGCGAAGGTATCCCCCGTTACCGAGGGAAACGAGTGGGCGGCGTCTTCAATTACCTTCAGGCTGCGGCGGCGGGCAATGTCCATGATTTCTTCCATGGCGCAGGGAAGGCCGCCGTAATGCACCGGAACCACCGCCTTCGCCCTGCCTCGGGGCAGCCGGCTGAGGGCTTTTTCCAGGGAAGCGCCGTCTATATGAAAAGTGCCGGGGGCAACATCGACAAACACGGGATCGGCGCCAAGGTAACGCGCTACTTCGGCGGTTGCGGTAAACGTATACGAAGGAACCAGCACCGCGTCGCCCGGCCCCACTCCACAGGCTTCCATCGCCAGGTGCAGGCCGCTGGTGGCGGAGTTAACCGCAAGACAGCTCAGGCCGGGGGTTTCCAGAAACGCAGCAAATTCTTTTTCAAAGGCAAGTGCTTCGGCGCCGGTGGTCAGCCAGCCGGAGCGAAGGACCCGAAGCACCGCTTCCTCTTCCTCCCTGCCGATAAACGGCCGGGCAAAGGGGATGTTATCGCACGGCTGGCCCATCAGCCAAAAACCGCCGTTTGACCTGCCGGCTTTTCGCGCATTTCGGGGATAGCGTCCTGCAGCACAAGCCGCAAAAGCTCGCTGTTTCGGTACATTTGGGGGTACTGCGGATCAAAGCGGCAGATTGGCTTGAGTTTTTCCATGAGGGCGGCAAGGTTGATAAAGCTGGGACTCTTCCTGTCCACGCGGAGTATGCGGCTGTATTCGGTTTCCTGCGGCTGTTCCTCTGTTGACCACAGCCGTTCGTCAAGCCGCTCGCCGGGCCTCAGGCCGATGTACTCGATCTTGATGTCGGTTTCCGGCTCAAATCCGTAAAAACGGATCATCTGTTCGGCAAGATCGCGGATACGCACCGGCTCGCCCATGTCCAAAAGGTACAGCTTGCCGTTTTCGCCGACACCGCCGGCCTTGAGTACCAGCGAGCAGGCTTCGGGTATTGTCATAAACCAGCGGCGCGCCTGGGGGTGGGTTACGGTCACCGGTCCGCCTTTTTCAATCTGTTTCTGGAAAAGCGGCACAATGGAACCGCGCGATCCCAGCACATTGCCGAAACGGACCACCATAAAATTCGCCGCCGTCGCCGCAAGCGCCGCTTCCATAACCAGCTGCTCGCAGATCAGTTTTGACGCGCCGTATATCGAAACCGGATGGACGGCCTTGTCGGTGGTAATATGGACAAAACGCTTTACCCCCTGACGTATAACGGCGCTGATCAGGTTTTCCGTGCCAAGGACATTGTTTTCGATGGCGGCTACGGGGTTTCCCTCCATCATGGGAACATGCTTGTACGCGGCGGTATGGAACACCACATCGGCGTTAAGATGCCCAATAATATAGTCCATGTAATCCGGGTCTTTCATGTCCCCGATAACCGGAACCAGGGTTGTTTTTTCCCCTACCCCTTCTTCCTGCAAAAGACGCAGTTCGCGGTCAACCTCGTAAATCGAATTTTCCCCGTGCCCAAACAGGTACAGACGCGAAGCGCCGGCGGAAAGAAGCTGCCGGCAAATTTCGCTGCCGATGGAGCCGCCCGCGCCGGTAACCATAACCCGCTTTTCCCGCAGGTAGGCAAGGCTCTGCTTAAGCTGCACCGCCACGGGAGTACGCCCCAAAAGATCCTGCGGATCGATGGATCGGGTTTGTATCAAATGGGCGTCGCCCTCGATGATCTGCGAAATACCCGGCAGTATACTGATTTTTTCAAAACCGGCTTTTTTAAGTATGGAGTAGAGTTCCTTGAGGTATTCGCGGCTTGCCACGGGAATGGCGATGATCGCCTCGTCCGCAGGATTCATCCGCAGCAGCTGCGCCACGTCGCGGATCGGGCCGAGAACAGGAATCCCCTCCAGTTGGCGGCCGATTTTTCCGGTATCGTCGTCCAGAAAGGCGACAACCTCACCAAAAATCGCCCGGGAAATAATCTGGCTTGCCAGGGATCGCCCGGCAAATCCCGCTCCAATAATATACAAACGCCGTGATTTCTGTGTTGTCATGCCCTTCCTCTAGTATTTATCCAAAGCACCCATCACTTCAAACGCAAGATCGATGGCAAAAGAATCGTCATAAAGATTCAGCTTGACCTTTGCCCGCTTTTTTCTCTTGTCAACTTTGATAATTCTGCCTTCAAGCCCCATAAGCGGACCCTCTGTTACTACTATACGGGAATTTTCGTTAAAGTACACCCTGGATATGCCCGCTATTGGCCCGGCTTTTTTTACAAAGTGGAGTACCAGTTCAAGGTCACGGTCTGCCAGAGGGCTTATGTTCTGGTTGGACGCCAGAAAACGGTAAAAACCCTTCGTTTGCCGGAACGCCCATTGGTGGGCAAGAATATCCTCCTTCTGTGCTTCGATAAAAATATAGCCGGGAAAAACAGCCGCCGTTTTCTGCTGCACAACACCCCTGCGGCGTATGTCGATTCTCCTGCGGGGAAAGTGCAGTTCAAAGCGCAGTTCAGGGTGAAGCGCGCTGAACAGACGCATAAATTTTTCCTCGCCGTGTGTTTTTACCTGAATAGCGTAATACTGCATCTGGATAGACAATAAATCATAATTGACAGGAAGTAAACTGCCGATAATTGAAGAGGAAATCTATATGCAGAAAAAATCCATTGTGTTCCTGCTTGTCTGCGCCGCTGCCGTCTGGCCGCTGTATCCGGCTACTGTTTCCTTTTTGGTTATTGAAGCAGGTCTTCCGGAGGAATTTCCGGCCAGCCAGCATTCGAGAATGTGGGAAAACGGCCTTATGGATGTTTTTTTTGAAATGGGACATATTGTGAGCAACTCCCCCATTATGCGCCTTCCCTATATTCCCGAAGAAGGTTTTCCCGACGAGGCCGAAAGGGATTTTGAATCCGCACAGGAAGGCGGAATGGAATATTTCCTGATTGCCGTGGTAAATCACCCATCGCCCCATCACGTTACCCTGCGCCTGTTCAGAACCTCCTCCCGGCAGATGCTGCAGGAACACAAATACACCGACAGGAATTTCACGACAAGAAAAGAAGAACTTGATGCTGTCAAGGAAAACGTTCTGGTTTTTGCCAGGCGCATTAGATAAAGGACGGGATTTATGAGAAAGCAATTTTTGGGATTTGCGGCAGCCGCGGTGCTGCTGTTTGTCAGCGCTACCGATTGGGACGGCGCCGCGATTGTCGATCCATCAGGGACACTGTCCGCCATTGACTTCTGTATAGCGACTAACGCATTCCCCAGGAACACCGTTGTCGACGTTACGAATCTTGAAAATTACCAGACAGTCCGGGTAATCGTCGTATCCGAACTGTCCACGGCCGGCCTTTTGGCAACTCTTTCCCGCAGGGCTGGTGAAGCCATTGGAATAAGGGGCAACTCCGTTTACAGAATACGCATGAGCCAGCCGCCGGATGAAATCGCGTTTTCTTACCTGCAGCAGCATGGTTTGCAGTATACCGCGCAGGCCGTGAACGAAGACGGCGACTTTGACGATGAGTACGAACTTGCAGATAGTCCCAAAGAAGAATCCGCGTCTGAATTGGCCGTAGTACCTCATGATAATCCTGCGCCGGCAGCAGAGACAGAATCAGCGGATACAGACACCGGAAAAGAACTCAGCCTTGTTCCGTCGGAAGAGCGTATTCCCGAAGGTTCTGAATACGAAATATCGCCTGACGATTTTGTCCCGGCCATTGCACCGAGGGAATACGAGTTTATCGCTGAAATTCCGCCTCAGGAAATCCCGGCCGCCGAAGAAAGTTACACCGCTGTATCGCCTGAGTCTTCTCCCTTCAGCGCTCCGCTTATCCGCACGCTTGAAAGCGGCAGTTGGTATGTCCAGGTTGCGGCATATTCCAGATACGACTATGTGGAAAACGAAATAAACCGGATAGGAACGGATTATCCGCTGGCAATACAGAACATCGGAACCGAAACCAATCCCATGTTCAGGGTTCTGCTCGGCCCGCTGAATCAGGGCGAAGGCGGAGCAATGCTGCAGCGGATGAAAAGCATCGGTTACCGGGACGCGTTTGTCAGAAAAAACTAGAGTTATTCAGGAACCGAAGCTGCCGGGCAGCGCTATTTCTTTTCTTCCATTGCAGATAACCGTGCAATAATCTCATGATCGTTTTCTTCAATGGCACGGACAATGTCCGCCGACATCGCGGCAAGGAAGTTAATGTCATACCGGAGTTTGTCGGTTAGTGACAGCATCTGGGCATAGTCTGTTTTTACCGCGGAACTGTTTTGCCGCAAATTTTCGAACGCAGAGGTGATTCCGGAACTTTCCGAAGACAGTTCGTTCAGCATGTCGATAAGCTCCGTCATCGTACCGGCAAAACCGTTTATTCCGTCTGACATGTGATCGATAATGCTGCCGGCGTCGCCGGAACGCTTGGAGGTAGTGTTTATCCCCGCTATGATGTTTGACAGTGTCTGGGAGATGCTCCGCGAGTTTTCCCTGGTGGTTTCCGAAAGGCGGCGAATCTCATCCGCAACCACGGCAAAGCCCCTGCCCGCTTCTCCCGCATGTGCGGCCTCAATGGCGGCGTTCATGGACAGAAGATTGGTATTGGCCGCAATGGCGCTGATCGTCTTAATTGCCGTCGCTATGCCGTCCACCGACCTGGCGATGCCCTGAACCGCCTGAATGGTCTCCTGCATGGCTTCCTGGCCCTTGGTGGCATTTTCGATAAGCCCGGTAACGGATTCCCGTTTTTGCCGGGAAAGCTCGGAAGTACCCTTGAGGGAGTCTACCATGCGCCCTGTGATTGCGGCGGAGTCATTTACCGATTCCGACTGGGTATTGATACTGGCATCGACTTTTTCCACGAGGGTGTTGATCTCCTCGATCATGCTCAGGGCGCGGCTGATATGGTCCTTGAGCTGCTGGTTGATGTACACCGTGGTTTTTTTCTCTTCCTCAAGCAATTCGAGGGTAAAGTGGGCGCAGTTATCCGGCTTGTTCAGTCCGTTGAAAATTGCCGTCGCCATTGAGCGGCAGCTTCCGTAACCGCAGGCTGTGCAGTCAAATATATCTTCTTCGCCCAGCTTTTTCATTTTCTTGTAGACTTCTTTCAGCTCTGCGTCATTGGGGCGTTTGAGGGTGTAATTCCCCGAAAGATTCCGGTATTCCCGCATATACAAACCGGGCTTCCAGTAATGCCCCAAAACCCTGTGATATTTTTCATACAGCCTGTTCAGCTTCCTGGGATTTAATTTTTGTTCCAGTTCTGCACTTCGTTTACGAACGGGGCTTTCAAGCTCTTCCATGTTTTTTTTGATATTCCCCGTGCCGGGACCGCCGTTGCAGCCCAATTCGCAGTTAAGGCAGTCAACGAGCAGGGGAAATTCAATATCGGTTCTGTCCAATATGTGGGAGATTCCCCTTAAATACGGGTAGATTGTGTGCGTCCCTTCGATTTTTCGGGTATTCCTTCTGATGCCCGGTACAAAACGCTCGGCAGTATCCAGCAGCCCTCCCGGACTCGAGAATGTAACCGCCCGTTCCACCGGCGCCCCTACATAGTCCACAGCGGGAAAAGTCGCAATATTAATATTGTGCTGCGTGAAATATTCACGCAGAGAAAGCATGGTAACGTTGTAATCGCCCAATTTGGTTTCGTCAAATTCCCGCCGCTTGGCAATGCAGGGGGAAACTACGGCTATCTTGTGATTCCGGTATTGCGGATAATATTCGCGGATCAGTTTGATCGAATGCAGCATGGGGCTGTCGGCCGGGGAAAGGTATTTCAGTAATTCAGGGTGATAAATTTCGATATAGGCGACAATCGCCGGGCATGGCTGGGCTATCACCATCTTTGGCTTTTGGGTCTTGATGTATTCAACATAGGAATAAACGGTCAGCTCCGCGCCAAGACTAACGTCAAAAATCGCTTCCAGGCCAAGAGACTGCAGGTACCCGTTCACTTTGAGGTAATTGCCGGGAAAAACCGAGGCGACAGCCGGAGCGACAATGGCAACCATTTTTTCGCCCCGTTTAAGATCGTCAAAAAAACGATCCGTATCGTCGATGTGGCTGCGTGCTTCGTGCGTGCAGGCATGGATGCAGCTTCCGCAGCCTATGCACAGGTCATGGTTAATCATCAGCTTTTCACCTGAACCGTCCATGCAGTATTTAACCGGACAGGCGGTAATACAGGCGTAACAATTGATGCATTTTTTTTCGTCAATTTTTATGACCGGAGCAAGGTTTCCTGTGTTGTCCATTTCTCCCCCTAATTTCAGGCCGATGCAGCAAGAGCCTTTTCAATTACATTAATAAGTACATCGGGCAGTACCGGTTTGCTCAGAACATCAGAAGCGCTGGAGCTTCTTACCCGCTTGAAGAATTCCTCCCCGGTAACACCGCTGACAATAATTATCGGAACTTTCATATAGCTTGGTATTTTGCGTATGTCGCCAAGAAATTCAAAACCGGAGATATTCGGCATCTCGATATCCAGAAGAATAGCATCAACCTGATTGGCGTTCAGGAAATTCATGGCGTCGGAAGCGGCCTTTACCACCCGAAGATCGTATTTGGGAACCAGCATCTCCTGGTACATCTTGAGCTGTGTGACATTATCATCAATCGCAAGGACAATTTTCTTTTCTTCCATAACCGCCTCCTCTACCAGTATACTGGATAATTAAGAAATATACAAGTATCAAACGGAAATGCCGCCATTTGCCGCGCAAATGGCACAACCCAGGGCGTCAGCGGCATGGTCGGGTTTGGGAATTTCCGCAAGTCCCAGGATGATCCGTACCATTTCCTGAACCTGTTTTTTATCGGCATTGGCTACGCCCGTTACCCCCTGCTTGATCGCATTCGGCCTCAGTTCCACAACAGACAGCCCCCGCTCGGCAAGGACAGCGAAAACAACCCCCCTCGCTTCGGCGACGGGAATAGCGCTGGAAACATTTCTGCCAAAGTACAGAGTTTCGACGGCCGAAACCGCAGGCTTATAGGTGTCCACTATTGAGCGGATGGATTCCATGATGAAAAAAAGGCGCTCGGCCTGGGGAAGGCCTGCTTTGGTCGCAATACTGCCGTGGTCTACATACCGGATCTTCCCGCCGGTGTAATCAACAATACCCCAGCCTGTGGAAGCCAGGCCAGGGTCAATACCGATTATCCGGCTCATGGTCAAAACCAGCATCAAAAACGATCAACGAATGACAGCGAATGAGTACCTTCGGTACAACGCGAATAATACAAATAGCTTCTTTCTTTATTCGTTTTAATTCGCGCAATTCGTTGACTCTTCTTTTTATTTAATGTTTTTATTCAGATTCAAAGCCCTCGGGGATGCTTATGTTGGTATAGACGTTCTGAACGTCCTCGTTGTCCTCAAGTTTTTCTACCAGACGAAGAGCCTTCGCCGTGCCGTCGTTGTCAAGCGAAACCTCGGCTTCCGCCACCATGCTGATTTCGGCGCTCATGGTCTCAAAATTCTTGGCTTGTAAGGCATTCATTACCGATTCGAAATCTTCGGGGGCGCTGGTCACCTCAATAATGCCGTCGGAGGAGGAAATGTCCTCCGCTCCGCCGTCCAGAGCAGCTTCCATCACCTGGTCTTCGGTGTACTTGTCGCCGTCAAGCGTAATAACTCCCTGCCGCTTGAACAGGCGGGAAACCGATCCCGCTGTGGCAAGCTGTCCGCCCGCTCTGGTAAGAATATTGCGTATGTCCGCAGCGGCGCGATTTTTGTTATCGGTCAGTACCTCAATGAAAACCGCGACCCCGCCGGGTGCGTAGGCCTCGTAAACCAGCTCTTCGTAGTTCACCCCTTCCAGTTCGCCCGTACCCTTTTTGATAGCGCGGTCGATATTGTCCTTGGGCATATTCGCGCCGCGCGCCTTGATGATGGCGGTACGCAGCCGGGGATTACTATCGGGGCTGCCGCCGGCCATCCGGGCTGCGATTGAAATTTCCTTGATTAGCTTGGTAAATATTTGACCGCGTTTTGCGTCCGCGGCTCCCTTTGCGTGTTTGATAGTCGCCCATTTACTGTGGCCCGACATGGCAGCTCCTTGTTAATTGGTATTATTGGGAACCATTGTATCGAAATGGTAAAATGTTGTACAGTACCTCGACAATGGAAAATGCAGGTACCGGCGCTTTTATTATTGACAATTCTGAATATAGTCCCAAAAATCCCCTGATCATCGCCGAATTGGGCACATCCCACGGCGGTGACTTTCGCATGGCGAAGGGTATGTCGCTGGCAGCGGCAGAGGCAGGGGCAAACTGCGTCAAACTGCAAATGGTCTTCGCCGACGAGATTCTCCACCCCAATACCGGCGAGGTAACCCTGCCCGGGGGCACAATCCGGCTGTACGACCGCTTCCGGCAGCTTGAACAGCCCATAGAATTCTATGCGGAGATCAAAAATTACGTTGAATCGCTGGGCTTGCTGTTCCTGTGCACCCCTTTTGGCCTGAAAAGCGCCGGAATTGTGCGGGAATTGCGGCCAAAAGTCGTAAAAATCGCCTCACCTGAGCTGAATTTTACCGATTTGCTGCAGGAAATCGCCACATGGGAGCTGCCGGTACTGCTTTCCAGCGGTGTTTCGACACTAGGGGATATAGAAGCGGCGCTATCCATCCTAAAAGGTGACTGTCACCTATTTTGCCAAAGGCATGTATGCCTACTGCACTGCGTGACGGCCTACCCCGCGCCGGAAAGCGACTATAACCTGCGGGTTTTGCCGAATCTGGCGGCTATTTTCGGCGTTTCCGTAGGGGTTAGCGACCACAGCCTCGACGCGGAACTGGTTCCCGCGCTTGCCGTTAGCCAGGGCGCGGCGGTTATTGAAAAACATTTCTGCCTGAGCCGCGGCGATCCCGGTCTGGACGACCCCATCGCCCTGCCGCCGCCCGATTTTGCCCGCATGGTACAGGCTGTCCGCCGCGCCGCGGAATTGGGGCAGCAGGAAACCCTGGCGGCTTTCCGCCGCGACCGGGGAACCGAGGCCGTGGAAGCGGTTCTGGGCAGCGGGGTTAAAACGCTGGCCCCCTCGGAACGGGACAACTATTCCCGCACCAACCGCTCGCTCCACGCACTGCGGGACATTCAAGCCGGCGAAGTTATCACCGCCGGCGACTTTGCCGTCCTGCGAACCGAAAAGGTTCTTCGTCCCGGCCTTGCCCCCTCATGGGCGCAGCACATCTGCGGCAGGACGGCGCGGCAGTGTATCCCCGCCGGCGAGGGGATTAGGTTAATCGACATTTAAGAAAGAATCAACGAATGGCTTGTATACGGTCGGAGGGATATATGGTATGCTTGAAAACAGGAGCATTATTATGGATATTCCTTATACCTATTGGGAAGCAAATGACGGATGGTTTGTTGGTTACATAAATGCCTACCCTGAACATCTTACCCAGGGACATGACCTTGCCGAATTGGAAGAGATGCTCATTGATGTATACCAAATCCGTCAGGACGAAGAAAAACGACTGGCACAAAAACGAAAAAGTGGTATCTTGCGGGTAAAGGTTTCCGCTTGAAACGCCAAAAATTGCTAAAAGAAATTGCACGGCGAGGAGCCGTTTTTGTGCGTCATGGAGCAAACCATGATATTTACGAAAATCCGAGAACGAACACTTCTACCCAGGTTCCCCGTCACAATGAGATTAATGAACTAGTTGCAAAAGCAATAATATCTTTCTTTTCCTGAATTTTCTCAGAAAATGGTGCCTCCCGTGCGCAAGCAATGAATACATTAATACATGATCAACGAAACGGTAGACCGCCTTTAGGCGGGCGTGACGACTTTGTTTTCATTGCCGCTGGCTCTTCCGTCTCGCCCGAGCGGTGATATGCATTAACATCATCTGAAATAATATAAAGAGTTACTTCTGGCTTGTAGCGAGTTGCTTTCATTTCGATGTTGGCAAGAACTACTCCGGCCTTTGTCGTAAATTCCTGATATTGTGCGAATATAGGACGCTTTAACACTGTATAGTAAATTTACGCTTGCGCCGGTTTCCAAGGCATGGTACAATACCCCCAATGAGCGAAAAATACTGCCGCCAGCGGGCGGCGATAAAACCGTCAGTTCCCCCCCCCAGCGTGGCATAATACACGCTAACAGCGATAATTTCGGCGAACTATATATACCTCGGCACAATTCCACCACACAAAAGGAAAACAAAATGAAAAGAACATTTTTTATTCGTATCGTAATAATAGCAACGGCAATAGTTTTTTTTAGTTGCGAAAAACCAAGCGAGTGTGCTTGTACTGATGCAAAAGAATATGAAAAATTTGAAATAAACAAAAAAGAATACCTGATGAAATGTATGATACCGGAAGAAGTTTCCGGCAGTACAGTGAATAAACTGATAATTTGTAATCATACCAAAAGAACGATGAATTATGGGCATGACTGGTCTTTGGAGTATTATGACAATAACCATTGGACGTCCATTCCATTGGATATGAATTGGCCAGATAATTTATTGGGACTATCTGCATATCAAACCTTAGAATTGAAGCAAAATTTATATTTGTTGGCTGAAACTTACAACAATGCTATAAAAGGAAAATATCGGAGAAGTTTTGATGTTTATTTGTATGATTGGAAAAAGCATAAGCATTATGGGAGTTATGGTTTATATTTTGAATTTGAAATTAACTAAAACTTTTTGATTATGAAACGAATACTATTTATATGTACATTTTTAGGATGTTTCTTCTGTACCGTAAAAGCGCAGATTAGCACGGAAGAACAACCCTACAGCTGGGGAAAAGGCGAAATAGCCGTAGTATCCATTCCCGTAATATCCTTACCTTCTCTTGATTTGGAAAAACTTGCCAAAGAAGATGCGGTAAATGAAGGGTTGGCAGTTCCATTTCGTTTTGGTTTTCCTCATGAAGTGAATCTTTCGCTGTCTAATTCCGGTGTTTGGAAAACCACTGCTGATGGCGGTCGTTTATGGAATTTGAGGCTTTATAGCCCGGATGCCCTTTCATTAAATTTACTGTATGATAAATTCTGGTTGCCGGAGGGAGCAAAATTTTTTATTTATTCGGAAGATATGAAACAACATATTGGAGCATTTACTTCCAGAAATAATAATGGAGATAGAGAAAACATTCTGGGTTTTGCTACCGTTTTGTTATTCACAAACAGGATTGTTCTGGAATATTATGAGCCGGCAGGAATTAAAGGCGAGGGTATCATTTCTGTATCTCAAGTTATTAGCGGATACCGGCATGTTTATGATATTATAGAGAAAGAAAATCCACTAAGAGATAATAATTCTGAGTTATTGCCTTGTCACAATGATGTTAGCTGTAGTCCAATAGGCAATAATTATCAACA
>Ga0082212_10003425_pt1 | contig 22508 bp, 21 predicted proteins | sample TergutNt197P3_FD_71548 | JGI IMG/M metagenome (GOLD analysis project Ga0082212, IMG submission 71548) | Neocapritermes taracua P3 segment gut microbial communities from Petit-Saut dam, French Guiana - Nt197 P3 | ecosystem: Host-associated > Arthropoda: Insects > Digestive system > Gut ...
CTGTACGTCGGGGCAGTATTTTTTCGCATACCGCACGGCGGCGGCGGCCGTCTCGATCACCTTCGGTCCCGTCATCCGGAGTTTCTTCTCCATATGCAGCTCGCTCGTCGCCAGAAAGATATGGATACGCGGCGCGGCGGCGTTCCTCAGCGCGTCCCACGCGGCGTAGATGTCGCTCTCCCGGCAGCGGCAGAGCGCGGCGACGGAGCAATCCTTGACCGCGTTCGCCACCGCCGCGACCGCGTCTTTATCACCGGGCGACGACGCGGGGAATCCCGCCTCGATGACGTCCACGCGCAGACGCTCAAGGGCGCGGGCGATCTCCAGTTTCTCGGCCGTGTTCATCGAGCAGCCGGGCGACTGTTCCCCGTCGCGCAGGGTTGTGTCGAGGATTTTGACCGTTTTGGGCATGGAATATCACTTTCCTGTTGATAATTTGACATGCGTAGTATATACTGGATTGAAAACTTGGTCAAGAGGTGTTCTATGTTACGGCAGAATTTAGAGGAACTCCGCCTCAAGGCGCTGGAGGCCGTCCGCAACGCGCGGGACGCGGTGTCGCTGGAGAATATACGGGTCGGTTTTCTCGGCAAGAAGGGCGAACTGACCGCCGTCCTGAAGCAGATGGGCTCGCTCTCCCCTGAGGAACGGCCTTCCGTCGGCGCGTTTGCCAACGACGTCCGGGCGGCGATCGAGGCCGCGCTGGAAAAAGCGTCGGGTTTACTCGCGCGGCAGGAACTGGCCAAGCGGCTGGAGGAGGAGACGGCCGACGTGACGCTGCCCGGCAAGCCGGCGCGGACCGGCCGCCGCCACCCGATGCAAACGGTATTGGACGACGTGGTCGGCATCTTCCTCGGGATGGGGTTTTCCGTCGCCGAAGGGCCGGAGGTGGAGACGGCGTATTACTGCTTCGACGCGCTGAACCACAGCCCCGACCACCCCGCCCGCGATCCGCAGGACACGTTTTATTTTGACGACGACACCGTTTTGCGCACGCAGACGTCGTCGGTGCAAATTCGCGTCATGGAGAACGCCAAACCGCCGATCCGGATCGTATCTCCCGGGAAATGCTACCGCAAGGACGAGATCGACGCCACCCACTCCGCCCACTTCCACCAAATCGAATGCCTTGCCGTGGACAAAGGGATCACAATGGGCGACCTCAAAGGCGCGTTGCAGACGATGATGACCGGCCTGTACGGACCCGATGTGAAACTGCGCTTCCGCCCGCACCACTTCCCCTACACCGAACCGTCGGCCGAGGTCGATCTGCAATGCTTCGCCTGCAAAGGCGCGGGCTGCCGGATGTGCAAGTTTGAGGGCTGGATCGAAATGCTGGGCAGCGGCATGGTCCACCCGGCCGTCCTGGACCGCTGCGGCATCGACTCCAGCGTTTACAGCGGCTTCGCGTTTGGCGTCGGCATCGAGCGGCTGACCCTGATGCGGTATAAGATCAACGATCTGCGCTTGCTTTATGAAAACGACGTCCGCTTCTTGCGGCAGTTTTAGCGGTTCCCGCAGGGGCGAACTTTGTTCGCCCGCGGGCGCACGCAGTGCGCCCCTACAGGAGGGAGGATGAAATCGTATGAAATGTTCCTATAATTGGTTAAAGGACTATGTCAATCTGGACGGGGTTTCGCCCAAAGATTTGGCTCACGCGCTGACGATGAGCGGTTCTAAAGTTGAAACGGTTACCGAACTGGGCGCCGATATTCACAATGTGGTGATAGGCCGGGTGCTGACCATTGAAAAGCATCCCGACGCCGACCGGCTGTTTGTCTGTTCGGTGGACGTAGGCGACGGGATGCCGCGTCAGATCATTACCGGAGCGGACAACGTCTTCGCCGGGGCGGTCGTCCCCGCCGCGCTGGACGGCGCTTTGCTGCCGGGTGGAAAGAAGATCAAAACGGGTAAGATGCGCGGCTTGGAGTCGCAGGGAATGCTCTGTTCCGGCGCCGAATTGGGGCTGGACGGACACGACCAGCCCGGCGCGGACGCCGACGGCATCCTGATCCTGCCGGACGGCGAATACGCCATAGGCGCCGACGCCGCGGACGCGCTGATGCTGCGGGACGCCGTATTGGAGTTTGAGATCACCAACAACCGGCCCGACTGTTTGTCGGTGACCGGGCTGGCGCGCGAGGCCGCGGCGGCATTGCGGCTTCCGTTCAACTATATAGCGGGCGAACACAGTTCGCCCCTACAGGGCGAAATAGCCGGCTACCTCACCGTCACGGTCGAGGACGAAACCCTCTGCCCGCGTTACTCGGCGCGGGTGGTCAAGGACGTCAGGCACGGCCTGTCGCCGATGTGGATGCGCCGCCGCCTGCGGGCTTGCGGGGTACGCCCGCTGGGCAATATCGTCGATATAACAAACTATGTCATGCTCGAACTGGGGCAGCCGATGCACGCCTTCGATCACGCCTGCGTCAAGGAGAGCAAACTGACCGTGCGGACGGCCCGGCCCGGCGAGACGCTGGAGACGCTGGACGGGAAGGCGCGCGCGCTGGACCCGTCGATGCTGGTCATCTCCGACGACTGCGGCGCGACGGCGGTGGCGGGCGTGATGGGCGGCGCGAAGAGTGAGATCACCGGGAAAACGGCGCGCATTGTCTTTGAGTCGGCCAATTTCAACGGCCCGTCGGTACGGAAGACGGCCCTGTCGCTCGCCATGCGGACCGACGCCTCATCCCGCTTTGAGAAGGGGCTTGATCCCACCGCCACCGTCCCGGCGCTGGAGCGGGCTTGCCAATTGACCGAGCAATTGGGCGCGGGAACGCCGGTATCCGGCGTGATCGACGTTTGCGCCCCGATCGGGCCGCCGGTGAGCGTGCCGTTTACAATAAAGCAGATCGAGAATCATTTGGGCGTTGAGATCCCGAATATACAGGAACTGTTGGAGTCGCTGGGGTTTGCTGTCAAGGACGGCGCGGCCGCCGTGCCTTCATGGCGGCGGGACGTATCTATTTGGCAGGATCTGGCGGAAGAGGCGGCGCGGCTGTACGGGTATGACAACATCCCGGCAACATTGCCCCCTTCGAAGAATCAGGGCTGGCTGACCGAGCCGCAGAAACTGCGGGCGCGGCTGAACGAACTCTGCGTCTCGCTGGGCTATTGCGAAATGCTGACCTATTCCTTCATCGGGCCTGCGGATTTTGACGCGGCGCGGCTGCCGCCGGATAACGCGAAGACGATCCGCAACCCGTTGGGTGAGGAACACAGCATGATGCGGACCGCGCTGCTGCCGTCGTTTCTGGAGGCGTTGTCGCGCAACGCCGCCGCCCGGAACCCCGAAGCCCGCCTATATGAACTCGGCATGGTCTATACCGGCGGGGACGGGCGGCTCCCGCTCGAGACCCGCCGCCTGATCCTGGGCGGCTACGGGGACGGGATGGATTTTTTCACCTTAAAAGGCGCCGTGGAGACGCTGTTTGACCGTTTCTGCCGCAAGGAGGCGTCGTTTGCCAAGGCGGACGGGGCCGCGTACCACCCGGGACGCTGCGCGGATATCTTCTGGCAAAAGCGCCCGGTCGGCCAGATCGGCGAGTTGCACCCCTCGCTCGGCTTCCCCGCCAACGCCGCCGTATGCGAGCTGGACGCGGAGATCCTGCTGGAACTCGCCCGGCCCGACGGGTGGTTTGCCCCTTTGCCGCGGTTCCCGGCCATTTCCCGCGACATCGCCCTTGTCTGCGGCAAAGAGACCGCCGCCGCCGAGGTCTTAGCCGTTATCCGCAAGGCGGGCGGGGCGCTGCTGGAGGACTGCTCGCTTTTTGACGTCTATGAGGGAAAGCACATCCCCGCCGGCTCGCGCAGCCTCGCTTACCGCCTGTCGTTCCGCGCGCCCGACCGGACGCTGCGCGACGGCGAGGCGGAGGCCGCGATTCAAAAGATCCTGCAAAAACTGCAAGACGGTTTGGGCGTAACGATACGCGCCTAAGGGAGGATTCAGCATGGATTGGTACCCTCTGCCGCAGAACGAGACGCCGCCCCCTCCCCCGCCGCCCTCCAAATGGCGGTGCTTCGGACGGGCCGCGCTGCCGCCCGTCCTGCACATGGCCATTCAGTTTGCCGTCGTCATCATGATGGTCTATATTTCGGTCGCAGCCGTTATTGTCAGGGCCGGACCGGAGGAGTTGGAGGAGTATGCCGCCTCTCCGGAGGAGGCGCAGGCCACCGTCATAAACGGGGTCATGTACAGCGGGCTTATCAGCGCCGCCGTCTTTTACGGGATGTACAGGCGCAACCTCCGCAGAGAGCGGCTTGCCCCGATGCGGCCGCCCAGCGCGCCCCCCACCCTCCTCGCCGTCGCCGTCGTTGCGGTCTCGGCGAATTTTGCGCTGGTCGCCGGCGTCACGTTGGTGCAGGACCTCTTGAAGACCGACCTGCCGACCAGTTCGCTGGACGGCCTGACCGAAGGGGTAAACCCGCTGATCCTGCTCATCTCTGTCTGCTTCGCGGCGCCGCTCGCCGAAGAACTCTGCTTCCGGGGGCTGGCGTTCCGCCATCTGCTGCCCGGCTTTTCGTTCTGGAAGGCCAACGTGATCCAGGCCGCCATGTTCGGGATCATCCACGTCACGCCGATCCAGGTCGGCTACGCGTTCCTGTTCGGACTGCTGCTGGGCTGGATCTTTCACCGGACCGGCCGTTTCGGCGCGGTGGTATTGGCCCATATCGTGTTCAACTTCGCCAACTTCCTCTTCGCCCTCATTCCCGGCGTCGAGTCGATGGCCGAAGATCCGCCCCGGCTCTTTCTCTGCGTCGGGCTTCCCGCCGCCGCCGTGTTGGCGCTGGCGATCCGGAGGCTCGACGCGGCGACCGCCGGACAGGAAGAGGGACGCGAGGGATAACATTCTGAAACTTTTTGCAAATGTTTGTCCCCGGCTATTGCAACGTTTCCTTTTGTATGGTATAATCACGGCGAATACTTCGGGGGAGGGAGACGGTTGATAAACGAGGAGATTGTCCTGTATTTTCCAATAGCCGTCGTCTTCGGGATCCTGTTGGCGATGACGCTGGCCTATAACAAAGGGAAAATACGGAGCGGCCGCGGCGGCCGCAGCATTTTCTTTCTTACCTGCGCTTTGCTGTGGCAGGTTTTTTCCATGTTGCACGTTTTTGCGATGGATACCTCTCTGGAGCCTTATTGCTATGCCTTGGAACATATCTCGCGGTGGTTTATGCCGGTCGCTTTCTTTTACTACGCGATCAGTTTTTACCGTATCCAGCGCTATATGCCCCGATGGATGCCATACGCTTTGCTCGGCCCCGTTTCGCTGCTGTCGGCCATCTTCCTAATCACCGGCGGAAACAGCATCCCGTACATAATCGCCAACATCTACGTCGTCGTGATCTATGTCGTCGTCGGCGTCATCGTTGTCGCCATGTTCCGCCGCCTGCCCGCCGCCTACCGGCGCGGCTCCGTCTTCCATATCGCCTATTTGGCCGTACTCGTGGTCATTGAAATCGCCGAACTGGCCGGTCCCGGAAACGCCGCCTTCGACACGCAGTATTTCGGTATTACGGTCTGCGGATTGCTCTTTTACTGCGCCCATATGCTCAACAGCGACACCTCCTCCCTCAGCATCGACCAGAGCAGTATCTTCAACTTCCTTAACCAGTCCATTTTCATCCTCAACGAGGACGGCGTGATCGTCGAGACCAACCGTCAGGCGGTCCTGTGGCTGCAATCGCTCCGCCGGAAGGTGGAAAACGTCGATTTCGACGGCCTGCTGGCCGTTTTGGGCAACAACAACCGCATCCTTGTCAAAAAGCTGGAGGACAGCAGTGATTCCGACATCCATTTCATCGGGACGGCCATCCCGCTGATCTACCGGATGGAGCGGCGCGAGTTTGTCATGATCGACGGCATCACGAAGGGGGAATTTATCACCCTGACCGACGTGTCGCGGAACCGCCTGCTGATCGAACGCCTGCGCGACATGGCCGGCGTGGACGCCCTGACCGGCGCGGCCAACCGCTACCGCTATCAGGACCTCCTGCGCAAGCTGGACCGCAACGAGAACTATCCGCTGGCCGTCGTCATCGGCGACGTCAACGGCTTGAAATCGGTCAACGACATAAAGGGGCATCTCGCGGGCGACCAATATCTGATGGACATCGCCGCGGTGCTGATGGACTGCTGCCCTCAGGGCGGCTATGTGGCGCGTTACGGCGGCGACGAATTTGCCACGCTGCTGGTAAAAACGTCGCCGGAGGCGGTGGAGGAATACATCGAAGAGGTCAACAAGGCTTTGCTGATCCCCCGGGGCGATATGCAGCCCTCCATCTCGCTGGGCTACGCCATCAAGCACCACGGCAACGAAAACCTCAGCGCCCTTATCGGACAAGCCGACCAGAGGATGTACGCCGAGAAGATGGCCCGCAAGGCCGCCGAAAGGGAGGCGTTGAACAATGCCTGAAGAGGTTCTTTTTGAGGGATACGCGCAGGTACTCAGCAACGGGATGATGAAGATCCTCTATGTCGGTCTGTTTTTGCTGCTCGCCTTTCCGGTGACCAAGATGCTTCCCAACCGGAAGAGCGTCCGTCTGCCGATCCATCTGTTTTTGATTATCCTCAATGTCTTTCTTTGGAGTGTCATCTCGATCGCCCGTTATTTCGTGACCGGCCGCGAAGCCGTTTATATCACTTCCCTTCTGACCTATTCCTCCCCAATGTTCACGCTGATCTTCATGCTGTCCTTCACCCTGTATTTCCACAATCTCAACGCGCTTTTCAAGCGGCACATCCTCCTTATCTGCGAGATCTTCCCGCTTGTGTCCGTTATCAACATCCTTATCCTCGGCCTTCCGTCGGTCGCGGACCCTGAGCGAGGGATCAACCTGATTAAAACCAATCCGTATGTCAGCACGGAGAATCTGAATTATGTGTTCGGTAACTTCGGCCCCTGGTTCTATGTTCAGTTGTTCATTTCGGCGGCCTTTACCTTCAGCATGGTCGCGGTCGCGCTGATACAGCATCTGAAACTGCCCAAGATCTACCGCGCCCCGTCGGAAAAACTGATGATCGGCACCTTTTGGGTCGGCGCCGGGATGATCGCCACCCTGTTCAACGCCACCGGGAGCGCCGATATGAAGCCCGAAAGACTCCCCCTTGATTTCGCGCTGATCTTTTGTATCGTGTCGGTCCCGTTTTTCTATCGGGCGACGCTGGGCAATCAGGGCCTTGTCTTCCTCTCCCAGGCCCGCAACGACATCATCCAGCACCTCGATCAGAGCATTTTGGTCCTGGACGAGGAATCGAACATCATCTTCAAGAATAAGAAAGCGGTCGAATGGCTGACCGGTTTCCAGTTCTCTTCCGCGTCCTATCCGTCGCTGACAGAGAGTCTGGCCGCCGTGCCCAAAAAATACGAAAAACTGCCCGACGAGGAAGGCGGAAGCGACTACTACTTTGACGTCAAGGGAGAGTCGAAGGTCTTCAACCTCCGCGAGAAGCCGATCTACGACAAGCGGAACCGGCAGATCGGCACATATGTGATCTATTCCGACGTGACCGAAAACCGGGCGCTGATCCAGCGGCTCGAAGTGGGCGCCGGCCGCGACGCGCTGACCGGCTTGCACAACCGCTCTATGATGGAATCGCTGAAAAAGGAACTGGATAAGCCCGAGTCGCTGCCGCTGGCCATCCTGATCTGCGACGTAAACGACCTCAAGCTGACCAACGACGTCCACGGCCACCAGTCGGGCGACATCATGCTCCGCGTATGCGGCGAGGCGTTGGTGGAACGCTGCCCGCCCACCGCGCAGTCCGGCCGTATCGGCGGCGACGAGTTCCTTGTCCTCCTCCCGCAGACAGGAAAGACGGAAGCGGAAGCGGTGATCGCGTCGATCCGGGAGTATCTCAAGGGGATTGAGGATTATCCGTATAAAATCACGATGGCGATGGGCTGCGGCATCAAAAAATCGGAGAACGACGACATCCAGACGGCGCTTATCGAGGCCGACGAGGCGATGTATGAGAACAAGAAAGAGATAAAGGGCGCCGAGAATATCCGCAACAAAGACCCGAACCGGTTATAAAGAGTCACTAAAAGAGGGGGATTGCGCTTGAAAGCCACTTTGACGCTGGATAGCGGGCAAGTTTTTGAGGGAATTTCCGTCGGCGGGCAGATCGCGGGGCCGATTCGCGACATTGTATTCAACACCTCGATGACCGGGGTGACCGAACTTTTGACCGACCCGTCCTCGATGGGACAAGCCCTCGTCCTGACCTATCCCCTGATCGGCAACTGCGGCGTATCTTATCAGGATTTCCAGTCCGAGAAGCCGCAAGTCGCCGCTCTGATCGTTTCCGAACTCTCGGAGACAGACAGCAATTTCCGAAGCGAAGACTCTCTCAAAGCCGTACTGGAACGATTCGGCATTCCCGTGATAACCGGGATTGACACTCGTTCACTGGTACGGCTTTTACGCGACGGCAAGTCGCCGCGTACAGTGTCCGTATCCGTTGGCGGCAATGGGCCGGCTTCCCGCCCGCTCTCCTCGCCCCGGTATCAGGGGGCGCGGAAATCCTTAAAGGCGGAGGGCGCTGCCGTGGCGGTTCCGGATACCGGCTTGCGGAACGATTTGGCGCGGGCGCTTGTCTCGCGGGGCGTCTCTTTGGAGATTTTTCCGTACGGCGAAGAGATAGGCGGAACATATGACGGTTACTTGCTGCCGGGCGGCCCCGGCGATCCGGCGGAGTATGATTTAACCGTTGTCCGGCACATCCTGCAAACGGGCAAGCCTATCCTTGCCACCGGTTTGGGGCATCAGCTGCTGGCGCTGGCCAACGGCGGCACGACCGTTCCCCTCCCCTACGGCCACCGGGGCGCAAACATTCCCGTACGCGATCTGGCGACGGGCAAGGTGGCGGTTACGGACCAAAACCACGGATACGCCGTGGACCCGGACAGTGTGGATAAGGCAAGTATAAGCCATGTCAATGTAAACGACGGCACGGTGGAGGGTTTGCGCCGGCGGGAGGACGTCCTCTCGGTGCAATTCCGGCCGGACAAAGAGATCATCGGCGAATTTGTAGAGATATTGAAGAGGTAACATTTTATGCCAAGAGATCACTCGATCAAGAGGGTGCTGGTCATAGGCTCGGGGCCGATCGTCATCGGGCAGGCCGCCGAGTTCGACTACGCCGGCACACAGTGCTGCCGCGCGTTGAAAGAGGAAGGGCTGGAGGTCGTCCTGATAAACTCCAACCCCGCGACCATCATGACCGACAAGGACATCGCCGATCGCGTATATATAGAGCCGATGACCGCCGACACGGTGCGGGACGTGATCCGCAAGGAACGGCCCGACTGCCTGATCGGCACGCTGGGCGGGCAGACCGGCCTGAATCTGTGCATGGAACTGGCCGAGGACGGCTTTTTGGAGGCGCACGGCGCCCGCCTGATCGGCACCGGGCTTGACGCCATCCGCAAAGCGGAGGACAGGCTGCTGTTCAAGCGGACGCTGGAAGGGATCGGCCAGCCCTGCATTGAGAGCGTCGTCGCGGAGGATTTGGAAGAGGCGCTCGCTTTCGCGGACAAGACCGGCTACCCTGTCGTCATACGTCCGGCGTACACGCTGGGCGGCACCGGGGGCGGCATCGCGTATGACGAAGCACAGCTCCGCGCCATCGCGCCGGGCGGCCTGCGCGCCTCCCGCGTCGGGCAGGTACTGGTGGAACGGTGCATCGCGGGCTGGAAGGAGATCGAGTTTGAGGTCATGCGCGACGGCGCGGGCAACCGCATCGCCGTATGCGGTATGGAAAACATTGACCCTGTCGGCGTCCACACCGGCGATTCGATCGTCGTCGCACCCACGCAGACCCTGGGCGGGCCGGAATACGCCATGCTTCGCGGCGCTTCCCTTGACATCATCGAGGAGTTGGGGATCGAGGGCGGCTGTAACGTGCAGTTCGCGCTGCACCCCGATAGCTTTGAGTACGCCGTCATTGAGGTCAACCCCCGCCTGTCTCGTTCCTCGGCGCTGGCTTCGAAAGCGGTCGGCTTCCCGATCGCCAAGGTCGCCACCAAGATCGCGCTGGGCTACCGGCTCCATGAAATACAAAACGCCGTCACGCAGTCCACCTACGCCTGTTTTGAGCCGGCGGTGGACTATTGCTGCGTGAAGATCCCCAAGTGGCCGTTTGATAAATTTGTCACGGCAAAGCGTTCGCTCGGCACCCAGATGAAGGCGACCGGCGAGGTGATGAGCATCTCCCCGAACTTCGAGGCCGCGCTGATGAAGGCGGTGCGGAGCCTGGAACAGGGGCTGGACAGCCTGCAAATGCCGGAACTGGCCGAACTGTCCCCCGAAGCGCTGGAAGAGAGGCTCCCCGTCATCGACGACAGGCGGCTCTTTGTGCTGGCGGAGTGGTTCCGGCGAAACTACACGGATGATTTCAAGCCGCTGCTGGACCGCCTCTTTGATATTACCAAAATCGACCGCTGGTTTTTGCAGAAGATCTACGCCATCGTCCGGATGGAGAGGGCGCTCGCCTCCTCCCCGCTCACGCCGGAGCTGCTGCTGGCCGCAAAAAAACTCGGGTTCCCCGACAGCCTGATCGCCCGCCAGACCGGCCGGGCCGACGTCCGGGAAGAGCGGATCAGGCATGGCATTGTGCCGGGTTACCGGGTGGTCGATACCTGCGCCGGAGAGTTTGCCGCGCAGACGCCATATTATTACTCCGCCTACGGCGTAGCCGGCGAAGCGCCGGAACATATACCCGCCGCGGACGGGACGGAAAGCAAGCCGCGCGTCGTCGTGCTTGGCTCCGGGCCAATCCGGATCGGGCAGGGTATCGAGTTTGACTACTGCTCGGTACACTGCGTCTGGGCGCTGCAAAACGCCGGATATGAGGCCGTCATCATCAACAACAACCCCGAGACGGTCAGCACCGACTTCGACGTGGCCGACCGGCTGTATTTCGAGCCGCTGACGCCGGAGGATGTGCAAAGCATCCTCGACATCGAGAAGCCGGCCGGCGTGATGGTGCAGTTCGGCGGGCAGACCGCCATCAAGCTGGCCAAGCCGCTGCACGACCTGGGTATCCCGATCATCGGCACGCCTTTCTCCGGCGTGGACGGCGCCGAAGACCGCAAAATTTTCGACCGTATTTTAGAGGAATGCCATATAGACCGCCCCCGCGGCGCGGCCGTCCATACCCGTGAGGAAGCGCTGGAGACGGCGCGGGAACTGAGTTATCCGGTACTGGCCCGCCCATCGTATGTGCTGGGCGGACAGGGAATGATGATCGCTTTCTCCGACGAGGAGTTGTGCGAGTGGCTGGACCGGACCGAACTCTACGACGGGAAGCCGATCCTGATCGATCAGTATATCATGGGGCTGGAGGTGGAGGTGGACGCCATCTGCGACGGCGATGGCGTCGTCATCCCCGGCATTATGGAGCATTTGGAGCGGGCCGGCGTCCATTCGGGCGACTCGATTTCGGTCTACCCGCCGGAACGGGTCCCGTCGGCGCGGCGCGAAACGCTGTACCGCTACACCCGCGATCTGGCGCTGGCGCTTGGCGTCCGCGGGCTGATTAACATCCAGTTCATCCTGCACGACGGCAAGGTGTATGTCATTGAGGCCAATCCGCGCTCCTCGCGCACCGTGCCGTATATCAGCAAGATTACCGGGCTGCCGATCGTAGATCTGGCGACGCGGGCCGCGCTGGGGGAAAAGCTGCCCGATCTGGGATACCGCTACGGGTTTATCCCGGAAAAGCGGTATACGGCGGTCAAGATGCCGGTCTTCTCCTTTGAAAAACTGTACGGCGCGGAGGTCAGCCTAGGACCGGAGATGAAATCGACCGGCGAGGTGCTGGGGATCGCCGAGAGCCTGTCCGACGCGCTGTTAAAGGCGTTCATCGGCGGCGGGTACTTGCGGTCTGTGACCCGCCGGGTCATCATGACGGTCAGCGACAGCGATAAGGTGGAGATGTGCGCGCTGGCCCGCCGCTTCCAGACGATCGGCTATGAGATCTACGCGACCGGCGGATCCTGCGCCGCCCTGCACGATCACGGACTCCGGGCCAACCTGATCCACAAGGTCGAAGACGCGGGCGACCCGAATATCTTGGAGTTTATACGCAGTAAAGGCGTTGACCTTGTCATCAATACCAGCACCGGCGGCGCGAAGTCCCGGCGGGACGGATACCTGATCCGCCGGATCGCGGTGGAGTCCGGCATCCCCTGCCTGACGTCGCTGGACACCGCCGAAGCGCTGCTGCTCAGTTTGGAACACCGCAGCCCGGGCCGGCTGGATGTGGTGGACATTACGACGGTATGAGGCAATGGATATGAAGGATAAGCAGGTCATTCTATTCGATCTGGACGGCACGCTGACCGACCCGAAGGAAGGGATCACCAAGTCGTATCAATACGCCCTGTCGGCGTTCGGCATAGAGGAAAACCCCGACGATATGGTCCGGTTTATCGGCCCTCCGCTGCGCGAAACCATCAGCCGGCATTACGGGTTTTCCCCCGCCGATACGGAAAAAGCCGTGGCCAAGTTCCGTGAATACTTTTCAAAAACCGGCTTTTTGCAAAACATTGTCTACCCCGGCGTACCCGAGTTGCTGCAAACGCTGTGCGAAAGCGGCAAGACGCTGGCGGTCGCCACCAACAAGGTCGCCGTTTACACGCGGCGGATCTTGGAACATTTTGGTCTGGCGCGGTATTTTGCCTTTGTTTCCGGCGACGAAATGGATGGCAGCCTCACCGTAAACGGCAAGCGGGAGATTATCCGCATCGCCTTGGAAGGGGTTGGAAGTACCGACGCCGTGATGGTCGGCGACCGGAAGCATGACGTCATCGGGGCGCGGGAGATGGAGATAGACAGCATCGGCGTACTGTACGGCTACGGAAGCCGGGAGGAGTTGACCGGCGCCGGGGCTACGGTGATCGCGGAAAGTGTTGAAGCGCTTTCAAGGATATGGAAAGGGTGAGCGATATGCGTGACTGGAAAAAATTCATTACGGACGCGGTGGCCAGCATTCAAACAGAAACAGACGGCAAACCGGTACTGGCGGCGCTGTCGGGCGGGGTCGATTCGTCGGTCGCGGCGGTGCTGACCCACCGCGCCGTCGGCGGACGCCTGACCTGCCTGTTTGTCGACCACGGTCTGATGCGCAAGGACGAGGGCGACGAAGTGGAGCGGCTGTTCCACGGAAAATTCGACATGCGGCTGATCCGCGTCAACGCGCGGGAACGCTTTCTGCGCCGTCTCGCCGGCGTGACCGACCCGGAGCAAAAGCGGAAGATCATCGGGGAGGAATTCATCCGCGTTTTTGAGGAGGAGGCCAAAAAGCTTGACGGCGTGGGCTTCCTGATGCAGGGTACGATCTATACCGACGTGACCGAAAGCGGGAAAGACGGCCACGCCGCCGTCAAAGCCCACCACAATGTCGGCGGACTGCCCGATGCGATCGCGTTTGAGGGCCTGATCGAGCCTCTGCGCGCGCTGTATAAAAACGAGGTGCGCCAGTTGGGCGAGGCGCTGGGACTGCCCCGGGAGATGGTATACCGCCAGATATTCCCCGGTCCCGGCTTGGGCGTCCGCGTCCTTGGCGAAGTCACCGCCGAACGGCTGGACACGCTGCGCGAAGCCGACGCCATCTTCCGCGAGGAGATGGAAAAAGCCGGCGTCGCTTCGGAGGAGTATTTCGCCATCCACACGGGGCTGCCGTCGGTCGGCGTAAAGGATGGCGCGCGTGTTTTCGGGCAGACGATCGCGCTGCGGGCCGTGAAAACAAGCGACATCGTGACGGCCGATTGGGTCCGGGTTCCGTATGACGTGCTGGAACGGGTTTCGGCGCGAATCACGGCGGAGTGCGCCGGGGTCAACCGTGTGGTGTATGATATAACGGCGAAGCCTCCGGGGACGATTGAGTGGGAGTGAAAATCAACTTTTCACGGTTTTCCGCGACTTTCCGTAAGCCCTCACAACACAGCGTTTTTCGCCCCTTGACCTTTGCGTAACTTTCCACTAAATGACGTTTGTACACAAATATTTTCATATCTTTTTGAGTACAAATTTGTGTACGCAAACAAACGAAAACAGCCCCGCCAAGCGGAACAAAAAAGCCCCTGCCATAATCGGCAAGGGCTTATTCTTTTGTATGGCTATCCATTTACTGTGACAAGCCGGAGCGGAGCGGGATTGCCAAGCTGTGCGAATGAAGCCCCTACAACGTCCATAGCGGCGGCGCGGCGTTCCGCGAAGCTGTGCGCGTAATGCTTGCTTATTATTTCTATCGTGTCCCCTGCAAGAGCCGCCACGTTCACCACATCAAGCCCGTTTGATATACGTCGCGTTCTTGGTTCGGCTTCCGCTTACTTCGTCTGCGTTCCCTTGCCTTATGATTACAATATACACGAAAGAACGTGAATAGTCAATATGCAATTATGCACTAACTTTCGTGTATGATGTGTCCGCGAGATTGTGCATAATGTACACTTGACATCGTGCATGGTTTGTGTTATGATGGTATGGTAAAGGAGTGGGCGTAAAAATAAGTCGCCCCCCGACAGAAAGGAGGACGGCTATGCCTATGAAGTATGATAAGCTGTTTGCGCTGTTTGAGGAAAAGGGTATAACCACATATCGAATACGCAAGGACAACCTTATCAGTCAAGCCGCGCTCCAAAAACTCCGCACTGGTGAGGGCGATATTGATACACGCACAATTAAGCGGCTGTGCGCCGTGCTTGAATGTCAACCGGGCGATATTATGGAATATGTGCCGGATAGCGGAGAGGAACAGGAGGGCGTAACACAATGAGTTTTTCAAAACTGGACGAATTAAAGGCGCGTCTTTCGGCTATGCGCCCCCTCAACGCCGGAGAGTTGAAGCGGTTGCGGGACGATTTCAATGTTGAATATACCTACGACACAAACGCCATAGAAGGAAGCACATTAACCCTGCGGGAAACCGCGCTTATACTGCAAGAGGATATAACCATAGCAGAAAAGCCACTCCGTATGCACTTGGACGCAATCGGACACCGCGACGCTTTCGAGTACGTCGTATCAATCACAGACATCACCGACCAACTGACGGAATGCCGGATAAAAGAGATTCACACGCTTGTATTGATGAGTGACGCTGTAAACAGGGGCATATATAGAAGCGTCCCCGTAATGATACAGGGTGCATTACACACGCCGCCGCAACCGTATCTTGTCGCGCCGCAAATGGAAACCCTGCTTGCGGAGTACGAGGACATGAAGCACGGGCGGCATATCATTGAAGCAATCGCCGAGTTTCACCTCCGTTTTGAGGGCATACACCCGTTCATCGACGGCAACGGGCGCACAGGACGGTTGATTATCAACCTTGAGTTGATAAAAGCGGGCTTCCTGCCCGTCAACATCAAATATACCGACCGCCGCAAGTATTACGACTGTTTCGACAGCTACTACGGGAACGGACACAAGCCGGACGCGCTCGCCGAACTGATAGCGGGTTACGAAGTTGGGGAACTGGAACGGTATATCAAAATCATTGAGGATAAAAACGGTTCGTCTTGACTTGAACGAACCGAAAATTGAGAAGAACGACGGCGAGGTTTCCCCCGCTCAAATATGAGGGTGAAAATGAAGATGAAAAACTTTTTTGAGTACAAATTTGTGTACATTCTACTTGCGATAGCCGATAAACCCAGTAAATGCAAGGATTATAGACCATCGCTATCTATCGAGTGGGAATGACGGGTAAAACGGTCGGAAATCCTTGTAAATACAGGCTTCCCGGCTTTATTTTTTGCTCTGTGCCTTTACTTTGGCTCTACTCTTCCAAACTTTCCAGCTTTTTGACCACTTCGGCGTGTTTTTGAGGGTACAAATGCCCGTATGTTTCGATGATGTATTTGACGTCTTCATGCCCTATCCTTTTGGCAATCAGCATATAGTCATAGTCCAAGTCAATGAGCAGGGGTCTATTGCACGGACACCGTGACGGTTTTCTCCACGCAGTACACAGCCGCAAAAGACTGGCAACACGAATAGCGGCGCCGTACAATCCGACGCCAGCCCTCCCAAACAGTCTATATTAAAGCAAGCAGCCTCGCAACTCGGATTTATTTGACATTGACATACAAAACAGGTCGCGGTATAGTAATTGCACAAGATACTTGAAGGGAGGGAATTGTATGGTTAAGCAGAACTTTGATTATTTCAAGGAAAACTTTGAGGAACTGTACAAGCAGTACAAAGGCAAGTATATTGTGCTGAAAAATTGCGAGGTTATAGGGGTCTACAGCAACTTAGCGCAGGCTGCAAGAGAAACCGCCAAAACAGAAGAACTTGGCACTTTTGCCGTTCAGCATTGCGAACGCGACAACCCCGGCGCGAATAGATTTTATAACGACAACGTCAAGTTCGGGGTGGTATAATGCCTGACAGTTTGCCCAAATACGGTCATAGCTTCACAACTAAATATGGTGGCAGAGTTAGAGAAATAGATTCTGCCATATACATCAAAAGCAGCTTTGAAAAGGATTTTTCCTCAAAGCAGTACAGGGCTATATGGGATACCGGCGCAACAAGAACCGTCATTGTGAACATATAGCCGTTGAATTAGGCTTACCCGCCATAGGAGCCGCGACTGCTTACGGAGTCAGCGGTAAATATGACTGCAAGTGTTATTTGATTGACTTGGGGTTGCCGAATATGGTAACAATATCAGACATTGATGTCCTTAGCGGCATTTTTGACGGTTTTGATGTTCTTATCGGCATGGACTTGATAACTTTCGGTGACTTCGCAATAACAAACCTCAACGGCAAAACAACGTGTTCGTTCAGGATGCCAAGTATGGCAACAATTGATTTTTACGCAAAGCCTCATATTTTCGATGAAAAGCCGGGAAGAAACTCACCTTGCCCTTGCGGAAGCGGGAAGAAATATAAGCAGTGCTGCGGTAAATAGAATACATATACAAGCGTCACCCTCTGATTTTTCGGAGGGTGCGTTTTTTATGGGTGATAATTATGTTTGTAATACCTCTTACAACCGCGCCAAACCAACGCTTTCAATGCACTATACCGATTGATGGCCGGAACCGCAGGCTCTCTTTTGAGCTTCGGTATAACGACATTGCGCGGTACTGGAGCATGACCATACACGACCCGGAGCAGCGGCAGACGCTCATTGACTCGCTGCCGATTTGTCAATTCGGAGGGTGTGGAACATTCTTTAGAAAAGAAGCGGCTCCTTCAACTGGTGCAAACGGCGTTCCCCAATGCCTTTGATTGACCCCCAACAGACCCCCAGACCCCGAAACTGACCCCGAAAACAGTCCTCACTCTATCTCATTTTTGCTCACTCCCTCTCACTCTAAGGCAAACCCACCCCCCTAGAATCATTGAGATTCTAGGGGTTCAGCCTGGTGACCCGCGCCTTTCCAAAGGCGAACTTGTTTGTTTCGCGGAGACTGTGGGGATGGCACTGTGGTTTTGAGGTCTTGCGAAAACGCCCCGCTCATGGTAAAATATCGATAACACACAAAAGAGCGGAGAGGTTGCCGATGAAAAATCAATATGTTGGCGACATCGGTGACTACGGCAAGTACGCCCTGCTCCGCGCCCTATCATGCCGCTATTCAATCGGCGTAAATTGGTATCTCACTCCCGACGATGACAGGAGCGACGGGAGATTCACCGATTATCTGCTGAAAGATAACGGTTCCTTAGACAGCGAGCTGTTCTCAAAATTAAAAGCACTTTTATTCCCCGATGGAAAAACCCTCCATCAAGAAAATAGAAAGTTTATGCCATCGCAAATAACGAGTTTCTGCCTAAGGCCATATTCTTCAGCGAGGAAATTAACTTTACAAATATATTTGACCGCAAGGCATATCGGGAAGATTGGGTCAACCGCTCTCTTGATGCGCTTGGTCAGCCTGATATTATTTTTCTCGACCCCGACAACGGACTTGAGGTTAAATCTGTTCTGCCTACAAGAAAACATGGGAATAAGTTTGTGACCTATGAAGAAGCGCGGCGGTACTATGAGCGAGCAAACGTCGCCTTTGTTATCTACAACCACCGTGACCGCTCGCCAAAAGACGAATACATAAAACGGTTCCTCCGCTTTTACGAATACGAGGGAACGCAAGACTCTTTTGTATATCGTCTGACATTTCACAAAAGTTCTGTGCGCGATTATATTTTTGTCACGAAGCCCAAATTTTATAGAGAGATTTATGATTTCCTTCAAGCCTTCGCTTGTCATGAGCGTAAAGAGTATTTTACCGTAGGCGACTTGCCCATGCCGGTGGTTAAGCGTGGGCATTTGACCCGCCGCCGCAGATCATAACTTCGGCGGGGCAGGAGGTGTTAAAGTGAACGTAATCCCTGTTTGGCAAATGGTATTAGAAGCGGCTACGGCATCGGATAATGAGGTGATAAGTTACCATGAGATTAAGCGCTACATAAAGGGTAAATATGGGAATGTCAACGAGAGTACAATTAACTGCCAAATCATTGTCTGCTGTGTAAACCATCCAAGCCGTATTCATTATTTTGAAAACCTAAAGCCTCGCGTCGCCAATGGACAATATGACTTTCTCTTTCGCGTAGGCAGGGGGGAAGTGCTGATGTACAATCCAGAGGTACATGGTCAATGGGAAATTGCATTAGGTAACGAAGGGCTTATCGTGCGTCAAACCGAGGGAGATGCCATAAATAAAATAGCTCTCAATTATACTTCTACTCATGCACCTAACCGCAACTCTACACGGAAAAAGGTTGCACGTCCAGATATACAGCACCCGTCGCCGGAACAAGTCTCGCTATACTTGAACAGGTGGGATACGCTTGAAAACTATACGGCGCAGGAATCTGCGTTGAACAAATTATTCTGGGAATTTGCTCCGCTGAACATTTCGCTGGAGGATATTTTGCTAAAAGTCGTCACCCTCAATACATTCTATTCCACAAACCTAAAGTCGGTCTACACTGCTGCCCGGCATATATTTGATCTTGGTGTTGATGAGCGTTTGAAATCCGGCGATGAAACACTTGTTGATGATATTGCCCATGTCACAATGTCTGGTGGTAAAGTGCGGCATGAGTATGCCTCCTCTCTTTCATGGTTTATGAAGAAACGTCAGAAATTGATGGAACAGGAACTTATAAAAATGATAATTTAGCATAATATCATACATAAGGCTTTGGGAATTTAGCGGAGTTAGAAAGCAGGTCTGCCATGTATACAAAACAAGACTTATCAGCGCATCTGTCCGCCCTGAACATCAACCCAGCCGGCACATTGATGGTCCATCTATCTTACAAAGCGATCGGCGAAGTCGAGGGACGAGGCGATACCGTGCTGGATGCATTGACGGAGACTATGCGGCCGGGCCTGCTGGTGCTGCCCAGCCACACATGGAGCAATGTCGGCGCGCAAAATCCGGTGATGGACGTCCTGCACACCCCCTCCTGCGTCGGCGCGCTGACCGAAATCTTCCGCAAGCGCCCGGGCGCGGTCCGTTCGCTGCATCCCACCCATTCGCTGGCCGCTATCGGCGCGGACGCGGCGGCGTTCGTATCCGGTGAGGAAGCCATAAACACGCCCTGCGGCAAAGGCGGCGCGTATTACAAGCTTTGGGAGCGCGACGCGCAGATTCTGCTGATCGGCGTCAATTATACCCGGAACACCTATATTCACGGCATTGAGGAATGGGACGGCGCGACCGGCTCAATCTCCGGGGAAAAAACCGATATGTATGTCATTGACCGTCAGGGACAGAGGCTTTACACGCCGCAATACCGCCACTGCGCCCGGTTGGGTTCGGAAACCTTCAGTAAGCTCGAGCCTTCCGCGCTGCAACAGGGTATTATGACCATCGGCCGCTTTGGGGACGCCGCCACCCGGCTGACGCGGGCCGCGCCGCTGCGGGAGATGACCGCCGGACTGCTGCGGGCCGATCCGCGGTATTTACTAAAGTATTGACAATCCCGCATTCCCCATGCTATACTGCAAAAGCGGCTGTCCCCAGCCGCGTACGCTGATGTGGCTCAAAGGCAGAGCAGCGCATTCGTAATGCGCAGGTTGCCGGTTCGACTCCGGCCATCAGCTCCAATGAAAAATCAAACCGTATCCATAAGGGACATTTGCACCGCCGCCGTTTTCGCGGCGCTGACTGCGGTGTGTTCTCAAATCATTATCCCGCTGCCGTTTACGCCCGTCCCCATCTCGTTGGGGATGGTGGGCGTATATGCCGCCGCCATCCTGCTGCCGCCCCGGCGCGCGGTACTGTCGCAGATATGTTACCTTTTGCTCGGCGCGGTTGGCGTTCCGGTATTCGGCGGGCTGCGCGGCGGATTGACTTGGCTGTTCGGCCCGACAGGGGGTTATCTGCTTGTCTACCCCCTGATGTCGGCCATCGTGTCGGCCGCGCTTAACAGTAAGAGCGCATTGCAAACCGAATCCACGCCACGCCGGACGCTGCTGAAAGGGGCCGCGGCCCTCTGCGCGGCGCATCTTGTGCTGTATCTGGGCGGGACCGCCTGGCTGTGCGCCCTCACCGGCAACCCGTTTGTCGCCGGGCTGTCGCTGGCGGTTTTCCCGTATATCCCGCTCGACATCGTAAAACTCATGTTCTGCGTCACGGCGATCATCCCGCTCCGGAGGCGGTTCCGGCGAATCGCGTTGTTTTCGATGCCGTCCGGATATTAAAGGGGCGACGGATACTTTCCGCCGCCCCTTGCTTCATGTGCTTTACTGCGTGCTCGCCGGCGTATAGTTCGGCGCTTCCTTCGTGATATAGATGTCGTGCGGGTGGCTTTCGCGCAGACCCGCGCCGCTGATCCGCATAAACTGCCCGTCACGCTGCAATGACGCAATGTCCGGCGTGCCGCAGTAGCCCATGCCGGCGCGTATACCGCCTGTCAGCTGAAATACGGTGTCGGACAGCGGGCCTTTATACGGCACGCGGCCTTCGATCCCTTCCGGCACCAGTTTTTTCGTATCGCTCTGGAAGTACCGGTCACGGCCTCCGTGCTTTTTGCCCATCGCGCCCATCGAACCCATGCCGCGGTATGACTTAAAACGCCGTCCCTGATAGATTTCACTCTCGCCTGGCGACTCCTCGCATCCGGCGAACAGAGAACCCATCATCACCACGTCGGCGCCGGCCGCGATGGCCTTGACAATGTCGCCCGAATACTGTACGCCGCCATCCGCCACAATGGGGACGGCGTGTTTTTGGGCCTCATTCGATACGTCGAAGACGGCGGTGATTTGCGGGACGCCGATGCCGGCCACCACGCGGGTGGTACAAATAGAGCCGGGCCCGATGCCTACCTTCAGGCAGTCGGCTCCGGCTCCGATCAGCGCGCGCGCCGCTTCGGCCGTTGCGATATTCCCGGCGCAGACCGGCACATCAGGCCATTGTGTCTTGAGTTTTGACACACATTGAAGGACGTTTTTACTGTGCCCGTGCGCGGAGTCGAGTACCAGCAGGTCTACCCCCGCCGCGACCAGCGCCCCGGCGCGTTCCATCACATCGTCGGTCGCGCCGACCGCCGCGCCGACCAGCAGCCTGCCTGAACTGTCGCGGGCGGAGTGGGGATACACCACCGCTTTCTCTATGTCCTTGATCGTGATCAGCCCGCAGAGTTTCCCGCTCCCGTCCACCAGCGGCAGCTTTTCCTTTTTAGAACGGCGCAAGATCTCCTTTGCCTCGTCTAAATCGGTACCCACCGGCGCGGTGACCAGCTGTTCGATCGACGTCATCACCTCATGGATCGGCCGATCCAAGTCCTCCTCGAATTTCAGGTCGCGGTTTGTCAAAATGCCGACCAGTATGTCCTTCTCCACACAGATCGGCACGCCTGATATGCGGTACTTCGAGCACAGTTCCTCGGCGTCGCGCAGGGTATCGTTCGGGGATAATGAAAACGGGTTGGTGATGACCCCGTACTCACTCCGTTTGACACGGTCAACCTCCCCCGCCTGCGCTCCAATGTCCATATTCTTATGTATCACGCCCATGCCGCCCTCGCGCGCGATCGCGATCGCAAGGCGTGACTCCGTCACGGTGTCCATCGCGGCGCTCATCAGCGGGATGTTGAGCCGCAGCTCCTTTGTGAGCCGCGTGGACAGGGAAACGTCGGAGGGCAACACCTCGCTGTGCGCCGGTATCAGCAGCACGTCGTCGAAGGTGATGCCCTCCCTGCCGAACTTGGTGTCGGACTGAACCATTGGTACCACATCCTTTCGGTTTATTAACTTAATAGTATATACCGATGCGGATTGTTTGTCAATGCCAAATTTCTTTGAGTTTCCCCAAAAATCTGGAGCAAAATGAATAGACCCATTGTGGCACAAAGGATAACGCATCGCCAAAAATGAAATTCCGTGTTTCCGCGAAGGCAAAAAAAGAGTGCAAAACCTAACGAAAAATGATATACTTGAATCGCTACAAAACAAGTCATATCAAGCGTTTGGAGGTTTTGCACATGACCAATTATAGCACACTGGGCCACGACTTGAAA
>Ga0082212_10003426_pt1 | contig 22501 bp, 20 predicted proteins | sample TergutNt197P3_FD_71548 | JGI IMG/M metagenome (GOLD analysis project Ga0082212, IMG submission 71548) | Neocapritermes taracua P3 segment gut microbial communities from Petit-Saut dam, French Guiana - Nt197 P3 | ecosystem: Host-associated > Arthropoda: Insects > Digestive system > Gut ...
TAATCTCGCCGTACGGCTTCCCGTCCTCAAGCGTCACCTTCACCGGCTCGTCCCATTCCACGCCGTCTATCTTGATCTTGACGTACACATCGGTCGTCTCGCCTTCCTGCGCCGAGGGATCAAACTTCGCCGTCAGATCCACCTTCACCACCAGGTCGTAGCCGTCCTGCTCCAGGGTAAGATGGGCCGTGGTGTCATCCTCGGTGTCCGCGATGTCCGCGTTCATTTCCTTGCCGATCAGCTTCGGGTCGCTGTAACCCTCCACCTTGACCACCGTGACCGTAAGCTGCGACTCATCCTTGAACACGTCATCGACGTTCAGGTTGTCGATCTTGAGTTCGCCCTTGCCGTCAGGACCGATCTCTACCGTGTACTCCTTACCGCTGTAATCGTAGCCGGGCATATTCGCCGTAAAGGTCAATACAGGAGTCGTGCCGGGCTTCGGAGGGTTTTCCATTTCAACTGTGAACACCACGAACGGGGTCCCTTCCTCCGTGGTCGTGTCGTCAGCGGTAATCGTTATCGTGGTCTCAACCGGATCCGGAATGAACGGCTTTTCAACCGGCTCGGCCGTGTCGCTGGCCAGGGTGCCGCTCTTCTTTTCATACTGCTCACCAGTATGCTCGAAATCCTGCACTACCGCGCTCACCACGAACGGGTCGTCATAAATGGACGACAGAGCGCCCTTAAGCCTATTACTCCCTGAGGTTTCGCCAGCCGGGATCGAGATCGAGACCTCTTGATCAACGCCGTCGATCGTGACCAGGACGGTAACTTCGGTCGTCTCGCCGGCCTTGGGGGCGGTGCTCAACCCGTCAGCGTTGACCAGATCCACGCGCACCACTAAATCACCGCCCTCCTGGCTCAGGTCGAGCTTGGCCTCGGTCGTGTCATCCGTGTCAGTAATAGTAATAATATCGGAGGATTCGGATACGGGCGCGAGGCCGCCGCCCTCAATGCGCGCGGTCACGATGATGTTGGAGGGATCAACGTAAACGTCTTCATAGTTGCCGTGCGACACGAGAACAGTATACTCGGTCTGGCCAATCCGGAGGGACTCGGTGACCACTATGGGCTTGCCGTCTTGATCGAGCACGGGATTGCCGGCCGGATCGGTCACCGTCAGGGTGAGCGTGCCGCCAGGCCGGGTCGGGGCATCGTCCAGGGTCACCTTCACCGTCATCATTGACTTGGCGCCGTCGCCCTCTTCAAAAGTGTTGGCGGTGTCAAAGGCAATGCTCAACGAGGTCTCCACCAGCTCGGCATAAATGTTGGGGTCAGGCGCTTCATAGCCGTTTTCGGCGGCGTTGGCCCAATTTCCCAAGCGGCCGCCCACGCCCAGGCGGTCATAGCCGTCCTGTCCGAAGAGCTGCCCGGCGTCGTCCGAGTAGGGGTTCAGGCGTCCGCTGGAGGCGGATCCGGCGGCGGTGCTGATGTCCATGTTCATGTCTTCCAGGAAATCGGCGCCGGAAACAAACGTGCCGTCGGGCAGACGCAGGTCCGGCAGAGAGGAGGCTTCGTCCACCGCGAAAAAGTCCAGCAGGGTCACCGTGCCCCCGTCTTTTTCCAGGATAAGATCATTGCCCTGGCGCGCAAAAGTGGCATCGGAGATATCCGGCAGGGCGAGCACCCCGCCGGCGGGGGAAGCGATAGCCAAGTTCTGCCCCGCGATCAGGGCAGGGATTTCGACCACATGGTCGGAGGCCGGGGTAATCTTGCTCGTGGGTTGCGTTGTCTTCTCAGCCATGTCTGGACTCCTTTTGGTGTGCTTCCGTTTGAAAAAAAGAATTGTCGAGTGTGCGCGTTACGCCGGACAGGCGCGCCCCGCCGGGAGAACCAAGGCTGATTGCCCGCTCCCCCATGGCGCGGCGATGCGTTTCACGTCAATGTCGCCAGGTTCCCCACATCATCGGAAAGCGTTCCCGCTTTCCCGCCCGCGGCCGGAAAGACCGCGATGTTACAAGGTTGTCCGACTATACCGGACAAAATTCGGCATCCGTCCGACAAAACAGGACGCGGTGAAGAGGCCACGCCTCCCCGCGCATCGGCGACTGCCATCGCTATTCCCGTCTTTTGCCCTTGGCGGGCGGTTTGGAATATATTCATACGAGGATCAAAAGAGCAAAAAACGTGCCGTTTATGCCTGCGGCGTCAATATTATTATGCCAATCACGTCATAATAAATTATAATAAAAGGAAGATTTTTAAAAAAAACATGTTATGATGCGGCCTTTACAGATGCGCCATCCACCCCACCCGCCCCTCCGCCGGAGACCGGCGGGAAACCGGATATGCGCGTAGCGGCGTTTTCCCCGGCGGGAGGAAGGCGCGCGCGGATGGAGAGATTGATGGGCCGAGAGGTTCGAAAGCCGCTGGCGGCATTGTTCGGCGGCCTGGTATCCGTAAAACGCAGACAGTTGGGGATGAGCCAGAAGGCTCTGGCCGGTCTGTTGGGAATAAGCCAGGAATCTCTGTCGCGCATGGAAACCGGGATGATCGCCCCGCGTTTTGAACGGCTTCAGGATTTTGCCGACGCCCTTGGGTGCGAAGTCGCGGATCTCTTCCGGCAGCCACGGGCTACGGAAGGACGAGCCGACGCCCTGGCGCGGACGATCCGCCCACTCTCCGAACAGGAGCAAAACAGCCTCCTGGAAATCATCATCGGCATAACCCGGATCGTCGCCGGCAGAAAACGCGGGTGAAGCCGCCGGGGGCAGCCCCACGGGGGCCGCTTTTCAGGAGCCGGGCGCGCAGGAGCCAGGCGCGGCGGGTTGCCGTTCCGGCTCCGGATTGACCTTAAAGGACAGTTCGGATAATTTTTAGAATTACAATTAACATGGGGGCTAAGACATGAAAACTTATGATGAGATGACGAGTGACGAACGTTTTGAGTTGTTTGATCAAATTTCAGCGGCCTTGGATGCTGGAGATCGAGATGAAGCAAGCAAACTGTTAAAAATAATCCCGGTTGAAGTGAATGCGGCGATAGCGATTGAAAGCGTTTTTGGAGAAGGGTATTTAAGAGATAATGGTTATAATATGAAAAAGGTTGATGCGCTCTATGCACAATGATTTTCTTTTCAATTTAGCTGGCAAAATTTTATCAAGTGAAAGTTCCAATGTCGAATTACACGAATCTAAACAATTCATAAAAAATGAGCAATTTCTTGCTGAGCTTGCCAAACAACTCAAAAAGATTGGGGAAAGTAAAGACTTAAATGCGATACTTGCCGCTGAGAAGATGATGCTCGGCATTGAAGAAAAGAACATAATGTCAAAAGAACATGCGGCGAGCCTTAGACGTGCTTTGATTCAATTTGATAATAGCAAAAACTCTCTTGAACTTATCGATGATAAATTAGCTTATTATAAAGCCAGCGCTATATACGCCGATACGAGGAATGATAGAAAAAACGGATTGCCAAGGGATAGTTTCCGTAAATTTATTGATAGCCAAGAAGCTAGAATAAAGAATAATTTAATTCATCCATTTTCTGATATGGATAAATTAGTTTTAGAAACAAGACTGAATAATTTAAAGATAGCTGAAAAAATTTATATTGAAAAACAAAAATATGTTTTATCTCTTGACGTTGCCGTTTTAGAAAAATCCGCCGACATTCGAAATTTACCTGTTGAAGACTTAGCAAAAAAATATCCAGATTGATTAAAGACGTCATTCCCCAGATAAAATCCCAAGCCTTGCGTATCAAAGCACAGGATTGCCCGCCTGAAATAGAGCGGGAAACCTTACGGGACCGCCCGCGCTTTACCCGGCCAGCCTGAAAATATCAAAGGCGGTGGCCAGGATCATCAGGCCGATGAGGAAGATGAAGCCGAAATGGGCGCAGACCGCCTGGATGCGATCCGGCACCGGCCGGCGGAAGATCGCTTCAGCCAGGTTGAAGAGGACGTGCCCGCCGTCCAGGGCGGGAATGGGCAGGAGGTTGAGCAGACCAAGGTTGATGCTCAAAAGGGCGGTGAGTTTAAGAACCCCCGTCAGGCCGGAGTGGGTGGCCTGCTGGTGCACGGTCTGGGCCACCAGCACCGGGCCGCCCAGGTTTTCGGCCAGGGGAAGCTCGCTGGTGAAAAGGCGGCGGATCAGATCCATAATGAACAGGGTCTTGCTCCAGGCCTCCTTGAAACCCTCCAAGCCGGCCCGGAAAAAGGAGGCCTCCACAAAGCCCCCTCCGGCGCTCAGCCCCAGAAGGTAAAACGTGCGCCCCCGTCCTTCTTCCCCGGCTTGCATGGCCATCGGGACCACTTGCAGGGCGCTCTCATTCCCCTCGTAACGGCGCAGCCGCACCTCCAGGCTACGGCCCTGGGAGTTCTGCACCTGGTAGCGCAAATCATCCCAGGAAAAAATACCCCGACCATTGACGGAGAGGAGCCGGTCGCCCGGCTGGAAACCGGCTGTCTCCGCCGGGCTTCCGGGCATTATCGCGCCCACTTCCGGCAGGATCAGGGCATTTCCGCCCCAGATAAGCCCCCAGTAAATAAACCAGGCCAGCAGGATATTGAAGAGCGGGCCGGCGATCACCGCCAGCAGGCGGGCGGCCGGGCCGCGGGCGGAGTAGCTTTCCTCCGGGGTAAAGGGCGCTTCCACCTCCTCGTCCCTGCGCATGCCCACCAAGTCCACATAGCCGCCCAAAGGAAAGATCCCAAGGCGGTAAACGGTTTTTTTCCCGGACCAGGAAAAGAGCGCCTTGCCGAAGCCTATGGAAAAGCTCTTCACCCCGATGCCCAAAAGACGGGCCGCCAGAAAATGCCCCAATTCATGGAAGAAGATCATGCCCCCCAGGACCAGGACAATGGCCAGGACGCCGCTCACCGGGAAACTCCGCGCCCGGACGCGCCCCGCTTACCGGCCAGATCGTCGGCTTTTTGCAAGAGAACCCGGCTCAGGTAATCCATGGAGGCGGAGGCGGCCTGCAGGCTCTGTCCGCCCCTTGGTCCGCGCCGGGCGGCCCAGTTGGCGATGTAAACCAGGCTGTCGTTATCCAGAAAACCTTCCTGCCCGCCGGCAACGGACAGGGCCACCTGTTCCCTGGCCTCGCGCAGGGCCAAGACCGCCAGGCGGTACTCTTCCCCGGCCTGGCTCACGGCCTCGGCGGCCAGACGGATGTTTTCCCTTTCCCCTTGCGCCAGGGCCACGTCCTGGCGGTAACTCGCTTCCAGCATACGGGCATTGGCCTCAAAACCAGCTTCTTCCGCCTGCCTGAGGACACGGATGCGCTCATGGGCCGAGCCGCTTTCGGCATAGGCCAGCAGGACCCGGCCCGCGGCCCTGGCATAGCGCGCGTAATAACGCAGCATGGAGATGATCTCCTCATCCCCCAGGCGGATCTCCCGGCCTCCGGCATTCCGGATCTGCCCGCCGGCGCTCTCCACCAGGCAGCCGGCCAGTTGGTCCGCATACATCCTGGTCAGAGCCGGAAGCATGTACGGATTGAAAACATAGTTAAGCAGGAGCCGGCGATCCCGATAAAAATCACGCCGCCCCTCGCGCGCGCGGGTTGATGTGAAGCTGGTCAGCGCCATTCCGTAGCGCTGGTTCACGGCGCTTAAGGAAGCCGTGCTGTTTTCCCTGTCCATGGCCGCGACATGGCTGCCGCGCGGCCAATAGTTGGCGGCCAGGAATTCCGCCAAATCCCGCACAAAATCGGCGGTAACCACGGCGTCCTCCCCGCCGGACACGCTTCCGGGCGCGCCGGTCCTGGACCTGTCCAGGGGAGCGGTATCCGTCTGGGTCACGGCGGACCTGGAAGGATGCACCGCGATGCCCACCGCGCTCGGCCTGCTGGACTCTTCCCTGACCGGCATGCCCACGGTATTGCCTTGCGCCTGGACGGGCGGGGGCATGGGGGCGCTGACCGCGGGCCTGGACGGCGCAACCGGCGGCAGGACTGGTTCCGCCGGATAAGGCAGAGGAAGATCCGGCGGATCTGAAACCTCGGCCGCTTCATCAGCCGCCGCTTCATCCGCTTCATCAGCCTCAGCATCCTCAGCAGCTTCCTCCGCCTCAGCAGCCTCAGCCGGAGGAGGCAAGTCCAGGGGTTCCTCCGGCGCGGACAGCTCAGGCGGAGGAGGAACCTGCCGGAATACCAGCTCAGGCGCATCGGTGCGGACGGCCCGCATGGGCGCGCCTTTCAGCGCCAGCTCCCTGATGGCCAGAAAAACAGCCGAAAGCAGCAGGGCGAGCAGAAACAGAAAAAGCAGCCAATAGCGCAGGGTTCCCTTCTTACGGACGGATTTCTCCCCAGGATGGATCGCCATGTCATTGCCCCGCAAATTCGCCGCTGAACACGATCTTGGCCGGGCCGCTCATGTAAACGCAGCCGTCCTCAGCCCAGTCCACCGCCAGCTCTCCGCCGCGCAGCTCGATCTCCGCCCGGCGCCCGGTCCAGCGATTCAGGGCGCAGGCCACCAACACGGCGCAAGCCCCGGTTCCGCAGGCCAGAGTTTCGCCGGACCCGCGCTCCCACACGCGCATCCGCACCCTCTCCCGGTTCAGCACCTGGATAAATTCAGTATTCACCCGCCTGGGGAAAATAGGATGGTGTTCAAATTCCGGTCCCAGGCTCTCCATCGGCAAATCCGCCAGATCCGGCCAGGGCAGCACCAGATGCGGGTTGCCCATAGATACGGCCGTTCCCCGGTAAACCTCGCCCCTTACCCGGATCTCACGGGCGATAAAATCCTCTCCTTCGGCCCGCATGGGAATATCTTCCGGCCTCAGCCCCGGACGCCCCATGTTCACCCGCACCTCTTCCACCTTGCCCCCACAGAGAAAAAGCCGCAAGAGACGCACCCCGGCCCTGGTCTGCAAACGGATTTCCGTCTTGCCGGTCAGGCCCTTTTCATAGACATATTTGCCCACGCAGCGCGCCGCGTTGCCGCACATATCCCCCTCGGAGCCGTCGGCGTTGAACATGCGCATTTGAAAATCCGCTTCCCCCGCCCTCTCCGGGTCCGGAGGCCCGATGATCACCAGGCCATCGCCGCCCACCCCGAAATGCCGGTCGCTCATACGCACGGCGAGAGCAGCCTTGTCTGCCAGCGGCCTCTCGAACTCTTCCACATAAATATAGTCGTTGCCCAGACCCTCCATCTTGGTGAAGGGAATGGGGCGCTCCGCCAAGTTTCCTTTCAGGTCCGCCGGGCGGACGGCAAAACGAAAATCCGCGGACATTCAGGCCTCCGGCTTGTCCGTTTCTTGCAAAAGCGGCGCGGACCCGGCCCGCCGCCGCTCCGCGGCCATAGCCTCTTCCAGGGCCTCTCCGGAACAGCCGCGGATCGCCCCGTAACGCGGCTTAAAAATACGCATCAGGATATAGCAGGCCACGGCAACCCCGCCCAAAGCCAATAAATTGCTCATGCCGGTTCCTTTGTCTGTGCCTTCTTTAATTACGCATTCAACGGCAAAATGCAAGAAGCCTTACCCCGGAAAGCGCTGGTAGATGAGGTCCAGCAGATCGCTGATCTCCGCCAGATGGTCAACCAGGACGGGATCAAAGTGCTGTCCGGCCTCCTGGCGCAGGTGGCCCAGCGCATCCTCAAAGGTCCAGGGCTTTTTGTAGCAGCGGGGGGAAACCAGGGCGTCAAACACGTCCGCTATGGCCGTGATCCTGGCCCCCAGAGGGATGTCCTCCCCGGAGAGCCTGCCTTCGTCTCCGCTTCCGGCGTAACCCCGGCCGTTCCATCTCTGGTGGTGATGCAAGGCGATGTCATGGGCCAGAACGGATATTTCCCCGTGGGCATCGTCCAGGATGGAGGCCCCCAATGCGGTATGCCCGCGCATGATCCCGAACTCCTCCTCGTTGAGAGCGCCCGGTTTTTTCAGGATGGCCTCGCTGATGCCCACCTTGCCGATGTCATGCAGCATGGCCGCCAGACGCAGGTTGCCCTTTTCCTGGCGCACAACGTCCGGAATATGCCCGCGCCTGACCGCCCAGGCATGGTACAATTCAGCCGCGATGGCTCCCACCCGTTCCGCATGCGGCCCGGTTTCCGAGGGGTCATGCACCGCCGCCATGCGCAAGATGCCGTAAATACCCCTTTTTTCCGCCTCGTTGAGTTCCAGAATGCCCGACACCTCCCGCGCCATCATGCGCGTGTCGTTTTCCATATGGGTATTGAACGGGCAAGGATTATGCCTCCGCGAATCCAGGCTGTTGATCAGCTGCAGCACCCCCAGGGCGCGGCCCCGGCGATCCAGAAAAGGCAGAGTCAGCATGGACCTGGTCACAAAGCCGGTTTTCAGGTCAAAGGCGTCGTTGAAGGAGTAAGGCGCGCCCTGCGGAAGCGCGCGCACGTCCGCCAGGTTCAGGGATCGGCCGGTGGAGGCCACATATCCGGCAATGGATTTTTCCGAAACCGGCATGCGGATGGCGGCGTAGGCATGACGGTGCGCTTCATTGGCCGGGAAGAGGCTGTCGTTATGCGTATAGGCGAACACCAGTTCCTGCCCCTCCCGCAGATAGATGGTTCCGGCGTCGGCCCTGGTTATATCCCTGGCCATGGCCAGAATGCGATCCAGCAAGGCATTGAGATCCCGGTAGCCGGAAATTTCCTTTATGAAGCCGGAAAGACGATTGCTCACCCGTAAAGTCCTGTCCATATTTTTCTCCTTGTGCTGATATGCCGTGGACCGCTTCCCCCCGGCTACTTGGCCGAAAGCTCCCACACCCCGGTCCATTCCGCGTCCGGAGCCGCCGGGAAGCCGGTCTCCATAATTTCAAGGCAGCGCCGCAGGTAAGCGGCGGACGGCGGATCTTCCGCCGCCAGGGGCGCGAAAAGATCCCTGGCCGCCGGCAGATCCCCGGCCTGAAAGCAATGGAGGGCCGCGGCGAAATCCTCCAGCAGTCCGGCCCTGGCTTCGGCCTCGGCCGGACGCAGGGGTTCGAACACGCGCCCGGCCTCCCTGCGCCCCATCACCCGGAGCAGGCCCAACTCCCTTCCGGCAAATTCCGTACCCTGAAGCGGCTTTTTCCGCAAGTCAAAGGCTCCGGCAGCCTCAAAGGCGGCCTGGGATACGATGACCCTGGTGCCGAAAACCTTGTTGGCCCCTTCCAGGCGTGAGGCCAGGTTCACCGCGTCCCCCAGCATGGTGTAATCAAAACGGGACCGCGAACCCAGGTTGCCCACCACCGCCGGGCCGGTGTTCAGGCCGATGCGCATGACCAGCGGCCGTCCGGCCAGGGCCTGAAAACGCCGCCGGCCCGCCTCCAGGGCCTCCTGGCAACGCAGGGCGGCGCGCAGGGCGCGGGCCGCATGGTCGGCCTGTTCCTGGGGCGCGTTCCAGAAAGCGATAATGGCATCGCCTTCGTATTTGTCAATGGTGCCGCCCTCCTCCAGGATAACGTCCGACATCAGGGAAAGATACTCGTTGAGCAGCATGGTCAGATCCTCCGGCGCAAGCCGTTCGGATATGGCGCTGAAGGACTCCAGGTCGGAGAAATATATGGACAGGAGGCGTCTTTCCCCTCCCAGCTTCAGCCTTCCCGGCTCCCGGATGATCTGGCTGATCACCTCCGGGCTGAGGTACTGGCTGAAGGCGCTTTTGAGGAAACGCCGCTGCCGGCCTTCGGTGGCGTAGGCCAGGAGTATGGACAGGGCCAGGGAGAGAAAAACCGCGAGCAGGATTGGGGCCAGGGGCAACTGGAAGGAGGCGCGGTAAGCGGCCAGGCTCAAGGCCGGGGGCGCGGCCAGAAAGGCCGGGACCAATATGAGCAGATGCGCCAGCCGCTTGCTCCGCAGGGCGAAAAAAGCCGCCGCCAAACTGAGAATGCCGGCCAGGGCGAAGGTCAGCCAGGAAGGGACAGGACTTATGAAATCGCCGGCCAGGAAGTTATCCAAGGCCGTGGCGTGCAGTTCCACCCCGGCAAAGCTCCCGTCCGTGGGCGACGGCCGCAGATCCAGGAGGGCCGGGGCGGTGAAGCCGAAAAGAACATGCCGGCCACGGAATTCCTCCGGGGAAATGACCGGCTCCAGCCCCTCGCGCAGGCGCAATTCGCTCTGGATGACAGCGGCGGCGCTGAAGGCGGCATGGGTTCCGCTCCTGCCCCGGAAGTTAAGGATGGCCCGGCCTCCAAGCTCCAAAGGGGCGTCCAGCGGGATATACGTTTCCCGCCAGGACGAAAGCGCCCCGGAAGAATCTTCCGGATCGGCGGCGGAACGAATGAGCAGGGTATTATTATCCTGGCGCGAGACCAGGCTCCCCGGCCTGTTCAGCAGATAGGCGGCCAGGGCCAGGGAGGGCGCGGGTTTCCCGTCAAAAAAGGCCAGGGGGGACAGGGCGCGGAAGATGCCGTCCGCGTCCGGCGACTGGTTCACCACGCCCAGGGCGGAAGCCCCGGACAAAAGCTCCGGGGTGGGGAAGCCGGCCCTGGACTGGACGCGCCCCGGCGGCAGATCTCCCAGCCGCCAGTCCACGGGCAGATCCGGGGCCTCCCCCGGCCAGGAGGCGCTCTGCCCCTCACCCAGCACAAAAGAGAGGATCAGCCGGCCATTGCCCAGCCCGGCCAGGGCCAAGGCGCGGTCATCCTCCACCCCGTACAGCGAGGATTCGGAAAAAAGCACGTCCAGGGACAGGCCGGCCGCCCCGGCCCGGCGGCAAAAATCCAGGATCAGGCCATAGACCTCGCGCGGCCAGGGCCAAGACAGGCCGTTTTCCCGCGCCCCCCAGTCCAGGCTGCTCTGATCCAGCTCAATAACGCGAATATGCTCCGTGAAGGCCGAGGGACGGGCCAGGAGGCGCACGCGCGCGTCCCAGCTCTGCCATTCCAAGGTTCGCAGGAGGCCCGCGCCCTGCGCTCCAAAGGCCAAGCCCAGGGCCAGCACACCGCAGATCAGGGTTTTGGCTGTTCCGCCGCCCATCTCCAGGTCACCCGGATCGCCTGATCACCTGGCGCTGTAAGCGCCCAGCGCGGCCTGGAAACGGGCGCGCCGCGCCGCCGTATCCGGAGCGGACGCGGCCATGCCGCCCTTCAGAGCCTCCAGGCGCTGGACAGCGGTGGGATGGGTGCTGCCGAACCCGGCGCTGCCCGCCGGCACCTTGCGCCGCATGCTCTCCAGCACGGCATGGAGCGAACGCGGATCATAACCGGCCTGGGCCAGAATTTCCACAGCCGCGGCGTCCGCGGCGTATTCCTGGCTGCGCGAATAGCCCCTGGTCATCAGCGTATTGGCAATATCGCCGACGGAATCGGAAAAAGCGCGCAAAAGCTCCGGGTTGACCCGGCCTCCGGCCTGCCGCACGGCGGCATCCTTGCCGGCCTTGGCCAGAGTCTCGCTCAGCTTGGCGTTGCGAATCGCCCCCACCGCATCCCTATTCTGGACATGGGCGATCTCATGGGCCAGGACCGCGGCCAGTTCACCCTCGCCGGACAAAAGGCCGATCATGCCCTTGGTGACGAAAATAAAACCGCCGGGCGCGGCAAAGGCGTTGACCTCCGGCGAGTCCAACAGGAAAAAGTGATAACCCACAAAGGTTTCCGGCATGGCGGAATACAGGGACAACCCCTGGCCCAGGCGATTGAGATAAATATTGGCCTTTTCATCGTCTCCGGCCGGGTAACGCGAGAGGATCTGCGCGCCCACGGCCCGGCCCAGGTAATATTCCTGTTCCGGGGTCATGTCCGCCGCCGCCACTTCCTGGATCACCTCCCCCGTCTGCCTGAGCGTATCCGCGCCGCCGGGGACCTTGGCGACAAGATCCTCGGGCAGCATGGAGATAAGGTCGTTCATGACGCAGGCGGAAAGAGACAGGGACAACAAAGCCAACGGCAAAAACAAGCGGCGCTTCATTGCCCCCTCCCCGCGGACAGAAAGGCCGCGTTTTCCTCAGGCGCGTAACTGTAACGCAGCATCTTATCCACCCCGGCATAGCCGTTGGGATTACCCCTGCGCCAACCCTGCTCCGTCTCCTTGTCAAAACCCTTGCCGGCCATGCTCACCGTGCGCTCGTCCGTCCGCGCCGCCGCGTCCCGCGACCCGGAGAAGAGGTTCAGCCTGTTTTCAGCCGCCGCGCTCTTGTGCAGCCAGCCCTGGCCGGCGGATCCGCTCACCAGAAACCAGGGGCCGCGCTCTTCCCGCACCGTGACCTTTTGCCCGTTGGATACGGAGACCACCGGCTTGCCAGTGAAAGAAGGCGCGTCCCTGAGCTGGGCGTTCTGCACCTGGATCACCAGTTCCTTCCCGGCGGCCGAGACCGCCACCGCCGACAGGAGCAAAATCAGCAGGGGAATAAACATGGAGTAAGCCTTACGCATGATCTGAATCCTCCGTTTGAGGCGTTGTCCACACGAAATTCACCAGGACCGCCCCAGTCCAAGCTGGTGCAAAAAAGCCGGATCTTCAGGCCAGTTTTCCCTAACCTTGACCCAGAGTTCCAGGTGAACCTTGCTTTGCAGCAGGGCGGCCAGTTCCTGGCGGGCGCTCTGCCCCACGATCTTGAGGTTTTTGCCTCCCTGGCCGATGACCATGCCCTTGTGCGATTCCCGTCCAACATAGATGACGGCGCTGATACGGGTGAGACCGGGATCTTCCTGCCAGCTTTCGATGTCCACGGCCGTAAAATAGGGCAATTCCTGGCGCAGTCCCAGGAAAAGCTTTTCCCGGACAATCTCCGCGGCCATGAAACGCAGGGACAGGGTGGAGAGCTGGTCTTCCGGGAACTGGGCTTCCCGTTCCGGCAGCCTGGCCTTGAGTCCGGCCAGAAGCGCCGGCAGTCCGTCCTTGAGCAGGGCGGACACCGGAAAAATTTCCGCGCCGGGCAGTTGGGCGTTAAGCTTTTCCAAAAGCGGAAGCAGACGGGATTTATCCCCCAGCAAATCCGCCTTGTTCACGGCCAGGAGCAGGGGGCGCTTTTCGGAGCGCAGGGAGGACAGCAGGGGCTTCAGGTCGTTATCCAGAAAATCCGGCCGCCGGGCGTACATATCTCCGTCCAGGATGAGCAGGAGAATGTCGGCCTGCTCCATGGCCTGCCAGGCCGCCTGCAGGAGCAGGCGGTTCATCTTGCCGTGCTGCTGGTGCACGCCCGGGGTATCCATGAAGATGATCTGGGCCTCCCGGTCCGAGAGGATGCCGGTGATCTGGTTGCGCGTGGTCTGCGGCCTGGGGGTGACGATGGCGACCTTCTGCCCCAGGCAACTATTCAGAAAGGTGGATTTGCCGGCATTGGGCGGACCCATGATGGCCACCCAGCCGCAACGGAAATTGCCGGATTTCAAGATGCTTCCCCTACCCTTCGGCGGACTTGCCCAGATCAAAGGCATCGTGCAAGGCGCGCACGGCCAGTTCAATGTATTTTTCCTCAATCAGGCAGGAGATCTTGATCTCCGAGGTGCTGATCATCAGGATATTGATATTTTCCCGGGCCAGGGTTTCAAAGGCCCTGGCGGCAACGCCGGAATGGTTGCGCATGCCCACGCCGATAAGGGATACCTTGCAAACATTGGCGTCATGCAAGACCTCCATGCCCGGCATCCGGGCGCGCTTTTCCTCCATCACGGCCAAGGCCTCAGGCAGATCCTTGCGCGAGATGGTGAAGGTCATGTCCGTCACCCCGTCGCGGCTGGGATTTTGCACAATCATGTCCACGGTTATGCCCGCCTGGGCCAGGGGGCCGAAAATGCCCGCGGAAACGCCGGGACGGTCCGGGCAGGCGCGCAGGGTGATGCGGGCCTGGTCTTTATCCTGGGTGACGCCGGAAAGAAGCGCTTGTTCCATTTTTTTCACCTCTTTAATGAGCATGGTGCCCTTGGCCGTGGTAAAGGTGGAGCGCACATGCACGGGCACGGAATATCTCCGGGCGAATTCCACGGAGCGGATCTCCAGCACCTTGGCCCCCATGCTGGCCATTTCCAGCATTTCGTCATAAACGATGTAATCCAGCTTGCGGGCATTGGAGACAATGCCGGGATCCGCAGTATAGACCCCCTCGACATCCGTGTAAATTTCACACATCCCGGCCTTGAGGACGGCGGCCAGCGCCACCGCCGAGGTATCGGAACCGCCCCGGCCCAGGGTGCTCACCCGGCCGGACGGGCTGATCCCCTGAAAACCGGCGACCACCAGCACATCATACTCTTTCAGCCAGGCGCGCAGACAATCCGCGTCAATGGAGCGGATCCTGGCCTTGCCGTATTCTTCGTCGGTCAGGATGGGAATCTGGAAACCAAGGACCGAACGGGCTTTAAGGCCTTCATCCCGCAGCAGCATGGCAAAAAGAGCGGCGGAGGCCTGTTCCCCGGTGGATATCAGGACATCGCGCTCCGCCGGATCCGGGTTGAAGGACCACTCTCCGGCCAGGGCCAGCAGCCGGTTGGTTTCGCCGGCCCGGGCCGAAAGCACCACCACCGCCTTATCCGCCCCGGACAGACCCAGCTTGACCCTCTCCCGCACCAGGCGCATGCGCTCCAGGTCCGCCACGGAAGTTCCGCCGAATTTCTGCACCAGGATATTCATATTTGTCCTTATATGAAGGGGCCGGCGACTCCAAAAGCCCCCTCGTTAATTTTCAAGCCCGCGCCTGAAAAACAGATGATTCTTTCCGCAATTTTTCCAGAAGCAGGGCCGCAACCGCGCCACCGGCCTCAAAGACAGCCCTGCGATCATTTTGCTGTCCTGTCAAGCGGCAAAGAAGGTAATCCGGCGGGATCAGGGCCAAAGGCAATTTTTCCGGCCATTCCAGGGCCAGGAGGATACCGGGTTTCAGGCTGTCTTCCAGGCTCTCGGCCAGCCCTTCATCCACCAGGGCTTGTTCGCCGGGCAGACGGTAGAGGTCAAAATGCCGCAGTTCCGGACGGGTCGGGTAAACATTGCACAAGGTAAAACTGGGGCTCATCACCTCGGCCTCTTCCCCGCCGGGCAGATGTTCCGCCAAAAAACGGACAAGGGTGGTTTTGCCGGCACCCATTTCCCCATGCAGCAACAAGGGCAGGGGGGAAGAGACCAGGATCGCGGCCAGGGCTTGTCCAAGCCGCCGGGTATCTTCCAGGCCGGAAAGGATCAGGGAAAGGGTTGTCATAATTCCACGGGGGCCAGGAGTTCTTTCATGGCTTCCGGCAAGGCCCCGGCGAGGTCCGAGGCCAGTCCGCCGCCGGCCGGCCAGAGGCGGGCGAGGATCCGGCCGGCCCGTCCGTGCAGCCAGGACCCCAAAGCCGCAGCCTCTTCACCGCTGAAGGCGCGGGCCAAGAGCGCGGCGATCACCCCTGAGAGAACATCGCCGCTGCCGGCCACGGCCAGACTGGGTTCAGCCAGGGGCAGCAGGCTCAGGGGCGCGCCCCGGCGGGCGACAAGCGTGCCAGGGCCTTTAAGCAACACGGCGGCGGCGGTGCGGGCGCAGATCCGCTCCAAGGCGGCCTCGCGCCCGGCCTGTTCTTCCAGGTCGGCCAGGCTGAAGGGCCGGAAACCCTCCTGATGGGGCAGCCCTTCCAGCAGGCGGATCATCTCGCCGGGATGGGGAGTGAGCACATCTTCCGGCCGCAGATCCTCCAGGGGGAAAGAGCCGCCTGGAGGCGGACGCAGGGCGTCCGCGTCCAGGACCATGGGAGGTCTGCCGGGCAGGTTAAGCGCGGCCCGGAGCAGGTCCGGCCCGGCTTCTCCCAGACCAGGCCCCAGGACCAGGGCGGCGTTTTCTCCCAGGCGCAGGACTTTTTCAGCAAGCGCGGACCAGGTCCGGCCTTGCAGGGCCGCCTGCCAGTCATCCGCCTCCAGGGGCAGGGTCATGATCTCAGGATAATGCTTGCGCCAAGGCATACAATAAGGCGCGGGAGCGGCCAGGGTGACCAGGCCGGCCCCGGCGCGGGCCGCGCCCAGGGCGCTGAGCAGGGGAGCGCCCTCCAGCCCGGAAGACCCTCCAAGAACAATGATTTTGCCCTTGCGGCCCTTGTGGGCGTAAGGTGAAACAGGCGGCAGGACGCCCTTGGCGGGGCGGATGAGCCGCCGGAGCGGGGGGTTTTCGCTGGGAATTTTTGACGGCAGGCCGATGTCGCGCACCTTAAGTTCGCCGGTATGCCGGGCGGCCCACGGCAGACAGAGGCCGGGTTTGGGAGCGGCAAAGGCCACGGTGAGATCCGCCCGGACGGCATCGGGTTCCGGACGGCCGCTCAGGGCCCCCAGGCCGGAAGGCAGATCCAGGGCCAAGATAAAGGCCTTCTTCCGACGGTTTATTACCCTGACCAGATCCAGGATCCGGCCGGCCAAGGGTCCGCGAAAACCCGCGCCCAGCATGGCGTCCACGATAATTTCCGCCGCGTCCGGCACTTTCAGCGGGGTGGAGGGGATCTCCCGCGCCTCCACCCCGGCGGCCACGGCCGCCCGCAGATGGAAAAGAGCCGGGCCGGAGTATTGATCCGGCGGGACCAGGGTGAGCGCCCGGACCGCGCAACCGGCGTTATGCAGGTAGCGGGCCAGGACCAGCCCGTCCCCGCCGTTGTTGCCCTTGCCGGCCAGCACCAGGACGCGATCCCCGGCTTTCAGGCCGCGCGTTTCCTGTAAAGCCAGAAAGGCTTCCCTCCCGGCGTTCTCCATGAGCAGGTTAGGAGGAAGCCCGTATTCCTCCCCGGCCAGCCTGTCCCATTCGGCCATTTCCTCCGGCGCGGGCAGGGGCATGAAAAGCCGTCCGGGCACCGGCTATTTCCCCAGCACTTCCATGGTGACGCTGGCGATCTCCAATTCTTCGTTGGTGGGGACGACCAGCGCCTTGACCCTGGATTCTTCCCGGCTGATCACACGGGGTTCCGGGCTGCGGATCTTGTTTTTTTCCAGGTCCAGAAGCACCCCCCAGCTTTCCAGCCCTTCCAGGCTGGACCTGCGGACATCCGGGTCATTTTCGCCTATGCCTGCGGTAAAGGCCAGGGCGTCCACCCTTCCCAGGCAGGCCCAGAGCGCGCCGATCTGCCGCCGGATGCTGTAACAGAGCATTTCAAAGGCCAGTTGGGCCTTGGGGTCGCCATTTCCCCTGGCGCTATGCACGTCGCGCATGTCGTTAAGGCCGCACAGGGCCTTCAGGCCGCTCTCCTTGTTCAGGAGGCGGTCCACCTCGGCCGCGGCGTAACCCTTGGAAACCAGGAAAGGCACCACCGCCGGGTCCACATCGCCGCAACGGGTTCCCATGATGGTTCCGGCCAGAGGGGTGAAACCCATGCTGGTATCGACGCTCACCCCGCCCTGGACGGCGGTCAGGGAACAGCCGTTGCCCAGATGGCAGGTGATCAGGTTGAGATCTTTCAGGGGGCGTCCCAAAACCAGGGCCGCCTGCCGGCTCACAAACTTGTGCGAGGTTCCGTGAAAGCCGTAACGCCGGATGCCCAGGTCCGTGTAAAATTTTTCCGGTATGGCGTAGCGGAAGGCCTTGGCCGGCATGTCCGCGTAAAATTCCGTATCAAAGACCGCCACCGAAGGCGCGTGGGGGCAAAAAGCCTGAGCCACCTCAATGCCTTGCAGGTTGGCCGGGTTATGCAAGGGGGCCATATCCGCCAGGCGGGCGATGACCGCCTTTTCAGCTTCGCCTACCACACAGGCCCGGCGCATGGCCTCCCCGCCCTGCACCACCCGGTGCCCCACGGCCTTGATCTCGTCAACCCGCTCGATAACGCCGTGCTCCGGGTGCATAAGCACGGCCAGCACCGCCCGGAAGGCCGCCCGGTGATCCGCGCAGCCTTCTTCCAGCTTTACGCTCCGCGTCTCTCCGTCCGGCAGGTATTTTTTGTGGGCAAGCGGGCTTTGTCCTTCGCCGATGCGCTCCACCATCCCGGAACAGAGCAGCCGGCCGCCGCCCCCCCCGCTTTCCATATCCAGAAGCTGGTACTTGAAAGAGGAACTGCCGCAATTCACTACCAAAACAATCATCTTTCGTCCGCCTTGTAGGTTCTCCGCCGGATGGCCGGAGAAGCTTAAGGGAAAACAATCCCCGTTGTCCTGAGGCGTCTATATAACATAGCCGGATACAGGGCAAGCCGCGCCGATCAGCCCGCCTGCCGAGGATGATACATATTGCGGCAAACCCTGACGCGCCTGGATTTGCGATCATGTTCCATATTAGCACTTGTCAAAATAACTAGATATTTAGTCAAATTCATAATATATTTTTTTGAAAGCAATATAAACGGAAGTAAGCCGCAAATATAAATCACTAACCCAATTAATGATGGACGTTGGCACAAATATATGACGCGTAATATAGTATTTTTTTTCGCCGGACGTAGAAGAACAAAAATATTCACGCGGAGAATAACCACATATTTTACTCAAAATATGCCAACGATGTTATTTACTCCATTTATCAAAATAATTTTGTCTCCGTTACATTCGGTATTTTATGGTTTTGACATAAAAAATAGTAACCTTATGCGTTATCTTAATAAGCATTTCCCTAGTGTTTTAATGCGAGTTTTTATGCTTGGCGATACCATAAGTAAACAATTAAATGACAAATACACCATATCCGCCACAAATATAGTGCATATTCAAAATTCAATTGTTATTATCAACAAAAATCTTATCAACAATAAACAAGCCCTCACTATACTTAAACGCAATAATAATATTTTGCTTTCTGATTTTATAGATTGTATTGTTAATCCACAAAATATCACATATTGTGACGGCCTTATATGTTGTTCACACAAAGCATTGGAATATTTTAGGCAAAATTTTCCTGATACGCCAACTTATTTCGTTCAACACGGGATAGACCAACGCATTGGAATAATAAACCCATCTGTTGATTATTTTTCCCCCTACTATTTTGGATCCATAGAAAATATTTTACTTTTTGACTCTGTTAAATCAATATTGAATATTGTATATACAGATTCTAAATGCCTCCTCGATAACAATTGGCATACACATCTACATAAATCAAATTTTCACTATGCTGTTCGTCCTCCTAAAGACAAAGGCATGTACAAACCTTTCCTTAAAGGTTTTACCGCCGCCGCCTGCAATTCAAATATCCTAGTACACGCTGATGACGGCGATGCCTTATACTATCTTGGCGAAGACTATCCTTACTTGATCAAAGAAGAGCTTTGCGAAGAAGTTGTACTGCGTTACATGCGGCAGGCCAAGGCCGAATTCGGCACGGAAAAATGGCGTTACGGACTGGAAAAAATGGGCAAACTGCGTGAACTCTGTAGCGAACAAACCATGGTAAGACAATTTTGGGATATGATTCAACACGTTACTGCCTGCAAAGAACATATTTCTTAAATATATAAGCCTCAAATTTAGAAAATAATATATAGTTAAGCGCGCATGAACCCGCGCTTCCGCCCGGCCTTGCCAAAAAACAAGGTCCCGCGTAAGGTGTGCCAGGATGAAACCGCCATCGGCGCGCCCATCCGGAAACGGATTATGAAGTTATACTCCTGGAATGTAAACGGCTTTCGCGCCCTCTGCGCCAAACCGGACTGGCGCCGCTTCATGGCGGCGGACGCGGATATTATCGGTCTGCAGGAAACCAAGGCCGAAGAGGAACAGGTCCCCCCCGCCGAACGCCGACCCGAAGGCTGCCATGCCTATTGGCTCTCCGCCGTCCGGCGGGGCTATTCCGGGGTGGCCGTGTTTTCAAGGCCCGAACCATTGGCGGCCACACGCGAACTGCCCCTTCCGGCCTGGCAGGGCGAGGGGCGCCTGCTGCATCTGGAATACCCGGCCTTTCATTACCTGAACGTGTATTTCCCCAACGGGCAAAACGGAGAAGAGCGCCTGGCCTATAAAATGGGCTACTACGGCGCCTTTCTGGATTTCGCCCAAACCCTGCGGCGGAATAAGCCCCTGGTGGTCTGCGGTGACTTCAACACCGCCCACCGGGCCATTGACCTGGCCCGGCCCAAGGAAAATGAGAATACTTCAGGTTTTCTGCCGCAAGAGCGGGCCTGGCTGGACAAATTCACGGACGCCGGCTTTGTGGATACCTTCCGCCTGCTGCACCCGGAAGAGGCCGGGGCCTATTCCTGGTGGTCCTTCCGCATGCGGGCCAGGGACAGGAATGTGGGCTGGCGCATTGATTATTTCTTCGTTTCCGCCGAACTGGCTCCCAAGGTGCGCCGGGCCTGGATCGAACCCGGAATTACCGGCTCGGATCACTGTCCTGTCGGCCTGGAACTGGACCTTTGAGTTGGAGCTATAATGCAGGATGATTTTGACGTATTGATTGTCGGGGGCGGTCCGGCCGGACTTTTCGCGGCCTATTGGCTGCTGCTCAATACCTCCTTGCGGGTCTGCCTGGTGGATCGCGGTTTGCCTGTACGGGAGCGGCGTTGTCCCCTGGTCTTAAAGGCCCAGGCTCCGGGACGGAAATCTCCCCCGAAAAACCTTGAGGAATCATCCCCCCGGGTGGCCCCGGCCAACCAATGCCTGCACTGCAAGCCGGCCTGCCATATCCTCTACGGCCTTGGCGGGGCCGGACTTTTTTCCGACGGCAAGCTGAATTTCATCCACAAGCTTGGCAAAAGCGATTTAACGCAGTTCATGCCCGTTCCCGCGGCCATCAGCCTGATCGAGGAAACCGAAGGCATCTTCAACCGTTTCGGGATGGACGGACCGGCCTACCCCAGCGACAAGGCGGCGGCCGAAAACCTGCGCCAGCAATCCAGAATCCAGGGTCTGGACCTCCTGCTCATCCGCCAGAAGCACCTGGGCAGCGATATTTTGCCGGCGCACATTGACCGGATGTGTTCCTTTCTGCTGGAGGCCGGCCTGGAACTGCGAACCGGTGAAAACGTGCTGGAAATCACCTCGGAAGACGGGCGCGTGCGCGGCGCGCGCACCGACAAGGGCGATATCCGGGCCAAGGCGGTCATCCTGGCCCCCGGACGGGGCGGCGCGGACTGGATGATGAGCCTGGCTTCACGCTTCAAGCTCCGGATCAGCCAGCGGGACATTGAGGTGGGCGTGCGGGTGGAAGTGCCCAGGGAAATCCTGGAGGCGATCACCGGGATCATCTACGATCCGACCTTTTTTGTGCGCACCGGCGGCCACGACGATCCGGCCAGAACCTTCTGCACCAACCCGGCGGGTTTCGTCAGCCTGGAAAATTACGCCAAATTCGTCTGCGTCAACGGCTACTCCCTTAAACACAGCAAGTCCGACAATTCCAATTTCGCCTTTCTGTCCAAGGTCATCCTGGCTGACCCGGTGTCCAACAGCCACAACTACGGCGAGGCCATCGGCAGCCTATCCGCGCTCATCGGCGGCGGCAAACCCCTGCTGCAGCGTTTCGGAGATCTCAAGCGCGGACGCCGCTCCACCTGGCAACGCATCCAGGACAGCCGCCTCGTCCCCACCCTGCGGGAGGTCACCCCGGGCGACATCAGCCTGGCCCTGCCGGGCCGCATCCTCAATAACCTGGTGGACGGGCTGGAGCAGCTTAACAAGATCATACCGGGGGTGACCAACGAGGAAACCCTGCTCTATGCCCCGGAAATAAAATTCTTCTCCTCCCAGGTGAAAACCAATGAACACCTGGAGACTTCCGTGGGCGGACTCTTTGTGGCCGGCGACGGCCCGGGCGTCTCCGGCAACATCGTGGCCGCTGCGGCCACCGGCCTCATCCCGGCCAAAAGAATCGGGGAAGTTCTGCGGCCAGCGCGGACGATCTGACATTTCGGAGCTTTCCAGGTGGCTGAAAAAGAAAAAAGAATCCTGGTGGACATGTCGGCCACCCTCCTGCATCACGGGCATGTGCGCCTTTTGCGCGCGGCGGCTGCCTTGGGACGGGTGGTGGTGGCCCTGACCACGGATGAGGAAGTGGAAAGGACCAAGGGCTATAAACCGGAACTTTCTTATGACGAACGCCGGGAAATCCTGGAAAGCATCCGCTATGTGGATGAAGTCGTGCCCGGCCCCTGGCTGATTGACGAAGATTTCCTGCGGCGGCACCGCTGCGATCTCCTGGTGCACGGCGCGGATAATTCCAACCTTGTCCCGGAGGAAAAACTGGCGGTCTTTCCCCGGACCGAGGGCATCAGCAGTTCTGATTTGCGCCGGCGGGCGCTGGACGCGCTCACCTCCGCCAACCTGAACCGCGATCCGGACGTTCCCCCCGTCCGCCCATCGAAGCCCTAAAAAAGAGTTCCATCCGAAATGATAAAACAACTGAAGATCCTGTTTCCGGCAATTCTTTTCTCGCTGGCTTTTCCTTCTCAAGCCCTGGCTTACCTGGATCCCGGCACAGGCAGCATGCTGGTTTCCGCCCTGGTGGGGCTCGCGGCTACCCTGTTCTTCCTGCTGAAAAGTTCCTGGTACAAGCTCCTGTCCCTGTCTTACCGCCTTCTGGGACAGAGTCCGCCCCAAAGTCCAGGCGGCCTGGTCTTTTACTCCGAAGGGCGGCAGTACTGGACTACCTTCCAGCCGGTGCTGGAAGAGCTTGAGGCCCGCGGCGAAGCCGTCCTTTACCTGAGTTCTGATGAACAAGATCCCGGGCTGCGCCGGGCATGGCGGCATATTTCCACCCGTTGCCTGGGCATGGGCAACCGTGGGTTCGCGGCCT
>Ga0082212_10003427_pt1 | contig 22501 bp, 16 predicted proteins | sample TergutNt197P3_FD_71548 | JGI IMG/M metagenome (GOLD analysis project Ga0082212, IMG submission 71548) | Neocapritermes taracua P3 segment gut microbial communities from Petit-Saut dam, French Guiana - Nt197 P3 | ecosystem: Host-associated > Arthropoda: Insects > Digestive system > Gut ...
TAGCTTTTTCATAAATAATTCCTCCTAAAAATTGTTTTGTTTGTATAGTATATGCGCGGGTATGTAATATTGGGTTGTGTTAATAGTAACATATCGCGTTGTATTTGTCAATGTGCAAATTGGTAGAAGTTTGCATTAATATTTTGGTGAATATATATAAAATCCCCCCGTCAGACTATGCCGACGAGGGGGATTTTATATTTTAGATGTTCCCTTAAACATTGCCCAAGCCGAAGCTGACCGACAAGGCGTTATCGACCCTCCCCATAGAGTTGTCGTCGAGTTCGCCCATGCGTTCTTTAAGTCGCTTCTTGTCGAGCGTCCGCACCTGTTCAAGAAGGACGACCGAATCCTTTGCGAGACCACAATCCCTCGCGTTGAGCGAGATATGGGTAGGGAGTCTCGATTTTTCCTTTTGGCTGGTTATTGCGGCGGCAATTACCGTCGGGCTGTGTTTATTTCCTACGTCGTTTTGAACAATTAGGACGGGACGCATACCGCCCTGTTCCGAACCTATTACGGGGCTTAAGTCCGCGTAATAGATTTCACCGCGTTTAATGTACATATTCATAACCCTTTCTTTAAAACAAATCAACGCTTTTACATAAATTGAGAATCGTAATAGTATTTTTAACATATAATCAACAAATTATTCAAATGTTTAAAATAATAATAGACGACCCGTTATTACATTTTATTATAATTATTGACAAATGTGAATTTATAGTATAAACTGTTTGGTGTGAAGGAAAGCATGAAAGAATTTGGATTAGTGGTTAAAAGGAAGATAATAAAAATGATAAAAAAGAAGAAAAAACAACTAAATAACCTCCCGGACGGCGCGCTCAAGGCGGGGAAAAAGGCGGGCAAAAGGGCGGTTAATGTGGTCGGCGAGTTTAAAGAGTTTATATCGCGCGGAAACGTCACCGATTTAGCCGTTGGTGTGATAGTGGGTACAGCGTTCACCGCGATAGTGAACTCGCTCGCAAATGATATACTGATGCCGCTGATAGGAACTTTCATGGGCGGAATCGACCTTACAAAGCTTTCTTTTACGGTGAACAGCTTTATATTCCGCGATTACAGCGTTTCTATCGCATACGGAAAATTTTTACAGGCGGTCGTAACCTTCCTTATAATTGCGGTGAGCGTTTTTTTCATGGTGAAGATGTTAAACATATTGCGGCGAAAAAAAGACACAGAGGAGCCGCCTAAGCCCGACCCGCAGGTTTTGCTTTTAACCGAAATACGCAACCTTCTGAAAAATATTGAACAGTCGACGGTTTATGGGGAACAGCTTACGTTTAACGACACGGAAAATAATGCGGACATGGACTCTTAGCCCCCGTGTCCTCCGTGCTCAATCGGGGGGGCGACCGGTAAGGAAATTGATGGCGCGGTTTACCGAAGTGCGGACGGGTTCCATTTCGGGCGAGTGCAGCTTCCCCGCGTTGCGGTAATCAAAGCTGTCGCAAAATCCGCTCACGTCGTTGTTCAATTTTGAGGCGTAATCGGCAACTAATGTATCGAGCGCGTTAATAAATTCGGGAAGCTCGTTTTTTCCGAGATATTCGGGGGCTTTTGAACGTAACCAAGCATAATGCGGCATACATATTAATTCTTGATTGCCGAATAAAGCTTTAAAATCGGGGTCGTCCCGAAACATCACAAAAAAAGTCTTAACCATATGGTTCATTCCCCAACCCGTCTTTGCACAAACGAAACAGGAGTCGCCGGCTTTTTCGGCTTTTTCGGTACGCTTGTCCTTTTTAACGGCTGAAAAAAATCCCTTTTTGGCGAATATATCTTCGCGCACGCTCTCTAAGTGTGTGTTGAGCATAAGCCCCAAGGAAAGGCGGTTGCCCTCCTTTAAAAGGTCGCAAAAATGTCTGTGACAAAAGCCTTGAGCGTTGGTTTCAATCCTTACGTCAGGCTCCATCATGGCGGCACCCATTATGTATTCGCAGATGTGCTTTTCTACGGTATCTCTCATTCTGCAAAAAGGACAACCCGCCTTTGGTTCAAACACCTCGTTGACCGGGATAGTAAGTATACTTTCTCTCACGCGTTCCTCCTTTCAATATAGATTTGATATAGATATGACCATGCCACATATACATTTTAATACAAATTATGGAATTAATCAAGGGGTATTTATGGATTATTTTATTAATTGTGGATTTATCGACCTTAATACGACATTTAATTGCGGACAATGCTTCCGCTGGAGCGCGTTAAGCGACACGCTGTACGGCGGCGTGTGCGGTAAAAAATACATTGAAGTGAAACAGGAAAAGACGGGACTTACCCTTTTAAACATAAAAAAAGAGGATATTCCGTATTGGGAAAACTATTTTTGCGCCGACGAGGATTATTCGACATTTGTCGAGCGATTCTCGGAAGATTCTGTGTTAAAAGAGGCTTGTGCCTATGCGCCGGGGCTTCGCGTTCTGCGACAGGATGCGTATGAGACGCTTATGAGCTTTATAATATCACAAAATAATAATATAGGTCGAATTCGGGGCATAATAAAAAGACTGTGTGCAAAAAGCGAGGACGGCTCATTCGCGTCGCCGGAGGACATTATAGGGTTGGGTGAAGTCGGCTTAAAATCAATCGGTGCGGGATACAGAGCAAAATATTTAACCGACGCGGCAAAAAAAGTACATTCCGGAGAAATAAATCTTGACAAAATACAAAAAATGGATTATAATGTAGCGAAGGGTGAATTGCTTAAAATCGTCGGAGTGGGTGAAAAGGTCGCCGATTGTGTGCTTTTATTCGGCTTCCACAAGACCGAAGCTTTTCCCAAAGATGTTTGGATTAAGCGCGTTCTTGTCAAATATTATCCCGACGGACTCCCCGATTGTACAAAGGGCTATGAGGGAATAGCCCAACAATTCCTTTTCCATTATATAAGGAACAGTAAATAAATAACTTGACCGTTTATTTACTGTTCCTAAGAAATAATGAAAAAAATAAAATAACAAATAAAAATTTGGAGAAATAATATATGTACTGTCCTGCCTGCGGTTATTCAATTGATGATAACCATAAATTTTGCGCCAATTGCGGCGTAGCCGCCGAGCTGCCGAGTGATTCGAACAATTTGGACTCGAATAATTCAGACTTGGGCGAAGAACCTCAAAAAGAGCCGCAAAATGAAATCGGGGTTAACGATTTAATTGAATCTTTCGAAGAACTCGATGAGCTTGAAAAGCTTGATGTGTTGCCCTCTAGTCTCGAGTCCGAGGCGGCGACATATGACGAATCGCGACCACCCTATACTTCGCCCATGCCGAGCGAATCTGTCCCTCAATACCGCCCGCCGACCTCCGGCTATTCGAGCGCGCCCGTTTTGCCGCAATCGCTCCCTGTTCCGTCACAAGAAAAATTCTTTTTCGGAAAAGGCGCGCTTGTGTTTTGCTTGATACTGATTGGAATACTTTCGGTTACCTCCGCTATGTTTATGGGCTTATATTTACGGGAAATAGGTGCTATACTATAGTCAAGTTGGGAAACGATTGGGACGAGATTTTTCGGGCGGACGGCGAATGGAAAAAAACGTATTATTGCAAATTGCGCGCGTTTTTGAAAAACGCATATAGAACGCACACCGTATATCCTCATATGAACGATATATTCAACGCTTTAAAATACACCTCTTATGCGGATACAAAAGCGGTTATTTTGGGGCAAGACCCGTATCATCAACCGGGGCAGGCGCACGGTCTTTGTTTTTCGGTCAAGGATGGTGTTCCGCCACCGCCGTCGCTTTTGAACATATTCAAGGAGCTTTACGACGACTGTGGCATAGTTCCGCCATTAAACGGCGAGCTGACTAATTGGGCAAAAAGCGGCGTCCTTTTGTTGAATACCGTTTTAACCGTACAAGAGGGAATGGCGAACAGCCATAAGAATCAAGGTTGGGAGATTTTGACCGATAGGATAATTGAGGTTTTAAACGCGCGGGGAAACCTTGTGTTTATTCTTTGGGGGGCAAACGCTAAGGCGAAAGCAACCCTTATTACAAATAGAAGCAACCTTATACTTACCGGAGCGCACCCCAGCCCATTGTCTGCAAACCGCGGCGGATTTTTCGGCGGGAAATATTTTTCGAGAACTAATGCTTTTTTAAATGAGCGGGGAATAGAACAAATTAACTGGCGTCTGTCAGATAATATAAGAGAGGAAGGGTTACGATTATGAGCGAAAAGTTTAAAAATGTTATTGAAGAAGTGAAAAACAGAACGGCGAAATTTGACCCGACAAGCTATAACGGATTTTTAGCGATTCAGGTTACTTTAACCGATTTAGGCGAAGTTTTTTATATTGAAATTAAGGACGGGAAAATGTCTATAGAGCCGCACGAATACAACGACAGACAGGCTAATATAATTATGAAATCGGACAATTTTATAAAGACGATTTACGGAGAGCTTAATACCGTATTCGCCCTCACAACCGGAAAACTCAAAATTGAGGGGGATTTAACAAAAGCAAAAGAATTATCAAGTTTATTTAAAGGAGGTTCAAGATGAAAACATTATTTACATCAGAAAGCGTTACCGAGGGACATCCCGACAAAATCTGTGACCAAATTTCCGACGCGGTGCTTGACGCGCTTTTAGCGGAAGACCCAATGTCGAGGGTCGCCTGTGAAACGGCTACCACCACCGGAATGGTGTTGGTTATGGGGGAAATAACGACCAAGGCATATGTCGATATTCCTAAGTTAGTGCGCGATACGGTACAGGAAATAGGTTATAATTCCGCCGCGTTCGGGTTTGATTGTAATACCTGTGCGGTGTTGACTTCTATTGACGAACAATCGCCGGATATTGCACAAGGGGTCAATAACTCAATAGAGGGTAATAACGATACGGGCGCAGGTGACCAGGGAATGATGTTCGGGTTTGCGTGTGACGAAACCCCCGAATATATGCCTATGCCTATCTCGCTCGCCCATAAGCTGTCTAAAAAATTAACAGATGTACGCAAAAAAGGCGAGGTTGCTAATCTTCTGCCCGACGGAAAGTCACAGGTTACCGTAGAATATATTGACGGAAAACCCGCAAGAGTCGACGCCGTTGTTGTTTCGTCACAGCATAAGGAAGGTGCTACGCTCGAACAAATTCGCGCAGATGTAATTGAAAAAGTTATTAAGCCGACTATACCCGCAAATTTGCTCGACGGCGACACAAAGTATTATGTCAACCCCACGGGAAGGTTCGTTATTGGCGGGCCGCAGGGGGATTCGGGATTAACGGGGCGTAAAATTATCGTCGACACCTATGGCGGTTATTCGCGACACGGCGGCGGTGCGTTTTCGGGCAAGGACCCGACTAAAGTAGACAGGAGCGCGGCTTATGCGGCGCGTTATGCGGCGAAAAATGTTGTAGCCGCGGGTCTCGCAAATAAATGCGAAATCCAAATCGCTTACGCAATAGGCGTTGCCGAGCCGGTATCGGTTCTCGTGGATACATTCGGCACGGGTAAGCTCCCCGACAGTAAAATCGCCGATATAGTTTGTAAGGTGTTTAATTTTCACCCCGCCGCAATTATTGAGGGGTTAGGACTGCGTAAACCGATTTACAAAAACTTGGCGGCTTACGGGCATATGGGGAGAGAGGATTTGGGCATTTCTTGGGAAAAATTAGACAAGGTTGATGAATTGAAGAAAATAGCGGGTGTTTGATAAAAGTCGATATATAATTGAAACAGCCTTTATCGCGATTGATAAAGGCTGTTTCAGCATTGTTTAATCGAATATAGCTATCCTTTTTTATTGTAAATGCTTGACAAGTAGAATAAAACTATGTATAATATTGGCATAAACTATTTTTTGAGAGGTTAAAATTAATGAAGAAATTAGCAAAAAGATTAACGGCGATTGTCATTAGCGTGGCGATTTGTTTAACAGTAGTACCGATTGTACAAATGAATGTAATGGCGGCAACTCTTAGTTGGGCGTGGCCTATATTGAATGTTGCTCCTGTTTCGTCTGTTACACATGGATTTAATTGCAAATGTTATGGAAAAAAAGGTTATCACAGCGTAGCTACACCTCATAAAGGGATAGACCTTAGCAGTTCAATTGGTGGCGGAAAAGAAGGTGCTCCTGTTATCGCTGTAGCGGACGGAAAAATTACTGGCTCAAATAATACTTGCAAACACGGTTTAAAAATAAGCAGTTGCGTGCATAACAACACATTTGGTAATTATGTTAAAATAAATCACGGCGGTGGAATTGTTTCATATTATGGACATCTTTCGCCAAGCGGGGTTAAGAAAAGCGGAAATGTAAAAAAAGGAGATATTATTGGTTATGTTGGGACATCTGGAGCTTCTACAGGTTATCATCTTCATTTTGAAGTTAGAAAAAACGGCACTGCGATAAATCCTTTAGGTTCAGATTTTAAATATACCAAATTCACTACTTCAATTGACCCACCACCTAAACCCACAGGATTAAAAGCTGTGAGAAAGTCTGAAACATCAGCCACGGTTTCTTGGGGCAAAGTTTCAACTGCTACTTCATATGAGGTACAGTTTTATAGTAGGAGCAAAGGTTGGATAGCAGATACCGATTATAAAACTAAAACAGCCATATCGTATGTATCGACCGGATATGTTAAACAATACACAACCTACGATTACAGAGTAAGAGCAGTAAATAGCGGTGGAAAATCAACTTGGGCAACAATAACTTATTCTACCGAAACGGAAAAAGTTGAAGAGAATAAAAATAATTGTAGTGTCTGCAATAAAACTGCTGAAAATTGTATTTGTTCTGCCCTCTGTGATGTGTGTAATAATCTTATAGATAATTGTATATGTGAATTTCCCTGTGAAGACTGCGATAAAATTCCTTGTGATTGTTTGATTTTACCAAATTGTGAATGTGGCATTAATGCTACTCACGAACTCGGTCATATTCTCGGAAATGATGATATTACAATTTTCGACTTTGTGGAAGTTCTTAAATATCTCGTTGATATGGAGGATTGTAATATTAATAAATGTTATGATGCATTTTTTGCCGCATTAATCACCGAAGAATCACAAGAAAAAGGCGAGCCGACAATATTTGACGGAATAGAAATATTACAGCATATAGTAGGAATGATTGAATTATAATATACCTTATGATTACAATGAAACAGCCTTTATCGCGATTGATAAAGGCTGTTTCAGCATTGTTTAATCGAATATTTACCCACTCATTTACGATAAAAATACAGGCGATAAGAGGACATCGACTTAAAAAGTTTTTTCTTGACTTTTATTTTTAAATATGATAGAATGAGCCTACATAAAACCAGTTTGAAAGGATATTTATGTATGAGCAAGGTTAAAGTATATTTTGATAATTGCAGTTATAACCGTCCCTTTGACAATCAATCTCAAATGAAAATGAGAACAGATAATGTTATACGTCTTGAAGCAATAGATGTACTTTTAGCTAATCTCGGCGAGGTTGATACCGAGCGTTTTATTAGCATGATTAAGCGTGATACTTTCGATTATACCGAGTGGCAACGCGGAATGTTTAAGAATCAGACTATTGACGAAATTCATACGGCGGCTACGGAATACGAAAAAAGCCAAGCATAGCTATTTTATCTCGTCGCCGTTCGCGCCGAACACCCGCAAATTATTGTTCACAATAAGCTCTTCTATATATGTTCTTTTCAACTCTGTTCCAAACAACAAGCTGTTTAAATTTACCGTTCCGCCCGGCTTTATTACAATTTGAGGCATTTGCAATTTAGGCGCGTCGTCTTTTGAAGAATCCGCTAAATACAGCCCCCTTGTGTTCAAGCTTTTGTTGGTTGAGTTGTGAAGCTGTACCCGCCTTTCGGTCAAGTTTATCTCGCATATGTGAACATCGTTTCCGTAATAGGTACAAGGGCTTGCTTTTTCCCACACCGCATATAGCTCAATATCGGCATCATCTGTATAAATTGCGCCCGGTTGATAGTTGGGCATAAGAATCGTCGCGCTCATTGACCAACCGCGGAAAATAAATCCGCTTCGCGCGGGAGTTGCGCCGCTAAGCGTCAGTATTACGCCGTGTGTTTTGGTTTGGGGCAAGGGTACGCCGACGCCGCCGTTGGCGTTATAAATTACCTTATATGTTTTCGGCGACCATTTTGCGTATAGGTTTAAATTCCCGTTTATTCCCGTTCCGGTGGAATTAACGGGAACCCCGGAAAAATCGGCAAAGGTGTACCACCCGTCGAATACATAATTCTCGCGCGAAGGAACGGGGAATACGGTATTGATACCGTAGGAATAGACCGACGGCGCGCCGCTCGCGTTTATCCCGCCGTTCAGATTATAGGTTATTGAGTAGGTTTTCGGAATCCACTTAGCGTAAAGCGTCATGTTGTCGTTTACAAAAGACGTGTTGAAATTCCATTCGTTTATACAATCGGCTTCCTTGTACCAACCGTCGAAAACATAAAAATCACTGTCCGGGTCGGCGGGCCGAACAAGCTTATTGTTCTCTATGCTTTTTTTTGTCGGTTCAATATAAGAACCACCCCGCGTATCAAATTCAACATTACAGTATCCCGCTACATTATATTTATCCAAGGCGGTAAAGGTACGATAATCCGACTTTAAATCAATAGGCACATAAAAAGTAACAATGTCGCTTATTGTGCCGGCGTCGCCGTTAATCTGAAGCGGCGTATCGGATTCTAACCATATAGAGGTCAATGAGCCGCAATCCCTGAACGCGTCTAACAATAGTAGCTCGAGTCCTTTCGTAATGACTACGGATTCCAAATCGGTACATAAATTAAACGCAGTCACCCCTATAGATGTGACGTTTTCGGGAATTGTCACCGATTTAAGTTTTCTGCACTCTCTGAACGCGTAGCCGTCTATGCGCGTTACACCGTTCGGAATGTTGACCTCGCTAAGCTCAAAACACCCCGAAAACATACTGCCCGGAATGGTGGTTATATTTTCGGATAACCTCGCCGTTGTGAGCTTTGTACAATTCTGAAAGGCGTAGCTCCCCACAGATGTAACGCTGTCGGGAATTATAATTGATGAAATGTTCGTCTTTGAAAACGCATACATTTCAATCTTTTCCAACCGATTCGGAAGGGTTAATGCGGTTATACCGGAGCAACCGTTAAAAGCACCATAACCGATATTCAAAACGCCGTTCGGAATGTATATCGTTTCGAGATTTGCACAGTCTAAAAAAGCGCGCGCCGAAATCGAGACGGTATCGCTTTTTAATACAATTTGTGTATTCGGCGGCATAGTACCCTTCCATTTGTAGGCGACCCTCCCCAAATAATTCAACCCGTTCGGTAACAAATCATACCACGGCGTAGTGTTGAACGCATCCATACCTATGTATGTAACGCTGTCGGGAATTGTGACGGAGCTTAACTTATCACAGTATAAAAAAGCACTTCCCCCTATTGATTCAACGCCGTTTTGGAATGTAATCGAGGTCAATTCCCTACAAAACGAAAACGCACTTTCCCCTATGCTTTTAACATTACCGGGAATTGTAACCGCGGTTAACCCTCTGCACCCCGAAAAAGCCGAACCGCCTATACTCGTAATGTTGGGGGGGATATTGATTGAAGTTAAGCCTATACACCCCTGAAAAGTATAGCTGTTTATTTGAGTAATACCGCTCGGAATTGTAAACGAGGTCAGACCGTTGCACCCCGAAAATGCGTGCGACCCGAGCTCCGTAACATTCGGAATCTCAACAGACGTCAAACCACCGCAATTTTCAAAAGCAGCCGCGCCGATTTTTGTAACACCGGTCGGTATCGTGATTGATGTCAAATTTGAGCAACCGGAAAAAGCGTAATCTCCTATGCTTGTGACGCTATTCGGAATAACGAAGGATGTATACGCCTTGTTACAAGGGTGTAAAAGAATTTGGGTTTTATCCTTATTGTACAAAACCCCGTCTTGGCTCGAAAAATCGGCGTTTCCCGAGTCTACAATTACAGCGGTAAAATTAGAACACTCACTAAAATTAAAATATTCAATATTTGTAATACTCGCGGGGAGATTGAGCGTTGTGAAGTTTTCACAGTAGAAAAGATAGAGATAACGTATACTTGTAATACCCTCGGGAATGGTGAGGGTTTCGATTTTGTTATTAAAATCGAAATCTAAGTTATTTAAATCCGTAATAGGAAATCCGTCAATTTGGGTCGGTATTTGTACATGGGCGTCGGTTCCGTAGTAGTACAATGAGGTTATTCTTTGCTCCTCATCATCTCCGCTGTAAAACCAATCGCCGCTATTGCCCGAAAACGCCGAGGCTTTATTATCGTGCAAATCGAATATAAAAAACGCCAAAAAAACAAAACATAAAGCTAAAATTAACGAAACAACTTTTTTCATAATAAAGAATATTCCTTTCCTCTATATAGTCATTAATAATATTATAATCGTTTTTTAATAAATGTCAATAGCGGTATATCATTTTTGTAATAATACAAGCAAAACAAGCATATTATTAATAAATTAATTATTGTTACAAGAGAGGTAAATTTATTATGTTTGTTTATACTGTTACTAAGAAGCGCGCGGTGCGAATGTTGCTGTTGGTTCTCGCGCTAATTGCGGGAATAATCATAGGCGTAGCCGCAATTTTAACGGCAATCAGCTCGAGCGCGGACGAACGAAAGCTCCCTATCTATCACGTTGACCGCGAGGATAACAAGGTTTCGCTCACGTTTAATTGTGCGTGGGGAAATTCTAACACAGACGAGCTTTTGACTATTCTCGACAAAGAGAATATAAAAGCGAGCTTTTTTGTGACGGGTGAGTTTTGTGACAAATACCCCGAAGATGTACTTAAAATGTTCAAGTCGGGACACGAGATTCAAAGTCATTCAAATAATCACCCCCACGTCGAGGGGGCAAATATTAACGATTTTATCGCAGATACCCGAGAAGCCGAGAATAAAATCACTAAAATTACGGGTGTAACGCCGACGCTCTATCGCGCACCCTACGGAGAATACGATAACAACTCTATATTCACCATAAACGGCATGGGGTATAAGTATATACAATGGTCGGTAGACAGCGTGGATTGGCAGGAGCATGACGCTAACACAATTGTTAAGCGGGTATTGAGCGGAACAAAGTCGGGTTCAATTATCCTTTTCCACAACGATTTGGATAATACAACCGAGGCTTTGCCTACGGTAATAACGCGGCTTAAGGAAAAAGGGTTCGATTTTCTCCCCGTTTCCGAGTTGATTTATTCCGACAACTATAAAATTGACCATTCGGGTAAGCAAATTCTTACCGGTGAAAATTTACCGATTGAGGCGCAGGTTCACACCCCCGGAACGCGCATTAATTCCGCCTTTGAGATTTTACTTAATAATCTCACTATTGAAGAGCTTATGTCTTTAGAAGACGGTATTTCTGCTGAATTGGCAATGAAGCTTTCTACCGTTTTAAGCAAGGATGAAATAGACGCAATATCGTCGCTTTCGGACGACGAGCTGCAATCGGCGTGGGCAATGCTTGTCGAAGCAAAGGCAACGGGAAACCTCCCGCAATTGTCGGCAAATAACGAGCAGAACACTGTCGCCGCAACCACCCCGTCCGACGTAAAAGGCGGGAACAATCAAATCGCGGGCGCAGATAATTACCGCCCCGCTCCTCCCGCGGCGGCACCCGCCTCAACAACCGAGGTCAGGGACTCATCTGTGAACGCCGACGCAACTACCGCTATTGTCACTACGGCGGTTGATATAACTATTGCCGAGGAAATACCCACCGAGGCAGAAATAACCACCGACGCGGAAATAACCAACGCTGCCGAGGTTGTCGACCCTAAGTATTAAGTGAACATCTAAAAACCTCTTCCGGCACTTAACGAATGAAAAATTCGCCATATTTCGTTGATTTTTCTTTAAATATCAACGGATATTTAAAGAAAAATCGCCTCATCTGACGAAATTTTCATATCGTCAATTACTCGAAACAGGCGGCGAATAATGCCTTACCGTCCGGCTCGACAATTTTCACCCGCACCCCGAGTTTTTCTTCGACCTCGGCAATTGTAACGTCGTCAAGGAACAGTTTGTCGGCATTGAGCGTATTTGCGCCTATCAACAATTCTTCACCCAACAAGTGTTTTTGCGGCAAAAGCTGTTGTATAATATCGGTTCCGGTTAAAAGCCCCGAGACGGTAACGCCCTCTCCAAAAAAATCGTTACGAACAGAAAACACATTGACGTTAGGGTGCCTCGCAACGAGCGACTTGATAAGCGGGTAGGCTAAAACACCGGTCACAATTGAGATTTTTCTCATACCACAACTGTCAACTGTCAATTGTCCACTGTCAATTGTCAATTGTCCACTGTCAACTGCCATATAGCCGTGTTTTAAATGCGCCCACATTCCGACCCCGTTTTCGTATTGGGGGAAAGCTCCGTAATGTTCATATTCGGGGAGGGGGATTCCCGCCGTCAAATAGAACTCATCTGACGCATAAACGCCGTTAAAGCCGCCGATTATTTTTATAACATCGGCGGCTTCATCTTTGCCGAAAGCGGTCAACGGGAAAAGCCCGTCGCGAAATTTAGTCAGCCCTACGGGAACGCAGGCAATGCTCTCGATATTTCCGCGTTCATTCAACGCGGTTAATGTTTTCAACGAGCGCGTAAGCTCTTCTTTGTCGTTTAAGCCCGGACACAATACCAATTGAAGGTTCATTGAGATTCCCGCTTTTGCAAATCGCTTGAGCGTTTTTAGAGAGTCCCCCGCTTTTTTATTCCCCATTAGCTTTGCGCGCAAATCGGGATTAACGGAATGTACCGAAATATTAACGGGGGTACGCATTTGTACTATTCTTTCTGCGTCTTTTTGCGTAAGGTTGGTTAGTGTTATATAATTACCTTGAAGAAAGCTCAAGCGGGAATCGTCGTCTTTAAAATAAAGCGAGCTTCTCATTCCTTTGGGAAGCTGGTCAATAAAGCAAAACACACACCCGTTGCCACAGCTTCGTTTGGGCGACATAAGAAATGTATCAAACTCGAGTCCCATATCGTCATCTGCATAGAACATATAGTCTAAGACATCGTTTATGGGGTTACCGTCGATTGAAACTAATTTTGTCCCCGCTTTGATTCCGACGTTGTCGGCGGGGGAACCCGGGATTACATTTTTTATTAATACGGACATAGTTGACATTTCTCTTCTTATATATTATAATACTATTTGCTATTATTAAATTTTACCACAGGAGGGATTTTATGTCAAGCTATAAACAAAAAGCAGAAGCGGTTATATGTTCGGGCGAGAAGGACATAAAAAAGCTTTACAACGCTCTGTCGTCAATTGTTACAGATGAACTCGCGCCGCGTATGAAAAGCTACAAGGGGAGAAGGGCGGCTTATCTTTCGATTGAGTTTCTTATCGGCAGAATGATTTATTCTAATTTGTTCAACCTCGGGCTTCTTGAAGAAACGCGCAATATTCTTTCGGGCAACGGCTTAGACCCAAATATGTTTGAGCAGATTGACGACTGCGCTCTCGGCAACGGCGGGTTGGGGCGGCTTGCGGCTTGTTTCCTTGATTCTGCCGCTACGCACGACCTCCCCCTCGATGGTTACGGGATACGTTATCGTTACGGCTTGTTTAAACAATACTTCGATAAAGGCTTTCAAAATGAGATTCCCGATAACTGGACAAATTTTGGAGACCCGTGGAGCGTTCGTAAGGAAGATGAACGGGTACGAATTGACTTTAAGAATCAGTCTGTGTGGGCGGTTCCTTACGATATGCCGATAATCGGCTACGGCAACAACACCGTTAATCGTCTGCGACTTTGGCAGGCGGAGCCGATTACGGGACAGGAATTTAACTTTGAAGCTTTTAACAGACAGGATTATTCAGAATCGTTCCGCACCCGAAACGAAGCGGAAGCAATAAGCTGTGTATTGTATCCGAACGATAATACCGACGAAGGAAAACGTCTTCGCCTTAAACAGGAGTATTTTTTCACGAGCGCGTCCCTCCAAAGTATGATTCGCGATTATAAAGACGGAAATCCCAATGCCGATTTCGGCGGGTTCGCAAAAGCATATGCTATTCAGCTTAACGACACACACCCGACAATTGCCGTTCCCGAATTAATCCGTCTTCTTATTTTGGAGAATTTATCCTTTACCGAAGCGTTTAAAACGGCAAATGAAACGCTTAACTATACAAACCACACCATAATGGCTGAGGCGTTCGAAAAGTGGAATGTGGAATTGTTTTGTTCGGTCATTCCCGAGGTTTATCCTTATGTTGTTATGGTACAAAACGAGCTTAGACAGGTTCTTCATAAAAAGAAGATATCGGAAACGGAACGCGGAATTTACAATATTATCGACAACGGTACAATCAATATGGCGCGGCTCGCCGTTTTCGGTACCGATACAACCAACGGCGTAGCCGAGCTGCACACTAATATTTTGAAAAAAGACACATTAAAGGAATGGCACAAGCTGTATCCTAAAAAAATCATCAATAAAACTAACGGGATTACCCAAAGACGGTGGTTGGGGCTTTGTAACCCGGAATTGTCTCGGTTTATCACCGAAAGAATCGGAGACAAATGGTTGACCGATTTAAACGAGTTGAAAAAATTAGAAGCCTTTGCTAATGATAAAAACGCGCTCAATTGTTTAAACCAAATAAAACGTATAAAAAAGGAACAGCTTTCGTGGCACGTTAAGTATCACGAGTTTGACGCACAATTAGACTTAGATTCAATTTTTGATATTCAGGTAAAGCGTCTGCACGAATACAAGCGACAGCTTCTTAACGCAATGGCTATTTTAGACATATATTTCCAAATAAAAGACGGAGGACTTAAGGATTTTCATAAAACAACCTTTCTTTTCGGCGCGAAAGCTGCACCCGGATATAAACGCGCAAAAGGGATTATTAAGTTTATCAACGAGACAGCCAAATTAGTCAACAACGATAAAGACACTAAGGATAAGCTAAACATTCTGTTTGTTCAAAACTATAATGTATCTTATGCAGAAAAGCTGATACCGTCCTGTGATATATCGGAACAGATTTCAACCGCCGGAACCGAAGCGTCCGGAACGGGGAATATGAAATTCATGCTTAACGGGGCGGTCACTCTCGGAACATATGACGGCGCGAACGTGGAAATTGTTCGCGAAGCGGGACTCGACAACAACTTTATTTTCGGCGCGCGAGTCGAGCAAATTGAAAAAGCCGCAAAGACCTATAACCCCCGCGATTTATATGAAAACAACCCGCGAATAAAACGGGTTCTCGACACGCTCGTTGACGGAACATTTCCCGACGAAAGCGGACATTTGTTAAATGAAGTTTTTACCGCAATTGTGGGGCCGGCATCATACGGCGACCCCGACCAATATTTTCTTTTACTCGATTTTGAAGATTATGTCGAGACGAAAATTAAAGCAAATAATGCTTATAAAGAGCGCGAACAATGGGCAAAAATGTGTTTAATGAATATCGCCAACGCGGGATTCTTTTCTGCCGACAGAACTATTAAGGAATACGCAAAGGAAATTTGGAAAATTTGACGGCATTTTGATGAAATAATAAAAAAACACCCCTCGCTATAAGCGGGGGGCGTTTTTTTATTTACTGTTACTAACAAGCGCACCCGATTTTATTCGGCATTTTTACTAAATGCTTCAAAATCTCTACTGCGTCAAAAATTGTCGGGGCGTCGGAGCCGGTAATCAACGCGGCGTTAAACGCAATATCACATTCGGTTATTTCACAGGACATTCCCGTTAAATATTTGAGAATCTCGAGCGCGTCAAATACCTCAACCTTTTCGTTGCCGAGTATATGACCGAGCTTCCTCTCGTCGTCTTCGATATTTCCGCAACCGCATTTACAGTTTAACGACTCTAAACGTATGCCTATGACTTTATTATCGTTACCTTGATTATTGTTATCGTCACCTTGGTCGTTTTGTTTATCCTTTGATTTTTTATTATTGTCACCCTGCTTATTATTATCATCACCTTGGTCATTTTCATTCTTTGTCGTTTTTACAACCTGTGTCGTTGAGTTAGGCGCAGTTGTTGCCGGTGCTGATACAACAGTTTCCGCCTTAGGCGAGGTTGTAGCCGGTGCAAGCGTTGCAGTTTCTGCCTTAGGCGCAGTCGTTGCCGGTGCTGATACAACAGTTTCTGCCTTAGGCGAGGTTGTAGCGGCGGGCGTTGTAGCGGGGAAATCAATTGTTAAAGGCGGCTTTGGCGCGACGGCACCGTGTTGAAGCTTACAGCTCGGCAATATGCTCATGAACGGACTCGCCTGATACCAACTGATATTATACTTTGTTTCGCTGTGGTTTAATACATTTAACAAAATGAGGTTGTCTAATTCGACCAACGGCGCGATATTATTGATTTTATTATCATAGAAGTTTAATGTCTTTAATTGCTTCAAATTGCTCAACGGCGAAACATCGACTATTTGATTATAGCTTAAATCCAATTTTTCCAAATTAGTCAACCCGCTGAACGAAGAAATATCTTTAATTCTCGCGCTGTTATTAGGGTCGTATTGATAGTAATAATAGCCGTTTTTGTTGACATAGGTGTGCGGACTCGTTTTAAGAAGATTCAAGGTTTTTAGGCTTTTGAGTCCGCCGAGAGGAGTAACATTGCTCAGATTTTTTGTATAATCGAGATTCAATGTTTCGAGCTTTGTCATTTTACCGAGCGGCGAAACGTCGCTTATATCCGTCCCCCTCAAATACAACGATTCCATATCCGTCATTTGACTCAACGAGGAAATATCGTTTATCTCTGTACCGTTCAAATTTAGCTCTTTTAATTTTGTCATTTGGTTGAGAGATGAAATATTGTCGATATAAGTCCCGCTTAGGTTCAATATTTCCATATTTTTCATTCCCTTGAGCGCGGAAATATTATTAACATTTGTATTAGACAAATCCAACTCTTCCATATTAACCGAACTGTTTAAATTAGAAATATCGCTTACCTCGGAACCGTTTATCTTTAATTTTTTCAAGCTCGATAAATCACCGAGTAACGAGAGATTATTAAAATAACTGTTCCCCGTAAAATTCAACTCTTCTACATTAGACAAACCCTTTTTGAGCGCGGGGAAGGTGGTTCCCTCCCAATAGCCGGGGTAGCCGAAGATGCCGCCGTATCGACGAATACCGCCGAGTCGGTTATAGGTTAAATCCAAGGTTTTAAGCTTAGTAAGCGACTCTAAAGGCGAGAGGTCGGTGACCTTATTTCTGCTGATGTTAAGCGTATGCAGATTGACGAGCTTGCCAAATGGTTCAAAATCCTTAATACAGTTGCCTTCGACGTTTAATATCTCCAAGTTTGTTAATTCTTCAAACACGGGGAGTCTTTTTGTTTTAATAATATTGTAGCTTAAATCGAGTTCGGTCAATTGCGTGAACCCGGCAATCGGCAAAAGACTCTTAATCCTGTTGCCGCTTAGATTTAAGCCGGTTATGGTTTGAGGTATTAATTCGTTTTCGATTAATACATCTAAATGCGCGCTCTTGATTCTGCGGCGCGATAAGTCCATATCGTCCGATACGTCAAAAGCGGTGTGGTATATTCTGCAATCCGGCAAAGCTTCTTGAAGCGCGTTTGCGTTCGCGAGACCGAACGTATTATAATACACCTTATCCGCCAAAAGGTTCAAGAACGTCAATTTTGACAAAGACGCGAGCGGCGAAACATCTTTAATATAGTTATTGTTCAAGCTTAAATCGGTAAGCTCGGTTAATCCCGCGAGCGGCGAAACATCGCTTATTTCATTATCGCTTAAGTCCAAGCTTATGACATAGGGCGGAATCAACTCAAGCTCCACCATCTCCGCCAACTGTTCATCGGTGATATAATAATCCGACAAATCCATATATTCGTCGGGTTCAAAGGTTAGGTCGTACCTCATGCAACAGTCGAAGGGAAGAACCGCTTCGAGTTCGTCAACCTGTTCCGTTGAAATAAAGTTCTTCCGTAAATCCAACCACCTCAAGTTGGTCATATTCTCGAACATCGAAAAGTCGTTTTGGAAGCTTACTCTGTTGTTCTTTAAACCGACATCTCTCAAATTTGTTAATTCGGCTAACGGAGTAATGTCGACGATTCTATTCCTTCTTAAACCGGCATATTCTAAGCTCGTAAGATTAGAAAGCGGCGAAATGTCAACAATTTTATTTTTCCTTAATTCAAGCGTTTTTAAATTTGTCATTCCCGATAACGCCGAAATGTCTTCGATTTTATTCTTTCGCAGATTCAATATTTCCAAATCGGTCAACCTGGAAAGTGCCGATATATCGTTGATATTATTCTTCCGAAGCTGTAATTCTTTTAAGGTCGTCAACCCCGCCAACGGAGAAACATCGCTGATTAAATTGTATTCTAAATTAAGCTCTCTCAAAACGGGTAAGCCGGCGAGCGACGAAATGTCCTCAATTTCATTATTACTGAGATTTATTATCTGCAAATCGGTTAATCCGGAAAGTGCCGAAATATCTTCAATATCGTTCCACTGTAAATACAACTCTCTCAAGTCCGGTAAATCAGCCAACGGAGCGAGGTCGATTAAATCGTTCCCCTGTAGAAAGAGTTTAATTGTATCGTTCGGTATGGTTCCGTTATCCACGAGCCTTTTAAGCTCCTTGTCGGTTATACCGTACCAAGCCGCATATGCCATACCGCGGTCGTGTATAACCCTACAATCCGGCAAAGCGAACGTAAGTGCTTCCGCCTGTTTAAAAGTAATGTTGTTTTCGGTTAAATCCACATATTCTAAATTGGTCATATCGTGAAGCGGGAGGAGATTGTTGATACTGTTGTTTTTCAAATACAACTCGGTCACGTTTTCCATTTTTGAAACGGGGGTAAGGTCGGTGATGAGGTTGTTCTTTAAATACAACGAGGTCACATTTGTCATTTCCGATATAGGCTCGAGATTGGATATTCTATTGGTACTAAGCTTAAGCGAGGTGAGTCCGTCCAACCCCGAAAGCGGCGCAAGGTCGGATATTTTATTGTCGTTTAAATTTAACGCGGTGAGAGTCGTTAATTCCGAAAGGGGCGCGATATTAACGACCTTATTATCGTCCAAATTCAACGACACAAGATTTTCCATGCCCGCGAACGCCGAAATATCGGTGATACTATGGTCTGCTAATTTAACAATTTCTAAATCCGGAAGATTTGCCAATGAGGAAATATCGTCAAGCTTTATCTTACCGACACTTATATATCTGCCGTTAACGTATTCGGAATTGCTCGATTCGATAACTAATTTATAGGTAGTTTGTGGAATACCGCCGTTTTCGATAAGCGCGGCTAAATTTTGACTCGATATATTTGTGAGATAAATTTCGTCCGCGTTATGGGAAATATTACACCGCGGCAAAGCGTCAACGAGGGCGCGCGCCTGTGTAATTGTGAAGGCATTGTATTTCAAATATAACGATTTTATTGCCGGCAACTCGGCGAGCGGCGATGGGTCGTCAATTTGATTCTTCTCGAGGTTCAATACCTGAAGATTTTCCACCCCGTAAAGCTGTGAAATATCATTGAGTCCGTTTGATGTAAGATACAGCTTTTGCAAATTCACAAGAGAGAACAACTGCGGAACGCTTCTTACAGAATTGTTGCTTATATCGAGTCTTACGAGGTTTTCCAACGCCGTTAAAGCCGAAAAATCCGTAATTTTATTAAACTCTAAGCTTAAATCCCGTAAATCGGACAAAGCCGAAAGCGGCGAAAGGTCGGCGATACTGTTCTTCCTCAAATTTAAGGTTTGTAACTCGCTCAAGCTCGCGAGCGGCGAAACGTCACTCAACTTGTTCTCGGACAAATCCATGGTCAATATGTCCGGCGGTATTGTTCCGTCCTCTACCCATTCGGCTACGGTAGCGTCATTTAATCCGCTCTTTGGCATGATAAACGTACCCGCATTATGGTATATCTTACAACCGGGCAACGCCTCTTTCAATTCTAATGATTGCACAATGAGAAGCGGGGTTCTTTCTAAGTTTAATTTGGTCAAGTTCTCCAATGTGTATAGCGCGGTGTAATCCTTCATTTTGTTGTTGTTCAAATACAACACCTTCAGATTTGTTAATTCCGAAAGGGGCGAAAGGTCAACAATTTTGTTGTTATTAAGGTACAATGTTTCGAGGTTATCGAGTTTTGCTAATGCCGAAATATCGCTTATATTGTTAATGCCGAGGTACAGCTCGCGCAACGCCGGCAATTCGGCGAGCGGAGAAAGGTCTTCAATAATATTGCTGTTAAGGTACAGTGTTTCTAACTCTGTTAACCTTGTCAGCGAGGAAAGGTCGCTTATTTTGTTTGAGTTAAGGTTAAGCGTCGTGACGGTATGTGCGAACATCTCTTTATCTACCATTTCGGCTAAGATTGTATCGGTGATTCCGCGCGCCGCGCCGTCATATGCGCCCGCGTTATGGCTTACCGTACAATTAGGCAAGGCTTCTTTGAGTGCGTTCGCCTGTTCAAGAGTGAAAAGGTTGTCGCGAAGGTCAGCCGACTTCAAATTTGTCAAGCCGTAAAGCGGAGTGAGGTCTTTAATCCTGTTGCCGCTTAAATCGAGCTCATGTAAATCGGTCATACCGGCGAGGGCGGAAATATCGGCTATTCGATAGTTGCCGCACAAGCTTAACGTGTGCATATCGGTCATTTTGGATAACGCCGATATATCGCTTATTTGATTGTAGTTTAGAAACAATCTTCGTAAACCCGTCAATTCCGAAAGGGGAGAAATATTAACGATTTCCCCGTTTTGCAAATGTAAATCGGTTAATTCCTTCATTTCGGAAATCGGGGAAAGGTCGCCGATGGGGTTCAAATACATATACAACCTTGTCACATTTTTCATATACCGCAAGGGTGCGATATCCGAATCCGACAACTTTAAATTGCTCAAGTTGAGCGTCTCCAAGCTTGTTGAATATTGTTTGTCTTTGATTTTGATAATGTCGGGAGCGTCTGCTGCTGCGCTCGGGATTATCGAGAGCATCATCGTCATTGCGATAAGTAGGGACAATATCCCCCGCAGAGATGTAATACGCTTTTTCATGGCCGTATTCTCCTTAAAATATAATGTGTTCGAAAAGTATTCGAATCACTCTCAGTATACTATGTGTAAAATAAAAAAGTCAATACTTTCCAAGAAATTTACAAAAGTTTGTATATACACACAAATTTGTAAGGTTATTTTTGGTTAGAATGACTACGCATTGTTAATGAAATGACAATGCGATATAAAAAAAGCCCCTTTTCCGACGATTGACGGAATAGGGGCTTTACTACAGTCTTTGGTAATAAATCAATATTTATATATTTTATTCAGCTTTATCTCCTTTATAATAAAAGGAGATACGGCAGCCAATAAAGCCGAAATAACGCCGATAACGGCAAAAGCCGCTCCGTTTCCACCGCCTCCCTTTGTTGCGTTTTTCGCGAGACAGGCGGCGCACGAGCCGTCGTCACAAACGTCACATTCCGATGTAGACGTAATAATTCCCGATGTTTCGGTTGATACGTCGGTGGTTTCGGTTACCGTAGTAGCTATGAAGGTTTCCTCAAACGATTCCGGCTCGGGTGTTATAACGGGGCTTTCCGTATAAGTAGTTGCAAATGTCGGCTCCTCGGGTTCAACCGGGGGGCGTTCCGAATACGGCGTTGTTTCCGACGCACTTTCGTCGGGCGTTGTGGTCTCCCACTTCGGAAAGGTAAAGGAGCTGTCGGTGGGCTGTTCCTCCTCCTCCTCCTCTGTCGGCGGAGTCGTAGGCGTGATGTAAACCGATGTATCATCTTCGCTTTCAAAAGCAACCGCCGAAACGGAGACAACCGAACACACGGTCGCCAATATCATGACTATAACCAATACAACCTTTTTCATTTTCACCTCATTAAAAACTTCCAAAAAACATCAAGCCTGCGGGGAAGCAAAGCCCCCCCTTTGGCTCTTGTTTGCTCTTTCGTCAAGCCTACGGCTCTTGTTTACTTTCACTTTACTTTAAACCCCATAAAAAACTTCAACACGCCGGATAATAACCTCGGACTTTTTACAACTACGATTCTCATAAGTACGTTCCTCCTAACTATTTCTCAACAACCAAATTCCCAATACAATCAAGGCGACCCCCAATGTAACAACCAAGAGGGTGTGAGAAATGAAGCAAAAGCACAATAATGCGCCGCCGAAGCACACCACGACAATCGGTGGGTTTTTCTTTTTCGAACAAACATTTCCGCGTCTTCTCATAACATCACCGCCTTTGATTATATAATAGGCAACCTCCGAAAACCTCTTCCGGCACTCGCCGGCTGAAAAATTCCGCCATACTTCGTTGATTTTTCTTTAAATATCAACGGATATTTAAAGAAAAATCGCCTCGTCTGACGAAATTTTCATCTCGACGATTACACGAAACAGG
>Ga0082212_10003428_pt1 | contig 22501 bp, 19 predicted proteins | sample TergutNt197P3_FD_71548 | JGI IMG/M metagenome (GOLD analysis project Ga0082212, IMG submission 71548) | Neocapritermes taracua P3 segment gut microbial communities from Petit-Saut dam, French Guiana - Nt197 P3 | ecosystem: Host-associated > Arthropoda: Insects > Digestive system > Gut ...
GAAGTACAAAAACGTACCGGTATCAATAGTGGATTGATTCTTTTGGGAAATGTCGACCCGAAACTTCATCTCGAATACCAGACTGTCAATGCGATCGAAAATCTGCGAATGTGTTGCGAAATGGTTGAGAAAACCGGCTTAACACTTGTGATGGAACCGCTCAATACTCTGGTCAACCATCCCGGTGTGTTTCTACAACGCACCACACAGGCGATGATGATATGTGTTGCCGTCAATCATCCCTGCTGCAAAATGGTGAACGACCTGTATCACCAGCAGGTTACCGAAGGGAACCTGATCCCCAACCTCGAAATGTGCTGGGATTATATCGGTTCAATACATCTGGGCGACAATCCGGGACGTAACGAACCCACCTCCGGTGAAATCAACTACAAGAAGATTTTCCAATGGTTCCACGACAGGAAATACAACGAAGTCCTTTCGTGCGAACACGGGCAAAGCAAACCCGGAAAAGAAGGCGAACTGGCAATTATCCAGGCCTATCGCGAAGTGGACCCAAAGTCATAGTCAGTCATGAACAGGCGACAATTTGTAAAAAAGATGGCGACGGCGTCGGCTGTAATTGCCGGAGCGGGAGCAGGTTTTGCCGGTTTCGGGTGTTCGCGTCCTCCGAAAAACATTCGCTGGTCGATGGGATGGATATTGTGGCGCGATTTTAAAAATGCGAACATTCCGCTTGCCGAGGCGATTGAGGATATGTCCCGCCTGAAGTTGGACGGAATCGAGTTCACCCCGCGCAAGGATGAACTTTCTAAATTCGGTTTTACACGCGAGCGTTTCAGGGATTTGCTGGCCGAAAAAAAACTGTTGATTGCAGGCAATTATTTTGGCGGCGATTTTCACGACCCGTACAAACGCGACGATCTGCTGTCGGCTTTTAAAAACACACTGGAAAACCTGCAATTCTATGGTGCTAAAAATGTGGTGATCGGACCTCCGGGGCGCGGAAACTGGAGCGATTACCAGCATCATGCAAGCGACGACAACGAGATGGGTATATCGGATAAAATCCGTGCAATGGCTCCTTTTCTGAACGAATTGGGAAGAATTGCGCAGGATGCCGGCATGGAGATGGGTCTGCATCCGCACGTCAACACCATTGTCGAGAAACCTGATGAAATCGACATGGCCATGGAACTTACCGATTCCAGGTATGTCGGTATGGTTCCCGATACGGGACATATTCAGCTGGGCGGCGCCGATCCGAAGGAAATCATCCGAAAATACAGCAGCCGGTTAAACTATTTCCATCTGAAAGACACGAAAGGGATATTCAAACGCCCGAACTTCGGACCGAACCTTCGAGAACTCGGTAACGGCGAAATCGATTTTCCATCTATTATGGCTTTACTGAAAGAAGTCGGATACAAAGGCTGGCTTAATGTGGAACAGGATTTTACCGAACTGACGCCGAAAGAATCGGCAATGTTAAGCATGATCTATATCGATTCAAAACTTAAAACTGTATATACCTGATGACGCAAGCATGTGTTGCATTAACTGTTAAATCAAATATTGTGATAAAAATAAAATTTTTGTTAATTGTTAAATTTATAAGCCTATGAACTTATTATTAAAATGTAAAAGAGTAAATCAGTTATTGTTGATTTTTACTTTTGTATTGACAGGCTGCCTGTCAATAGCGGCTTCGTTACACGAAGCCGCTCAGAGTGCGCAAGCGATTATTGTTACAGGGACGGTTACGGAAAACGGCGCACCGTTACCGGGGGTCAATGTCGTTATCAAGGGTACCTCGATCGGCGCCATGACTGATGTGGATGGGAAATACACCATTTCAGTCACGAGTAGAGAATCCGTATTACAATTCACGTATGTTGGTTTTACAACAGTTGAAGAGATAGTGGGCAATCGAACGTCCATTAACGTTGAATTGAGTGAAAATTTAAGCGAACTCGAAGAAGTGGTTGTAGTCGGTTATGGCGTACAGAAACGCGTTAATGTGGTGGGCGCTGTAACCACGTTGAAAGGCGATGAAATCAAATCGGTTCCCGCTGTTTCGGCGGCGGCTGCCATTGCCGGACGTCTTCCGGGAGTTACCGTGATTCAAACCAGCGGTGAACCGGGTACGGGCGGTTACATGACGCCCAGGATGTATGTGCGGGGCCGTTCGACGCTTGGCGACGATGCGGGAAAAACCAATCCGCTGGTAATCATCGACGGTGTTCAGGGTAGAAACATTGGCGAGATCGATCCCAACGATATTGCTTCATTTTCCGTATTGAAAGATGCTTCGGCTGCGATCTATGGTGCTCAGGCGGCCAACGGCGTTATCCTGATCACTACAAAAAACGGCGAGGCAGGGAAGCCAAGACTGAATTTCAATTTCTACCAGGGTTTTATGACCCCCAGCAGAACACCCGAAATGTGTAGCGCTGCCGAATATGCCACCATGCTTTCGGAAAACCAGATGTACAGGAGCAGTCCCAGAACATTTACAGATAGGGATATTGAATTGTTTGCCAGCGGAGCGGACCCCTGGGAACATCCCAACACCGACTGGTACGGTGAACTGATCAATAAATGGACTACCGCTTCGCGTTACAACCTGACGGTGGACGGCGGATTCAGAGGTATGACCTATTATGTGTCGATTGGATATAAAACCGACGATGCCATGTACAAACAATCATCGACGAAATACGACCAGTTTTCCATCAGGGCGAAAGTGAATCTTCCGATTACTACCTGGTTGAATACCGACGTGAACATTGCCGGATTCAAAAACCGCACCCTGTTTCCATACAGGGGTGCAGGCGACATCATCGGTAGCGCCACGCGCTGTCTTCCTACCAAACCCGCTTTCTGGCCGTCAGGCGAACCGGGTCCCGATGTGGAATACGGCGATAACCCCGTGGTCACATCGTCGTTTGCAGGTGGTAAAAACGAACAGGACACCTACCGTATTCAGAACAACCTGAAAGTGACCGTCACACCTCCCTTTATCAAGGGACTCGCATTGAGCGCCAGCATCGACTATGACCTCAATCAATTTTACAGGAAAAGATTTTACCAGCAATGGTATCTGTATTTTCCAAACTACGACCAGGCAACGAGAGACCCGTCAACCGGTTTTATTACCTCCATGCCTTTGACACCGACGCTTCGAGGTCCTCAGGAAGTGCTTCCGCGATTGACGAACGATTATAACCGGACGATCAACATGACCAACAAGATCGAATTGAATTATGTCAGGTCGTTTGGCGATCACGATGTGACCGTATTTGCCGGTTTCGAACAATATACCAGCAACTTCAACGAGTTCTCCGCTACACGCGAAGGGTACATTTCCACACTGATTCAAATAATAAATGTAGGGCCCGATCTGAACAAGAACAACAGCGGAAGGGAAACCATATATGCCCGAAAGTCATGGATTGGCAGGGCTACCTATGCCTATAAGAGCAAGTATTTAGTCGAGGCGCTTTTCCGTCGCGACGGTTCGCTGAAGTTCCCACCCAAAAGCCGTTGGGGTAACTTCCCCGGATTCATGCTGGGATGGCGCGCATCGGAAGAAGAATTCTGGAAAAACAATCTCGCATTCGTCAATTATTTCAAGATCAGGGCGTCGTATGGCGAAATGGGTATGGATCCCGGCGATCCTTTTCAGTATATCGATAAATTCACGCTGGCCCGTATGAACGGGATGGTCTTTGGCACGGGCAGTTTGCTCGATTTGACCACAGGTCCTCCGACCATATCCAATCAGTTTATTACCTGGGAAAAGCAAATCACCAAAAATGTAGGGTTTGAATCGCAGTTTAAGGAAGGTCTCCTGTTTTTGAATTTTGACTATTTCTACAATATCCGCGACAATATCCTTGCCAAGAAAGATGCTTCGGTACCCGATTTTTCAGGTCTCACCTTACCCGACGAAAATATGGCACGCGTGGACAATCAGGGGTTTGAAGTGGAAGCAGGTGTCCGTAAAGCCTTCAGTGATTGGCGATTTGGCTTGTCGGGAAATGTGGGATACAGCCGAAACAAGTTGGTTTATATCGACGAAGTGGACCCGCCCGTTGAATGGCAAAGAAAAACCGGACTTCCCTATGGTACGCGCTTGATGTATGAAGCCATCGGTATTTACAGGGATGAGGCGCAGGTAGCTTCGACGCCTCACTGGACAGGCGCCGGACCTGGCGATATCATTTTCAAAAACATGCGCAACGAGCAGTTGGGCGAAAATAACATGGACATCATGGCTAACGACCGGATCATGGTTGACCATACCGTCATGCCCGACCTGTTTTATGGCGCTAACCTGGACCTTAGCTGGAAGAATTTCACCCTCGCTGTACTTCTGCAGGGACAGGGTAAATATTTGAAAAAGAATTTTGCCGACGACCGACGCGGCGAAGGCGGCAACTACTTCAAATGGATGTACGAGGACAGGTGGACGCCTGAAAATCCAAACGGTAAAAATCCGAGACCATGGGACAGGAGCAACCAGTACTTCACCGCGCAGGAAAATACATTCTGGTGGGACAATACAGCCTATCTGAGATTGAAAAACGTGGTTCTTTCCTACAGTATTCCCGCCCGGTATTATCGCTCGGTGGGAATATCCAATATCAATGTGTATTTTTCGGCAAATAACCTGGCTTATCTGTGGACGGGAACCGACAAGTTCGATCCTGAAGTGGATAATGCCAATTCCTATCCCACCATGCGAACCCTGGCAATTGGAGCAAACATTACTTTTTAACCATTAAATGATTATCATAATGAAAAAGATATTTATATATTTCATTTCGTTCCTGCTGCTGGCTGGAACATCATGTACGGATGTGCTTGATCAAAATGCCGTTGACGCTTTCGACGAAGATGTGGTTTTTTCCGACATCAATTTAGTGAAAGCCTATATTGGTGCCTGTTACTCCATGATTGGCAGTACGAAACAGGATGGTGGAAATTCACGCAACACGCCCATGCAACGCCGCGATTTGCTTACCTCATCGACCGATCATTCGCTGAACACCATGCGGGCGGGACAGGAAGCGTTTCTGATGGGCAATTTAAGCCCCGACAATCTGGGTATGTTTAACAATAATGATAATGGAAGACCGTGGCTTTTCTGGACAAACCAGTACCTGAACATCCAGAATCTGAATACCATTCTTTCGCGTATCGACGAGGTACCGGTAAGCAATAACGCGCAGGAAGCGCTTCGTACGCAATTGAAAGGCGAAGCCTACTTTTTACGGGCGTTGAGTTATACCCATCTGTTACTGATGTATGGCGGAGCCATCCTTTCGGAAAAACCGTACCGGTTGACGGATGATTTCGCTGCGATTAAGCGATCGTCGCTTGCAGCGACTAAGGATTTTATCCTTGCGGATGTCGCCAAGGCGGTTGAATTTTTACCGCCTACTATTGAACAGGGACGCGCCTCAAGAGGCGCCGCTGCGGCAGTGAAATCGCGGATGCTTACGTTCTGCGCCAGTAAACTGGCAAATGGCGGGATTACGGCACAAGCCGGCAACGAGCTGGTATCGTTCCCGTCGGGGAGCCAGACATCCCTGCTCCAGGCGGCACGCGACGCGGCAAAAGAAATCATGGATGGCAAGTATGGTAATTATGCATTGTTCGGCAATACTTCACCTCCGCCTTCGCCGCTCTCCGAAACGCAGGTACAGGAATATGCCGATAATTTCTTCAACGTTTTTTACCAGAAATCAGGGTCTGCCTGGCACAGTGAAACCATCTGGGGGATTCAACATTATCCCACGGAAGCAGGACGGACGTTCCAGCCCAATGTGTGGTATGGACCCAGCGGCTATCACGGTTTCGGCAACGATAACCCGACCGAGGATATTGTCAGGAGATTCGAAATGGCGGATGGCAGCCCGTTTGTATGGGATGCTGCCGGCGATAAGTTTTCGGAGCGGAACGCAACCGCCGCCGAGTTGTCAGACAATCCGCTTCTGAACCCATACAATGGACGCGAACCGCGTTTTTACGCCTCTATCCTGTTTCATGGAGCGCCCTGGATTGAACGTCCCAACGAAGGAAAAGCATGGGACCCGTACAATCGTATTCAGGCGGGACACAAATACAGGGTCGTTGGAACCGAAACGACGCAAATAAACGGGATTGATACCCGACAGGCGCCATATAACGACTGGAACGCCACTAAAATCGGCTATTACCAGAAAAAGTACTTAGATCCGGAAATTCCGGCCAATCAGACTCAATCTGTTTTCAGCACCCATGCCTGGATTGAATACCGGTTTGCCGAAGTATTGCTGAATTATGCCGAAGCCTGTATCGAACTGGGAGGAGCCGACCTTCAGCCCGGTATTGACGCCATGAATCTGGTAAGACATCGCGCGGGACTTCCCGGCCGTATAACCACCAACCAGGACGAAGCACGGACTTTCGTGCGTCACGAACGCGAGGTGGAATTTTTCGGAGAAGGACTTCGTTTCTTCGACATGCGCAGATGGATGATCTGCAACGAGGTGATTGTCAATATCTATCCTATGATTGTGAAGGAATATGTAGATGGCAATAACGAAGATGCGCTCATTAGAATGTCATGGCAACTCAATGATCAAACGGCGACCGATATCAGACAATGGGGGGGCGATCATTTTTACTGGTTCCCCATTCACAGGGCTGAAATCAACAAATCTCCGGGGCTGGTTCAGAATCCGGGATATAATTAATTTATATTGAGGAAATTCGCTTAAGTATATTAATGGGTCATAAGAAGATTAACAAAGTATCGATGCAGACCATTGCCGATGCGGCAGGCGTTGCGCGCTCTACCGTATCATTCGTACTGAACGGCAAGGAAAAGGAAGGCCGTATCAGCGATGAAATAGCACAAAAGGTACGGGCGACTGCCAAAAGCATGAATTATCAGGTTAATGAACTGGCTCGCAGTTTACGTACCGGCGTCACCTATACCATTGCGCTGATCATTGACGACATCTCCGACCTGTTTTTCGCAACGCTGGCCTATCATCTGCAGAAATATGCCGAATCGAAAGGTTATGCACTGATCATTGTCGGAACAGGCGAAAATCAGGAAAGGCTAAAACCTGTCTTCAATATGCTCAGAAACAGGCAGGTCGACGGGATCGTCATGGTGCCGGTAGCCAATATCGAGGACGGAAAAATTGAACAGATCAATCCGGATATACCCATGGTATTTGTCGACCGTTATTTTAAAACGATAAAGACCAGTCGGGTACGCATCAACAATTATGAAGTATCGAAGATGGCCACGCAGTTGCTGATCGGCAAGGGGTGTAAAAGAATCATCTTTATTACCTATCGCGAAAATCTGATGCACCTTCAGGACCGGAGACAAGGGTATGTGGATGCCTTGTCACTACATCAACTGTACGATGAATCGCTGGTTTGCGAAGTCGATTACCCAACCCGTCACGAAGAAATCGTCGCTTTTCTTACAAAGAACCTTGTGTCCGGCAATACAATAGACGGTGTTTTCATTTCTACCGGCGGCTTGTCGTCGATAGCCATCCGTTGCATGGTTTCGATAGATATCCGGTTACAAACCGATGTGGAAGTGATTGCATTCGGAAGGGTTGATGTAGCAGTCGGCGTTTCCATCCCTTATGTGAAACAGCCGCTGGAAAATATGTGCAAACATTCATTCGACATCCTGATGAACCGGATTAAATCGCCCGATGTAAAACCTGTCGATTGCATTGTGCCTGCTTCAATCGTGACCGATACTTTAATGGCATACTAAATCCCTTATTATTATGTAGTTTTTAATTTTTTAATAGTTAGTATTATGAGTAATCAAAATTTATCAAGACGTAATTTCATCGGGCTTACCGGTCTTGCCGGCGCAGGCCTTGCTCTTTCGGGCAGTCTTGTCAAGGCGGCACAGCCATTTGTCACAGAATCATATGCCGCTAAAACGTACAAGTTAGGGCTTATCGGATGCGGTAATCGCAGCAAAGCTATTATCGACGCATTAAACAAAGTTCCCGAACTCGAAATGACCGCTTTTTGCGATATTGTTCCCCACAAAATGGGGCAACGGGCGCAATTAATCAAAACCGGCGTTAAACCGAAATTCGTCAACAGTCTGGATGAACTGTTGAAGATGAAGGAACTGGACTGTATTGCCGTCATCACGCCAAACGACACGCACCGCGACATTGTGATTGCAGCGCTTGAAGCGGGTAAGCATGTATGGTGTGAAAAACCTTTAGCTATGACAGTCGCCGAATGTAACGATATCATCGGCGCGATGGAACGTACAGGAAAATTGTTGCAAATCGGCCACCAGCGCCGTCATTCGGGCGCATACAGGAAGTTGATCGACACACTCCGCAACAAACCGCTGGGTAACGTTCTTCAATCAACTCTTTTCGATTTTCGTGGCGACTGGAGAGTGCCGGATGCCGATGAATATCCTGCGGGAACGGCTTACTGGCGGTTAGACCAGAAACGGAGCGGTGGCGTGGTTTACGAAATGGGTGCGCATATCATCGATGTTAACAACTGGGTTTTCGACAGTGAGCCTGTTTCGGTCTGCAGCATCCAGGGCGTGAACAATTTCACGCTTCGCAAACGCGATTCGAGCGACCATGCAGGCGTAGTCGTACAGTATGCCAACGGATCCGTAATGAATTACGGCGGAAACGTATATAATTACGGCGCCAAAGTCTATGATACATTCTTCTGCGTCAACGGTACCGTGCAGATGGGTGATGGCAAACTCTACCTCCGGTACGGTTCACCTCCCGGATTTCCCAAACCGGACAACATTCCTTCACCGGAAGAAATATCATTAAGTGAAGGCAATCAGGGCGACAATGCCGAGGTAGAACAGTTACGCTATTTTATCAAAGTGATGGATGGCTCCGAAAAACCCTATCCCAACGCATATACTGCACGTCAATGCGTGCAGATCATGCAGGGTTCGGTTGTTGCGGCGGTGGCAAGAAGGGTGATTGATGTCAGAGAATTGGGATAATTTGATCATCAAAAACATGACGAATCATCATTATACCCGTCGAGAACTGTTGAAGCGTTTAGCCCTGACACCGGTAATCGTGGCTTTTCCGCGTACCGTCCTTATGGGTAACGCTTCGTCGGGAAATAAAAAGGAGTGGGTCAGTCTGTTCGACGGTAAAAGTCTGACAGGCTGGCACACCAACCGCGAGAAAATAGGGCATGGTACAGGCGGCCTCTGGCAGGTGGATCGCGGCGTGATGACCTGTCAGCAGGACCCGCCGGGTTCGGGAAATGGCGGCATGCTTATGACCGACAGGAAATACGGCGATTTTGAACTGGAACTCGATGTGTCGCCCGACTGGGGTGTCGACAGCGGCGTGTTCATCCGTACCAATGAAAAAGGCGAGTGTTTTCAGATTTATGTTGATTACCACGATAACGGATTGGTCGCATTCATTTCGACGGAAGGTAAGGACCGGATGTACATTCGCCCGTTCTGCATCGACGGCGTCCTCGACGACAAGGGAAATCTGACCGGGATTATCACAAAACCCGATAGCCGCGACGAGGCTTGGAAACCGGATTTTCTGTTGTATCACTGTACGCCTGAAGTGTGGAAAAAAACATGGAAAATAGGCAAATGGAACACGTTGCGTATTCGCTGTACAGGTAAGTATCCCCGCGTCACTACCTGGATGAACAATGTCAAGATCATGGAGTTCGACGGCGAAACATGTCCAAGTCCGATATATCGAAAGGAACAGTTAGCAGAAGAACTGGGACGCGAAGGGTATATAGCCCTACAGGTTCACGGCGGCAAAGGTTCGTGGAAAGAGGGCGCTATTTGCCGTTGGAGAAAAATAAAAATCAAGGAATTATAAGCGATGAAGATTCCGCTGAAAGAAAAGTTTGCCTACGGGTTGGGCGATGTGGGTAATAACTTCCTGTTCGACCTGGGGCAAATCTATCTTCTGAAGTTTTATACCGATTCGCTGGGTATCCCGCCTGCTGCAGCAGCAACGCTCTTTTTGGTATGCAAATTGCTGGACGGGTTTACCGATGTGGCAGTGGGTACCTGGGTGGACAACCGAAAAAAATGGGGTCGACTGGGAAAATTCCGCTCGTTCATGATCTATGCCGTCCCACCGCTTGCCTTATGCACGGCCATCAGTTTTTACAATCCCGATTTTGAGGTGACAGGCAAAATCATCTGGGCGTACTGTACGTATGCGGCATTCGGTCTTTCCTATACAATGTTCAACGTGCCTTACGGATCGATGCTTCCCGTCATGACCAAAGACCCGCTGGAACGGGCCAGTATGGCTTCTTTCCGCGAGTTTGGCGCTAAATTCGGTTTGGGAATCACACTGGTTGCCTTTATACCGTTAGTTACACTGTCGTCCGGCGTCTTTGGTGCGAAATACGGTTTCTTTGCCGCTACCGCCGTCTTTGCCGTCATGGGATGTACGATGCAGATGCTCTGTACGTTCAACATACGGGAACGGTATGTGGAACAGAAACCCAAAGAAGTAAAAGCATCAATTTATGAAAGTTATAAAGCGATCTTCAAAAATTCCCCTTTGCTGATACTCAGCCTCATCAACCTTTTTACCTTTTCGGCATTCAACGTGAAACTGGCTGTGCTGGCTTATTACTGCCAGTATGTTTTGAACGATCTCTCTTTTGTGCCCTACGCCGGTCTCTTTCAGGTGGTTTGTATCTTTTTGGGCATTTTCTGTGTTCGTCCGCTGGTGCGCCGTTATGGCAAGAAAGCCACCTATGCATTCGGAGCTGCAATCTGGGGTGTTTCGGAACTGCTGGCGATACTTTTTGTCAATAACCTTGCCTCTTTCATCTTCTTCTCGGGTTGCGCTTTCTTCGGATCGGCTTTTACGAATACATTGAACTGGGCGTTGATCTCGGATGCGGTGGAATATGGTGAATGGAAAACGGGAACGCGCTCGGAGGGCGTAGTTTACTCTTTCTTCCTCTTCTTCAGGAAATTTTCGCAAGCGGTTGCGGGTTTTGTGCCAGGCATTGTGCTTGCCTGGGTGGGCTATCAGGCCAATGCCGTGCAAACGCAGACTGCCATCAATGGTATCAAAGGGTTGATGTTCCTTTATCCGGGATTGATGGCCGTTTTCACGTTTCTGTTAATGACTTTCTGTTACAAACTCACCGACAAGCGGTTTAAAGAAATCGTGAGGGAGTTGGGTGAACGGAGAAAATAAATTTTATATGAACATTATATTTTTACCCTTGGCGCGGCTTACTTTCTCAATGCCCGACGCCACCGACAATTTCAACAAATCCTGCCAGATGCTGGAAGGACTAATCGACAACCTGCAACGACCGGACGGGATACTAACCTCACCCGAAGCGCTTTCGGATTATCTGTCGACTGTTGAAAACCCCGACTTGGTGATCTACCAGTGTACCACATTTATCGGCAGCGATTTCATGACATTGATAACGCAGCGTTTCACCTGCCCTGTTATCGTATGGTCGTTGCGCGAACCGTCGATCGATGGCGGTCGCCTGAAACTCAACTCGCTGACCGGCGCATTTTCGGCAACCAATAACCTGTACATGAAGAAACGCGACTATCGTTTTGTTTTCGGCAATCCGGATGAACCGGCTGTGATACAGACTTTCGAACAGCTACTGACGGCTTTGAAAGTAGTCTTGAAACTGCACGGGCTGGTCGTCGGCGTGGTTGGCGCGCAGCCTGCGGGGTTTGAATTTGGCGACATGGATGAAGCCATGATAGACGGGAAGCTTGGTGCAAAGATTATACGCATTGAAGCCGCAAGCCTGATGAAAACTGCACGGGCATATCCTCCCGAAGCGTATGCCGATGCGCTTAAAGAGTTGAAGGAACGTACGGTTGGCTGGGAAGCGCTTCCTGACGAACATATCGAAAAACATGCACGGTTGCGGACGGCGTATCAGGCGTTTGTTACCGACAATGGGATCAAGGCGATTGCGTCGCGGTGCTGGCCTGACTTTTTTACGGATTATGGCGTTCCTGTGTGTTCCGTGCTGTCGTTCCTCAACGATTGTGGTGTGGCGGCTTCCTGCGAAACGGATATCGGAGGGGCGATCTCTATGTTTATCGGGTCGGCGTTGACCGGCAACGCTACTTTCTTCGGCGATCCGGTGGCTATCGATAATCGTTGCGGAGGGATCGTGTTCTGGCATTGTGGTGCGGGGGCGCCCTCGCTGGCACGTCGAGGCGAAGGTGCAAGGATTGGAGTGCATCCAAACCGGAAAATAGGGCCTACGATGGAGTTTGGGCTGAAAGAAGGCACTGTTACCGTTCTACGGTTGGGACAATGTGGCGAGGGACTGCGCATGATGGCCATGAGCGGGAAAGCATTGGACGAGCTACAGAAGTTTAACGGTACTTCGCTGACGTTCCGACCGGCAACAGGGACGGCACGCGAAAAGGTGAATGTGCTGATTGATGATGGCTGGGAACCGCACTATGTGGTTGCTTATGGCGATGTACTGGAGGAACTGCGAGTGGTTTGCGGTTTTTTGGGGATTCCTTTTAAAGAGTATTGACTATGAACATCAACCAAGTCACTACCCAGTCCTTCTGCCCATACGGCAAGATCATCGACGGATACGATTTCACGGATCTGACCGATTACATGGAGCGCCAAACAAGTATCCCCGCCGAAGGAAACATCTACATCGCATCCGTCTCCGAAATGGAGCAGTTCCCCGTTTACGAACACCTTTCCAAAACATTCTATGGCGAAATGCCTATCCAGATAGGCTTCTGCAACGGTCGCAACTCAACCCTGAACGGCCTCGAATACCATATCGGCAGCGAAATAAACATCGCCGTCACCGACCTGATATTATTACTTGGCAAGTTACAGGACGTGAAAGACAACCGGTATGCGTCCTCTCAAGTAGAAGCCTTCTTCGTCCCTAAATACACGGCCGTGCAACTCTACGAGACCACCCTTCACTTTGCCCCCTGCAAAACCGAAGATGACGGATTCAAGTGTGTTGTCATACTGCCCCGCGGCACCAACGAACCCCTCGAACACAACAAGCCCGGGTTGCTTTTCGCACGTAATAAATGGCTGTTGGCACATCCCGACAGAAAGCCATTGATAGAAAAAGGCGCGTGGTCAGGAATCACCGGAGAAAATATCGAAGTCAAAATAAAATAATTAAATAATGGAAGTACAAGAACTAAAACAATTGGAAGCGAAAGCAAAAGAAATACGTAAAATGTCCATCGATTCGATCGGCTTTTTAGGCGTCGGTCACATCGGCGGCGCCCTGTCGGTAGTAGAAATATTAACACTACTTTATTACAGGCACATGGATATATCGCCCGACGACCCCAAAAAGAAGTTTCGCGATAAATTAGTATTGTCGAAAGGCCATGCAGGCCCGACGTTATACAGTGTGTTGGCCGACAAGGGATTCTTCCCGAAAGCATGGCTGCATACGCTGAACGTTGGAGGAACGAGTCTGCCCAGTCATTGCGACATGAACCGGACACCGGGCATCGACATGTCGACCGGTTCGCTGGGACAGGGTATCTCGGCGGCTATCGGTATTGCTTTGGCCAACCGGTTGGACGGCATCGACAAAAAAGTGTACCTGATCATCGGCGACGGCGAATCGAACGAGGGGCAGATATGGGAAGGCGCCATGGCGGCACCCCACTTCAAGTTGAACAACCTGATTGCGTTTACCGACAATAACAAGATGCAAATTGACGGATATGTACACGAGACCATGAACATTGAAGACATAGGCGCCAAGTGGACTGCCTTCGGATGGTTTGTGCAACGGGTGAACGGACACGATTTCCTCGACATGGATATGGCTGTCGAGCGGGCGAAAAAGGAACTTTACAGACCCTCGATGATCATACTGGATACCATTAAGGGAAAAGGGGCTTTCTTTGCAGAGCGCAGGCTGGATAATCACAACATGAACGTCGATTACGAAACAGCCATTGAAGCCTGCCGCCGTCTTTAATTCATAATTCATAATTCATAATATTAATGGCACAATTGGAAATGCGGGCTGTATATGCCCAAACACTGATAGAACTTGCAGAAAAAGATGAACGGATTGTACTGCTCGAAGCCGATCTGATGAAAGCATCGGGAACGACCGTTTTCAGGAATAGATTTCCGGACAGGACATTCAACGTAGGCGTTGCGGAAGCCAATATGGTGGGTATAGCCGCCGGTCTTTCGGCAGGCGGGAAGATACCTTTTGCCGACACCTTCGGTTGTTTTGCTGCCAGACGCACCTATGACCAGTTTTTCATATCAGCCAACTACGCACGGTTGAACGTCAAACTTGTAGGTACCGATCCGGGCGTCTCGGCTACCTACAACGGCGGTACGCACATGCCGTTTGAAGACCTCGGAATCATGCGTAACATCCCGAAACTGACGGTCTTCGAACCGTGCGATCCCGTGTCGCTCGAAAAACTGGTGCAACAGGCGGCATCGCATCAGGGATGTACTTACATGCGGCTGTACCGTAAACCCATAGACATTCTCTATCCGGAAGACGAGACCTTCGAACTCGGCAAAGGGAAAGTGCTGAAAGACGGAAACGACGTCGCTATCATCGCCATCGGCGCCGTCATGGTGCACGAAGCACTCAGAGCGGCAAACATGCTGAACAACGAAGGCATTTCGGCTGCCGTTATCGACATGCACACGGTGAAACCCGTCGACACGGGGTTGATCGTCCGGTATGCACAAAAAACAGGCTGTATCATCACATTCGAGAATCATCAAATCATCAACGGTTTAGGTTCGGCTGTGGCGGAAACGCTTGCCGAGAATTGCCCATGCCGGTTGAAACGAATCGGTGTAGAAGATGAGTTTGGTGAAGTGGGTACTCAGGAATATTTGCTGGAAAGATACAAACTGACGGCAGAACACATTGTGAATCAAGTTAGCACATTATTACGGAGAACGCAACAATCCGGATAATGTGTTGCAAAACCATATTTAATCATCATTATAGATAAATATTCTTAGCATGGAAAAAATAATTATTGGAAGTACCCGTGCAGGGTTAACATTAAAAAAAGATTTGATTGAACATCTGGAAAATAAAGGTTTTCAGGTTGACGATGCAGGGATGAAAGCCGACGGCGAATTTGTACCTTATCACAAGGCCGCAGCGGCAGTAGCCCGCGGCATATCGGAAAAGAAGTACGGCAAAGGCGTCATCATTTGCGGAACAGGCGCCGGCAGCGTGATTGTTGCGGCTAAATTCAAGGGCGTCTATCCGGTACATGCGACGAACACCTTTATGGCGCAACAGGCGAAGGCTGTCAATAATTGTAACGTGCTGGTCTTCGGTGAATGGCTGACGCCTGCCAAACATGCCTGCCTGATGCTCGACGCATGGCTTGCAGCAGAATTTACCGAAGGCGTTGCCGACGACTGGAAGCTATTCCTGTCGAACTGTGTGAAGGAGATCGGAGATATGGAAAACGAACAATTCAAATAACCGTATCATGATTGAACAGGCTGTAACAAGTACGAAGATCATCCAATGCGGACAACTGTCGGCTGCCGATCTGGACAGACTCATCTTTTACTGTGGCGGTGAACAGGCGCTTCCCTGTATCATAGCGGACTACAACCCGCTAGCGCCACGCGACAGGATGCTCGACGAACTTCGGAGCATACGCAGTTTTGAGTATGCGAACCGCGTATTTCCCGATCCGAAAGTGGACGACGTCATGGCAATGGTTGAAGAGTTGAAGGGGAAGCCCGTAAACATGGTGATCGGCATCGGCGGGGGCAGTGCGATGGACTCGGCTAAAGCCGTAGCGGTCGTATTGAGCAATGGTGGCGACCTGAATGATTACCTGGGTGCGACGGCAACACGTATGATCGAAAAACGGGATGTGAAACTGATACTCGTCCCTACGACAGCCGGTACCGGTTCGGAGGTGACCAAAGTGGGTGTATGTACCGCACGCAGCGGACGAAAATGTACGCTGGGACATCCGTTGATGCAGGCGGATATAGCGGTGTTAGTAACTGAATATGTACTTGGTCTGCCGCCCGCCATTACCGCATTTACGGCTTTCGATGCCCTTTCACATGCGCTGGAAACAATCTGGAACCGTAATACAACGTCGCTAACCGACCGTATAGCCGTCGAAAGTGCGGTACATATACTGAAATGGATGGAAACGGCCTATGACAGTTCGTTGACGGGCGCAGCGGAAGGTCGTGCCGAGATGCTCGAAGGCGCCTGCATGGCAGGTACGGCTTTTACCATGACAGGTACGGCGGCTGTCCATGCCTTGTCGTTTATCTTCTCCGAGGAATGGCATGTACCGCACGGGGTAGCCTGCGCCTTTACGCTGGACGACATCTTCCGGCTGAACATCGGCAACGAACGAACACGGCATCTTCTGGAGCAGATATCCCGGACTCTTTTCGGTATCGCCGACGTCGACATACTTTTGAACAGAATCATTGCACTGAAGAAAAAGTTCGGATTGCCCTTCACGTTCAAAGATTTGAATATTGACCTCGACAAGAGCCGGATCGCTGAACTCTTTAATAAAACATTGGATGATCCCAAGATGAAAAATAACATCATACCTATCGACAGCAAGATGGTTTTTGAATTGATAAGAAGAAAAGTATAGTGGTTAGTGGTAAAGTGGTTAGTGGTTAATTTTCATTATTCAATTATATCGTTATGTCTGTAATGGAAATATTACTTTTAGTGGGTATAGTGGTTTTTGTTACGCACACGATAGAAGCGGTAACCGGCTTTGGCTGTACGGTACTGGCTTTTCCATTTGTGATTTTCCTGATGAAAGACATGGAACAGGCCAAAATTATCCTTGCTATTCTGGCGCTGATAACGGCAGCCTATTTTGTAATTACGAAGTTTAGATACATTAACTGGAAGCATTTTGGAATCATCGTGCTGTTCGCTGGTTTGGGTATGCCGATTGGGATGTTGATATACAAATATTTAGATGCTTCAATATTAAAAAAGTCGCTGGGCGCTTTCATCGTGATAACGGCAGCTATCCAATTGCACAAGAGTTTTGTGCGCAAATCGAACGTGCGTATCATACCGAAATTTGTAGGGTACATTTTTCTGTTTGCAGGCGGGATCATCCACGGGGCTTTTGCCGTAGGCGGTCCGTTGGTCGTGCTATACTCGGCTGACAAGATAACTGACAAGGGTCAGTTCCGCGTTACGATGTGCCTTTTATGGACCATACTCAATACGGCATTACTGTTTCAGTTCCTTTTTGGTCATAAATTAACCTTTGACATCGGTCGCGACCTGATAATTTTACTCCCGTTTCTGATTGCAGGAATTATTGCAGGCGAGGTGATACACTACAAAGTGAACGAAGCCCTTTTCAGAAAAGTCGTTTTCGTCTCCTTGTTTTTAGTGGGAATCGTATTGTGTTTTTGAATATCTTTCAGAAACAAGGCAGAAAAACAGTACAGCGATAAGAAATTATTTTGTAAATATTTTCTTATCTCAAACGAAATTTGTAAATTTGTAGCCATCTTTTAAGAATTTTACAGTTAACAATTTTTTATTTTAATCGACATGAAGAAAATTATCGTAGTATTCGCAGTAGTTGCCTATGTGGCAATATTTTTTACACAACATGTTCAGGGACAGGGTCAACGCCCACCCAGTTGGAGACCTGAAAGTACGGAATGGTATACCCCCGTTCCTCCCAAAGTACAACCCGGTACAGGCACAAAACCGCCGTCGGATGCGATCATCCTGTTTGACGGGACGGATTTATCAAAGTGGGAATCGCAAAAACCACCTGCCGAAGGTAGCAACAGACGCGAACCGGCTCCCTGGAAAATCGTGAACGGGGAGATGCATATTGTTCCGGGTTCGGGCGGTATTCAAACCAAAGAATATTTTGGCGACTGCCAGTTGCACATTGAGTTTAAATCGCCGCCTCCCAAAGGTAATAATATCGGTCAAGGTCGGGGAAACAGCGGTGTTTTTCTCCAGAACACATACGAACTGCAAGTGCTCGACGGTGATAATAATCCGACCTACGTGAACGGTATGGTTGGCAGTATCTATAAGCAAAGCGCGCCGTTAGCCGACGCCTACACCAAAAATGGCGAATGGCAGGTTTATGACGTTTATTGGAAAGCGCCTGTGTTCGACAGCAATGGATTGGTATCGCCTGCCATGATCACCGTAACGCTGAATGGTATTTTGATACAAAACAATTACATTTTGAAAGGACACACGCCTTATACCGGTTTGCCCTCATATACGCCGCACGGACGCTTGCCGTTGTCTTTGCAGGATCATGGCGAAGAAATTGCTTTCCGGAATATCTGGATCAGAAATTTATAGGACATTTATTTTTTTGCATACGGATGACACTGATATACACTGATTAATCTGTGGAAATCAGTGTCGTCCGTGTGCTTAAAAAAACAGCCTCATAACGATGAAATTAATAACCCCATTTTTAGTATTCCTGTTCATGGGTATAACCGTAACAAAAGACGATGTTGCCCCATTACGCATATCTAAACAGTTGAAAGTAGCTTCAACTTTGGAGGCGGGCGCCCTGAACATGGTCAGCTGTATTGAAGCCTGGAAACCTGCCGAGACAGCCATTATCATTTGTGATATGTGGGACAAGCATTGGTGCGACGACGCTTCAGCGCGCGTGACGGAAATAGCGCCGGAAATGAACAAAGTGATTGCCATTGCCCGGGAAAAGGGAGTGAAAATTGTTCACGCTCCAAGCGACTGCATGGATTATTATGCCAACTACCCCGGCAGGAAAGAAGCCATGAAATACAAAAACCAAAAAATCGCCGGACTGGCTAAAGGCGATAAACTTCCATCCGAAGCTGACGCACCGTGGCCCGTCGATCAATCCGACGAGGGCTGTGAGACTGGCGATTGCAAACCGCACAAAGCCTGGAAAAAACAAATTGACGCCTTGACCATAACCGACCGGGATTTGATCAGCGATTCGGGCGCGGAGATAGGCGCTTACTTCAAGAAAAAAGGCATCAAGAACGTGATCCTGATGGGCGTGCATACCAACATGTGCGTGATAGGGCGTTCATTCGGTCTTCGTGCCATGAAGCGGATGGGGATGAACGTGGTATTGATGCGCGACATGACCGACCTGATGTATAACCCCAAAATGCCGCCGTATGTCAATCACTTCACCGGACTTGACCTGATCGTCGATTATATAGAAACCAACGTCTGTCCGACTATCGTATCCACCGACTTTACCGGAAAAAAACAATTCCGGTTCAAAGGCGACACACGACCGCGTATTGCCTTTCTGACAGCCGAAAGCGAGTACCGCGCCAACCAGCGATTGCCTGAATTTGCGCATGAACTGGCGCTGAAAAAGAATATACACAGCGATTTTGCACTGGGCATACCTGTCATGGCCGAAGCCGGTAAAGACGCTAAATCTGAAGTGAAAGCCGAATATGCCGCCTATGGTATGCCCATCGATAACCAGGGAAAGATAACCGTAACACCAACGCGTCATAACCTGGAAAACCTGCAAATTCTTGAAGATGCCGACCTGGCAGTAATATACATCCGGCGCAGGGCTATGGCGTCCGAAAAAATGGTCATGATCAAGGATTATGTAGCAAGTGGACGGCCTGTTATCGGAATCCGTACCGCCTCACATGCGTTTGATGCCAAAACTAAAATACTACGCCCAAGCGAAGGATTAGGCGATACAAAAGAAAACGCATCGGAGTATCTTGCCCAATGGGAAGATTTTGACAAAGATGTGCTGGGAGGTAACTATCAGGGACATTACGGGCATTTGGATATGGGAACCGATGTTTTTATTGTTCCCGGCATGGAAGAACATCCGCTGCTGAAAGGCGTTGATCCGAAATTCAACAGCCCCAACTGGCTGTACAAAAACCGTAACTTGCGTTCCAATAACATTCAGGTGTTGCTTTTGGGCAGTAATCCCGGTGTACCCGATGAACCGGTTTTGTGGATCAATAATAATGTTATTTATACTTCACTTGGACATTGGGACGACTGGAAAATTGAAAGTTTCAGAAACCTGATGTTGAATGCGGTAGATTATTTAATTACGAATGATTAGACGTGAATTTTTGAAGAAAAGTATTGTCGGATCGGCAGGGATAGCCGTGAGTTCCAATGCTTTGTTAGATGCTTCCGCTTGGAAGCGGGAAACTGCTCCCGAATTGGAATCAATCCATTCCAAATCATCGCAATATGCTTCCTTTAAAGGCGCTAACGACAAAATCGTACTGGCGCTCATCGGCACGGGAGGCAGGGGCATGGAAACGATTGTCAGTTGCTGTAAAGTTAATGAAAATGTGACTGTTAAGACAGTATGCGACGTCAATAGTTCGAAGTTAAACAATGCTGTGGCGACCATCGAAAAGGAATTTGGCTATCGTCCGGCCATGACTGCCAATATGAAAGAAATATTTGACGATAAGGATGTGGACGCCGTATGGATTTCGACTCCGGAGCATTGGCACGCACTGGCGACCGTGTGGGCCTGTCAAGCCGGCAAGGATGTCTATGTTGAAAAGAACCCTACCATCAACATTTGGGAAGGGCGCAAGATGGTCGAGGCCGCGCGGAAATATAACCGGATTGTGCAGGTCGGCTTCCAGTGCCGAAGCGCGGCGTACGGGTTTACTGCACGCGAATACATTCGTAGCGGCAAATTAGGCAAAATCGTGACTGTCAAATGTTACAACATGTTGGGGGGCGGAAAATGGTCGGAGAAACCCGAAACGCCGGTTCCTTCATGGCTCGATTGGGACAGATGGCAAGGCCCTGCGGCACAACGCGTCTACAGTCCCAGCATCGTCACCGAAAGCGGACGGGGTGACTGGGGTTGCTACTGGGCATACAGCGGCGGAGGACTTGCCGACGATGCCTCACATGTGATGGACTTTGCCCGCTTAGTTATCGGCGACCCGCCACATCCCGAATCCGTTTATGGCTGGGGGGGTAACCACGCTTTTGGAGGAATACGTGAAACACCTGAATATCAATCTATTGTATATAATTTCGGGGATTTCACCCTTTCCTGCGACAACGCTTATGCCACCAACTACATGACTAAAACGCCGGGAAACATTCGGATGGATAAGAACCTTTTCCCGAACTGGCGTAACAATTCCACCCGTACCGAGATTTACGGTACGGAAGGATTGATGTATCTGGGCCGACATGGCGGCGGGTGGCAGGTGCTGGGGCCGAACAATGAGATAGTCGCTCAGGATGGCGGCGTTTTTCCCGATAAGGAACATCAGATCGACTTTATACAGTCGCTTCGTACCCGCAAGAAACCCAATGGCGACATGGAGGAGTGCCATCGCAGCGCAACGCTTGTTCATCTTGGCAATATTGCTTATCGCGTGGGTAACAGGCAACTCCTGTTCAATGGTCAGACCGAGAAATTCCTGAACGACCACCGTGCGGATACCCTTGCTCGGGGGGCTTACCGGCAAGGATTTGAGATACCCGAAAATGTATGACAATATAATGAATTTGGATGAACTTCGAATAGATTGTGCCGTTAAGCAGAAAAAAGGATTGCATTTTATTTTAGCCTCTGTCGTTATTTGGGGTCTTGTTCTTATTGTGCAATTGTTGAACATTCCGGTATTATCAAAGAATTTGTTCACTTTTTGCTGCACTGCACCCTTAGTACCATTGGCATTTTTCATATCAAAGATAATTAAAGTTGATTTTCAACACAAAGATAATCCCTTAACGAATCTGGGAATACTGTTTTCAGTCAATCAGATGCTTTATTTATTGATTGCCATGTGGATTTTTCCAACAATCCCTGAAAAAATGCTGATGGTTATTGCCATCATTTTTGGTGCACACTTACTACCGTACGGTTGGCTGTACAAGTCGAAAACTTATTTATTTTTATCTGTAATCATATCTGTTTTGGCATTAATCGCGGGTTTGTATTTTGAACCTTATTTTTTAGCGATTATGATGATAGTCATTGAAATAGGGTTTTCAGTAAGTCTGTCAATTGAAAACAAAAAGTTACTCAAATATCTTGAAAAAACTAAATGATATGATGAAGAAGTTAATACATGTCGCTTTAAAACATGCTAACGGTTTTCTAACTGTTATTATTTTTCTTTTTATCCTTGCACCTGTCGAGGCGCAAACAACTTCATTCAAGTCGGATTTCAGCAAAGGAAAAACCGGAGGACTGCCCGAAGGCTGGAAACTGGCTACCTTTCAAGATAGCGGCGCTCCCAATTTTATTGTCAAAGAAGACGCCAAAGGCCGCTATCTTTCGCTTTCCGGAAATGGCGACCCTTCGGCCGTTGCCTACATCTCCATAAAGACGAATCTTGCACCGGGAACTTATCAATACAGGGCGCTTTTTTCTATTTCCGACGATGTGAATCCGCAACGCAACCTGCTTTTCCAGTGCCAAACAAGGACTTTGGACGGTATTTTC
>Ga0082212_10003429_pt1 | contig 22500 bp, 11 predicted proteins | sample TergutNt197P3_FD_71548 | JGI IMG/M metagenome (GOLD analysis project Ga0082212, IMG submission 71548) | Neocapritermes taracua P3 segment gut microbial communities from Petit-Saut dam, French Guiana - Nt197 P3 | ecosystem: Host-associated > Arthropoda: Insects > Digestive system > Gut ...
CAATGTTGCAGACGGGGTAGAACTGGGCGCTATCATCCCCGGTACTGCTTATCAAAAAATCTATTTGACTTCCGCCAAAGATGGCAAAGCCGGCCGCCTTTCCTATGTGAAGCCAACACCCGTGGTGGAACATTTTGCTGATCTGGATGTTATTACCCAGCTGACTGCCCCTGTCCGAACTACTGCCAATATGGGTACCAGACCCTCTTCCACTATCAGTATCAGCGGCGACGGCAACCTTCGGGTGACTTCCGCTCAAGCTACCTGGTGCGAAGCCCGGGTCATCGGCAGTCACCGTACCACCGCGATAACTAATCTTATGGCCGAGATCGACAGGCCCATTGATGGCCGTCTGCTCTACCTCTCCGAGCCTTTGACTGAAAGATTGCTTTTAAGCGGTACTGTTGTGGTCCGTCTCCATGCCGCTCCAGATAAAGGCTTTGGTAATCTTTCCGCTGCTTTGGTGGAAATCGGCCGTCAAACCCGCCCGGAAACCGGCAGGCGCGCCGGTTCCGCCGCTACCAGCACCGCTAATGGCACAGTCTCCAGAACTTATGGCGGCGGCAGCTCCACCAGCCTTACCGCTACGGCCTACGCCAATCTGGCCAGCCAAACCGGCAATATTTGCAACTGGAAATATGTCACCTGGGGTTATGCCGATGTCCAGAACCCCGACCCAGCCGGCAAAGCTTGGTTCGAAATGGAAAGTCAAAACTATATCCCCAATTTCTATTTCCAAACCACAAAAATCGTTCCCAATCAATACTATGATTATACTATAGAAATGGAACCCTACAACTATACCTTCGAACCCGGCATGCGCCTGGGCATCCTGGTTTTTGGTACCGATGTGGATTACAGCCAGCTCTTGACCCCTGAGTGTACCGCCGAATTTGATGTGCAACTTGGCGAAGGCTCCTATGCTATGATCCCGCTCAAGCTTGACGAGCCGGATGGCATCACCATCGCAGTTGCCGACGTCCTGGCTGCACCCGGCGGTACGGTGGATGTGACCTATAGCATTAAGGGCAATGAGTCCGGTTTTTCCGCCTTGGATCTGAAGATACCTTATGACAGTGCCGTCTATACCCCGGTCGGAGTAACGGCTGCCGCTGCCCTGGCTACCCCCTTCTTTGTCTTCAATCCGGCTTTTGCCGCCGGCATGATGCGGATCGCTTTTGTCGCCGAAGATAATGTGTTTGGCAATGATATCCTCTTCACCGTCAAATATCAAGTATCCGCTGCCGCGCCCGGCACCGGGGACTTCCCGCTGAATGTGGAACCGGTGAAGATGCAGTACGGAGGATTCATGGACAAACTGGTTGATTTGGATGTTGCGGTCAAACCCGGAACCCTGGTCATCGGTCTTTTGGGCGATATCAACGGCGACGGTTTCGTTACCCCCGAAGATGCCATGCTGGTCCTGCAAATGCTGGTCGGCCTGATCGACTGGACTCCCAGAGCGCTGCTTTTAGGTGACATCAATGGTGATGGCGTAGTTGATACAACTGATGCTGCTTTGATCCTGCGTATGGTTGTCGGCGGATGATGTAGAGCAATTCGTAATGCTTGTTAACTGAAAAGGAGGCTGTTGAAGTAAAATTGGATTTCAACAGCCTCCTTGTATAGGCTTATTCTTTTAATGCAAGCAGGCGATTCTTGCTTTTGTTGAAAGATAATATGATTTGCTGCACTTTAGGAATTTTGACATAAATTGCCAAATTGCGTCAATTAGTGACAAAATTCTTGTTGACAATAATTGACAAAAGTGATAGAATTTGGATTGGATAACCCCTGTATTATCTCAATTTCTCGGCAGATTTTTGGGAATGGAGCAGGGAAAATAGATCGTTTTTCTGTTCAATTAAGGGGGGTGATGGAGCTCCGGATGGCCGGAGGTATTGGTATTTTCAGGCGCTAAGGGGCTTTTATTACATACTTTTAAGCAAACGGAGCGCCAAGCTTGCCAAATTGGTAAAATTTACCAAAGTATTTGTAATATTTCATTTAAAATTTTAAGGAGGGAATTTTTGACATGAACAAAAGATTTGCTATTATCCTTGCTGCGGCATTGGTCTTGGTCTTGGCATTTTCAGCTATTGCTTCCGCCGAGTATGTCAAAGGCTTTGACAAAAACCTCGAATTGTATCCCGAATGGATCGGCCTGGACGCTCAGGGCCTGCCCACCACTATGCCCATTTTTAGCTATACTACTGCCGGCTATATCAACGAAGTCGTCTATGTGGAAGTACCTTGCGATACTGACCGGGACGGCAAGCGGGACCGAGTCTCTCTTTGGATCCGCCGTCCTGTCACCAAGGAAGGCTTCCTTTGCCCGGTAGTCATGGAATTCAGTCCCTATCACGATGGCACCAGAGGCTTTGGCAGGATGAGCAATTACATCGACAGCCCGGATCTCCATCTCAAGGGGTTGTCTGAATCGTTCCAGTATAAAGATAATTCCGCGGTGCACCTAAAAATCAACCCGGATTCAACTTACTTAACATATGATGACATCAAGTATCAAGGAATTGAAGCCTGGGACCCCATCTGGTGGTCCACCGATGCCGCTTTCACGACCGGCAGCTGGTATACCGGTACGGATAATTCCGGTATAGAAACTTTCACAGATGAATACGGGGATGTCAGAACCAGAAAGCTTTACACCGGTACGGTTCCCGCTGCTACCGTTCCTACCGAGGTTGGCATAGCCGGCAGTTCCGGTTCCTGGACGGGCAGCAGCGGTGCTGCTCCTCCTGCCAGACATCACCATTATTTCGTCCGCGGTTATGCCTGTGTTTACGGTCAGTTGTTGGGTAACAGGAGCTCCGAAGGTATCACCAGCAGCTTGCATGTGGAAGAATGGCTTTCTGCTGCCGCTGCCTGCAAATGGTTTGCCGGCGAAGCCAAAGCTTATACTACCCGCACCGGAACCGTGGAAGTAAAAGCCGATTGGGCCAATGGCCATGTGGCTATGGATGGCACTTCCTATCCCGGCACCACCCCGATGGTCGCTGCTATGGCTGGTGCTCCCGGGCTTAAGGCCATTATGCCGGAAGCCAATGTCACCAGCTGGTATGAGTATTATCGTTCCGGCGGCGCTCTCCACGGCCCCGAAGGTTATGGTGGCGAGGACATGAACCTCCACTCCTCCTTCAACTTCAGCCGGATCGACGCCGATATCACCGGCACCACCAACAATGTCATTCCTCCGGAGATTGGTCCTACTTTCCCCAAAGACCCCGCTCAGATGGCCTATGTGGAAACCCAGCATTATATGATGACACAGCAGGACAGGGACACCGCCGACTATAATACCGCCTGGGATGTCCGCAACCTGACCCGCGGCTATAGCAAAATCCCTGCCGACATGGGTATTCTCCAAACTATGGGCCAGCAGGACTGGAACGTTATGCCCAGGCACGGTTATGGTCAGTTGGAAGCCCTGCGCGCCAGATTCGCCGGTAATGCCCCGGCAGCTTACGGTACCCATAAATTTGTAGCCGGCCTTTCCAAGCATGCCAGCCAAGGCAATGCCACTACTGCTGCCTCCCATCGTCTTGTCCTCGGTAAAGACGGCGTGGAACGGGGCATGTTGAAATGGTATCTGATGTTCCTCGACCACTACCTGTTAGGCTTGGATAACCAGGTTGACGAATTGATGTATGATATCTATATTGCTCATAGCACCACCGGTGTTATGGAAGGTTATGATTATGATGTCGCCGTTGAGGAACCCGGCACCATTATCCCCGGCGCCCACTATGATAAAATTTATCTGGCTTCCGGTCCCGCAGGCAAAGCCGGCCGCCTTTCCTACTATCCGTCTGATTCAGCTGTGGATCATTTCGATGATCTGACTCTTGCTGATCAGATCAATGCTCCTCAACATCCTGGTGCTCCCGACAGGCCTACCACAGTCATTCCCTTCAGCAGCGGCCGGGGCAACTATACGCCCTCTACTGCTCAAATCAACTATTGTGACGATCGTGTTGTCGGTGTCAACCGCACCACTACCAACTACGGTGACGGTTTGACTCTTATAGATGTTGTTGATAAACCCGTTACAGGACGCCTGATGTATATCTCTGAGCCCCTCCCTGAAAGAGTGACACTCAGCGGCACCCCAGTGGTCCACCTGCAGGCTGCTCCCACCAAAGGTGTTGGCAACCTGACTGTAGCTTTGCTGGAAATCGGACGTAAATCCCGGGCTGCTGTCCGTATCGAAAGTGTCAGTATCGGTACTACCGGCTCCACCGTTGTCTTCCCGGCTGAAAACGGTGCTGCTTCTACTAGCGCTACCCGCTACACCAACCCTGTCGGCACCGGTACTACCAGCAACTTCAAATATGTTACCTGGGGCCATACCGATGTCCAAAATCCCAGCTATGACGGGAAAGCCTGGTTCGATGTTCCCGAGACAAATTATACCCCCAGCTACTATTATCAAACCACTTTGCTGGAGCCCGGCAAGTACTACGACTATGTGGTAGAGTTGAATCCCTATAACTATACCTTCGAACCCGGTATGCGCATTGCCGTCATGGTCTACGGCACCGACACCATGGCCAGTCCGATTTTGGATGCTGCCAGCACCGGCGGTTTTGATGTAAAACTGGGCACAGGCACCTATATTGATATTCCCCTCAAGCCGGCCGAACAAGAAAAGCCAGTGACTGTCGAAGTATCTAATATTTTAGCCAAGCCCGGCGCCGAATTGGAAGTCACCTACAGCATCAAGGACAATGCCTTCGGCTTTTCCGCTTTGGATCTGAAGATACCTTATGACAATACTGTCTATACACCTATTGCTGTCACCGCTTCCGGCGCTTTGGCTTCCCCCTTCTTTGTCTTTAACCCAGCTTTTGACACCAACCTGATGCGGGTTGCCTTTGTTTCCGACGACAATATCATGGGCGACGGCATCCTCTTCACCGTCAAGTACAAAATAGCTGATACCATTCCCACAAAGCTGGATCATCCCCTGACAGTGCTGCCGGTGAAAATGCAATACGGCTCCCTGGTGGACAAGCTGGCCGACCTGGATCTTGCCGTAAAAGACGGCGGTCTGGTCATAGGGATCCCGGGCGATGTCGACGGCAACGGCCTGGTAACCCCGGAAGATGCCATGCTGATCCTCCAGATGCTGGTAGGCCTGGTAGAATGGACTCCCAGAGCCCTGCTTTTGGGCGATATCAACGGTGACGGTGTGGTAGATACTACTGATGCTGCTTTGATTTTGCGTATGGTCGTTGGCGGATAAGTTATTAAGAAAAGCATTAAAAATAGGAGGCTTTTTAGCCTCCTATTTTTAATGCTTTTCTTAAAACGAAACAAAATTCCAATAAAAGTATCTATTGACAAAATATAACAATATAAGTATTATTAGTATTAAACAAGCACTGTTTTTGTTTTTCCAAAAAGGAGGTGGTAAGACCCTTTGAGGTTGGAATTTGAAGCCATTCTATTGTGAATTGTGAATTGTGAATTGATTAAAGGGGGTTATGAAAACACATGAAGAAAAAATTAGCTATTGCTCTTGTCTTGGCCCTGGCCTTTGTTCTGGCCTTTTCTCTGGTTGCTTCCGCTGAGTTTGTCAAAGGCTTTGAGAAAAACCTGGAATTGTACCCCGATTGGATCGGTAGCGATGCTCAAGGCTTGCCCACTACTATGCCTATCTTCAACTATAGTACCGCCGGACAGTATATCTCCGAGCGCCTTTGGCTGGAAGTTCCCTGTGATACTGACCGGGACGGCAAGCGCGACCGGATTTCCCTTTATATCCGCCGCCCTGTTACCAAAGAAGGCTTCCTTTGCCCGGTGGTGATGGAATTCAGTCCTTATCACAACGGCTATATGACCTATCCCCGCATGTCCGGTCACATCAACAGTACAGATGAACACCTCCAGGCCCTTGCCCAAACCTTTAGATATCACGACAATTATCCCTTAACTATCAATATTAATCCCGATACTACCGAATTGACCTATGAGGATATCAAGTATAAGGGAACCGATGCCTGGGATCCTATCTGGTGGTCGACCAATGGCCCCTTTACCGTGGATAGCTGGTATACCGGAGTTATTCCCGGTCAGGTACCTGCTTCTACCCCTTCCGCCATAGACGATCAGGGCGATATTATTTACGGCGCGGCTGCCAGTCACACTTGGACCCCTCCCGTCAGGCACCGGCAATTTTTTGTCCGCGGCTATGCCCTGATTTACGGCCAGTTGCTGGGCAACATAGACTGCGAAGGCATTACCAACAGTTTGCATGTGGAGGAATGGATCTCTTCCGTAGCCGTTATCAAATGGCTTAACGGGGAATGCAAAGCCTTTACCACCCGTAACGGTGATATTGAAGTCAAGGCCGACTGGTGTAACGGCCATGTTTCCATGGATGGTACCTCCTATCCCGGCACCACCCCGATAGCCACAGCCTTAAGCGGGGTAAAGGGCCTGAAAGCTATTATGCCGGAAGCCCATCTGGCCACCTGGTATGAAGGCTACCGTTCCGGCGGCGCTCTCCATTCTCCCGATGGTTATGGAGGTGAGGACATCAACCTCCATGCTTCCTACAACTTCAGCCGTTTCAATTCCGATGTCACCGGCAATAACAATCCCCCTTTAGCGGCCGGTCCCAACTTCGGCCTGACTGCTCAGAATTCCTATATCCAAGCCCAGCAGTATATGATGAAAGGGCAGGACAGGGATACCGGCGACTATAATGCGGAATGGGATTCCCGTAACTTTACCCGCGGTATCGGCCATATCAATCCCGATGTTGGTATTCTTCAAACCAATGCCCAGCAGGACTGGAATGTTGTTCCCAAGCACGGTTATATGTTCCTCCAAGCCATGCGTGACGGATTTGCCGGCAATGATCCGCAAGCTTACGGTACCCATAAACTGGTATCCGGCCTTAGTACCCATGCCAGTCAAAACGGCCGCCTGGTTCCCGGCAAGGACGGGGTGGAGCGGGGTATGGATAAATGGTATCTGATGTTTTTGGATCATTTCCTCCTGGGCCTGGATAATCATGTTGACGAATTGATGTATGATATCTATATCGCCAACAATATCACCGGCGTGATGGAAGGTTATGATTATGATCCGGACATAGAAGAACGCGGGACCATAATCCCCGGTACTCACTACAATAAAATCTATCTGACCCCCGGCCCCGAGGGCAAAGCCGGCAGGCTTTCTTATTATCCGCCGGTTCCTACTGTGGAACATTTTGCGGATCTGGATATCCATGAGCAGCTGACTGCCCCTCTCCATTTAGGCGCTGTCGAAAGCGGAGGCGCAAGCGGCTATAACAGGCCCTCCAACACTATCGGCACTGTAGCCAGTCAAGGTAACCGTACGGCCAGCTCCGCCCAAGCGCAATGGTGCGAAGACCGTTATGTCGGCGTTCACCGTCTTTCCAACCAGACTGCGGAGGCGATCCTAGCCGCCGTGGACAAGCCCAATGCCGGCCGCCTGCTCTATCTTTCCGAGCCTCTGACTGAAAGAATGCAGCTGAGCGGTACCGCGATGGCTTATCTGAAGCTTGCTCCCGATAAAGGAATGGGCAATCTTTCCGTGGCCATACTTGAGATCGGCAGAAAAGCCCGGGTCGCTGCCCGTACCGGCTCCAGCGTCAATACTACCGGTTCTACCACCGTTTTCCCGGCTGTTAACGGCGCCGATGCCAGAACTGCTTCCCGCTATGCCAATCCGGTCGGCAACAGTACCTGTAACTTTAAATATGTTACCTGGGGCCATACAGATGTCCAGAATCCCGGCTATGGCGGCAAGGCTTGGTTCGACCTTCCGGAACAGAATTATGTTCCCGATTATTATTTCCAGACAACCAAATTGGTACCCGGTCAATATTATGACTATACCGTTGAGCTCAATCCCTATAACTATACATTTGATGCGGGTACCCGGATCGCCGTCATGGTTTTCGGCACCGACCCCTGGTTCAGCCCGCTCTTGACCCCCGAATGCACCGCCGCCTATGACCTCCGGCTGGGAGCCGGCTCCTATGTTGATATCCCCCTCAAGCTGGCCGAACCGGAATGGCCGGTTACTATCGAAGTATCGAATATTTTGGCCAAGCCCGACGCTGAATTGGAAGTGACCTATAGCATCAAGGACAATGACTTGGGCTTTTCCGCACTGGATCTGCAGATACCCTATGACAACACGATCTATACCCCCATCGCTGTCACTGCTTCCGGCGCCTTGGCTTCGCCCTTCTTTGTTTTCAACCCGGCCTTTGACACCAACCTGATGCGGGTCGCCTTTGTCTCCAGCGACAATATCGCGGGCGACGGTATCCTCTTCACCGTCAAGTATAAAATAGCCGATATCATTCCCGTTAAACTGGATCACCCGCTGACTGTCCTGCCGGTAAAAATGCAGTACGGTTCCTTGATGGACAAACTGGTCGACTTGGATGTTGTGGTAAAAGACGGCGGCCTGGTAATCGGGATCCCGGGCGATATCAACGGCGATGGCCTAATTACCCCGGAAGACGCCATGCTGATCCTGCAAATGCTGGTAGGCCTTATTGATTGGACTCCCAGGGCTCTGCTTTTGGGTGATGTAAATGGCGACGGCCTGGTCGATACCACCGACGCCGCTTTGATCCTGCGCATGGTCGTAGGAGGATAAGTCTTTAGGAAAAGCATTAAAAATAGGCGGCTAAAAAGCCGCCTATTTTTAATGCTTTTCCTAAAACAATACGAATTTCCAATAAAAGAATGTATTGACAAAATATACTAATAAATATATTATTAGTAGTGAACACGAGCTGGTTTTGAGAGTTTTTGTTGGGGGAAGGAGGTGCCAGGTCCCTTGGGAGTTGAAACTTTGACGCGACTTAATTGTGAATTGTGAATTGAATTAAGGAGGGAGTTTTACACATGAAGAAAAGATTTTGGATCACGCTTGCCCTGGCCTTGACCTTGGTCCTGGCCCTTTCGCTGGTTGCTTCCGCTGAATTTGTCAAGGGTTTTGACAAAAACTGCGAGTTATATCCTGAATGGATCGGCACTGACGCCCAGGGCCTGCCTTCGACTATGCCCATTTTCAACTATAGCGAATTTATCTCCGAGGAAGTCTGGGTGGAGGTCCCCTGTGATACCGACCGGGACGGGATCCGGGACCGGGTTTCCGTCTGGATCCGCCGCCCGGTTACCAAAGAAGGCTTTCTTTGTCCTGTAGTAATGGAACTCAGTCCCTATCACGAAGGCACCGTCGGTTGGGGCAGGGTCAGCGGCGGGGCCATGAATTCCAGTACCGATCCCCATGTCAAAGACATGCAAGCCACCTTCCGCTATCATGACAACTATCCTATCACCCCAAAAATCAATCCCGACACTACCGTTTTGACTTACGATGATATAAAATATAAAGGTACCGAGGCTTGGGAATCCACCTGGTGGGAGAGCGATGATGCTTTCACGGTCGACAGTTGGTATACCGGCCTGATCCCCGGCACGGTTCCTGCCGCCACCAAACCAAGCGCTGTCGGCAAAGCCAATACGGTCGGCACGGGGGTCGGCTTGAATTGGAGTTATTCCTATAGCCCCCCGGCCAGGCATCATCAATATTATGTCCGCGGCTATGCCACCCTCTACGGTCAAGTGATCGGCTCCAGGAGCTGCACCGGTGTTTCCAATCTCCGCCATGTGGAAGAATGGCTTTGCGGCGCGGCTATTATCAGATGGCTGAACGGCGATTCCCGGGCTTTTACCACTCGTAACGGCGATGTGGAAGTTATCTGCGACTGGGCCAACGGCCATGTGGCTATCGATGGTGTTTCCTATCCCGGCAGCACCCCTACAGTCACCGCTATGACCGGAATTCCCGGCGTCAAGGTGATCATGCCGGAAGCCAATACCTCCAATCAATTTGATTATTACCGGGCCGGCGGCGGCGTCAGCAGCCCCGGCGGTTATGGCGGAGAGGATATCAACCTGCATGCCTCCTATAATTTCAGCCGCTTCAATGCCGATATCAACACCAACGGCGCCATTCCCCTGGCGGACGGTCCCAACTTTAATCTGGCTGTGCAAAAAGTCTATGTCGAAACCCAGAAACATATGATGGAAGGGCAGGACCGCGATACCGGCGACTATAATACGGAATGGGATGTCCGCAATCAGACCCGCGGCTTTGGCGCTATCAATTCCGATGTGGCTGTTTTGCAAACCAACGGCCTGATAGACTGGAATATCAAGCCCAAGAGCGCCTACTTGATGCTCCAAGGTATGCGCGACAGAATGCCGGGCACGCACAAAATGATTACCGGCCTTTCCAGCCACACCAGCCAAAGCGGCCGTCTGGTTACAGGTAAAGACGGTGTGGAGCGGGGTATGCTGAAATGGTATCTGATGTTTATGGACAAATATCTGTTGGGCTTGGATAACCATGCCGATCAATTGATGTATGATATCAATATCGCCAACAATATCACCGGCGTGATGGAAGGCTATGATTATGATACCTCAAGCGAAGAGCGCGGCACCATTGTTCCCGGTACTCATTATCAGAATATCTATTTTGCCGCGGCAAAAGAAGGCAAAGCCGGCCGCCTTTCCTATTACCCGCCTGTTCCCGCTGTGGAGCATTTTGCGGACATGGATATTCATGCCCAGCTGGAATCGCCTACCCCCCGAGGAACTGCGGACCTTTCCGTTACCAACAGAACCACTATCCCCACCAGCAGTAATGGCAATCGGACAGTCAATTCCACCCAGGCTGCTTTCTGCGAGGACCGCTACATAGGGATCAACCGTTCCACTTCTTCCCTGGAAAGCGGCAAGGTCCTGCTTGATTATATTGACAGGCCGGTTGAAGGGCGTTTGCTGTACATATCCGAGCCTTTAACCGAAAGAGTTCGGGTCAGCGGGGCTACTACTGTTCATTTGCAGGCTGCGGTCGATAAGGGTGTTGGTACCATTTCCGCCGCTTTGCTGGAAATCGGCAGAAAAGGGAGGATCGATAACGGCCGTACCAGCGGTTCCGCCCAAACCACCGGTTCTAGCACTGTATTTCCGGCTGTTAACGGCGCCGGCGCCCAAACAGCTACCCGTTACGCCAATCCTGCCTACGCCGCAACCAACCTTTCCAACTACAAATGGGTGACCTGGGGCCATACCGATGTCCAGAATCCTACCTACGACGGAAAAACCTGGTACGAGGTTCCCGAGCAAAACTATGCCCCCAATCACTATTTCCAAACCACATTGATCAAGCCCGGCGATTATTACAACTATGTAGTGGAATTGTATCCCTTTGATTATACATTTGAAATTGGTACCCGGATCGCCATCATGGTCTACAGCACCGATCCCAACTACAGCCCCCTTTTGGTTCCCGAATGGACCCCCGAATTTGAGATTCAGCTCGGTCCCAATTCCTATGTCAGCATTCCCCTGAAAATAGCCGAGCCCGAAGAAGCTGTCACTATCGAGGTATCCAGTGTTTTAGGCAAACCCGGCAATGAAGTGGAAGTTACCTACAGGATCAAGGATAATGAATTCGGTTTCAGCGCCCTGGACCTTATGATCCCCTATGACAAGTCTGTCTATGAGCCGGTGGGGATCACTGCCGTTACCCCGGCCGGCGTACTGAGCGGCCCCTTCTTTGTCGCCAATCCCTTCTTTGCCGATGGAGTTATGAGAGTAGCCTTTGCTTCCGATGACAATATCAAGGGCAACGGCCTTCTCTTCAGCGTCAAATACAAAGTAGCCGCAACCGCTCTCGGTACCGGCGATTATCCCCTGACTGTAGAGCCGGTAAAAATGCAGTACGGCTCCTTAATGGACAAACTGGTAGAGTTGGAGATCACAGTCAATAAAGGCGCCCTGGTCATTGGTATTCCGGGCGATATCAACGGCGACGGTTTTGTAACCCCGGAAGATGCCATGCTGATCCTGCAAATGCTGGTAGGTTTGATAGACTGGACACCCAGGGCTCTGCTTTTGGGTGATCTCAACGGCGACGGGGTAGTTGATACCACCGATGCTGCCTTGATTCTCCGCATGGTAGTAGGAGGGTGATGTCAATTAATTAATACCCTCCCGGAGGAAAAACTCAAATCCCCTGATCCAAACCCAGTATTATCCAAAAAGAGCAACCGTAAAAAAACGGCTGCTCTTTTTCTACTCCTAACTCCCAACTCTCCACTCTCCACTCTCCACTCCCCACTCCCTATTTCCATATTTTTTCGTCAAATAATCGTTTTTCACTATTGATAACCAATCTCTATTGTGATATAATTACATTATTTCCGCAAAAGAGAAAAGATTTCTAGTGAGCAAATATTCCACAAATAGGTAATTAATTACGGATAGGGGGAGTGCCTATGGTATAGATTTGGTTTTGTTCCAAGCATTGACCCTGATTTCGGGCTGCCTTGGAAAAGTTTCTATTGATCTCAGCAAAAGAAAAACGTTAAAAATTCTAACAAACTGTTAGGCAAAATGAAAGGAAGGGCTTATCGTATGAAAAAGATTGTTTCATTTTCATTATTTATTGGACTGGCAGTAGTGCTGTTATCCCTGGGGATCACCAGCCTTGCTGCGCCGGCAAGCGATACTTATAATAATCTCTATGCCTCGGTACAGGGAGAAACCAATGCAGCCGCGTTTTACAGAGCCTCTGCCGGACAAGCTGTTGTTGAAGGCTATCCGGTGATAGCCAAGTTGTTTTTGACCACTGCAGATGCGGAAGCCAAGCATGCTGACGATGAATGGGCCATTCTTTCCGCTATGGGCGCCACGGTCCGGCCTACTGCGGATGCCCCCAAAGTAGGAACTACCCTGGAAAATCTCAAAGCAGCCTTTGATGGAGAAACATATGAATACACCGTGATGTATCCCGATTTTATAGCAGCAGCGACAGCGGAAGGGGAAACAGCCGCCGTGGCTATCTTTACTTATGCTATGAAGGCAGAAGAAGTCCATGCGGGCAATTATGCCGATGTCCTGGCTTTGCTCTCGGAAGGAAAAATAGCAGAAATAAATACCAAATATGCCAATGTTTACCGTTGCCTGACCTGCGGTGAAGTGGTTACGACCCGTCCGGCCAACTGCCCCATTTGCGGCCGTCCGGGCAGCACTTTTGCCTCGGGTAGTAAAGAAACCTTCCTCAACCTCTATGCCTCGGTCGACGGGGAAACCAATGCGGCGGCATTTTATCGGGCTTCCGGCCTTAAAGCCCTGGCTGACGGCTATCAGATCATAGCCAAGCTTTTCTTTGCCACAGCTGATGCGGAAGCCAAGCATGCCAATGATGAATGGGCGATCCTGGCCGGAATGGGCGCCACGGTGCGGCCTGTAGCGGGAACTCCTACGGTAGGAACCACTGCCGAAAACCTGCTGGCAGCCTTTAACGGCGAGACCTATGAATACACCGTAATGTATCCCGATTTCCTGGCGACAGCTACAGCAGAAGGGGAAACAGCGGCTGCAGGTATCTTTACCTATGCCATGAAAGCGGAAGAAGTGCATGCCGGCAATTATGCCGATGTGCGGACTATGCTTTTAGCAGATAATATTGCCGGGATAAACAGCAAGTATGCCGTAATCTACCGCTGTGTGACCTGCGGTGAAGTTGTTACCTCCCTGCCGGCCAACTGCCCTATCTGCGGCCGTCCCGGCAGCACCTTCGCAGTTTATAATCAAACCTATGCCAATCTCTATGCCTCGGTGCACGGCGAAACCAATGCTGCTGCTTTTTACAGAGCCTCCGCGGCCAAAGCCTTAGCTGAAGGCTATCCGGTCATATCCCGCCTCTTCCTGGCCACTGCAGATGCGGAATCCAAACATGCCGAGGATGAGTGGACTATATTAGCAGGCATGGGCGCTGTAGCCCGGCCTGTGGCGGGGACCCCTACAGTAGGTACTACAGCCGAAAACCTGCTGGAAGCCTTTAACGGAGAAACCTATGAATATACCGTAATGTATCCCGGATTTTTGGCTACAGCCACCACAGAAGAAATGACAGACGCTGTTCGTATCTTTACATATGCCATGAAGGCGGAAGAAGTGCATGCCGGCAATTATGCCGATGTGCGGACTATGCTGTTAGCAGATAATATTGCCGGGATAAACAGCAAGTATGCCGTAATCTACCGCTGTGTGACCTGCGGCGAAGTTGTTACCTCCCTGCCGGCCAATTGCCCCATCTGCGGCCGCCCGGGCAGCACATTTGCAACCTATAATCAAACCTATTTCAATCTATATGATTCCGTACAAGGGGAAACCAATGCCGCGGCATTCTACCGGGCCTCTGCAGCAAAAGCTTTAGCTGACGGCTATCCCGTCATTGCCCAGCTCTTCAATGCTACAGCCGATGCGGAAGCCAAGCATGCCGATGATGAATGGGCTATCCTTTCCGGCATGGGCGCTACGGTACGTCCCGTAGCGGCGGTTCCCACAGTAGGTACGACTGCGGAAAACCTGCAGGCAGCCTTTGATGGGGAAACCTATGAATATACTGTAATGTATCCCGATTTCCGGGCCACAGCCCTTGCCGAAGGAATGACGGCAGCCGCCAATATCTTCAGGCTGGCAATGGCAGCGGAAGAAGTACATGCCGGTAATTATGCAGATGTACTGGCTAATATTGCCGATAAGTCTTATATAAACATCAAATACGCCACGGTTTATCGCTGTGTGACCTGCGGCGAAGTGGTGACGTCACTTCCGGCCAATTGCCCCATCTGCGGCCGTCCGGGCGAGACTTTTGTTGTCTATAACGACACCGCATACAAACCTGTAATTAGAATTGCCAGCGTTGCCGTAGCCCCGGGAGGCAGCGTTAATGTAACCTACGGCTTAGAGGGCAATCTTTATGGCTTTACCGCGCTGGATGTGAAAATCCCCTATATCAGCGCTGTTTACGGTCCCGCTGTTATTACTCCTGCCAGCCCCTTGAACACCCTCTTATTCGTGGTCAATCCGGCCTATGACACCAATGTTATGCGGATCGCCTTTGCCTCCGAAGAAAATATTACCGGCGACACCCTTCTTTTCACCGTCACTTATCAAATTGCCCCGGCCGCTCCCGGTTTCGGTGATTATCCCCTGAATCTGGAAGTAGTGAAAATGCAGGCTGAATCCCAAACAGAAAAGCTGGTTGATTTGGATATCGCTGTAAAAGCCGGTACCCTGGTTCTGGGCATCCTGGGCGATGTTAACTGCGACGGCTTTGTCACCCCGGAAGATGCCATGCTGATCCTGCAAATGGTTGTCGGCCTGATAGAATGGACTCCCAGAGCGTTGCTTTTGGGCGATATCAACGGCGACGGCCTGGTTGATACCACGGACGCAGCCCTGATTTTGCGCATGGTTGTCGGAGGCTGATAGCAGTTGACAATTTTATAGTATAAAAGCGGGCGAGAATTCGTCCGCTTTTATATTTTTAGCTCCCCCTTTTGTTCAAAGTGGGCTTTTGCTAAAGCAAAAGCTATCTGAGAGAGGCTATTGTCAGGTACTCATTAACGCAGCCATTGTTTTCTGCAACGGTTATGGCGCCGCCTACAACCCGTAATGAGATCACAGCATTAGGTTCCAATTTATAGATAAGATCCAATGAGGAAAACCCCGAGCATTCCATATTCAGGTTTGTTCCGCTAATAACACATCCATTTGCCAGAAGCTCCAGCCGCGGACGGCCTTTATCAATGCTAAAAACATCTATCCCATATGAAATTCGATAGTAAGTTTCATTGGATAGGGTGATTTTTGTCCTGGAAGGGTCAATCGATATGCCTGCTTCGCATATGGTCCGGTCGAAAAGCATAATGTCCCCATTGTCATAGCTTGTGCACCTATTGCGGCAATAGGTGGCGATTTTCGGCATAGATACAGGTCCGCGCTCTCCCTGATGGCCAGGCTCTCCTTGAGGCCCACGCGGTCCGGTTATCGCAGCTCCGGGGGTTCCTTGAGGTCCTTGGGGGCCCATCGGACCTACCGGGCCTGCCGGCCCTATTTTACCTTGGATGCCGTATTCACCTTTGGGGCCTTGGATACCTACCGGGCCTTTGGGGCCTATTTCGCCTTTTTCACCCCGGAGGCCTACCGGACCTATCGGGCCCAATGCTCCGCGGGGACCCATTTCACCTCGGATACCTGCCGGTCCGCGAACTCCTTCCGGCCCCGGTTCGCCCTGAGGGCCTGCCGGCCCTATTGATCCCCGAAGACCTTCCGGGCCGGACTCTCCTATATCGCCTTTAGGCCCTTGCGGCCCTATATGTCCGGGCTCTCCCTGTGGCCCTTGGGGGCCTTCCGGTCCTTGAGGGCCTTGAAGGCCTATCGGTCCGCATTCTCCCCGTTCTCCCTGAGGGCCGGCCGGACCTATGGGGCCTATTGATCCGATATCCCCTTTATCACCCTTTTCTCCACCGGGGCCTACCGGACCCGGTATACCCATTGGGCCTTGAAGACCTTCCGGGCCCTTTGCTCCCATGTCGCCTTTTGGTCCCTGTATTCCCGGGCATCCGGGTTCTCCTTTAGGACCTTGGGATCCTTCAGGGCCTTGCGGGCCTTGCGGTCCCATCGGTCCGCATTCTCCCCGTTCTCCTTGAGGGCCGGCCGGTCCAATTGGACCTATTGATCCTATTTCTCCTCTATCACCCTTTTCTCCCCGTGTCCCGATAGGGCCGGCCGGTCCTATTGGGCCATGACTTCCTGCCGGGCCTCGTTCCCCGGCGCCGCCCTTTAATCCCTGCGGCCCAATGGGGCCTGCAGGACCCACAGGTCCGCGCGGACCTTCCGGACCTACCGGGCCGGGTGGATTGCAATTGCGTTTTTCACATCTGCCTGTGCAATCATGCTGCTTAGAGTCAAATACTTCATTTTCATGACAATTATTCATGATTATTCTCCTTTCATTGATTCATTAATAAGGCTAATATAGCCTATAACATTATATGAAAGTTAATTGGCAAGTGTTATTGCTTGGCCTATTTATTTTTCTAAGAGCAGGACTGGCAATTTTGCTGTTTTTTCGCTTGAAGGGAACTTTTTCCGCTAAACCCCGGTCTAAACGGGCATGATATAAAAAGTTACCCGGAATAAGGAGGAATGAGATCCTATGAAAAAACTATCATTTTGGCTGACGCTTTTGGCCTTGCTTGTTTCCGTCCCGTTATTATCAGCTTGCGGCGCAAAAGGCGCTTTTGATATGTATGAAACTGCAACTCCTATGACTCCGCCTATAGACGAAGTCTACGACGGTTATGGTAATGCGGATCCTGGTGGTTATCCCAAACAGATGCTTAGCTTGATGAAGTCTGATTCGGAGTATTCTTATTCGTATGCGAGAGGAGGGGATATGTCCGACATCGAGCTTCAAATGGTCTCCGGAGAGGTTGGCGCCGGGTCTGCTTCTCAATCCCCGGAGCTTGCGGCGCCGGAAAAGAAGATTATCCGTAACGGCGATGTTTTTGGTACAGCCGAGGATGCCCCTTCGGCTTATCAGAGTATTATTGGCTGGGTCCGGGCTAACGGCGGTTATGAGTTTAATAAGGATCAACAACAAAACAGCGCCGGGGTGCGTATTTCCGCCCAGCTGAAAATCCCCCCGGCCAAGCTGGATGCTCTGTTGGAAGTCATAAAGGATACCATAGAAGTGAGCCGGGTCACAACCTCCGGCCAGGATATTACCGACCAATACTATGATACGGATACCCGCCTGACCTCTATGCGCAAATCCCTGGATCAGTATTATCTGATCATGGAAAAAGCCGAAAAAATAGAGGATATTCTCCGGGTACAAAATGAAATCAACAACCTGACTACTTCTATGGAAGCCCTGGAGGGCCGTTTGCAGCTTTGGGACCGCCAGGTTAGCGAAGCCAGCATTAATCTGGAAATCAGCGATAATAACCGGGAAATTACCGGGCGTTCGGCGGCAATAACGCCGATGGCTCAGGTATGGAACGATTCCTGGTCCGCTCTAAGCTCATTTCTCAGGGGTTTAGCCCGGATCGGGGTGGCTTTGGTTCCCTGGTTGGTAATTATTGTTCCAATAATTCTTTTGATCTGGCTCCTATTTTGGATCAGCAAAAGGCGTTTAAATAAGAATAGGGATAAGGGAGTAGGGAGTGGGGATTAAAATTTCTCTTTACAAGTGTTCTGTGTTATGATATAATATCTTCTGCTGGATTAAGGGTCTATTGATTAGGATTAGTTTTTCGGTTGCAAAGTGCTAACAAGAAAATATCCTAATCCTTAACCCCTAATCCCTAATCCCTTGGGCTGCGAAGCGGTCCTAATAAAGAGGTGATTTCAATTGAGAGAAGGCATTCATCCCAAATATCAGGAAGCGGAGGTTAGCTGCGCTTGCGGTAACCGTTTCAAAACCGGTTCCACCAAAAAAGAAATCAGGGTAGAGGTTTGCTCGCAATGCCATCCTTTCTACACCGGCTCCAAGCGGCTGCTGGTCGAACAAGGCGGGCGGGTAGATAAATTCAAGAAGAAATATAATATGTAGGCGCCGCCGGGCGGCGCAAATGGCTAGTGACTAGGGGCCGTGGCATCTCAAACTTTACTCTTTCTTCTTCCCGTCATTTTTGGCTTGAGCCGGAATCTTCCGGATGTAAGCAGGGGATCCCGGATCAAGTCCGGGATGACGTTAGGACTGATTTTGTAGAGATTTAGTTGACACATGGTACTAGGGGCCGGAACGGGTGACTTTCGCTCCGCGAAAGGATTGAACAGAAATATTGTTTTTATCGACACCTTTTGCCCATAAGTTACCAAGGTTACTAACCTTTGATTGGAAATTAGGGCGCGGTATGCCGCGCCTTTTTTGACTTGGATGATATTATTATGATTACAAAGCGGGGTAACGATATGAAAGTTCATTGTCAAAAAGAGGATCTGCTCACCGGGGTTCAGGCGGCTTTACGGGCCATTTCCGGTAAAAATACTTTGCCGGTTTTGGGCGGCATCATGCTCACAGCCGCAGGCGGCCATTTGATTTTCCGGTCAACGGATTTGGAGCTGGCTGTGGAAATGACACTAAAGGCGGATATTGAGGAGGAAGGCCGGATTTTGGTTCCCGGTAAATATTTTGCGGATCTGGTCCGCTATTTGCCGGGCGGTTATATTTCCCTCACTGCGGAGGATGGCCGCTGTCTGCAGGTGGATTATGACGGCTCTTCCACCATGCTCAATTGCTATGATGCCGAGGAATTTCCGGTATTTCCTCAAGTCGAACCGCAGGTAACAGGTACTATTGCCCCGGCGCTCTTCCGCAAAATGGCCAAAAGGGTGGTAATTGCCGCTGCCAGCGATGAATTGCGGCCCCTTTTTACCGGGGTTTATTGCAAGTTTTCCCCGGATGAGTTGCTGATGGTGGCCACGGATACATACCGGCTGGCCTTGACCAGGGGCAGCTGGCAAGGGGATGGCAGCACCGAGCTGGTGATCCCCGGCCGGATCATGCAGGAAATTGCCCGGCTTACGGGGGACAACGAAGAACCTCTCACGATCAGCTGCGGCATGAGCCAGGTCTTTTTTGCCTGCGGCAATATTACCCTTATCAGCAGATTGATCGGGGGTACTTATCCCGACTATCGCAATGTTTTCCCCCGGGAAGAAGATTTTAGCTGGCACATCCTGATCAACCGCCAGCGTTTTCTGGAGGGCTTGGAAAGAACTACCATTTTCCCCCAAGGAGGGTCGGCAAATAAAAGCCATATAGTGACTCTGACCTGGGAAGATGAAAAAATGATCATTTCTTCCTCCGATCCGGAATTGGGACAAATAGAGGAAAATCTAGCTTGCGAAATAGAAGGTGAACCTTTAACAGCCAGCTATAATACCCGCTATTTACTGGATGCCCTGAAAGTAATGGACGGTGAACGGATCCGTCTGCGCTTGATCGGCGCCATCAATCCGGGCGTTATGAGTCCGGAAGAAGACGAAAACTATCAATACCTGATCCTGCCGCTTAGAATGGACTGAAGAGCAGGTAATAAATAATAGGTTGCACTATGCTACTAAATAGTCTCCAGCTAATAAATTTCAGAAACTACGCTTCCGCCACTGCCTCTTTTTCGCCCCGGCTTAATCTGATTTATGGCGAAAATGCCCAGGGTAAGTCCAATTTGTTGGAGGCTATTTGTTATCTGGCTCTTAACAGCTCTTTCCGGGAGGCCGGTGATGGGGAGATTTTGGGCTGGGGACAGGATTTTTTCCGGCTCCAGGCCCAGGCAAGCAGCAGCAAAGCCCAGTTGGAACTGGCTATCGGTTATGACCGCAGCAAACGCAAAAGCTGGCAGATCAACGGCTTGCCTCAAACCAAGCTTCATCAGGTGCTGGGCCATCTTCATGTGGTAATATTTTCTCCGGCCGATCTGGCGCTGGTTCAAGCCGGGCCCCAGGTTCGCCGCCGTTTTCTTAACCGGGAAATGGTGCAGCTGGAGCCCGATTTTTGTTCCCTTTTGGTTCGTTATAATCAGGTGATCCGTCAGCGCAATGCCGTGTTGAAAACAGGGCAAACCGGACCCTTGCTGGCAGCCTGGAATCAGCAATTGGTGACCCTGGGCAGCCAAATTATCCGCCGCCGCCTGGCTTTGCTGCAAAGGCTGAAACCCCTGGCTGCTTCCTTTCATCGGGAACTCTCCCAAAAGCGGGAGGAAATCACCCTGAAATACCGGGGAATAGCCCCGGAGGATCAATTGCTGGCAGCCGGCCCGGAACAGCTTCAGGAGCTGTTTTGGCAGCGTTTGGCCCGTTTGGAGGAAGCAGAAAAGGGCAGAGGCATCAGTCTTTTAGGGCCCCATAGGGATGATTTAGAATTGGAAATAAATGGAAGAATAGCCCGGCAATACGGCTCCCAGGGGCAGCAACGCACAGCAGCCCTGGCTCTGAAATTGGCCGAACTGGAACTGGCCCGGGAAGAAAGAGGAGAATACCCTTTGTTGCTATTGGATGATGTTCTTTCCGAACTGGACCCTCTCCGGCGGCAACAGCTTTTGCAGATGATGAATGGCCTGACCCAAACCTTTATCACCACCACGGACAACCAGTTCCAGCTGGAAGGAGCAAAAGCCTATCACATTTCCGGGGGAAATGTTTATTAATAGGCTTAATAAAAACATTGACAATTCTCTTAGGCAGAAGTATAATATAGACAGAAAAGGGCAAAGCCTATAACGGTTACGCCAAGTAATGACTAAGAAAATAGCCCACTACTTTGGCGAGCGGAGGGCTATTTTTTCGTTCTTTGATTTGCTAATATAGCGACAATAGCAACGAGTGCCATAGCTACTATGTAAGCTATCTCCATACGCAACCACCTCCTTTCGCATGAAAGGTGGGTGGCGTAACCGTCCGGCTTTTTTGCCGTTTTTAGTTTTGCCCTTATTCCGGTCGAATTGCTTCGACAAGGATAATTATAAACTATTACTTCACATATTTCAATAGGAAAAGTCATAGAAGGGCAAGCCTGGCGTAAAATATAATAACAAAGCCCTGTGGAGGGTGAAATCTTGACACAGCAAAATAACAATTATATCGCTTTTCTGGATTCCGGAATGGGAGGTGTTTCCGTTCTGGCCCAGGCCCGAGCTCTGCTCCCGGAGGAAAATTTTATCTATTACGCCGATATTGCCAATGCCCCCTATGGCAACAGGCCGGCCGGGGAAGTGCGCCGCCTGGTTTCGCAGGCATTGGGGCAGTTACTGCCCTTTGGCCTCAAAGCCCTTCTTTTGGCCTGCAATACGGCAACCAGCGCCTCGGTAGCCCATCTCCGCCGGCTTTTGACTATGCCGGTTTTAGGTATGGAGCCGGCCCTTAAACCGGCTTTGGCTTCTAGCACGGGCCGGGTTTTGGTGCTGGGTACTGCCCTTACCATCCAGGAGGAAAAATTCTGCCGGCTTTTTGCCGGGCTGGGCCAAGACCGGGATATAGTACCCCTGGCTTGCCCTCTTCTGGTCGATTTGATAGAGGAGAGTCCGGAAAATGAGCTTATCGCTCCCTATCTGCAAGAACTGATCAACCCATGGGAACAGGGCCTGGAGGCTATCGTCCTGGGCTGCACCCATTATGTATTTTTACGGCCCCTCTTGCAAAAGCTCTACCCCAGTGTCAGACTCTTTGACGGCAACGAAGGAGTCAGCCGCCGCCTGGATCAAATCCTCAAGGAAAAAAACCTCCAAGGAGGCAGCAACCAAACGATCTGGCTTTCTTCACTAAAAGGAACGGCAGGTGAGGGATACCTGCAAAAATGCCGGGAATTCCACGAAATCCACTTAAGGCAACCTCTAAAAACACAGCGCTGCCAGATTCGCTAGCAATTTTTTCGACTGGCCTACCTTGACTTTACCTTCGGCAAAGCCTAAGGTATGCACGTAGGTAAAACTCGAAATCAAAGATTTCGGCTTTACCTCTGGCAAGGCGAAGGAGCCGAAGCGTAGCCGAGCTACGTGAGGTGACGACAACGCAGTCCAGGCGGAAAAAGGGCAGCGAAGATGGCGGC